>Ga0172380_10006150_pt1 | contig 14122 bp, 16 predicted proteins | sample Leawe162metaG_FD_119747 | JGI IMG/M metagenome (GOLD analysis project Ga0172380, IMG submission 119747) | Leachate microbial communities from a municipal landfill in Southern Ontario, Canada - Leachate well 162 metaG | ecosystem: Engineered > Solid waste > Landfill > Unclassified | place... | reverse complement strand
TACTCGGACGACCCCGGAGACTCAACAAGGTACGGTCTGATGTCGAGACCACATCCAAGAAAGAAAAAGTTTGAACCGCCAAAGCGAGATAGATACGGCATGATCCCAAAACGAAAATCATTAACAAAAGGCCGACCAGATTGGAAACCAGTAGGCGGAGTTCCAGCATGGAAAGGCAATAACCCAATTCACAATGACTAGCTTCACCCCGGATACATTTCACAAAAAGAAAACGCTGAAGACTGAGGAGTATTTAAAATTACTCACAGACGAGGCGATAAAAGGTGGACTTCTTGAACAAAAAGAGATCGATACATTCTCCGCATGCTTCACCGGACATCGTTATCCCCCTCGCCTTTCTGTACAACTATTCGAGAACCTTGTAAAATTACGATTAAGAGCGCAGCTAGACAAGGAACACTATGACAAAATGAATGAAGAAGCGAACACTGAAGGCTCGTTCATAAATGAGATACTAAAAGCAATCGATAATCCTAAATACAAAAAGAAATGACAACAACACAAGCCAATGCGGTCGAACCAGTCGAGAAAACATACAAATCATTCTCGTCTGTAAAAGCAGAGAACTTGGATAAAAAGTGGGAGGAGGTAAAGGATAAGCCAACACCGGATGCGAAAGAACAGGCAACGCTCACAATGCTCGATGAGAGACTGACTGAAGCGAAGGATGCCAAATCAAAGAAGCACGATATCTGGAACTATTCGTATCTACAATACCGGTCAGTAAATCATTACTCCATGCTCTATGGTGGATTTCCAACGTACTGGAACCAATGGGGTATGGGTGTTTTTATTCCCCGGACTTTTGAGACGGTAGAATCAATCAAGGTGCAGATGCAAGGACGAAAGCCCGACTTCATGGTGAGTGCCACACGTCCATCAACAAAGAACTATTCAAAGAAGGTAAACTCTTTAATGAAAAGCGAGTGGAAAAGGTCAAAGGCTCAGACTGAGGTAGCAGAGACCGTCCATGACGTACTCGTCTACGGAACTGGAATCATCCGAACCGATTTGAAGAATGAAAGGAAAATGGAAAACACGATGGCGTGGAAACAAGAGACCATCGATAAGCCGGACGGAACGCAAGAGACCAGATGGACTATCGAATACAAAGAGCAAGAAGTGCAGAAATACTACGGCGTAGGCTGTAAGCGAGTGGATCCATACGACTTCTATCCAAACCCATCAGCTGAAGGATATCGAATGGACAAGCTCGGACATTGCTTCGAGCGATCAGTGGTGGATGCCTGGGATTTACGAGAGGAGTATCGAATGCTTGAGGAGAGCGGAGCGTTTGGCGTGACTGACAACTGGAAGTATTTGAAACCGGGAGGCGACGTATCGGATTATAAATATTTGAGAAAAGAGATAGACGGACTTTATAGCTTCAGCTCTGACGCCCGGACTCCATCAACCATCAATGACTTAGTAGGACGAACTACAAAGAGTCCGAACAACGCGAATAATAAAACCAAGATTGAGCTGTGGGAATATTGGGAAGAAGATCGATACATCGTAATGACTGGAACCGGTCTTATTTTGCGTGACTCGCCAAACCCATATCCACACAAACAACTTCCGTACTCAAAGTACGCGCTCGTCGAGATGAATGAGTTCTTCTCAATGGGTCTCCCGGAATACATCAGATGGTTGCAGATTTGCGAGAACATTCTCTACGATCAGGGCCTAAACAACATCATCATGAGCGTGCATAAGATGTTTGCCGTAAACAGCAAGTACCTTGAGGATGAAGGCGAATTGGTAGCACGACCATTCGGTATCATTCACTTGAAGCAGATGCCAAACGTAAGAATTTCAGACGCCATCATGCCAATAGAATACTCACATCAAATGGGTAACTATTTTGAATTCATGAAACAGAACACGCAGAACATCCAAAGCGTGACCGGAATCAGTCCATATCAAACAGGTGGCGTGAATGATGCGGCGAAAACGGAGCGAGCGACAGTGGCCAATAGACTAGCCTTCGCCGGAAGCGCTCGAATCGAAGAAATCTCACGTCACATGGAAGATGATTTAGTAACCGGAGTGGTAGAACAGATGATCGGCATCATGCAGTTTTATTACCAGAACACATCGCACTTTGAGGACGGCGAATTGCCAATCGAAGTGGATGAGCCAAACAAGAACTTCTTCTTGAAGTATCTCTCAAAGCCAAACGGTGATGTAACAGCCGAGGAGATTATCGCAGCTAAAGCGGCCGGATACGAGGGTATCATCGCCCAGGACGAAATCCAGGGAAGATACAAGGTGGTATCAACTGGATCATCATCGTCAAGAATGGATCCAGAGCAACTGGCGAATATGAAGATGGAATTTGCGAAGTTCGCACAAACTGCAGTGGTTAATACAACAGATCCAATGTCCGGACTACCAACAAGTACTCCTGTCTTTGATTTTGCGAAGATCGCGAAGGAAGTAGCAGAGGATGTGTTCGACATCGAGGATGCTGAAGAATATCTCTACAAACCACCAACGGCCCCTGCCCCAGTGATGCCAATGGTTCCCGGAGAGATGCCGATGGACGTACCAGTAGATCCTGCAGACCCTGCAGTCGAACTGGAGAACCCGGAATTATTAGAAGCCGATCCTGCACCGGAGCTTGTACTCGAAAATCCGGAATTATTACAACCATAATTTATTATCATGATGAAAGACGACTACGAGGAGCGAAGAAAAAAAGAAAAGATAGCTTTAAAGAAAAGTATCGACGAACATCACGCATCAATGGCCAAAGGTTTCAATGCGGTAGATCCAAGCAATAATCAATACGGCGAAATCTGTGGCCCTGTCGGTGAAGGCAAGCCTCGCCTCTACTTCCCTAATTTTGAATTAAACGTCAGCGATATACCCGAAGCTAAAACCTGGGATGTCGGTAAACGCTACAAGGTAGCAATCGTGGTCGAAATGACTGCGATGGAAGCCCGGAAGGGATCCGAGCCGAAAGTCCGGTTTGACGTTCTCGGAGTAAAAGCCGATGGCGTGGTCGAAAGCAAAGAGAAGGATGAAGACAAAGATGAATAACGCACCATTTAACGGAATACCTCAGACCAAAGAGGAGATGGAAAACATCCGGTCGCAAGTGGGCCAAATGGATAGCAAGGCACTCTTGAGTAAAGCACAAAAGATAAACACCAACATCGAATTGTGCAAACGGATGACACGAATGTTTGGTACAGACGAATTCAAGGAGTTCTGGAGACTGGTTCACGATGACGTTGAGAAAATGACGGACGGCGGAGTGCGAGCAATCAAAGGTCACATCACTGACTATCAAAGATACGATCCACTCGGCCAACTAGCACAGCTCAACATCATCCAGGGAGGCTTGGAAGTCTTGGAGAGCCAGGCGATGACCAAAGAGGCTATTGAACAAAAATCAAAGAAGCCTGAGATAGACACGACGGAACTAGAAGAAAAACTAAAAGTAATTAATTCATAAACAATCATATGGAATCAACACCAACAACAATAGAAAACTTTTATCCAGTAGCATTCGAAGATCGTGGCACTGAAATATATTTCAAGGATGCAAACGGCGAAGGAATGATCGTTCCTGTAAACAGCGACGAACACCGGACACTGACTCTCCGATACGAGGCTACTCTCGCGCAGAATGAGGAAGTAACGCCAGAAGTTGCCCCTGAAACGGCCCCGGAATCAACAGATTCAGCGCCTGCAGAGGAGATAGCACCAGAAGCGACTCCAAGTGAGGAGGTTTCACCAGAAGCGAACGTAGAGGCTCCGGCTGAAGAAGTAGCACCGACTGAAGAAGCCACTATCGGAGTAGATCTTGCTGCCGAAGGAACAGAGTCAGAGACAGTCAACGGATCAGCACCAGAAGAAGTAACTCCTGCGGTCGATGCAGAAAGCGAACCACAGGCGTAAGTTGTGCACAGCGCGGATTGTTAAATAATTAAAACGCATATATCATTATGACAACAGACAACAAATCCAAAAATGCAGAGGCAGTCGACAACGACCAACCCACTGCACCGGAGGTTGTGAAATCAGGGATAACCGAGGATGAAGTATTAAGCGACATTTTCGGAGACGATTCTTCACCTGCTACAAAAGAAGAGTCAGAGGCAGAGGATGAAACACCAAGCGATGCGGAAGGCGAAGGAAAGTCTGAAGAAGGCGAGGACGACCCGGAGAAAAAAGACGATGAAGATCCGGAAACTCCTGCGGCCGACGACAAGACCAACACCGATGAACCATTCGCAAAACTAGGTAGTAGGCAATTCAAGACGAAAGAGGAACTTGTCACATTCACATCATCGCAGATCGGATATAACACTTGGGTGACGGGCGAGCTTAAACGGCTCCACCCGGAACTTTTCAACACTGATGGATCCATTAAGTCGAAAGAACTGAAGGAAACCATCGGTAAGAAAGCTGAGGATGCCGCAACGACGATCGCTGAAGTAAGTGAGAAGAATCCTGAAGACGTTACGAAAGAAGATATAGCGGATGTAGAAAAGGCCAAAGCCATTCTTAAACCTCTCGGCGTAGTGTTCGCGGATGATCCGGAATACCAAACGCTCAAGAAAAATGCCAAGAGCATTGAGGAAAAGGAAATGACGGACGCCGCTACTGCAGTCACTACCTTCATTGCCGATCATCCACTGCTAGAGCAACACCGAGAGGAAGTGGCCGATTTGATGGAAAAAAACGACTGGACGCTCGAAAAGGCGTGGAAGGCGTGCAAATCGATAAACGAAATCGAGGAAGAAGCTCCGGTAAAGAAAAATGATGCAGTGGTCAGACGCGCGGCGGATTCCGCAACTCCGGTCACCGTTAGAAAACAGTCAGGCTCAACGCCCTCATCAGGGTCGAAGGACTTCATGGATGATTTAATAACATCCGTAGGTGCCTAGCCTGAATCAACTTTATTTAAATGACACAAATATCAGGACAGCGAGACACACTGAATATTGAGACTGGTAGAATTAAAAAGGATGTCGAGCCAAAAATAGCGCTCCTCGATCCACAGATTTCACCTCTCGCAACAGCGCTCTCAACAATCGGTCGACAGTATCTTCGAGATGGAGACGGATCAGTAAAGGTAAAGGGAACTCCAATCCTAAAGAAGGCAACAACTTCTTCAAGATTTGAGTGGTGGGAAGATCAGCTTCTAGGTACGAAATCAAACATCAACCTAGCAGCCGGATATAGTTCATCAGACACATCAATGGTGGTAGATGACGGTACAATATTTGCAGCAGGATCAGTAGTATGGAACCCACGAACAAACGAAATCCTCGAAGTTTCAGCGGTTTCTACAAACACTTTGACAGTACGTCGAGGTGTAGGTAACTCTGGAACTGGTGTAGCGGTTCTTAACCGAGACGAAATGATCGTCATTGGTAACGTGTACCCAGAAGGTGCAGTAAGTCGAACATCAAAGACAACTCTTGAGACAAACGTGTATAACTACACACAGATCATCCGAACATCAGTTCAGATCACTGAAACTCTCAAGAATACTGATACATACACTGAAGAAGAGTGGAAATATCAGGTAGCGAAGGCCGGTATCGAGCACATGAAGAATATCGAGCGAACTTTGTGGTTTGGAAAGCGAGAGCAGTCAACAAACTCAGCAAACAACGCTGACGGACAGCCTAAGCGATTCACAGGTGGAATCTTGAACCACTTCCTTACAACTAACGTCATGACGGCTCCTGCGACATTGACTGAAGCTGAATGGGATTCATTCCTTGAAACAGCGCTTCGAAAGGGTTCAACAATGAAATACGTATTCTGCTCTTCACGAGTGCTTACAGTGATTTCAAACTTTGCTAAGAATAGACTTCTTACAAAGATGGATGACAAGACTTATGGTGTTTCAATTCACGAGTACCAGTCTCCACATGGAACTGTAAAGCTTATCAAGAACCCTATCTTCGACGAGACTGAATACACTTCAGGTCACGCGGTAGCTCTTGATATGAATAACATCAAGTACCGATACTTGCAGAACCGAGATACAAAGTTCTTGGATAACCGACAGGAAAACGATCGAGACGGTCAGAAGGGTGAATACCTAACAGAAATGGGTCTTCAGCTCCAGCTCGAAAGTGAGATGGCATTACTCAAAGGTGTGCGTGGCTAATCCGGATAATTAACCAACACATAACAACATCAACATATGAACTCAATTCTAAGTGAAAGGATTCTAGCTAGTAAAAAACTATCTCGATCAGTAATCGACGATGGTGATATTGGACTCGTAGTTCGATATAAAGGATCACAAGCTTCAGCGACAGTGGAAGTGGCATCAACAACTGGTGACATCACATTCAAGCATGGTGCTCTATCTTCTGAAGTAGTGGATCCAACAATCGACTCAGGTGCAGACGATGACGGTGTTATCGACGTGTCAGACTCAACAGCAGACACAATGGGTGAAGTGGTGGATATGATCAACGCATCAGCGAACTGGGAAGCGTACTTGGTAGACTGCCTCCGAGCAGACGACTCAAGAACACTTCTCTTGACTCTCTCTGCGACTCAGGCCCACAAGCAACTCGCTCCACAAGGTGTACGACTCTACAAAGACACATCACAGAATGATAATAAGGATCTTTCTATTGCAATCATGGGTAGACAATATCCAAATGGTTTCGAACGAACAGAACACCAGATCAATCGAGTGACGACTATCGTGTCAACAAACACATTCGGTTCAGGTACAAGCAAGGTTCAAGTTTATGAGATCAACCCGATCACAAAGACTGAAACTAAGGTGTATGAACGACCGGGTGCAGCAACGACTGAGACTCAGTCAATCGATAAAAATGCTATCGATATTACTTCAGACCAGGGTAACTATCTCCTTGTGAGAATAGTTGCATCTGCGGCTGCTGTAACAGGTCTCCTCACAGCTGTAGGCGAAACTTACTAAGGTTTCTCTGCTCTCTCCCTGGGTTAATCCTGGGGCGAGTGACAGGGGCATCTTTCCGAAACCCTGAAAGGTCGAAAGACAATTTACAATACGAAAATGATATTCATATCACGATACAAAAACTTCAAACTAGGACTACGACCTACCATCAAACAGCAGGTCAACACTAGTTCAGGCGGCGAAGATGTACTCACTCACAAAGGTGTGGTAGTTGAATTCCAAAACGCTGTATTTGATACAAAGAATTGGATGCAATATTCACGACCGGAATCACCTGATCGAATCAACGTGATTCAGAATGAACAGGCCCTCATCGATTTGATGAAGGCGAGTGTCTACTTTGGTATCGATTTCTTCGAAAGAAAGATCGAATCAAAGGCAGAGAAGAAGGCGAGAATATTGGAAGAATTGGCAAAGCTCGAAGCCGAAGAAGCGGCCGGAGACCCAGACAATGCACCGGAGTACGATGGCGTGGCCGGTACGGATCTTGTGCCAGACGTGAAGCCTGTTCCTGCTCGAAAGAGCGTGAAAAAGGCTGCGAAGAAGGCTGGAAAAGCGAAAGCTACAAAAAACAAGGATTCAGTTTCAGAACTTTAAAACAAAATAGGGCTTGTTCGTTTCCGGTGTCCGCGACGGCAAATCGCGGATATCAAGAAGCGAGAAAGCTTCACTTATAAAAGTAGAATTCTCAAGCGTCTGGGGTTACCCAGTCAGAGAAGTCCCTTGGATTAGGGATATAAAAACGCAACACAATGAACCCATACGCAAACATGCTCTCGTTCGTGGTAGATCCACAGAGAGACGGAGTGGATAACGCACTATGGCTCCCGGTAACAGGAAGCCTCGCGGTAGCAAGTAGTAAATTTAGATTCAACGCATCGGAAGGACTGGTGCGTGCGGATTTATTCCAGGGCCGATATGAATTCCCGGTAACATTCCCATTAACACAGCAAATTGAAGCGGCGGTTTATGCCGGAGCTGAAGGGCTTGATGATGCAACGTCAGGCGGAACCTATGATGGCGGAGCGGTAGTAGCAACTTATGTAGTAACAATCGACGCTGAAGGAACCCCGGACACTTTTGCATGGACTAAAGACGGCGCAGGTGGAGCGGTAGGTGTGGCAATAACCGGAGCAGCACAAACCCTATCAGATGGCGTGACAATTACATTCAACGCCACAACTGGTCACACAGCGACTGACTCATGGACAATCGTAGTGTCGCTCGAAACCCCGGCCGACTTGGTAAACGACATCGAATTCGGACTCAAAAACCTATCACTCGGAACTAAAGGAAAGATCGCAGTATTTGCAGACAAGTCTGAAGGCACTTTCCAGTTTCTAACATATGACGACCAGGGAAATGCACAGACGACAACAATCACTTGGAACACTGCGTGGGATAGCGTCGAAACACGATTCAGAATCGAATGGTTCAATGACCGAATCGGTCTTGAAGTGCTGACATCAGGATCAACAATATGGCAGATACTCGCCTCACACAAAACACGTGTGGGAGTTTACGCATTGAATCCATACGTGAAAGTAACAGGCGCGGAAAACTTTGACGTAGCCTACATCGCTGTGGAAAAGGCGAAAGGATCATCAATAATGTTAATCTAATATGAAAAAAATAATCCTCGGTATCGTTATAGGTTTAATGCTCGGAACATTCGTGTCTTCAGCTTATGCTCAGAACGCATACACAGTTACATCGGCAATATGGAGACGAACAGCAAACAGCGTGCTCGTTCCAGTGCCAAGTACACTCCGACTACAAATCACTGGCCGGTCAAGCTATTCAACATCGCTCTCAGTAGGAACGACATCAACATCAACAGTACCTTTCAGAGTGGTGGGAACTGCGACAACAACAGTGGCGACATTCTCAACTGAAAACAGTACAGCATCGAGCACAATGGTGATTCTTGATAATGGAAATATTGGAATGGGTACAACAACACCACTGACCAAGCTTCATGTCACAGCTATCGCACCAAATGCGACAACAACAGTAACTATCGGTCGGGCCGGACAAAGCAAAGGAACATGTCTCGAGCTTTATGACATGGCCGGAGCGGTGGTCTATTTAACAGCAAGTAGTACGGCGACAGGTGGATTCCTAGCCGGAACCGTAAGTTGCAAATAAACATGAACTTTATTCAACCACAGCAGAGAAAAACAGGCGGAGATTTGCAGCATGAAATCTCAAACATCGACAAGAGTATTGAGAACCTAGATCAGCTCGAAAATGAGGTCGCATACGCCTCAAATCAAGAGGTTGCGCTCACAGACGAGCTAAACAGGCTAAATGACGTCCTCCCACCCTTAAAAGAGAGCGTGGAGGCTAAAAGAGCCGAAATTGAGGCCCTTACAAAGGAAGATTCAAGGCATTCAACCACAATCGGCCAGGCTCTCATCCAAATCGAGCGAAGTCGGTCAGAATTGGAGAGACGATCCAGTCAGCTCGATGATCGTACAAAAGCGATCGATAAACTAGAAAAAGATGCGAGAGAAAAGATCCAAGCTGACAACAACACGATCGATGAAAGACGAAAAAAACTAGAAGAGGATATTGATAAAAGTAAAAAGCGAGAGAGTGAATTGAATCTATACGCCGCTCGCCTTGAAGAATACAAGGAGAGACTTCTTCTTATTGGACGAAAGCGAAATGGAGGTGTCGAGGTACCATTACAAGAATAACTAAAATAGCATGATTGGATTTGGCTTCGAAAAAAATCAAGGTCTCATAGACATCCTCGGAGTCCAGATCAATCCTGCTACTGAGGACAAACAGGATGACATCATCACAGCTCTCGGTGGGATAGCTCCTGCCGAAACTGTGGGTGATGGAACGGCAACAGTAACAACGGCCGGAACGAGAGTTCAGCTATCAACTCAGGCTTGTAAAAGAGTACTGATCCAGGCGCACGAATCGAACGCAGGTGCGCTCACAGTCGGCGGATCAACAGTGGTCGGAGCGCTGTCCGGACGGAGAGGAGTAACCCTCTACCCGACACAGTCTCAATTGTTTGAGGTAACGAATCTAAACAAGCTCTACATCGACTCAGTGGATAACGGCGCAAAGATTAACTACACATATTTCAACTAATATGAAAATGAAAAGAATCATAGCAATAGCGACAATCTTGGCACTCATTGTGCCGAGCGTAACTTTTGCGCAAAATTCAAGCCTCTGGGCATACATCGCCGGATACCTGAAGCCAGTGATCAGTTCAGCAGGTCTGCAGATTCCATCATTGGGGTCTTCAGGAACTCCTTGCGTATCAGTGGGAACGACTGGAATCTTTGCGACAACAACGTGCGGAGGCGGTGGAGGTACATCAACTCCATCAGTAGGAAGTTCTGGATACGTTCAGTTTGCCTCGTCAACTTCGGGGTATTTTGATGGTGCAGCAGGTTTTGTGTACGACACAGTCAATAAGTTTCTAGGGGTTAATAAGACAGTACCAACAGCCACAGGCCACTTTGGCGCCTCGACTGCCACTACTTCAACCCCAACAGGCTTTTCAGCAACAGCAAACTTTGGCGTGTCAGGTTATGCTTTTGGTTCAGGAAATAAAAACTACTCAATTTATAAAAGAATTGGGGCTATATATTCAACAGCCCTTACAGGAACGTACACTGAACTAGCCACTTCAAATGGAAATATGTCCTCATATTCTCCGACTCCTGATTATATGGGTTCAGGATTTTCTCCTACAGGCTCACAGTCCGATTTTGAAATATATGCCTACTTTCCAGACGGTACTATCTCTCCTACAGGAACAGCAGGAAACTTCACAGACGATGGAATGAGTAGCTACTCTGTATCTCATAACTTCTCAGCAGATCAGGGAAACCCATCAGGTGTTTTAATTGTAGACGTTACAAGAAACCAATACAAAGTAGTCGGTTCAATATCGTCTCCATATAATGACGATGGATCAGGATATTCTTCACTACCTCATGGACTCTCAACAGTTTCAAGTTACACAGTAAGCCTCTCGGCTATAGGTGACAGTGGTGCAAACAGGTGGGTATTTAGAAACACATCAACAAGTAAATGGACAGCAGATACTATTCAAAGCGCTACAGACAACGCTGCTTGGACAGCAGGAACTCCGTCAGTAACACCAACTTCTGGCCCTGGAAACTCACTCACAGCAGATGGCACGGTTAGACTAGGTGGAACTTCAAACTCCGCCTTTGGAATATTCTCTAAAGCAACCGCACCAGCGCCGTTTCAAAATGCGGAAGAAATTGCAACAGCTCTTGAAAATTATGGGTTTATAGGAAGTACCGCAAACCTCTCAACAAGTAGGCTTACAGGCTCGGTGGCGGTAACAAACGGCGGTACAGGACTCACTACTTTTGGAGGTACGGCTCGAATACCTTTCGCTACAGGTGCCGGAGCAGGGCTTCAAACTGTTTCTACATTTGTTCTTCCTGATAGTAATAGACTCGGTGTAGGAATTGCTGCACCCGTTGCTATCGGACACTTTGTAGGTACTGGCTATCCACAAGCTAGATTTGGCTACGACTCTTCAAATTACATAAACTTTGCCGTCACAAGTGCAGGGGCGACTACAGTGACAGTCGCAGGTTCAGCACCAACTCTCACCTTTGCCAATAGCATTGGGCTAGGTGCAAACTCACTCACTTTAACAGGCTCTATTGCCTCAACAGGTTCAAGAGTCACTAAGGGGTGGTTTACAGACATTGAGTCAACAAATATGCCAACAGTCGGAGGCACTAGCCTCTCTTCAACATTTCAAGGACTCGATACACAACTCACCTCTCTTGCTGGACTCTCATACGCAGGAAATGGTGGAAAATACATCAGATTAAATGCAGGGGCAACAGACTTTGAGCTGGCTACAGTATCTGGCTCTGGTGATGTTTCAAAAGTAGGAACACCAGTGAATAATCAAGTGGGTGTATGGACTGGTGACGGAACTTTGGAAGGTGATACGGCTCTCACATTTGATACCACAACAGACACATTAGGCACTTTGGCTCTCAACATTTCAGGACTCACCGCTTCAAGGGTGGTTCAAACAGATGCTTCTAAAAACCTAGAAAGCTCTAGCGTCACAACTACGGAGCTTGGCTACCTATCAGGCGTCACATCAGCCATTCAGACACAGTTTAGTACCAAACAAGCAATACTTTCAGGCGCTTCTCTCACTGGCGTAACAGTGGCAACAGACGACAAGATTCTGATCCAGGACACCTCTGACTCAAACAATTTAAAAACTGTCACAGCACAGTCAATTGCAGACTTGGCTTCCGGTGGGGCGGCCAATAATCCGGCGGTTAATACCTCAGACGTAGCCACCACCACAAATGTTCTCTCAGACGTTACAGGGCTAACTAAGACAGTAGAGTCTGGGAAAACCTATGCCTTTAAAGTCACGGGCTTCTTCAACACCGCAGTCGTTGGTACAGGACTCCAGCTTGCCATGAACGGGCCTACAACCTCATCAATTTACATCAACGGAGAGATAGGTTCAAACGCTACAGGTGGAAAGCTCTATGGAAAAGTAACAGCTTGGGACACAGTAATCCCTGGTGTAACTGGCCCAGACGACGCCACAACCGCAAACGCCGCTTACTTTGTGCTTCAAGGTACATTCACTACAACTGCCGCCGGCACAGTGGCTGTGCGCTACAAGTCGGAAGTAGACACCAGTCAGGTGCAAATCCTTACCGGCGCGCAGTTCTTTATTTACGATATAACACCTTAAAAATATGCAAGATAAAACAATAAAACAAATAGCTCAAAGTAAGAGAATCCAGGATGCATTTTTTGATGAATACTCAGCCACAGAAGAAGAAAAAGCCAAACCGATGGTCTTTGTGGTGTCAAAGATAATCGGTATCGTTCGAGCAATCGTCGAGAGGTATGAGGAAAAAATGGCGGCGGCGGAAGCGGTCAAGAAGTATCAGGAAACTAAAGTAGATATATCTTTATAAAACCATGAACGAAATAAACCCACTACAACAAAAGGACATCGATTACCTAAAAATTGAGGTACAAGACTTAAAAAAGTCCATGAATGAAGGGTTCAATGCTGTGCATTTAAAACTTGATGTAATGAGTGAAAATTTCGTGAGACATCCTGAGCTTCAGTCTTTCGCCGACCTGTACGATGAAAAGCTCGACAACTTGAAAGAGGAAATCAATGACATACAAGAGGATAAAAAGTGGATCATTCGAGTGGTGGGAGTAATCATCATAACAGCCATTATAGGGTTAGTTATAACCGTAAAATAAACATATGAATATATTTAAAATAATAAAAGACTGGTTCGAAAAAACTCCAAGCACTCCAAAGTTCATGAAAAGAGGAACTGGAGTAGTAAGGGATGATCCGGACATGCGAGACGTTGCCCTAGCTGCCATTCAATCAAAAGTGTCGACACCTGACACATACTTCGGCCCACTCCATGACATTTTGAGGAAGCTAGACGTCCTAGACCAATACTGGCAACCAATGTGCGTGCCACATGCCTTTGTGGGGCTGTTTATGGGCTATATCTACCGCAAAACAGGCCAGACGGTGAAACTCTCGGCTCGATACCTTTCAAAGCTTGTGAAGATGTTTGACGGCATGCCGGAGGTAAAAGGAACATACCCTAGAGTCGGCGCTTTAATGATCACAAAGTTCGGATGTTGCACCGAGGAACTTCTCAAAAACGAGACGACACTAAGCGAAGAAAAATACCATGAGTTTGAGCTTACAGACGAAATGGTGGACAATGCAGTGAAACATAAAGCTCCAGGATTTGCCTATGTGAATAGAGATATCGAATCTGTAAAAAACGGCATCTACCAAAACGGAGCGGTAGCCGGTACGACGATCGTCGGCAACTGGAATGATCTTCCTCTTAAGAAAACTCCTCCAATTGGTGCGCACTATACGATCTGGACGGCGTATGAAAAAATCGGATATGATTATAAGATATATATAAAGAATTCATGGGGCAAAGGATGGCTTGCATGGATCCTTGGGTGGGTGTTTCCAGGGCATGGATACTTCATGTGGAATGACTACAAAGATTCAGTCGCTGAAATCATAGCCCTTGCCGACATCCCGGATGATTATTTAAAAATCGTAAAATCAATGCCATATAAATTCACAAAACACCTTTCAAAAGGAATGAC
>Ga0172380_10006149_pt1 | contig 14124 bp, 8 predicted proteins | sample Leawe162metaG_FD_119747 | JGI IMG/M metagenome (GOLD analysis project Ga0172380, IMG submission 119747) | Leachate microbial communities from a municipal landfill in Southern Ontario, Canada - Leachate well 162 metaG | ecosystem: Engineered > Solid waste > Landfill > Unclassified | place... | reverse complement strand
TTTGGATTCCAATACTTTTTATAACTTTTCCAATAGGCATCAAAACCATCCCAATGTTCTTTTGCATATATACACCAATCTGCCGGTTCAAAATCAGAACATACTACACCATTGAATTGATTACAATCATAACTTTTAAAGTACGGTCTAGAAAATTGGAGATGTTTATGATCTATCCGTTTGCAAGGAGAAACTACTTCGTCCCTATCTGATTTTATATTAAAATATTTACAAACCACAGAAAAACCAAGATGCTTTGCTATAGTAGTTAAATTCCAATAAGGATATTCGGATACATACATTTCTCTTGGATCGATGTTATCTAAAGAAATTGAATAACCACTCGGATAATCCTTGGAACCGAATATTTCCGTACCACAAATATTTCCACTAGATAATAGTTTAGAACCATTAATAAGTCGCCTATTTTTTAAATAATATGTAATTTGATGAGTAGAATCAATACTAGACCAAATTATCGATTTAAATTTTACAGGGCTTGAAATCTTAATACCACAAGATAAATCCAACGGATAATCTGTATCTTCCTTAAAATCAATTTTTTGATGTATTCTATCAAGTTCTGTTAAATATCCACATATTCTAGAAAATTGTATTGCATAGAATAAAATGGAAGATTTTATCTTGTCCGGCCATTTCTTTATTTTTGATAGCGTTTCCGGATCAAACATATCTTCAGAAAAATCACTATGTTCTAATACATTCTCGACTACTTCCCCAATATCATCCTCATCTTCATCTTCATCCTCTAATAATATATCTAATCTGTTTAACAATATTGCCTCCATTAAAGTAGTTTATGTCCATGTTTTATGGGTCTAAGTAGATTTTTTTGGTGCTTGTCATATACCGCTTGTCCCAGATTAATACCCAATGAACTGCAGAGACCTGCCAATCTAATAAAAATATCAGCCATTTCTTCTTTAACTTCTTGTGACCCTATGGGATAATCTCTTAAATCTTGGACAATTTCTGAAATTTCCGTTTGAATCAATTGAAGCTGCATATGAAAATCTGGAAGGAATTTATTTCCCACGGCCCATGCGCCAACAACTTTTGTAATTTTATTAATATTATTAATAGACTCCTTATCCATATTTTTGTCTTTTATTATTCGTGCTAGGCGCTCTGCATAATTTCCCCCTATTCCCACAGTTGAAGTAAATAAATCTTCTTCATCCTCCAAAATAATAAGTTGATCAATAAAATGATTGGGTAAATATTTTCCAAGAAAATGAGAATCCGCGCCCGCCCCCAGAATCATAGTTGGTATGACTTTTTGAACTATAGGAGATACGTTCCCCGGACGATTGGTATAATGTATAACCATATTACGCTTTGTAAAACCATAAAATTTAATTTTATTGATATCTTCAAATATAATATCAATATTATCAATATTATCAACACTATCAACACTTTTGTGATTTATTTCATTACTTATGTCATCTATATCAGTTTTCCCATTGAGATATCCATGAAAATAAAATGCCCGTATAGTAGAAGTAATAGCATCCAATAGAGATAAAACCTCTATTCTCTCCCCCAAAGGACCAAACAATGGCACCACGGAAAGATCCGGGGCCGGGCACCAGTATTGTTGTTCAGCCATATTTTTTTGGGGGGATACTTCAAATTTCACAATTTTGGAATCCTCCACATAAAAATTCCAAAATTTCGAATTATTTTCCACCACTATTACTCCTTTGGTTTAGAGGTTAATGTCCGCTAATTGTATACGTTTATTTTCCCTAATATCTATTGTTACAGAATCAATTGTTGAATCAATTTTTTTCATAATCTCATTATCCGTTATATAGTTATTATTTTCAGCCCCATAAATTGAGTATAAAATAGCCACCCAAGCAATAGCAGAGGATACTTCCGAAAAAATATTAATATGATATCCCCGAACGTATGGTATTTCAGAAATTTTTAAATTCTTGGGATCCTCAAATGGGGAAAAACACGTTATATTGTAGTACGAAACAAACAATTGATAAATTAAAACTATCCCAGAAATCACAGCTATATAAGTAATATACTCCGTATTGTCGGTTCTGAATCTTGTAGCATTTAAAATATCAACAAAATATCTAGTTATATTTGTGGCTACTTCAATATTAGATTCTGTATCACCAGAATCACTATGATTCATAATACATTCTCTAGACAATTTTACTACTTCAAAAAGATGTTCTATTACTTTACTCATTATAATATTTCTACTACTACCCAGATTGTATTCCTCAAGTAAATCAAATAAAAATATCACATCATTCATATCATACACTTGAACAATATTGGCAAGTTGCTCATTAACCCGCATAAATAAAGAATCACTTTCTGGTATTTTAGAACGGCAGTAATCCAAAATAGTATTTATAGGTTTTCGTAGTTCCTCCCAAGTAAATGTTCTCGAACCGGTATTTCCTCTAACAACATTTATACTATGTCGCATGCTTTCCTGTAATTTACTCATATAGTGCCCCCAGAGAATATTTTCTTTGCAACATCATTTATTTCCAATCCTAATTCTTGATTTTTCTGTTCCACAATTCGTGAAATTGCTGGAGCCGGAATATTATTTTTCCCTTCTAAAACAATTTGGAGAGTTTTTAAAAATTGGGATAATATTATTGAAAATGTTTCGGGTGTGAAGAATTGTACTTTATCTTGATATTTAACAGCGATTAATCTCGCTGGCGATTTAGTTAAATAATAATAAATTGTGGTGTCCCAAATACCTTTAATTTTATCTGGAGGAATTTGCTGTGTTACAGTATTAATAAAATTTATATCTTCCGGCGAAGGATTTACTGTTCGTAACACCTCCAAAAACGACGAGGGATCCCAAGCTTTAGTTGACATAATAGCAGATTTTTCCACGTTTTCTTTTTGATCGCTTGCAGGTTTAATTATTGTGGGCATGTTTCTCCTTATCCTAAGTAAATATCGGAGGAGGGGAACAGTTCCGCTTCTCTGCACATACGCAAAAATTTCTTCTTAGAAGTGGGATAATCATACTGTTCCACATTTTTTGATGCTACCTCAATTACATGATTTCTAAAAGAAAGATCAAACAATAAATTTTTTAATTTTTCATGAATTTGAGAAGGATATCTCATATCCACAGCTAATTCAGGAAATATTTTCCTACCCGAATCCGTGTGTTTAGAGCACACTGTAGGAACGCCTAACGCTCCTGTTTCAGTAGTAAATCTACCATAAGAACTTGAAGTATAAAAATCTACTGCTGCAAAAGAACGAATCATAAAATCCCAAAACTTTTTTATAGGAATGTCATCAGGTAAAGTAAATGTTCCAAACAGGGGGGCTACAAGATCCATTTTATCCCCCGGTATGTTTGATATATAAGTTAAATATGGTAATCTTTGTTCCCCCATACCAACAGCAACATAGGGGGAGTATATATCGGGTATTCCATCCTTACCACGATTTCTTTTGTGAGTATTTATTAATAATACAGGCATGGTGGAACCAGTTTCCGGATTAACGGAACACGATAAAAGTTTTTCATCAATTTTAGTTTTTCCATCCAACAATAATTGACGTAATCCTACTACATCTGTAGGATGTTCAACATACTGTACTTTATTTCCACCACATAAAGATTTAAATAAATCATATGTAACTTCATTAGTACACATTACCAAATCCACGAATTCAATTTGACGCATTGTTTCCATGGGATTAGCTTTTAAATCATAATTAATTATATCCTCAACAGGATAGTCCGGTGTAAGTATAATTTTAGTTTTGGAATTCCACCCAATACGCTGCCTTATCAAATAAGGCAATTCATAATTTAATGAATTGTAATTTATATATAGAATATCATAATACTCTAAATCAAAATCCGTCATACTACCATATAAAATATAGTCCCCCCCAAAAATTTTTAACCAATTATAAACTCCCGCGTGCATGATTTCTAATGCTGTATTAGTAATACTATTCAATAAATGATGACGCTCTTCTTCAGTAATCGCCATACTTAAAGATCTGGACAATACACGATGAGTTTCCTCGTACCGACTACAAGATCTGGAGGTGTAAGCATTAACCATACAAAATTTCAAAGATCTTTGTGATTTATTGGCATAATTAATTATCTCCTTATCAGAAAAAGGACATGCCGCAACAGGCTTCTTGTTTTTAGCCTTAGCCATCACACCTCCAAATTTATTATTTTTTGGGTGCGGTCAAACTGAGAATTTTATTATAATAATTGGAAATCATTCTCAAATCCTTTGTAATTTTGTCATCCCAAGACTTAAAAAGAGAATCATGAACAGAAAGAATGTTTTCCCTACCCTCATCACTTTTCGTATTTTGTCTTTCTAATTTTCTATGTGTTTCAATAAAATCATCTTTGGAAAGAGAAAGATAATTATGCAAAGATTTATATATATTTAAAACGGCTTCAAAACGACGGGGGGTTTTCTTAGCCCAAATATTATATTTTACAATAATATCATCGATCATATCTCTAATATTTTCCAACATTTCACTAATATCATGATATCCTTCAGTTATTCTTGGATTATCTAAGTGGGCTTCATATGTGACATCACTTTTGTTTTGATAATATATCATAAAATCTGTAATATTAGTATGAATTTCCATCAAATCATTATATTGAGAATCATCAGTACCACACTTTTCTAAATTTATAACGTCATCCAATATAAATTTCATAGATTCAACAGTCTTACTATCGGTATCTTCATCTTCCAGTTTTAACTCTTCTTTATCAGACAACCCCACATCCGAATCTTCTTCTGTTTGCAATTCTTTATGCTCTTCTATATCTTCAGAAGGTTTTAAAGAATTATTAATAGGTTGCAGTATTTCTTCCACATTCTCTTCTTCAATATTGTCTTCATTTTCCCGGTCTTCCTTCCCGGAAATGCTCTCTTCATTTTTTTCCTCCTGCTGGATGGTCGATAAGGCTTCAGGTATTTCTTCTATTTTCTTTAACATTGAAATTCCAGAAAGTAATCTATTCAGGCAAGAAGACACAGCTTTAGCCCCCGCGGATACTATCGGATCAATAAAGGATTTTTCCTCGGAAGAAAGGGGGCCGCTCAGCCAAGTTTTAATATTCACGGGTTCGGTGGTTGAGACAGCAGACTCCTCCGATACTTTGATAATTAAACTCCCATAATTCTGTTTTGGGGTATCAAAATTTTCATTACTATAAGAAGGGGAAGAAGAAAGAGGTGTTTGAGAGGATTGTCCAATGTTTTTTAAATCTCTATTTTGAGAATTATCTATAGTAGAAAGAATGGGGGCATGAACAACCAACCCCGACAATTCATCCTTTTTTATTAGAGATTTAAACCCGGGCAGATTACTAGACAAAAAGGCATTAACAATTCTATACATATTGGGATTTATTTTAATTTGATAAAGTATGTCTGTAAAAATAATTCCATTTCCACATGTTAATTTATCCTCCAATTGTATAACCTTATGTGACACATTGTTAGACCAAAACTTCCCAAAAGTATTTTTTTGGTGAGAAGAACCAAAATCTCCAGCATTATCCTTCATATATCTAAATAATGCCGAATCACCGGATGTTCCAAAAAGAAAATCAATTTTATCAAATTGATCTTCAATATTTTTAGGCTCTTCCATAATTAAATAATAATCATCTAATTGGATTGACATATCATTCAAATATTTGGATCGCATATTTTTCTGTTCAACAGTCAATCTAGCATTGTTCGGATCCCACACCCCAGACAGCAGTGGATCATGTTCTTCAGAGGATGTCTCGAATTTTGTTTCAGATTCCGGAAGTTTATAGGGGTGTCGTAACATCGTATGATAATTTCCAATCGTATCCTTAGTAACCAAAATATTTAATAACCATTCTCGAACCAAATCAAATTTGGCCGGGTTAACTTCGATTGATAAAAAATATCCAACAGGAGCGGTATTAGCAAAATATCCAGCATCCGGTTTTGATCCCCTAAAGGAGGATCCAACTCGATATTCCATCTTATACGAAGGAAGAATAGCCCCTATATCCGACACTTCCAACGTCATTTTTTCATTGTCTTCCCCCCCGAACGAAGAACTTAGGTTTTTTTCAATCAAAGGTTCATTTTTTTCTTTTGCGGATGCTAATGCACCATCAATTATTTGTTTTGCTGATGTCATATTTTGGGGTGATATAGGTATTACCATAGAAAATTTCTTAGAATCCAGTACATCCGTATAAAAATGTGGAATACATTTATTTAGAAAAGTATTGACTATTTCTGGATCCCAATTAGACATAAAATCATATTCCTCCTCTTCACCAAAATTTGGTGAACTGATATCCCCGATCATTCTGGTTTCTGGTTTTTCAGTAAATAATATATCTATTAGATATTTAGACGCCTCCGATGTAATTTCATACATTCTAATTGCATCTCCAGATTCAGCATAGATGGCCCCCCCAGGAGAAAGAAGATGTATGAATGTCTTTTGTATAGCATTATATCTGTCGTCTCCCAAATGTCTATTTTTTAATTCAGAAGCAATATTATATGATAATACTGATACCGTATAAAAAATGGAAGATTTTCCTGTATTACGAAACAAATCATGTAAAAGTTTACGTAATAAATCATCATCCCAAACTGACATTACAGTATTGCCCAATTCCTTTTGTAAATCATCATATACTAAATTAAGGAAATTGTGTGCCCTTGAAGATAATTTTATACTACCCCGAGAACTCACCGATTTAACAATATTTGTAGCATTCTCCCCTTGTCGTAATGCTATAGTCAAAGCCGCCGGTAACAATTCCCTCTCAGAAACTGCAGATAACCCAAACTCCGCTAAGATTTCTTCATTTGGTAGCGAAGAACGATTCTCAATAAATACCCTATGAAATACGTCATTGATATGCTGGAGAATATCTGAAATTTTTTTAAATTCTTCCAATTGTTCTTCTTTACCCCAAGGGGTTGTTAATCTTATTATTTCATTAGTCATACTTCGTATAATATTTTTATAATACATAATTGATCCCGCCAACAAATGCAAAGTATCGCTGGCGTCTATGGGTTCTACATTTTCGGGATTCTCTGTTCCCTGCATAAATGTATCCCATATATCCATATCCAAACTCGAATTTTCATCACCAATGTCGTTCTCATCAGCATATTTGGTTATGGGAGATAAAATTTTCGCTATATCTTCTTGTAATACGGTGTAATTTCTTGCTAATATCTCCGTATTATTCTTCTGTATAGGGGTATTTGTAATAATATACTGCTGTAGTCTCTCATTACAGTTTTTAATAACATTTATTGTATCCTTTAGCGTGGAGGAGAGACGATTATTAACAATAAAAGACCAACACGACCCCGCCATAATCTTATCCATTTGTGATATAGAAGAATTATTAGTTATGTCATCAAAATTTCCCCCAATTTTAATCACATCACCAAGAATTTCCCCTATCTTTATTTCACCGAGCGCCGTTTTGGTTTCTAAATTTTGCTGTGTAGATAAAAATTCTTGAATAAAATCAGCAAAAAGATCCAAATTCCCTTCGGGGTTTTGCATTCTAAATAATAAATGAGCCAAAGCTACGGGACTGAGGGAGGGAGAATTTGGATCAACAGGAAATTGTAACCCACCCGACCCCTGCACATTTCCCGCAACAGGAGAAATACCTCTAAATGCTTTCCCCGCAATTTCTTCATCTTGTAATGAGGGAAAACTAAGAGTTGAATCATTGTTTATACCATGTATTTTCTTATGTAATATTCTGGAAATCTGTTGAGTAATTTTATTAACCATGCTTCCAAATACCATACTTCTATTATCTTTAATCATATTTTCCGGATTTATTGTCTGGTTTACAATACCACTAACTTCCGCAAGTGTGGATTGTACCTGTGGTATCTCATATAATTGATTTCTAAGAACAGCCGTTTCCGGATTTTCCTTATTTATTAGGAAAAATATAAAATTTAGATACATCCCACAAAGTTGGGATGCATATTCTTTGTTCTCATTTTCAGCTATAGTTTGTAAATCTTGTGTAGTTAAAGAAAGAGAAGTAAAATCAGATTTTAGATCGTCTCCATAAGAAAAAGAGGATAAAAATTTTGGTACGATGGTTGTAATAATATAATTTCTTATATCATCAGCCATTACCTCGTCATGTTCTGATTTGCGAGAGGAAGAAACCCATGCTCTAATTAAAGAGGAAGGAATATTCTCATCAAAAACTTTTGGTAAAACCTCTTTTAGTTGGGAAAAAACATAATCATATAAAAATGTTAAATACTCTGAATCCAATGCACCAAGATCTGTTCCCTTCTCTTGAATCTGTTTAGTTAAATTAATATTAAGATTCAGAATTTCTTGAAAATCCCTATATTCATTATTACTAAGAAAATTTAAATTATCATTATCTGATAAAATTTCTTCTAATAATTTAGTAAATGATTCTCTTTCCATTCCCTGCATAAAATTTATAAGAACACTTTGTAATGCGTCTGCAATAACCCTATGTATACTTCTATTAGCAAATGAACGACTAAGAGTAGTTGAGGGTTCTTCTTTTTTATTTATGTTTTGTCTAAGACCGGACGGTGCTTGAATCTTGGCTGTATATTTTAAACTTTTATCGTATTCAAGAGATAAAATTCCCATATTTTTATTTACATCATTTAATGTTACTATATTTAATACTGCTAACAATATTAAATCACCCATATTATTTATTTTTTCTTTAGTAATATGTTTTGGATCCCACAAATCATTATTTAATAATGTTGATAGCTGCGCCGGGAGATGTTTGACTATATATTCCTTCATCTCATACTCAACTTGAGCTTCTTCTTCCGGGGACAACGGTTCATTTCTTTTTTCTTCTAATTCTTGGCTTCTTCCCAAATTGTCAAATATTTGATTTATATCAGTAGAACCAGCATTAGGGCCATTTTTATTTTTTAATCCTATATTCCTCTTATTTATAATTGCTGTACGTATTTTCTTTTTTACATCTATCAATAATCTTTGTTCCGCTTGTTCCTTTATATAATTTACTGTTTCCGGATCACTTAATATTGCAGATGCTAACTGTATGGTTTTATTAAGCAAGGTATTGATGGGTTGTTTACTTGCTATTTCTTTATTACATTCAATATTACGCTCCACGTATGTTCCCGTTACTTTAATAAGACGATCCGTTTCTTTACTTATCTCGTCTACTTGATCCGGGGATAATTTGGAAATCATATCCTCAATAGTAAAGGAAGTTCCTCGAATACCCCTCGCCGATGTAGCGAGCATAAGTAATAATGAATCATTAATTTCGATTTCTGGATGCAATCGAGACATGGTTACTTTAAACCATTCGTATTTAGATTTTCCCTTCCATTCATTATTTATTTTTTTATTTACAAGCTCATCATTATTAGAATTCTCAGATAGTCTATCTACCAAGTTTCGAATGGTATAATTAGGCATTCTCCCCAATAAATCCCCAAGCTGTCCTCTATCAATATTATCTAACACATAGTCCGCTGCCTCATTGCCATCTTTAAAGTATGTGTATCCAATTCTTTGAATAAGGGGTGCCTCCCCCAACTCATTAGGACTTGTTCTAATGTTTAAAAAGCTTTTAAGATAATTCATTTCTCTCTGGATAGTTGCAGGATCGGTTCCATAAAAGGAATCATAAATCTTCCATTGTGGATTATTTTGCCTTTTCTGTTTATCATTTTTTGCTTCGGGATCCGGAAAATTAAGTATTCCCGTGTTTGGATCTATATATTTATAATAAGCACAATTAACTGCAAGGTTGGTCTGAACCTTATTCGTAGGGGCGGCACTCTTCATCAAATCAGAATTTAAATTTGAAAAAGCTAGATCGGATACACCCTCGGAATAAATTTTATTATCTACAGAATTTCCTCGTTGGTCTCTAATAATATGATCCTTATCTCCGATTACATTCTTATTCTTATTCTTATCTTTTGTTTTTTTCTTAAAAAGAATTTCTCGATCTTTAATATATTTTCCGATAAAATCTATAGGAACAATCAAATTCATTTCTTTAAATCTATCGTCCATCATCTCTATGTCTGGTTTTTTTGATTTTGCATATTCTGATAATCTCTTATCTTTAGAAACAATCCTATGAATAAAATTTAATGCTAAATCTTGTGCAGTATTATTAGTTTCATCATATAATGAAGTAATAAAATTTACCAAATATTTAGATTTATCTACATTCGGAAGATTTTTAATAGTTATTTGCATTTTATTTACAAGAGTATCCAAACCAATATCCATATTTAATAATGATTTTGTAACCTGAGATACGGTAACAGAATTTTTACCGGAATTAAGATCAGATATTTTATTTAAAACATCCATATATTTATTATAACCATGATTCGGACTTACATCCTGCAATAATTTATATAAATGTTCAATAAAAATTTTGGAATATGAAGATGACTCCTCCTCCGCAGCCATCTTCATATTTTCCAAAATGATAACCTCATTTAGTAGGTTATCAACATCTAATTTTTTCCTACTATCATCGTCCATATTCTTTCCTTGTTGTCCATTATTCAGTTATAGTTCTAGAAACTGTAAGAGACATAACCCTAGAAACAATGTTGAAAAATGCCTTTGTAAAATATCTAGAAATATAAAATTCATATGGGTTTTCAATAATTGTTTTTCTTTCTTCCACACACGGAATATTCTTCTCTTTTTTAGATTTAGGATCATATAATGTTTTGGTAGATAAAATAATATCATTAACTTGATGACTGTCCCCGAAAAAAGTGGATTTACCAAAAGCCGATAACCCACTGCAGAAAGAACGATACCACGAGATTTCATGTTCTCCCATTACCGATAACACTGAACCATATTGTAAATTTTGAATGTGTTGTTCCAAAATTTTCCAAGCTTCCTGCACCTTCATTATTTTATTATTAACCATTTGGTTCTTCAACCAATCAAACAAAACCGAATAGCTAATATCCCACCCCAAAACACCCGTTTTTGTAGAATCTTCTCCCCACGGAGTTTTAGGAACACTTCCATACTCCCCCCATTTTGAATCTATCATTTCTTGATAATATTTATATTTCATAAGAAAAACAAACACATCTGTCGGTGCGAGGAAATAATTAATAACATGGAGGTTATTATCTTCATACATACTATTAATTTCCGATCGCAAATATTGCGCATCGGAGTTAAGTTGCGACTGTTCTAAAATGGCTTCGGCGATATCCCCGATGGATGGGGGAGTATCAGCAGTAAAAGGGGAATTTTTATAATTAGGATCAAGGTACTTCATTCGTTGACTAACACCGCGATAATGAAATTTAATACTATTAATATTGTTAAAAACCTCATTTGGTAATGACTCTTCCAATACAATACGATTTTTATTAGAAGTGTAAGCTGATGTCAGCGCATCGCGGGACGCTACGGTTCCCGTAAACATCAGAGTACGATAAATCATTATTCCTCCAAAATTCAAATGGGCGGAACCACCACTACTATTTTATTGTAATATAAAAGCATTATTTAAATCAATATTTTCTTTTATATTATTTTCAACAATTAAAAGACTATAAATCAACTTTTCCAGAAATTATAACTTTTACCTGAACTGTGTTAGCCGTACCATTTGATAGAAAAGCAGATGTAATTTTAGTATGACCATCACTGTCAGTATCACCACCCATGATTAAAGAAGCATGCTCTACTGGAATACTATCAACATCTGAAGAACCATTAATTGACAAATTAACCGGGGAATTTGCAGGGGACAATGCCCTAACAAATAACACATTGATATAGTCCAAACCCCCGAAAGGGATTTCTTTATATTCTTCATTAGGGTCCAAAATCATCACAACAGTATTTGTGGCGCTTTGCCCCAAAATTGTATATTCTACCGATTCATCAACAACCCCACCAGAGAGTTCTACCCCGAGTGAGAGGGAATAGGATTCAATACTCATACTTCCTCCTTATTCTGTGCTTGGTTGATTTTCTCAATAGCTTCTTCCTCATTAAACTTTTCTAATTCTACAATCAGACTATTATCTTGCCCCGCATACATAACAGCCCCCGCAAATTTGGCTGTCCCCATCTTGGTGTCTGAATAATTAAATAAAACTATGGTTGGGATCACCATATTATGTTCAAGGGAATACATTAGTCCGGACAGTGCAACCTCGCCCTTTTTTTCTTTACCGATAGAGGAAGTCTTTATTATATTTAAATTTGGTGTTCCTACCAAACTAAAATTAGTAAAATCTGTAATAATTTTATTAAGAGAATTCATACATGCCCCATGAACTTTATCTTTATTTAAATCGGAAACAAAATTTGAAGAAATTATTCCAACTGCAGGATTGCTATTCATCTTATCCAATTCTTGCGTAATATCTTTGTCTTGAATTTGAGCCGTTACTATTACTGAAGCATTTTCTTTAGCTTCCTCCACCATGTCTGAATATTCTCCCGTAATATCTTCACTAAACAAAGAGTCTTCTTTCCTAAACGTGGGAGCATGAGTTTCTTTACTAAGAAAAATTCCACTATTAATTCTTCCCTGTTCATCCAACTCCGTAACTGTTGTTTTGCCTGTTTCTTTATTAAGTTTTCCAGGAGTAATGATAGAATCAAGAATATCATCTAACTCACGTTCTTTAGGAGCATAAGCATCGGGATTTATTTCTTCCATTGGATTATCTGTTGCATCTTTAGCTATGGATACTGCTATATTGGAAGGGGGAAGAACAATATTCTCTTGGCCATTAACCTCCTTAGTAACCGACCCATCTTCATTTATTTTATTATAGTGCGCGGCAGCCTCAATTTTATGAGGTAGATATTTATCCTGTTCTTGGATTTGTTTGTAACCTTCTTTATTAGCAAAAGAATGAATACCCTGTACCATTGAAATTTTTTCTAACGCTTCGGAATTTTCAATTTCTTTATCTTCATTTTTATTTAACATTTTAGTAAAAACTTCTCCATATCTAGAATCCGCTCCTGTATTAGGGGTTGCATTAGTTTCTCCAATACGAGACAACGAAGAAGAAGAAGGCAGCAATGTCCCCCTATCTTTAGATAAAACATTCACCAAAATCTCTTCTAACTCTCTCTCCTCCCCCCGTCCATCGTCCTTCATTTTAAGTCCATAGGAAAAAGAATTTTTCTCTCTTTCCGTTATTCGACGAAGTAATCTGGTAGGAACCACCACAGTCCTATCAAAACCATCCGGCATTACTGTACTTTCTTTGTCATTTTTACTTACAACAATACCTCTAGAAAATTTGGATGTATATCCCGGGGGTGGGCATATTTCTACCGTAGATCCTACAACAACTCTAGTATCATCTATATTCTCCTGATCATCGACCAGATTAGAATTTTTTGATATAGGATCATTATAATATCCTTCCATAGATATATTATCATCTTTAGCTACGTATTTAGAACGTACAATATTTTCATTTGAGCGCCGCATCGTTGCTCCTTCGCTTTAGAAGTTACTCTGTTATAACCTGTTCAGAATCCTTCATTTTTCCCAACATATTACTAAAAGCCTCCATAGCCTTCTTTTTATCATCATCCTTATGAACCATATAGTACATGGCATCTTCCACAATTTTATCTTTCTCATATTCACTTTTTGATAAAAATAAATTCAAAGCATCCATTTGTGCACAAGCAAACCAATATTTAAATTCCACCATATTTTTAGAAACAACTCCCTGTTTAACTCTCCTAAAATAATCTCTCCAATCCTTTGGTCCAGTAGCTGCATCCTGTGGGGAAACCAACTCCCCCTTCGCTGCTTCCAATTGTTTGATTCGGATAGCCAAAATTCGTTTCGAGTATTGAGAAAGATATTCATCAAATGATATACCTTCTCTACATCGTTTAGCAAAATTTACAAAATCCTTAGTAGGAAATTGCGCCCAATCAGGTAACAAATTGTTTGCCGCTGCTATTACATCATCCATATATGCGCTTATCATATAAGAAACTCGTTGATACAATTCTTTT
>Ga0172380_10006148_pt1 | contig 14126 bp, 19 predicted proteins | sample Leawe162metaG_FD_119747 | JGI IMG/M metagenome (GOLD analysis project Ga0172380, IMG submission 119747) | Leachate microbial communities from a municipal landfill in Southern Ontario, Canada - Leachate well 162 metaG | ecosystem: Engineered > Solid waste > Landfill > Unclassified | place... | reverse complement strand
CGGGGAGCTGCTTTAGCTGGGGCCAGGGTGGAGCTTTACCGCCGCGCTAGAGTTGCGAGTGATATTCAAATGGATGTTGAGGGGATATGTGCGGCGGCCGAATCTGCCAGGTTATCACGCGAATCTGAGGAACAATAAACTTTCTGATCTGTGCGAGGTGATTATGACCATGGTGAAAATGCTTGAGCAACTACATGGTATGGTCTTATGAAAATATTTACGGGGAACCTAACCGCAGATCGCGATAAAAAAGCCGCGCTATACCGCGCCGCCGTTAAAAAACAGTTCGGCCAGGACGCTACGCGGTGGAACGTTTCTCCGCCAAATTTCAATGATGAGACAATGAACGCTTGGGAAGAATTTTTGCTTGCTGACGATAGATTAGCTAATTTTGTTTCATCTAAAATTAGAATAATCGATTTATTTCTACTCGCGGGAATAACGGCCATTTACTCCACTGGGTTTCTTCTCGCGCTTTACTTGATCATCCTGTTATTGGATGCTCCCATGCCCTGATTGTTTTCGGGTGTTGTTTCCGGCTCCGGCACCATCGCCCAAATAAAATCCCCGACCGCCAGTAATGCCGCGCCGAGCAGCGCCCATTCTGGCGGTTTTTTATTGAGCGCGTAGCTCATGGCAACGTAGGCATAGAATGCGTTTTTGATTCGCGAGGGATTCATGTGTGGCGATACGCCTGGACGTTGTATGTGTTATCGGCCGCCGATTTCACGCCCCCGCGGTTCGGATCGGCCGGTTTTTGGGCAAAATGGACATAATACGTTTGGCCGGGGTTGATCTGGCAGGCGGTAAGGCGGGCGGCGCCCTGTGCGTTGGGGTTGTTGGTAATCGTGAGGGTTGCGCCGCCCGTGCCGGTCATGGCGCCCGTGCGGTCATCGCCGGGGCGCTGTACCTGGACGCGGGCACACTTGCCGGGTGCGATCGGCATGGCGCCGTTTGGGTCCGCGGTAATCCATACCGATGGTGCGTTGCCATAGTGCAGTTGCTGGGCCGAGATGGATGCGACGTAGGGGAACGGCACGGGGCGCAGTACCAGTGTGCGCCGACCGGTGAACGTTGCTGGTGTGTAGTTTTTCGTCGCAGCGAAATTTATTTCTGAATCGAGAACGCCCGGTAAATTGGCTCCGGTGTTGGGGGTAAGCGCGGGCGCCGGGCCGGTCGCCGGGTAATTGCCTGGGGGCGCGGGGCCGATATCGATTGCCGGCGGGGGCGGAATCGGCGCCCCGGGCGATCCGCCAGGGACATACCCGGGCGGCAGTCCGGAGTCATCGCTCGCGCCTGGAGTGCCGGGCGGCAGTTCGGCGGCGCCTGCTTTTCGTGAAAACAGGAATAGCGCGGCGACTCCGCCGAGCAACCATAACAATGTGCTCTGGTCTTTCATGTCAGGCCGTCCGCGGAATAGGCACGTCGCGTGAAATATCCGCCACATATTTCTGTGTTTCGGTGGGCAATTTCTGCAACCAGTAACCCCCGCCGGAGCGGGATTTTAACACGTTGCCCGGACCGGTATTGTACGCGGCGAGCGCCAGGTCCCAAGCCCCAAACGCCCGATACAGCCCGGCCAGGTATTTTCCGGCCCAGGGGATCGCTTCCGCGGGGTTGCAGGGATCGCGCAATACGGGCGCGCCGTAGCCTGGCCCGGCGGCCGTGGTGGGCATGGCTTGGGCGATCCCCATGGCGCCCGCGTGGCTTGAGCGGCGGCACTGAATAATGTCCGCCTTGAATCCCGATTCTTGCATCAAAAGCCGCGCCAGGAGCCCCCCGGGGATGCCGTTTGCGCGTTCCGCGGTCTGAATGGCGCTCAGGTACGGCCCGGCTTCCGGCGGTAGCCAGCGGGCCGGAGAGGGGATTATCGAATACGGGGTTGGTGTTGGCTGATTGGACATGGGCAGCGCCGGGAACTGGATCGGGGGCAGCGGGGAGAAAACCGGCGGCGAGGGGGCGGGCGCCGGTTTGGGAAACAGGGTAAACGAGGGCAGTGGCATCCCGGTGAAGGGATTTTTGCCCCAGGTCAGCGGATCGCGCGGCGGTGTGTAATCGAGCGGGAGCGGCGGCCCGTAGTATTCGTCCGCCGGCTTTTTGCGAGCGATCAGGGCCAGGGCAGCGCCGGCGGCCAGCAACAGGATAAGCGGCGCGGTTTTCACGATTACCTGCTATCCGCCGGTGGTTTACCGACCGTTTTTTCCGGCACGATGATGGCGATGGCCGAAAGCAGGGCGGCGATGGCTTCCATGATGATTTCCGCGCCTTGGGGGCCGAAGCGAGCGGACAGAAACGCCAGCAGCGCGGCGCCGAGCCAGGTCGAGTGCTCGCCCAGGCGATCAATTACCGTCTTCAGTGTGTTTCCCATTTTTACGGCTCCGACACAATTTGAGAAGGTCGCCGGCGATTCGTATGGCCACGCCCGCGATGGAAAGATACACCAACACATCTTGCGGTGTCACGCTCACTGTGTAAATTCCCGGTAGAGTCAGTGCGAACGCGATCGAACCGGCATAAATGCCGTAGCTGATAGCACAATCGGGTATATGGATGTTCGGGGTCATGCGCTGTATTTCATGAAGATCGAATGAAAGTGCAGGATTTCACCGGCGCCGCCGGTGGCGGCGTACAAGACCAGACTATCAGTCGCCGGGGGAGCGGTGTAGGGGGCTAGGCCGGTGAGAAAAAACGGGTTTTCATACGTTAGGGGCCCGTAGGATTCGCCGCTATTTCTCGCCAGTGTGCCATAGAGGCGCAGCATGGATTCTGACGGGGTGACATCCGGGGTGTAGTTCAAAAATACATCGTCGCCCAGGTTATCCAATAGACCGATGGCCAACGATCCCGTATTTTCTACGTCTTCGCGCCAGGCGAATAGGCGGGTCTCGATCATTGCGCCGGAAATAGTCAATAAATCCGCGAAGGGAAATGTCGGCGAAACAAACCCGGCGACATTGTCGCCCGTATCATTTGTCGTACTCAATCCCGCCAGGTTCCATTTATAGAGCAGGCATTCACCATTGAGGGGGCGCCAGTTTGTCCCGTCCGAGATAAACAGCAAACCGGGCGATAGCGTCCAGGTGTCCCAGATGCGGATAATCGTCCCGGGATCGACGTTGAAGACGTTTGGCTTTTCCGCCCAGGTGTAGGTTTTGAAGGTGCTTGAAGCGCTCAGGATACCGGGAATTTCCACGGTTTCGTCTACGGTACCGATCACGATACGGTGAGAGCCGTTGACTGTTGCGCCGGCTCCCAGGGCCATGGAGCGCGTCGCCTGAACTTCTGAACCCCCGCTTACCGTCGCGCCGGCGCCGATGGCGATGCTGTTATTCCCGTACCCGTTGAACAGGGCGGGGTTTTCAAATGTTCCGATTCCGATGCAATTATCGTGATTCGCGGTGGAGACTTGTGCTTGAATCAGCGTGTTAAAATCGCTTTCCGGAAGGGTGCCGGCCGCCGTCCCCAGCGCGAAATTTCCTTCTCCCGGCAGCGCGCCGCCACCTGTGCCGTTGACGTTATTGGATACCGGATTTATTTTGTAATCCGACGATGAGGGGATATAAAGCGGCATCAGAAATTCCCCGTATCGGTATCACCTTCCGCGCCGATCAACAAAATGCCGACCATATTGGGTGCGGTACCTTGCACAAAAATGTCATTGGTCGGTACGCGGAAGGGCTCGAATGCGGCACCGGGCGTCAACACCAGCGCCGATCCGGGGATAGGTGGGGTGCCGAAACCGACATACAGATCACCGACCGCGCTGGTGTTCTGAATAAAAAAATAGGATCGTTTTTCCTGCGCGCGCGCGAGGGTGCCGAGTAGTCCCGCGGTAAACGGGACTGTCAAAAATGACGATTGCCCGCGCGCCGCGGCCAATAGCTGTGGATTGACGGGCGGCGGGGTAAAGGGGATATTGGGGGATGACCCGGGAAGCGGCGGCGCTGTCACGCCCGGTATCTCCACCGGCATCGGCCCGCCGCCCCCCGCGTAGATCGGCGGGGGCGTGTAGTCGATCAGTGTGGGCCAGGGTAGTGTGCCGCGCTCGCGTTCCAGATCGGCCGGGAGCATGCCGATGCCGGATTGGCGTTCCTCGCGCTCCTCGTGCGGCACGGATCAGTACCCCCGACGGTACAGTTTCTCGCCGATGAATGACAGCCGCAGATTGTAGTCCGTGGCCGCCGAGAAATTGGTCACCTGGAGACTGACCACGGCGCGCGCGGTAAACAGTTTGGGCGTGGGGATGATGAAGGGTAGTTCGCCCGTTCCGAATAGATCGGTAATGGGCACGGACCGTTCCATCAAAAAGCGCCCGCTCCCGGTATCGGTGATTTGTAGCGACACCAGCGGAATCACGCGCCCGCTGTCCGTCTGCGCGGCGCCCGCGATGTCGGCGAAATAGGTCAGTTTCCGCAGCAGAAAATCCGAATCGGCCTGAATCTGAATATTGCCGACCATCGTGGCGCCCGCAGCCAACCCCGCGAAATCTTGCTGATAAATGAAAAACTCACGCGCGAACGCGCTGTTAGGATCATTTTCCCCGGCCATGGCCGTACCCCCGATAAACCGGCGCCCGGATCACGGGCGCCAGGGTTGTGATTACTGCGCCAGACGGTACAGCAGGCCGTCAAGCACGATCCCGATCCGACCGGCGACGCCGGAAGGGAGCGGCACCGGTGTCGGCCAATTCAGCGTAACGTTGAAATTCTGCGTCGGGATCAAGGTCAACTCGGGATCGATGTAGTACGGGCGGCCGCACATGGCCGCGTAGTCCATGACCAGCGCATCTTCTCCGTTCGCCGCCGTCGCCAGCGTCCGGAAAATCGAGTAGGCCGCTTCGACTTCGAGTTTCGTCTTGGGTGGAAATCGACCGATCGGTGCTTCGGTCAGAAACGAAGTCGAACCGACGAATAAATCCAGATAGCCCGACTTCGCGACCGCGTAAACGTCATTCGTAAACTGGGATGCGGCCAGATCGGTCTGAAGCGTACCGGGACTCACACCCGGGAAAAACTGCACTTCGATGCTCGAAATGATGAAGTGTTTCGGGCTCGGGAGCGCGCCGGCCGCTTCCATGTTGGTGTCGGCCTTGGTTTTTCCGCCCTGCCCTTGCGGCAGTTGGAAAAAATTCAGGCTCGACTGACCCAGGGCAGCGTAGGTGGTGAAATCATACAGCGTCTGCCGCGTGACTTCGTAAACGCCGGGTTGATTGACCGCGAAGTTTTTCAGGTCCGCGATTGTTGGGAGTTTGCTCGCCATGTTTCTTTCTCCAGTTTACAGGGCGTTGGGACAAATCGCGCGGTAATTACCGCACGAAACTCATTTCTTCGCTGGGCGAACCGGCGTTGACCGCCGCATTCATGTAGCCGAGATTTTCGGGCGGATAGTACCCGAGCGCGGGCGGGGGATAATAACCCATGCCGGCGTAGCCGGTATCACAGCCCAGGTTGAGCGCCGGTACCGCGGTAGAAATAACACTTTTCCCCAACCCGTGGAGCATCACGGTCAGCGCGCCGGTCCCGAGGGCGTCCGCCGTGCTACGTTTCACCACGCGCCGGGCGAGCAGGGCGAGCAGCACGGCGCCGGCGCCCTTGGCCGCGTAGCCGACATAACCCGTCTTGATCGCCGCGGGCAGCGGCAGATTGGCCCATACCGCATCAAGTGCCAGCGCGCCAATGGCGCCGGGCACCGCACCGGTAATCAGCGTCATGGCGTCCTTCCCGGCCGCACCGCCAATGGGGTTGCGCCGGCGGCGCCGTACCGGGGATCGCAGCTTGCCCGCCGGGCGCCGGTAGCGCGCTGGCGTCGCGACCACGGTCAGGATCGGATTCCGCTTGCGCTTGGGGGCGGCACTCCCGGCGCGGCGCGCGCGATTGAGTGCTACCAGTTTTTGCGTTGCCGCTTTTTGCGCGGCGGTTCGACCCTTGGCCATTTTCGTCTGTCCCCGTTTGCTAGGTGGTTTGGAAGGGTTCACCAACAATAATCTTTCCGCCATGGTTGTCAACCCCTATCGACTATGCCATCTTCGGTGAAATCATACGCCCCGCCGACAAAAAACAGTTGCTTCCCATCGGCGCTGGCGCACAGCAGCGGGCACGATTTGCCCGTAAATTCGTGCTTGTAATACTCTTTTTTGCCGTTCCGCGTGGTGTTGTACAGCACCCCGTCGCAATACCCGATCACCATGGCGGCGGTCGGTAGTTTCATCGAGATTTTATCGATGAATTGCGGTTCTTCCTCGCGGAATTTGCGATAAAGCTCTATCGCATCACCCACGGTACCACTCCGGGGATTCTTTTTCCGGGCCGGCGCGCCCCAGTGTTTACGCGCCAGGGCGATGCCACAATCTTTTTCGGCGCGACCCGCCCGGGGGAGCAAATAGCCCGCTTTGGCGTAGCCGCCGCGCGATCCCAAACGTTCCGGACAAAAATCCTTGGCGTTCGGATTGCGCAAAAACCGGGCTATTTCGGCGCGCGTCCCGGCCCCGATCCGCCCGGTCGCTTTTTGCTTGGCCCAGGAGACGGAAATTTTCCCGCTGGACGTTAACCCTTTTTCCCGCTTGGCGATCTGGTACAGGCTCATTTCAACACCCGCAGCAGGACAAACCCGAAAATCCCCAGCGCGAGAATTCCGCCGATTCCGGAAAGCCATCCCCCGGAATCCGATTCCACCGCGCCTGAATTGAGCAGGGTGTCTATTTCAGCCGCGCTCGCGCCGCGTTCCTGTTGCTCACGAATGAAATTCAGCCGCTGGCGCATCCGGTTCGCGCTCGACATCCACGCGGTAATGAGCGCAATCAGACCGGTAACCACCGCGACCGGGATCAGCACCAGCGGAGCGAGCCCCAGACCGCTCAGGTTGGACGGTTTTCCACCCAGGAGATTGTTGATACCCCAGTCGAAGGTGCGGGATAAATCGGCGACCCGCGCGTAAATTTGCGCGCCCGTCCCCATGATGCTGTCATATTCCGCCTTGATCGGGCCGGTCGCGAAACCACCCAGGGTTTTAAGTTCCCCATAAACCGCGACAAATTCCCGCGCGGTTTTTACGAATCGATCCAACTGCGCGCCAAAGTCAAGCACTTGCGGGAATTGCGTCGAGCCAAATTTCAGGCCGCTGGCTTCCCGCGTTTCGCTGATGGTCTCGCCGTAGGTCGCCACGCTACTTGCCCCGTTTGTAAGCGAACGCGGCCAGCAACGCGCCACCGATCAGGATATAGGCCATGGCGGATTGTGTACCCGGCGCGATGGCATTCGCTGCCCCGGTGATTTGCTGAGACTGTTGCGCGATCTGTGCGAGCTGCAATTGTGTCTGTGCGTTTTGCGCTTCTTGCTGCAATTGCAATTGTGCGCGTTGCAACTCCTGGAGCGCAATCAGGCGCGCTTGGTCCTGTTGAGCCTTGCCCTGTTCCCGCGCGGTCAAATAGACCGGGACGGCATCGATCAGGGTAGCCAACGCCGACTGCCAATTTCCGGTCGCGATGTTGGTCCCGATGGTTTGTTGCCCGGTCGGCGCGGGAATACCCGCCCCGCCCGCAGCGAACGCGCCGAAGTCAAACCCGGCCAGCCCCGATCCGGCGCCGATCCGCTGATAGATCGCGTACACGGCGGGCAACTCGTTTTTGTAGCGGGCAATGATGGTCTCGAAGACGGTCATTACTTTTCCCCCATCACAACAAACAGCACCACGCCCAGCGCGCCCAGGACACCCGGCCAGAAATACGGGCTATCGAAAATCGACGGATTCGCGGCGGGCATCGGATAGCCGGGTGAACTGTAGCCACCGGCGGCCAAATAGGGTGTTGGCGCGTAGCCCGCCGGCTGTGCATACCCGGGTGATGGGGCATAGGGCGGGAACGGATAGGCGGGCGACGGCAACGTCGGGTATTGCTGCGCACTCGCCAGGATCGATGCCCCGCTCGCGTTGATCCGTTGCGCCAGGGCATCGCAGGCGGCCGTGGCTTTATTGTTCACCCCGGGCGCCCAGCGCGGGCAAGGGCCGGCCGGTCCCCAGCGGGTAATTTCCTCGGGCGTCAAATACGGTTCGAAATAGGAGCCGTAAGGGTATCCGCCACCACCGCCACCGCCGCCACCGCCGCCACCGGTATTCAACAGCGCCGATCCGCCACCGATCGCCGCGCCGGTATAACCACCGGACGCGAAACCGGATACGGCACCAACCGCCACCTTGCCGATATCCTTGAGGGAAAACCCCGCCAAATTGGAATGATTGGTCATTTTTTCAACGGCCCCCTTTGGATTCCAGCCCGGTGCGACGGGTTCGGTCGCATCGAGCGCGACCCACTGGCCCCCTATATAACACTCGGCGATAACGTGTTCAAGTCTCCCGGGCGAAAATCCCAGCGCCTGAAAGCGCACCGGGTGCCCGATGGATTCCAGCAGCGCGCCCAGGAGCATGACTTTATCGTCGCAATCGCCGGCCCGAAGTCGCAAGGTCTGCAACGGGCTTTGCAGCGTCTCGACCCCGTCGACATCTTTCAGGTAACGGATTTTATCGCGCACATAATAAAAAAGCGCCGAAACTTCGGCGCTAAAATTTTTCTGCGGTAAATTCCCGGTAAGTTTAACCGCCAGTTCGCGCACCGCCGGATTGACCTTGTACCGGTCCACCCAGGACCGCATTTTTTCCAGCGTCGTCCGAATCCCCGCCCGCCCCGCCGGTAGGCTCGCCAGTCGGTACTGCGTCGGTTCCGTCATTGTCGGGCGTCAATTCCAGATCGGAAAGGTAAAGTAGCACGTCGGCCCGTACCGCGTCCAACCATGCCTTGTAGGGCGCCGCGGACGGGTGCGCCACCAGTTTATTATAGGCTTCATCGGGGACGATCCACGCTCGCAAGACCGCTTCGGGGACCGTATCCATGACGATGACCGCGTAGGCGTTCGGGTCAGACCCGGACGCTGCGCCGCGTAAAAGCTGATTGACGTAAGGCAACAATTGGAGCAAGTTCATGTCGGTTTCTCCCGGTGGGGGCGTTTGGGGTTGGCGGGGAATGCCGGGCGGCGCCGGTAGCGTGACTGGCGCCGGGGGCGTTTGGGACGCGCGCGCCACCACGTCGCCAACGGTTCCGCCGAATGTCCGAATCGCCGTGGTAAGCGCATCATCATTCCCGCCCAGGTCACGCCCCATTTCAAGCCCGCGTAAAAACACGTCCATATTATCGGTCTTCGCTGGCGGGGCAATCAATTCCTTGGCTTTAAGCATCACTTCCAGGATATCCGGCCCCGCACTTTGCTGGCGCCCCGACTCGAACAGCCGCGCCATCAATTCCGTTTGTTGCTTCGCGCTTTCCAATTGGTACCGCATGGTTTCTTGTTGTTGGCGGTACATTTGCTCGCGCATCATGTCCATTTGCTGCCGCGTCGATTCCTGTATCGCGGCCAGCATATCGGCGATACCGCCGGACTCGCGTTCCTTGTTGGGGGCGCGCTTGGGCGCTTCCACCGACAACGCGCGATTGGCAAGCAGCAGCCCACCCCGCCGAACCTGTACCCGGAATTTCCCACCGCCGTATTCATCCCGCAGAATATCCTGGATACGGGTCAAATCGGCATCGTCGGCGGATTGCGTAAACAAGTAGGAACATTCCCGCCCGTCCGGTTTATCGGCGCGGTAGATTTTTATTTCCGCATCCGTGCCACCAATTTCCGTCAAGACACTATCAAGTTTTACCTCAGACAGGTCGCGCGCATCATCGCCGCTTAAAATATCGTCGAAATGTTCCGGGTCATTTTCGGGAATCACTTCACGTCGAGCCATAAATTGCCCCTTGGTTTGGCGGTTAAAGCCCGGTCAATATACCCTTGACCGGGCTTGGTACACAGTTGAATGCGTCTTTATGCCGCGTTTTGCGGGGCCCGATTCTTGCCGCGGACAGCCGGTCGGGTATCCCCCTCCATCGAATCGGACAACGGCAATTGCGGCATATCCGCATTACCGATCCGCAGCGGCGCGGTTTCCGATACCCGCGCCAGCAGCCCGCCCAGCAAATCGGCAATTTTCAACTCCACCAGCGGGGTAACTTCAAACTGGTAGCCGATCGGGGTATCCGTGCCGGAAATGGCGATGTCGAAACCGAATTCGACCGGGCTACCGTCGGACGATTCCAGCGCCAGCCCGAGCAGGTTGGCGCCCAGCTCGGGGAGCAGGCAAGTAAAACTTTTGAATTCCTCGCCCGTCACCGTGTTGATCCCCTGGAACTGGCCGGAAAACTTGACCCAGGGGCTCGGCTCGCCGCCGAAATGAGAAACCCCGTCCGTTTTTCCGCTCGCTACCCCGAAAATGCGGGCGATGGTTCGCGCGCCGCCCTCCTTGGGGAGCAGACTTTTCAGATCACCACCGCACACATTTTTGACCGTGATTTTCTTTATAAATGCCATAACACTCGACTCCAATTGGTTGCCGCGACAATTTGCGGTAAGTAACTATTTCAGAAATTCACGCGCACGTCAATCTGTTTTACGCTTTATTTTTCGGGTTATAAACCTGGGGGCGCTTTTTGCGGAAAAGGTCGGCGCGTCGGCATAATAGGTGACCACGTCACCCCGGGCGATGGCGATTAAATCCGCCGCTGTTAATCTGGCGCCTTTCGAGCGCACTTTATAATCCCCATCGACGCCCCGCAAACAGTACAATTTTCGCCCACCGAATGCGGCATAATCATACCGCCCCAGGCGCTCCCATGTGCCCAATCCGGTACCATATTCCAGTCCGCCCAGGGACTCGGCGAAAATGCTATCGGTGTCGCAATACAAAAAACCCGTGCTCGCATGGATCGCGCGGAATAATTTAGCCCGAACGTACCCGGTAATGCTCGCACTGGTAGCGACGTTGTAATAGCGTTGCTCATCGGGGCCGAGAAACCGCGAGACTAGATAGTTATCCCCAAATTCCGAACAAAAAGAATATTCCGACTCCCCTTCTAATTCAAACCCGGAATCTACAACCCGAAATTTCTCATAGCGTTCGGGATTGCTAGAGAATTTACCGTAAAGGGAATTGAGAAACAATTTACAGAAAATATCCTCGGCCTTGTCACCTTTTTCCCTGGCGATTTTCCGGAGATTATAGAAGTAATTCACATATAACGAAAAGTCAGTCAATTCATCAAAGCATATAACTGAATCTATCCGGTAGCCGTCGAACAGCCCAGTTTCCACGGCGGCCAGGACTTCCCAGCCGGTGACAAAAAATTGCCGCTCGCCCCCGTCGTCGGGAAACTCCAGCGTCTGACCCTTCACCCGCGATGGGAACACGCCCCGCGCCGGCCCTACCACCACCAGGAAAGCCGCGCCGCGGGTGTTATCGTCCAACCCCCACCACGCCCCAGGGTCTACCGCGTGGTACTCCAGCCCGATCGGGTGCCGCCGTAACATGGCATCCGGATAGGCGCTGTTAATGTCGGCCCCTTCAAATGCGCCGAAATGCTCACCCACGCGCCGGCACTCACACCGCCCTCCGTAGTAATAAGCAGAGAATTCCCGGTAAATTACCCCGTCTATATCGTGCGGCGGAGCTCGCCCGGTCATGTCCGACCAGATCGCCATGGCTGCGCTCGCCTGGGTTAGGTGCAACCCATAGTTGGCGATAAACCGGGTAACAAAATCAAATAAATTCAAACAGTCCGAATGGAGATATTCCCGAATTTTCGCCATATTTTCGGGAATATGCCGATTATCGCGATTCATCAAGTTATAATCGAATTCGTCTTTTTTATACTTGCTTAGAGCGACGGGTAATATGCTGTAGCTATCGCGGAACTCGGCGCGACCGATCTTGAAGGATACCAGGCGCCCGTTGATGACTTTTACCGCTGTCTCCGGCGGGATAAAACCGATCAGAAAATGCCAGTCAAAGCGACCGCCGTTATGGGCGTAAACGATGACGGATTGGTCGAATACAAATGCCAGGAAATCTAGCGTTGACGAAAATTCCCGATACAGTTCCCCATCATAATACCCCCATATAAAGGGCTCGGGGAATTCACCATGCACGAATGGATCGGTTTCACAGTCGGCGACTGCTATGGTTTTATTTCCAATTTTCATTTTTCCTCACAGAATATGCCACACTCAGGAATATTAAATTTTTTCATGCGACGCCCTTTGGCGTCAACTGGTAACTCATCAAGAAAAATTCGTTTTCCACTGTGTCTAACCAATTTTGCCCCAATTCGCCGGGATTGTACGGCACGTTGATAAAAAATATCAGGGTCATCTTCCCTTACAAAATTCCAATAACTCGCGCTAGTGACCTTAACACACCCCCGACAATTAGCATTAGCATATCCACGGCGATACGATTCCGGTAACAAAATGCCCGCGTCATTTAAGATATCAAAGCACTTTTGCTTAGTTATTCCCGCTTCAATCAAAACAGGCAAAACATTATCACGCTCAAATTTCTTGAACCTTTCAAATCTTTTTAATTCCTCATATGTAAAACCTAGAACATGAAATTTTACAAATTTATTTTCATTTTCCCAATATTGGCGCGCTCTCCTTTTTAATTCCCTAGTACACGGAGCACCGCTGATTCCGGACATATATTTTTCTTTTTCCCATACCTGAACGGCACTGCAATCCGGCCATTTAGGATTTATAACGCTTTCAATTTTACAACCTATCCAACGCTCAACGTCCCGCAAAAATCTAATATTATCTGGAAATTCTTCGGCAACGGGATTATTAACTATCCTTATATCGAAATTATCCGAATATTTAATAATTGTAATTTTGGCGGCTACGGCACTAGCTGCCCCACAACTAAACCAAACAGCAATTTGCTCACGCATCACAAATACCCTATTTTGTCCGTTTTACGATTAAAGTTTTTATTTCATTTTCCGACGCGACAATATCGCGCTTGGCTTTCGCGATAATCACCCGCTTGACAGACTCGGGAAAGTCCATACCGGGTTTCATGCGTTTACGGAAATCTGAGGCGGCCACAATTACCGGCATATTAGGCCGGTCCAAGTCAAGACTCTCATTGATAGCCCGCGTCAAAAGCCCTCGCAATTCCCTAATATTCTTTTTTGTCACGCGCGAATAGCGCGAGACGTGAATTATAAACTTTTCACGTTCATTTATTTTATTTTTAGCGTCGAAAATCTGTTTGGTATATTCAGCACGTTCGGCTTTATAGTCGCGTTCTGAATCGCGATAATCCCGAATGTCCTTTATTGTTTTGAAATTGAAACCAACCAATCCCCGCACCCATTCGCCTGAATTGGCGTAACGGTTTACCAGGTAATTGATGATGCCCCGAATTGCACTAGCGTCCGTCACCCGCGTGGAGCGGTCCGCCGCCGTCAGAAAATAATTTCCCACCATCACCCCATAACTACGGAATCGCTTCGCCGTCGCCGATAAAACAGATTCAAGCACGCCCGATGGATTCGCGGCAAAATCACGTTGAGTAAATCCAAATGCCGAAAACGGAAGTAAGGTGCGTTCAACATTTCCGATTTTAATTGTCACAAAGCCAGCCGGATCGGTAGAAACACGCGGCTTTTTAGCTTTGAGTTTATGGGTTTCTTGATCTAGAGAAACAATTGTTGGGATAATTGCCGCTTTTAGTTTCGGCAATGACGATTGACCAGTCGACTCTTTTATGGTTTTTAGATTCTGCTTGATGGGGGTGCGAAAAACATAATGCGGGCCGGATGTCAGACGTAAAATTTCTTCATAGTACCGCGTGACAGCCGCCTTCCTGGAACTCGACCACCCGGATACCCGGCGCGCATCATAACCGGCGCCCGCGTCAAAATTCTCCGCGTACTTGCGCACCACTTTCACCATGGCGCGATAGTTCGCGGGAGATTTTTGTTGACGCTTTGCCACCGTTGCCCCTTGACAATCCCGCCTCGCCGGCGTACCGTGAAAACGCTACCGGTCGCACCCTCTCGACCGGTAGCCCTCTCGTTGCCCGATCCTTGAGCCGCCCGAAAGGGCGGCTTTTTTTTGTGACCGATCCAGCAGTGAGACTACCACGCCATCTTCCAGACCCGAAACATCAAAAAAGCATAAGAGGCCGGTGAAACAGGCCTGGGAGAGCATTATTCACGGGAGTTATAGGTGTTTGGTTACCCATAAGTAACACCCGAT
>Ga0172380_10006147_pt1 | contig 14126 bp, 19 predicted proteins | sample Leawe162metaG_FD_119747 | JGI IMG/M metagenome (GOLD analysis project Ga0172380, IMG submission 119747) | Leachate microbial communities from a municipal landfill in Southern Ontario, Canada - Leachate well 162 metaG | ecosystem: Engineered > Solid waste > Landfill > Unclassified | place... | reverse complement strand
GCGTCAAGCCGCCACCGTCGCCGTGCAACCCCGGCTTGCTCAGCTTGGCGACCTGGAGTGCTGAAAGGCGCTGTTGTCGACGTACCATGAAATTTGCTCCGCCAAATAAATTGACTATCAAAACGACTATCAAATCATAGCCGGATTTGGTCGGATTGTCCAGGACGGGCTTGGACGACGATTCTACGTATCTTATTGTTATATTTACTACTTTTGAACCGCATTGGATTGCTTCGGACTACTGGGGAGCGGACTGCGTCTCCGCCAGTAACACTTTAGAATCAATTGGTTACAGTATCATTATTCAGTAGCCCGCCACGCAGCCAACCACTTCGATGGGTGCTGCGGCACTAGAAAAGGACCAGGTTCAGCGCCTGGTCTCTTTTCTTGTGTGCTTCCGCGCCCCATGCCGCCTGATCCACCGGTGCCGGCGCCACCCCAGTCTCTCCACCAACCCCACCCCCTAATTCGCTGGACTATTCACCCTACGGCTCACCGGATACGCCTCCATAGGCCGTTCTGGAAGCAGATAGTAGGCGGATGGATTTGCCCTGTCAGTATCCCGGAGGGACGGGTACGCGTCGCCAGTTATTACCTGGACCGGTAGAAAGCCCACCACCAGGACCAGTAGAAAGCCCGCCCCCTGGGCCAGTTGAAAGGCCACCGCCTGGGCCAGTGGAACGCCCACCACCAGGACCGGTGGAAAGACCGCCGCCAGGCCCCGTAGAGAGCCCGCCCCCCGGGCCAGTTGAGAGCCCACCTCCTGGGCCTGTTGAGAGACCGCCGCCTGGGCCGGTCGAGAGCCCACCTCCTGGACCTGTCGATAGTCCGCCACCAGGTCCTGTAGAGCATGGCCCCCCCGGGCCGGTGGATCCAATGCACTCGGCGAAAACAGTTGCCGACGAAACCAGCAGGCTAAACACTAGGATTGCTTTGACACGTTGCTTCATGGCGCTCACCTTGGTCTTGTTCTAGGAAGGCCAACATACTCGCATCAGCCAGCGGCGTCATTTTCATCGCATAAATCGAACTATTGACCTATCGCTCCCATCATTTCTTCGGCCGCCAAGCAATCACTTCCGCCGAGAAAGTCGCTTCGCCACCGGATGGTGCAGGAACGAGCGGTTCTCAACCTGTGCCAGTAGTTCAGACCGGGCAGCAACAGCAAGGCGGAAGGCTTCTTCGTATCCGTGCAAGCGTACCGAAAATGCCTTGGCTCTACTCTTGCCATCGCGAAACCGTATCTTCGCCTGCCAGAATCCAAGAGGCTGACGGGTAGTTTTATGGAAGTGCACTCCCGGCACTCCGCTGGCATTGTTTGACCGCTGGCGCTCGTGGAACTCAATCAGCGTGAGGGCTTTGAGTTCAGCCAGCTGTGCGTCACGCCAGGCGACGGCCTGAACCTTCGCTTCCTTCGATCCGCCGCACGCTAGGTCGTAGAACGCCTTGGCATACATGACTCCGCGCCGACTGAACCGTACACGCCAGCACCATGCTTTGATGGCGGCTCGATGACGACGAATGGCGTACATGTTCTAGTTCTCGCGCTTCGGGTGACGCCACTCCCACGGTGGCACAGGATCAGCATCCTGCCATAGCCCTACTCTGCCAGCCTTCGCCGTAGCCTCTGCGGCCTCGTAATCGGTCCTCTGCTGGGCCATCTGTTCCTTCTGGTACTTCCGGTACCACCAAGCCATACCGGCCGCCACCTGTGCCAGATTTGCATCCTGGCCATCGACCATGACGACGCAGACTTCGCGCCGGTACTTGTCGGTCTTGCCGCAGTCGAGGGTGACGTCGCGGTCGAAGACCATGTCGGAGAGATGCTTCTTCGAAGCCTGGCCGAATGCCTGCTTAGATTCGGGTGCATCGATACCGGCGAGACGGACCTTGTGCTGAGTCTTCGTGCTGTCCAGAACAGTGATCGTATCGCCGTCGCTGACGCCAACGACCTGCCCCGTAATGGTGTCGGCTAGTATCTGTCCTGCCTGAAGCAGAATGCCCAACAAGACGAGATAGCGAATCATGGACAAGAGCAACCCAACCTTTCACGAATTCCGCGTCAACTGGCGATTGTCAGAAGACTTGATCGCTCAAGCTACCAAGGAAGATCTCGCTGAGGTTGCCAGAATTCTCGGTATGCAGGCTGCACACTATGCGCGAACATTTGGCGAGTTGCCGATTCGTGATATGACGCACCTTCTGGCGAACACGGCTGACGAAGGGAGTGTCGCCTTGCTGCGTGACGGGACGATCGCCTTGGTGGGAATACTCGGGATGGTGAAGGGTATCGGTGGAGTGGATATGGAGGAGCCCCTGCATTAGTTTGGTTGCTCTGAAGCCGATGGTGACTATCGGAGTCCAAGCGGCCGTGACTGAAGAGAGCGGGGAGTACAACTGAAATTACAGCCAGCCCATCACTGCAGTCTTGATAGTGTTCTCATAAGCCACGCCAGCTTTTATCTCAAGCTCGCAGTGTTGGACCTTCCTAATCTTATTGAGCAGCGCCCCATCATTTGTCAGGAGATATCGATTTTCCAGTTTCTTGTCGAGTCCGCATTTGCTTACAAGCATTTGCTCATACCAGTTAGCGCGAAAGCCAATAGCATCCTTATCCTTCTGGCTTAGCAAGTAAATCTCATCTGACGCATTGCTGAACATCTGCTCAATCAGATACTGCGGAACGTTCTGCGAGATGAGGATTTCCTTTGCCTTCGCGTAGACTTCTTTTTGCTTCTTTTCCATCTCCACGATGTTCAATTTCTGAGCCAGTTCCTTCGGCAAATATGGCCTATGAATGCCCACCGTGCCTTCCATGTAGCGTGTAACTGCCGAGGCCAATATGTAAAAGCAAGCGCTAAGGCATTTCGCTTTCGTCGGGACGGAAACGGACAGGTATCCGGCCTTCACAAGGTCGGCAATTCGCAGCGCCTCAACGACATTGCCGCCCGTGCTATCAAGAACGACCGGAGCTTGGATGAATTTCAGTGCGTCATTGATAACTAGCTCCCTGAGTCTTTCGCTATCCCCAGCCTTCAGTTCGCCGGTGATATATAGGAAGCTAGCTGTGGTTCGCTGGCCATCGAATGGATTGATCTGCTTGTACCCAATCTCTGCAGCATGAGTGGCGCTAAATAGGAAAGGCAGAAATAGCCAAAGATTGCGTATAAGCAATGCAACTGCTACCGAGGCTAATTTTGTCATCGTCATCTCCTGTTGAGATTCATCAAAGGTGCAACTGGTCGCATCCACGGAGTCTTCATTGACTACTCAGCGGGATTCGAGTCACTTTCGTCCTACATCGTTGAACAGGAAATGGCATCCCAATAGCTCATGAAGCCCGTATCCCTACGCTTTGAAGCGCAATTCGACTTTCCAGACTTCCCATAACTGTAGGACGACACAATCATATCCTTCCGGCCTAATTCCTCCAACGGTGGGAGGAATAGTTGGAGCCAGCAGCTGCATTTGGAAAGGTTCTCCGTCAGTTACGCCAAGAGGCTGGCCTGACGCAGGAAGAGCTCGGTTTTCAATCTGACCTGCGGCGGACCTATGTGAGCATCCTTGAGCTCGGCCAGCAGCAACCCTCTCTTACTACGATCCTCAAACTGGCGAAGGCGCTTAATCAGACCGGTGGTGCGCTCGTCGGGATGGTCGAGACCGAACTGGCGTCGGGACGCAAGCGGTAGATTCAAGCTCTGTGTCATGGCCCAGGCCTCCCACACATCTTCTGCAACGCCCTTTCCATCTCGATCACCGCCGGCAACATCGGATCGGTACGATCAACCGTGATGCCAAGTCGATCCTCAAGAGCCTCTAGTACCTCATCCTCGGAGTTCTCCACACCCGCGCTCCAAACCTCGTCAGCCCACTCTTCGGCTACCTTCTTGCTGATCAGCGCCTCATCCCACACATAGGCCCATCGTTCCTGACAGTTGTCCCGCAGGAAGCGCCACCATTCCTTCAGAACGTCGGCACTGCCTTCTGCCGGTAGCCGCGCACCATCAAAGAAGCCGATAGCCAGTTCTGTCACGCCGTACAAATCCGTGCCGTCGAACGCGGCGGTGACCACGTAGCGGTCATAGCCCGGGATATAAGTCGAGTGGTACACCTCTGGCCACGATATGCCCGGAGCCGAGTCGGCCCAGTTGATCGTGAAGAGGTGCTGCGGTAACAGGACAACATCCCGGAAGGCCCGCTCGAACCGTTTGCGAGTGAGTGTCAGCTCTCCCTCCCCGTCAAAGATGCCGCATTGAGGCAGACGGTTCTGGATGACACCCAGCACCATGCGGGCAACGGCGTTACACAGCGGCGTACCCTCGACGACCTCATCGTCGTTCGGCGCCTCAACAGCAATTCCCTTCCGTTCTCGTGGATGCTCTATGTCCAGCGTCAGGTACGCCTCCGGCCGCGTGATGCCGAAGTAGTCGCAGAAGGTGGCGTGCTCGGTGGGACTGAAGAGATCGTTCATGGCCACTCCATATCGTGCGCGAAGCGGATCGGTATGCCCTTTGCCTCAGCCAAGGCGTTAGCCTCCGCGACGTCCATCCGCAACTCGGCCGCGTAGTAGGTGCTACCTGGGTGGTCGCCTTCAACTATCGCAATGTTGAACAGGTCCGTCGTGTCGCTGACATTGCGGAAGAAGGACAGCGCCTCGTCGCGGCTGGAATAGCCATACAAGTCAGCGTGCTCGTAGTCCTCCGGGCCCATTTCATCGAGCCATTTGTCGACGGCCATTTGGACAGTGATGAAGGTGTCTTCGTCGGCGCTACGTAGCCAGCTCTCCCAGTCCTCGTCAGAATGGTCTTGCCCGTCATCTGCCATTGCTTCCTCATACATCTGGCGGATGACTGAATCGATCCGCCACTCCGTACCGGCAAGGCTGATGAGATCGTCTGCCGTATCGCCCACAGCAAATTGGTACATTTCGCGGCGCCAGTGGGGATAGCCGTAACCCGGCGTTGTGGCCAGCGCACCGCAACTGCTGACGAAGAAGGTGGCCGGCTCACTGAGGACGGTAGTCCAAGCGGTATCGATCTGGGCTCCAGGTACCGAAGCAATGGCCTTCGGATCGATCGAGATGGCCGCTTCAATCGCAGCCAGCGATTTCAGAAAGTTGCGACGGTTCACGGCGCGGCCTCCTCTTGGTGTTGGACTGCGATCCTTTCGATCCAGTAGATGGCTTGGCCGACGAGGGTGTCATCGTCGAGGCCTTCAAAGTTCCACTTGCCGGAGTATGGGTTGAGGCTGGCGCCGCACGGTGCGGCGGACGGCACTTCATCGAAGCGCGTCCGGATGGCACCGTCACAGGGACTGATCAGGAGCGTGCCCAGCTTCGTCGGCAGGTGGTACTGGTAGCAGAGGTGCTCCGCGCGGCGCCGGAGGCCCGGCAATGCTGTAGTGAGGGCATCCTCGATGCGAGCGGCCGGGATGGTTTTACGTTTGCTCATGCTATTTCTCCTTTTTAGCTGTTCGCCGGAATGGCAGGGGCAGCAAGTTGGAATAAATCCCCTTGGCCCGTGAGGTGGGCCGTGCCTACAACAACGGGGGCCGGAACCCCCGGGACTGCTGTACTACAACTCAATCTTCCTCGAGTAGCGCCACTGCGGGTCTTCTACCGGTCGAAAGTAGTGGACGACCGCCCGGTCTATCAGCAGCGCTTGCAGTTCTCTAGCCAGCTGCCGTCCTTGTTCGTGAAACCTGCCCCAGTAAAACTTGTTTGGGGTTTGATGGCTGTAGTACTTGCTGAAGTAGCGCTGCCAGTCCTCGAACTTCTTTGCCAAACGCGCTACTGACTTTTCCTTCGGGTACAGGTCCTGCAAACTCGCGGGTCTTCCTGCATGCCACAGGTAGATGCAGTCAAAATCTACCTGCACTACCAACTGCGTTTCGGGCACCGCCGCTTCTTCCTCCAACCAGACAAATGCGACGGGCTTCTTTTCTTCCCCTACGTAGCCGCCGCGGCCTACTTGAGTTCCAGATCGAATCCGGATGGATAACTTTGGGGTCTCGGCCTGAACGTAAGGACCGTGGCCATAACCCACAGGGGTTCTGGTTTTGTCTTGCATAGCAATCTCCTGTAACGGTTAAAGAGCGCGTCACGGGCTGCTCAAAACAGGACGTTATTGTCCCTAGCCTGCCCGTGAGGAATCGCTCAGATGACCGTTGTCAGGTAGATCGCATCAAAATCCTCCGCCAATGAAAAAACCCGCCCAGCTTGCGACAGCTGAAAACGGGTTCCCCTCGCTTTAGCTGAATTTATAACGCGCCCGCAAGTTGAAACTTAAATCGGCGCCACACAGCGAACTATACTCCGCGCGTACGGGATGTCAAGCGCATGTATTATGTCGCGCATGCCCATCGATCTTGTCGGCTATGTTGCTGCGATTCTGACCACCGTAGCGTTTGTCCCTCAGGCGCTGACGTCGTGGCGTACCCGCGATTTGTCGGGAGTGTCGCTACCGATGTACAGCATCTTCACGGCTGGCGTGGCGATGTGGCTGGCCTACGGCGTGATGCTGGGTAGCCGGCCGATGATCATTGCCAACACCATTACGCTCGCGCTGTCGGGCGCGGTGCTGATGCTGAAGGTGATGCACAAATGACTTTTGACGAACTCCTGGACTTCATTTCTTCTTCCGATCGGATGAAGATGTCTGCCGTGTACCAGCCAGCAGTGATCCGTGCGCTGATTAGTGCAGGCGGTTCGGCTACGGTGAGACAGTTGGCCCATGCCCTCCTTGGCGAGGACGAGAGCCAACTGCTGTACTACGAGTCGATTCTCAAGAAGATGCCGATTCCGGTTCTCAAGAAGCACGGCGTACTGACACGCGCTGGCGACCTGGTCACGCTAAATACCCGCAAGCTCACCCTCGAGCAGAGGGCACAACTTCGCCTTGCCTGCGAACAGCGTCTTCAAGACTACATCCACAAGCGCGGACTCTCTATTTGGGATCACCGTCTATTGGAGCCAAATCCGGTATCTGACAGTCTTCGTTACGAGGTGTTGAAGCGCGGCAAGGGAAGATGTGAACTGTGTGGAACAACTAAGGACGACGCTCAACTGGATGTCGATCACATCATTCCGAAGGCCAGAGGCGGCAAGAACGAACTTGCTAACTTGCAGGTACTCTGTGCCAAATGCAACCGCACCAAGCGACACCTGGACGATACCGATTTCAGAAACAATCTTACGGCCGAGCGCAATGATAGCTGTCCGTTCTGCGCGGAAGAGCTAGGCAAACGCATCGTTGAGACGAACGGCACGGCCGTGGCAATCACCGATCTGTACCCCGTTACGCCAGGCCACACGTTAATCATTCCCTTGCGGCACACCCCAAACTACTTCTCAATGACAGAGGTGGAGCGCAGTCACGCAGAGGAACTGACGCGCTACATGCGCAATCGAATAGCGGAGCAGGACAAAGAGGTAACCGGATTCAACATCGGCTCCAATTCTGGCCTATCTGCCGGACAGACAGTAATGCACGCCCACATCCATCTAATTCCGAGGCGAGATGGCGATGTTGCCAATCCGCGGGGTGGCGTCCGCGGAGTGATTCCACGTAACCAGTCATATTGACGGCGGAGACAATCGTGCCAAAAACATTATCGCAATTGACATCCGCCGAAGCAGTCAAAGCAGCAATTGCTGAGTGTGATCAACTCGGGCGGGACGCATTTCTAAAGCGCTACGGATACAAGTACTCCCGGCTATATCCACTTCATTTCGACGGCAGAATCTACGATTCGAAGGCAATAGCCGGAGTGGCCTATGGAAAACAGCACGGTGTGCCACTAAAAGCAAAGGAGTTCTCTGGCGGCGTCGCTATCGTGGTGCCAGTCCTCGAGCGTCTGGGCTTCCCGATAAGAGAAACATCTCATCCAGTCGCAAGCCTCGAGGAAGGTGCAACCTATTATCGGAAAGACCTGCTTGAGCAGTACGGTGGCCAACTTCAAAAGGGCATTTGGACGCCCCGGGAGTTTCCAGTTGTCTTCATCTTCACCGGAGATAGTGGCAAGGCGTTTGGCTACAGGGATGGTTGGACCGATGACGGCGTGTTCCGTTACACAGGAGAAGGTCAGTCGGGTGACATGACTTTCACGAACGGCAACGAGGCCATTCGTGATCATCGTCAGAATGGCAAGGACCTGCTGCTCTTCGAGGACCTTGGAAAAGGAAAAGGGGTTCGGTACGCCGGCCTATTTGAATGCGCATCGTGGAGTGAGGTTGAGAGTTCAGATAAAGACAAGCACCAACGCAAGATCATCGTTTTCAATTTGGTGCCGGTCACAACCTCTGCTGGAGACAGAGAAGCTCTGCCCAAGATCAATCAGATTGAACCTCCATCTCTCGAAGAGCTGCGCAACGCGGCCTATATCGCGTCGCAAAGCGACAAGACCGCGTCAAAAGCCAGTACTGCCAAACGATCATGGTATGAACGCAGTGCGAAAGTTCGGGACTACGTGCTTGCTCGATCGAATGGTATCTGTGAGGCCTGCGATCAGCCAGCTCCATTCAAGAAAAAGGATGGATCTCCATATCTTGAACCGCACCACACAACCCGATTGGCCGACGAGGGACCGGACCATCCTGCATGGGTTGGAGCCATTTGTCCCACCTGTCATCGCCGCATTCATTCTGGCGAGGATGGTCTGCTGTGGAACAGACACCTGCAGGTGAAATTGGGGGTCTTAGAAGCAGCAAAGTGTCAAAGTTTTAACGACGCCGAACCTAATTCAGGCTCGTGACCCTGAGCAGCAGGCCAGATAAGTATAGGTACGTCCGCTCCTCGGCCGAAGCGGCCGTTGGCCAGATGCGCTCAATCGGGCAGCAATCCGCCGCTTATCTGCCGCTCAGCCTTGAGAGGTCGCAAATGGCTGCTTTCCATTCTGGCCAATGCGTACTCCGTGCCCATTGCTGTCATTTGAGCTTTGGGAAAGCAGACGTTCAACGTGGAGCTCAGTGAACCACTTCAGTGGGTCCCCTGGAGCGCAGTGTTACGAGGATTTAGCGCCGGGCAGCAGCCTGTAAATTGCTGCTGAATCTTGGAAATACGCCCTTGTTGTTTGGTATCACCAGACAAGATCACTAACATCATTCCCGTCATGACTTGGAGACCGTTCGATGACCGCAGTGCTTGTGTGAGCAATTCAACAGGGTAGCCTTTCCCATGTCTTGTAACCGCATGAATGCCGCCGTGGATATAAGAACTCAATGGCTTCCAAGAATACTCTTTGAACTCATTCAAAGGTCCAAGTGCATGAGCAGGGGCTTTACCCTCAAGCTCAACCAGTAGCGCACCCAAAAGAGGGATTTTGTCAGCCCATTTTGCGTTGTCAGTATTTAGATTGCTTTGTAGCTTTGAAATGGAATTATCAGAAGCTGCATAGAGTGCCCAAATGGCCTTAACAAGTGCTTCGTACTGCATCCGAAGTACGCCGAGTGACGATGTGAAATTTCCTGTCGTTACTAGAATACGCACGCTCTCGGAGTGTTCGAATGAAACTCCGCAAAGGGTGCGACTCGATGTTATTCGCGGTGAGTTGTCGTATGGAGGTAACTCCAGGAACGCAGACAGTTCGGTAGCCAGTTCATCCGATTGGTGAAGCAAATCTGCGATGTTAGTCATCGATGAGACTCATAACGTCGAAGGTAACAGGCGCCCGAGTAGCTGGCGAAGCCGGCTGTTTGGGCGTCCTTGTTGACCGCAGTGCTATGCATTGAGATTGTCCTTGACGTATGCCTGCACTGCCGTGCGCAATTTTGCATTGCCGCTGGGCACACTAATGCCACGACCATAAATATGATCTGGCGCCCCACGGAAATGCTTAGATACCAATTTCAGCGCATCAACCCCAAAGGCATCTTTCTTCTTTTCGTAAGCACATTCAATCAGCTCTCGCGCTGCACCGACAACTAGATCTGAAAACTGAAGAAGGGTGTTGTGATGCATATTTGTGAACGTGGCGGAATCCAAGAAGCCAAGATTTGAAATCGGTCCAGAATAATAGGCGACGCTTCCGTCTGCCGTTTTTCCTTTTGAAAATGCAGACGCATACTCTGAATCAAATGGTCTCGAATCACCCTTGTCTGGCCAATCTAGAATAACCTGAACACGGTCTGGTTCCGTTTCTTGAGCGTGCAATGCAAGCCTCATCAGCCCGTTTGAAAACACGTATTGCGTTAGAGCAAATTTATTGTCTTTGATATCTGCTCGTTTGATGCTGTAGGACTCAACACACGCAACAATAATCGTGAAGTCGAATTCATTCGCAGCTTGGAAAATTTCCTCTCTCCATTGCTTCGAAGAGTCTTTCAACTTTTCATATAGGGCTGTTTGATTTTGCTTCTCATAAAGCGCTTTGAGGTCTTTGAAGTTCCACTTTACTGGCGCCCTTGGATGCCCATATTTGCCCTTCACCGATTCGATGGCCTGTCTCAGAGGTGCTTCAGCATGTGGCGCCACAGCAATCCCACCGAACAAAAGTATGTCCGGTATCTCCGCTTCACGAATACCGTTTAGCTCGGAATTGTCAGCGTACCAACGCAAGGAAGGCTCCCTGATGCATAAGGTAAAGTGGACAACAAATCTGCAGGGTAAACGGACGGAGCTGACGTATAACTCGGAATCGGCCTCATCGAAACTTCCTTGTAAATAATGCTTTGGCGACGCGTGGCGTTTACTGCGTTAGTAAACCAGCAGCCAAACCCTGCACGGGAAATATTCCAGCCCGCATACTACTCCATGCCGAATGACTGGTATCGGAATCGTCATCTAACGGCGGCTTCTGGCCGGTGCCGGCCGAGAATGCATCCCGTTCAAGCGACGTTCGAGGTGGCGACCGCTATTTGGATTGCTGAAACCACACTATCGACCCTAAGCAGACGTCGGCCGATAGAAACACGGACGCTCTGGAATGACATAGATAAGGGTGCGCAGCGCAGCGAGGCGTCGCAGCCGAAGGCGATTTGGTGTGATGGTTATGCATCCCCATTTGCCAGAAGCTCAAACTGTAACTCGAAAGCGGATGATGAAAGTCTGGTTTGCCAAACCCCGGGATTAAAGGGTCCTTCATTTATCAAATCAAATAGCACTTTCCTATGAGCCTCCTCCATGAGCGCCCCAAAATAAACATTCTTAATTTCGTTTCCCGAAAGAATTAGCGATGTTCCATCATTCTTTGGCTGGCGATGCGCTTCCGGTACGAGGATTGTTCTGAACTCTTCTTCATAGGCCCACTCCTTCGACTTGATTAGGACCGGCGCTAGGCCTCTAGCGTCATTTGGTGCGGGGTACCTAACTTCTGGATATTTCTTGCTATAGCGGACTTTTAACGCATAAGAGATCGGCAATCTTGTTGCGTCATACTCCACGCAGAAACCACGATGCGAATCAGCGTAGTGTGCCCAGAACAGCAGGTTCTCTTTAGAGCTAGTAAAGCTGCATACTCGGACTTCACCGAGCGTTCTGCTAACTGCCCCATGGATGATGCTCCTAACAAAGCCCGCCTTCGCCATGCCTTTCGCTACGATAGCTTCAGCCTCTTTCCTGGACTTCCCTTCATTTCTAGCAACAGAAATCAGGTGCTTCCGGATTTTGTGAACCTCTTCAGCCGTTTCTGGCCAGCGAAAATGTGGCCTACATTCAAACGGATCATTGAATTGACTAGGCAACGAATGATAGAGCTTGCCCTCTACAAAAAGGAGCCTGAAGCGATCGAGAGGAAGCGTAGCCCGCGAAAACCGGAAAAGCGACGTCAGTCCGGCATGATCTGGATATGGATGGTTCTGTTTGAACTGCTCTATTTCACTTTCCGTTGACACTAACGCTGCACCTCTTATGCATAAACGTGTGACCGTCCAAAATTAATTCTCCCTCCGTTTGACCCTGGTTGCAATCCCTATGGCATTTTGAATGACCGCTTCGTATAGTATTTGCCACCGGCCGCTCCTGACCGATGGCACCCGGTGACCACCGGTAGCTATCTGGTTTCACAATTCAATGGCTTCTTTCCCGTGGCGAACTTGACGGTTCCTTGCCCAAAACGGACCTAACCAGTCTAGGCAAGCAGACGCTCAGGAACTTGGAGGAAACCGGTCTGCCGCTTGCAGCAGGTCCGAGCTACAAAAGGGAGCGAGGCGGACATGACGAGCGGAACACAACCCAGCGCAGCAATGCGTTTCACGGAAAAGCAGATACTCGACCTTGCTGTCTCCGCGCCGATCTACTTCAAGAGAGCCCTATAGGGTGTGGCAAGCCCATAGCCAGCGGAAGCTTTCAACTGTCGTTCAGCAAGGATTCGGTTGCGAAGCTCAGGAATGTAGTCGCCGCCCAGAGTAAACATCACGCCACCGATCAATAGCAAGGATTCGAGCGAACTGGTCCCGAACAGCTTCTGGATAACACCAGACCCCGATGTTGCGAGTGCCGCACCGATTCCACATTCAATCTTGACTCTGACGTTCGTCCAGTCGTGCTGTATCTGACCACGAGCATTTCGGTAACCTTCGAGTTCGTTCCTGCAACGAGTGTCAAAGTTACGCGCATCTCGTTCCTCGAGAGCAATCTCGTGCAAGACCTCAAATAGTCTGTTTCGATATCGTTGCGACTCACCCCAGGCTTTTGTGCGCAGCCGAAGAATATCCTCCATTGGTACATGATCCAGATCTTCGCCAATATAGGTTTCTTGGAGCAAAACGTGGTGCAGTCGGCCTAGGCGGTCCAATAGTAGGCGTTCTTCATCATCTGGTTCGAGGCGATTTTCCATGATCCGAAAACGTTCGGATAGGCGCCCAACAATCGCCGCAATCCCTGGATCATCAGCGATTGGTGTGAGCTGTTTTTTGTGCGCAACAGAAAGCGATTTCACCACAGCGCCTATCCGCGCTCGGGCCATTCTCGTCACTAGCTCACGGAATTCCTCGGATGGAAGGGCGCCTTGATATGAAACCGGGGCGGGCATCGTACTTATTTCGTTATGCCCCATTCCACCTGGCGCTAAGGCTTCTAGATCATCGGTGGCTAAGCCAGCCAACGGTACAGCTGTAGATACGGCGTCATTCAGAAATTCTTGGTCCGTTGCGAGATGACGCAAGACAGTTAGGACGCCGTGGGAATTCGGTGTATCCGGCCCCATGTCCGGGTATCCAATTGTTAGCTGGCCAGACATATCGGGGGGAGGAACTAACATCTCCACGACTCCCTCGGCCTTTCCAAAAGCGATCGCGGCCGCTACTTGTTCGTATTCGTCGTCGAAGCCCGGAGCTTTCCCCAGTGGCATAACTGGGTGCATGTCAATTAATACAGGCACGCCGCCAGTTGCGGCCATGATGAATGCGGCAGGCGGGATTACTTCCCGATCATGGGCCTCGAAAAGAAATATCCGGTCAAAAGTCAGTAGCGCCTTCTTCAATTCACGAAGGTCGACCGGTCGTTCTCGGGGAATTAGGAGCGCATCAATGGTAATTACACCCTAACCGCGTTAGAAGATCTTGCCAATGAGGCAGAACAGTTATCCGCTCGCAAAATCACCCTACTATTGCCAATAATCTGGCCACGATGAATACCATTCGAGACTTTTGGATGACGTAGAGACTATCAGCTTATCAATCAACAATCTACGGACAGGGCTTCGACGGCTGCTTTGGGGAAGATTCGTGAAAGTCCGCTCCTGGCCGCACGCGGACATTTCCTCACACCATCTATTTCCCAAAACTTTCAAGGTCCCATGAGACTCCGGGTGGTCCGGCGCCTCGTTGCTCCCACACTTTCTCCACCATGGCTTTCCTATGTGCAGCGCCAATAAGAAGCACTCCATGAGAGAGTTCGCGGCGGCCGCAATAGCTGTTAATGCTCTCTAGCATTCCGCTCTCGCGGCGGCCATTTGTTTCGCTCCAGAGATCATAGAACTGTCGCAACCTGATGTCGCCGATCCATTCGACTGTTGCAAGCACTTCCTTGTAGATGTCTGCCCATGCTCGGGCGCAGCGATCGCTGTTGAGGTAAGGGAATCCGTGATGTCGCGTGTCGAGGCTGTTCTGGTCCATCAGACGGCGATAGTCGGCACTCGTCTTCTCGACCTTCTTGAACATCTCCTCAGAATTTCTGAAGAACTCATCACTT
>Ga0172380_10006146_pt1 | contig 14127 bp, 12 predicted proteins | sample Leawe162metaG_FD_119747 | JGI IMG/M metagenome (GOLD analysis project Ga0172380, IMG submission 119747) | Leachate microbial communities from a municipal landfill in Southern Ontario, Canada - Leachate well 162 metaG | ecosystem: Engineered > Solid waste > Landfill > Unclassified | place... | reverse complement strand
TTTTTCATAAAAAAAGGTTAAATAATTCCCGAAGAGGATCTCACGCAACCTATTCAAAGTCAATCCGCTAGTCTTTCCAAATCTTTAAAAGATTGCCTAAATCGCAAGTGTTGATGACGTCATTTTTTGTAAGCCAGCCACGCCTTGCCACAAAAACACCAAACTTAAGAAGTTCAAGCTGGGTGAAGTCGTGTGCGTCGCTATCTATAGAGATTTTAACTCCCTTGTCCTTAGCTATTCTCACGTACTGGTCAGTCAAATCGAGTCTAAGCGGATTAGAATTTATTTCTATGGCTACGTTATTGACCTTACATGCGTCGATTATTTTCACCATGTCAATATCCATTGGACCGCGACGATTTATCATTCGTCCGCTAGGATGAGCCAAAATTTTCGCGTAAGGGTTTTCGATGGCGGAAATAATTCTCTTCATTTGCTGATCTTTAGGTAGACGTCCGTACATGTGAGCGGCGATTACGACAATGTCGAGCTGTTTCAGAATATCATCTTTGAAGTCCAAACCTCCGTCTTTCAAAATATCAACTTCACTGCCTTTCAAGATTTTAAAACCATTCATCTTAGAATTTATCCGATCTATTTCCTTCCATTGTTTTTGAATGTCCTTGCTATTCATGCCGGCGGTCACTCCCATAACGGAAGAATGATCACACATCGCCATGTATTTGTAGCCGGCTTTTTTGTAAGCGTTAGCCATTTCTTCAATTGTACTCTTGCCGTCACTCCAATCGCTGTGAGTGTGTAAGTCGCCTTTTAAATCGGACAATTCAATGAGCTTAGGCATTGTCTTGTGAGTCAATTCATCCTCTCCTTTTCTAAGCTCGGGAACAATATAAGGCAGACCAACAGCCCGAAAAACATCCTTCTCGGTTTTGGAAGCGAGCAATTCGCCGTCGATTTTGAAAACTCCATACTCGCTAAGCTTAAGCCCCTTTCTCTTTGCCATATCACGGAGCATAATGTTGTGAGCCTTGCTTCCGGTAAAATAATGCATCGCGGCGCCAAAGACATCATTGTCAACAACTCTCAAGTCAACTTGAATACCGCTACTCAATATCACGGCGGATTTTGTTGTTCCTTTTGCCAGAACTTTAGTGACTTCTTTGTATTTCAAAAAATGATCAATCACATTTTCGGCACGACCACGATGGGTAATTGTCGCGAGTAAATCAATGTCTCCAATAGTCTCCTGTCTTCGTCTCAAACTTCCGGCGTATTCAATTTGTTTAATATCTTTGCACTCGTTCATGTATTTAATAAATTTCTCAGCCTCAATTAAAGCGTCGCTAATTAAAACTCTTTCAAGGTGAAATTTGGAATGCTCCTTGAGCCCATCCAAAACATCTTGCTGGCTTTTTTCACCCATCCCAGGGAGAGTTGCCAGAAGCCCATCTTTGGCCGCTCTTTCAAGACCTTCTATGTCTTTTATTTTAAGTTCTTTGAAAAAAAGCTTCACTTTTTTAGGGCCGATTCCTCGTACGCGAAGCATCTCGAGCAGTCCATGGGGAATCGACTTTTGAATCACATCAAGTTCTCTGCACGCGCCAGTCGAGACAAGCTCGTCTATATATCTGCGCATATTTTCTCCAATGCCGGGAATTTTTTCTAGCAACTTAGGATCTTCGTCGATTACATCTCTCAAATCTCTAGGAAAATTCGAAATACTTATGGCGGCATTTCGATAAGCATTAACGCGAAATTTATTTTCATCTTTTATTTCCAGAACGTCCCCGATCTCTTGAAGAATCTGTGCGATTTTTTTATTGTCCATCGTCGTCAGTTTTAATTTTATTTAACCAACACGTCAAAAGTCATTTTTACCGAGTTATCCCAAGAAAACTGTTCCAGCCTTTGAAGGCCTTTATTCGCCAATGTCTCAGCAAAATCCTTGTCATTCGCAAGTTTTTCCAGGCATCTTTCGATATCGGCCGAATCAAAGGGATCACAATACATAGCCGAATCTCCGGCGACTTCGGGCATACAAGAAACGTGTGAAGTCAAAACCGGCTTGCCATACGAAAAGGCTTCCAAAATAGGTAGACCAAACCCTTCATAAAGAGAAGGGAAAGCAAAAATACTGCAGTTTTGATACAGATATGCCTTTTCATTCTCGTCAATATATCCGGGCATAACAACTTTATCTTCGATTTTAAGTTCTCTAACTTTTGCAAAAATTCTATCGAACCCAACACCCCTCTTTCCGGCGAGAACAAGCTTGAAGTCCGGATGGCTGTCGCTGAAATCTCTGAACGCTTCAACAAGTCTCACGAGATTTTTTTTGCTCTCAAGTCGTCCGATAAAAAACACATAAGGTGAATGTCTACCAGTCTCATCTCTTTTCCCAAAACCAAAAGTCTTTAGGTTTTCAGAAACATCTTTTATATTAATTTTTTTGAGTTTTTTAAATCCGTGAGGGATTACAACTATCTTATGAATTGGGCATTCAAAAAACTGGATTAGATCCTGCTTGGTCGCTTCACTTGGAACAATAATTCTGCTCGCATTCTTCACCGCATATTTTGTGCTCCAATTCAAATGCCAATATTGCAATCGTGAATAAGACTCCCTTAAATATTTGAACGCTGTATCGTGAATTGTTATCACCGAATATTTTGGGCGCTTAAGTGGCAAAGTGTGAGACGGAACGAACAAGACATCTGGGGGATTTTTCTTCATTTCCTTCGAAAGCTTGAAAAGAGTCCAAAATCTTTTTGCCGGAATTACAATTTTCTTGATTCTATTCGGATGCTCAAGCTCTTTCGGGATAATGACGGGTTCGCGTGAATACAAAAGAACTTCGGTATTTTCTTGCTTCAAAGCTTCGCTCAAAAGACCGTTAATTATATGGTAGCTATACCACTCAACGCCTGTCGCAGTCTCGTGTCCGTATCTAGATGCATCAATTCCTATTTTCATGGGGTAAGCATATCAACGCCTTCCTCCTCGCGCAAGAACAACGGCTGTTATTTTCTCGGCGCCAGCTTTCTTGAGCACTTTTGCACATTCGTTCAAAGTCGAGCCGGTTGTGCAAATGTCGTCCACTAGGATTATTTTTCTACCACTCAAATATTCATCCGCACCCGGAATTATCTCAAAAGCTCCATTTAAATTCACCAACCTTTCCTCTCTCTTCAAATGTGCTTGAGGAACGGTAAAAACTTTTCTAACAAGAGGTTCGCACGCAGGCACGCCAAGGTAGTCGGAAAGCCCAAAAGCCAAGTATCCAGACTGATTGTATCCGCGATATTTGAGGCGCTTTTTGTGCAAAGGAACTGGGACTATCAGCGCATTTTTGAAATTGTGATCACATTTTGTGTACAGTCTTTGGATTTGGGCAAGCATCAAGCCACTTAAGAGACCAGCTAGTTCATAGGAAAATTTGTATTTGAATTGCTCGATTACCCGTTTTAATACTCCTTTTTTGTCATATCTGGCGCACACAATTAGCTGATCAAAAGAACAACCGTCTCTAAATAATTTTTTTCTACATTTTTCGCCAGGGCTGATTTCATTTGGACGAAGACAAAAATCTCCATAATAATTTTCATTTCTGCATCCTGGGCACTCTTGCATTTCTAAAAAATCTATCGTATCCAAACATGAGGAGCACACGAAAACCCCTTTTTCTCTGCAACCGACGCAAGAGGAAGGCATAATCAGATCCAAAATTTTCTTAAGCAAAATGTTCATGCATACATAATGACACACAAACCTTAAATAAATCTTAAATAAAACTTAAAAAAACCTTAAATTTTTCTTAAATAAAATCCACGTCCGGTCATCACGTGCCAGTGAACTAATGACCGGTCACTATCTAACCCCAGCATCTTCCAAAAACTTCTTTATCCCAGCGCTAGTCAAAGGGTGTCCAAACATCTGTTCAAGCACCTTGAATGGTACGGTTGCAACATGAGCGCCAATAAGAGCTGAGTCGGTGACATGCATTGGATGACGCACACTCGCGACGATAATTTCTGTCGGAAATTCATAGTTCTCATAGACCTGTACAATTTCGGAAATTAACGACATTCCGTCTTGTCCGTTATCATCGAGTCGTCCGACAAAAGGACTAACGTAAGTAGCGCCAGCTTTTGCGGCCAACAAAGCCTGATTCGTAGAGAAAACAAGAGTTACATTTGTGCGAATGCCCTCAGCGGACAAAACCTTTACGGCCTTGAGTCCTTCGGAGGTCATAGGAACTTTGATGACTATATTTTTCTTCCAGCTGGAGAATTCACGCGCTTCCTTAAGCATTCCTTCCGCGTCCTCGGAAAGAACCTCGGCCGAAATTGCTCCACTCGGCAAGATCTCACAAATTTCCTCAACAACTTCACGGAAATCGCGTCCGGATTTTTTGATCAGCGAAGGATTTGTAGTGACGCCATCAAGGATACCCCAGCTCGCTGCTTGCTTAACTTCATCGATAAGCGCGGAATCTAAAAAAATTTTCATAGAATATTTTGTTACGACTTCTGTAAATATTTTAACTCCTTTGTAATCATAAAGAAAGTCACGATAAACGCCAAAAGATCGGATAATGGGAAAGACATCCAAATTCCTTCAAGACCAAAAAAGATTGGCAAAATCAAAACCAACGGAATTAGAAATAGAATTTGTCTTAATACGGAAAGTATAAAAGCCGGCATAGCTTTGCCAATTGATTGATAAATTCCTCCTCCAACAATTTGAAAGCCGACAACGGGTAACATCAAAATGATCAATCTTACCGCCGAAGATGACATCGAAATCAATTCATCATCAGAGCTGAAAATCATGCTAATTTGCTTTGGGAATATCATTAAAAGAATGAACGCAACTGAAGAAATCAAAGTTGCGGCTTTTATCGAAAGCATAATAGATTCTCTTGCCCGCAAAAACTTTTTAGCACCGTAATTGAAGCCAAGAATGGGCTGCATCCCTTGTATAATCCCAAAAATTGGCATGAGTACAATCATCAACATTCTATTGATAATTCCGAATGCGGCTATGGCGATTTCGCCGCCATACAGACCAAGCGAATGATTCATGATCGCAGCCATAACGCTAGCCGAAGCTTGTCTGGCAAAAGAAGATATTCCAATAGAAAAAATATCCTTAACTGTCTTTAGATGAAGTTTGAAATATTTTAGGTGGATATAAACTCCACTTCTACCTGTCACGAAATACATAAATGCGGCAAACGCGGCTACAAACTGCGCTATAACAGTCGCTATTGCGGCGCCCTTTAGCCCCATATCAAAGCCAAATATAAAGATTGGATCAAGTATTATATTAACAACCGCGGAAGAAATCATAATTCCCATTGCGTATTTCGCGTTGCCTTCCGCCCTTATGACAAAATTGCCACCTAAAGCTAGAGAAATAAAGAAAGTCCCAAGCAGAATAATCTGCAAATAATCTTTTGCGAAAGGTAGTAGGCTGGATGTTGCACCGAAGGCCTTCAAAATTGGTACAAGAAAAACAAAACCAAGAGCCATCACAATAAGGCTAACTATCAATGTCAAAGAGAAGAAATTCCCGAGAGCCTTTTCAGCCTTTTGAAAATCTTTGGCACCAAGCGCTATGGATATCAAAGACGACGCTCCAATGCCAATAGTCTGAGCCATAGCCATTATTATCATCTGTATAGGAAACGCGATCGTAAGTCCGGCAATAGCGAGAGTACCGGCTCCATGCCCGATAAAAATCGTATCTACCACATTATACAAACTCATCACAACAAGTCCGATCATGGCTGGAACGGACTGTCTCAAAAGCAGTTTCGAAATTTTTTCAGTTTCGAGAGATTCTTGGTACTTTTTCATGAATTAAGAGATAAGCGGAAATAGAAGCTGTTATGGGAATAATAACAACAAGAGAAATTGCTCCGATAAATGTTCTAGTCAATTCCAAAGCTATAAAATCTATATTAATAAGCTCAACCAGCGCGCTCCCGTGGCTCAAAGTAACGATAACCAAAAATGGCAAAGCGCTTGCTAAATACGCAAAAAGCAAAGTGTTGATCATGGAGCCCAAAACGTCCTTGCCAACGGCCATGCCAATTTTATAAACGTGTAGGAATGTATGCTCGGTTTTCTTCCCAATAGCCTCGAAAACCGCAGAAGCAATCGAAATAGTTGTGTCTATCAAAGCCCCGACAGCTCCAATGAATATCGAGGCGACAAGTATATCCGAAAGTGAAATGGCAGGATACATAACGCCAAGCATTCGAAATTCCTCACCGGGACTATTCCCAAGCTGAGCGACATCCTTGAACAAAAAAGAAATAAAAATAGAAAGAGCGTAACCAAAAAAAATCGCTATAATCGCGGACAATGATTTTTTATTAAAACCGTGAATCAAAGGTATCGTAATAAAAGTAGCCATTATTACAAAAATCAAACAAGAGTAGACGGGAAAATGTCCAGCGATGACCATTTTTAGAAACACAAAATAAAACAGAATCAAAGACACGGCGACACTCAAAATGGCGGTCAAACCTTTTTTCCTCGCGATCAAAACCGTAATGACAGCAAAAATAATAAAAATCCAAATAAGCCCATTGCCATGATAATAATCCGAAACTTCATATGTGATTTCTGCTGTTAAGTTATTGATCATTTTATAAATTTGAACTTCGTCCCCAATCTCATATTGATTGAAATTATTAGCCGAACTGACGGGCGCAATGACAGCTTCTCCTTTTTCTTCTCCAGAGTCGGCCCTAATTATCAAAAGTTGAGCCTCGTCTTTGTTGGATGGGGACTTTAGCTCCCGCACTTCTCCGTGAATAAACTCGTGAGAATAAGTTTCCTCCTGCTGAACAGGCAGAATTTGAGGAATCTCGTTCCAGATTGCAAATACTATAGCGATAGTTGCGACCCAAAAGACGAGATAAAACGATAAAAAGATTTTTTTGAATTTATCCATGGCGGAATATTAGCAAATTTTTGTACAAATGAGAATAGAAATAATAATAAAAAGATTTGATTGACTTTAAGTGGTAATGAATATATATTCAAAACAGACAGAGAGCATACATATTTTTTTAACCAACAAAATATGCCAAACATGGACGGGACGGGACCTTTCGGAAAAGGACCTCTGACAGGCAGGGGACGCGGTAAATGTGTAACGAAAAATTCAGAGACCAAAAAAACAGAGAAAAAGGCATTGAAAAAAGTCTCAAAGAACTGAAATAATAGAAACATGCCAAGACCAAGAAGAATGAGACGCGTGATGGGAATGCCTCAAGCTGTATATTTTAAGCCGGCCGGTATTAAAATGAGGCAATTGGAAGAAGTTGTTTTGACGATCGAAGAATTTGAAGCGTTAAGGCTTAAAGATTTCGAAGATTTGGATCAAAAAGACGCAGCCAAAAAAATGGGAATCTCCCAGCCAACCTTCAATAGACTCATTTTTTCAGCCAGAAAAAATGTTGCGGACGCAATAGCCAACGGCAAAGCTCTGAAAATAGAAGGCGGAAGTTTCGTTTGCATAAATCCGCTCGAATAAATACAATCAAAACCAGCCCACTCAGTATTTAAACGAATTTATGCCAACAAACACTTTGATTTTAGCCTTCGGTCTCACTATGTTGGCGGGACTTTCCACGGGAGTTGGAAGTTTACTGGCTTTATGTGCAAAACGCACCAATACAAAACTTTTGTCAGTTTCGTTGGGATTTTCGGCAGGAGTTATGCTCTATATATCATTCGTGGAACTTTTTCCACAGGCAAGAGAACGCTTCGCGGAAATGATCGGCAATGAGGCGGCGTACTTAGCGACCGTGGCATCTTTTTTCGGTGGTATTTTTGTAGTTGCGATAATAGACAGACTCGTGCCTTCTTTCGAAAATCCACACGAGATTCACAATGTCGAAGAAATTAAGGATAAAGATTTGGCAATAAAATACAGGAAACTTCTAAGGACAGGAGTCCTGACTGCAATCATAATAGCTCTTCACAATATCCCGGAAGGAATTGCGACATTCTTCAGCGCCTTGAATGACCTAAAACTTGGAATTGCGGTTGCGATAGCGATAGCTCTGCACAATATTCCGGAAGGAATCGCAGTCTCAATCCCAATATTTTACGCAACCGGAAGTAAGAAAAAAGCTTTCATATATTCGCTTTTATCAGGGTTGGCAGAGCCATTTGGTGCGGTTGTCGGATACTTTGTTCTTTCGTCGATATTCAACGGCATGGCCTTCGGCATCACCTTCGCCGCAGTAGCAGGAATCATGGTGTTTATATCTCTTGATGAGCTCCTGCCAGCCGCAAGGAAATACGGCGAACATCATCTTGCGATGTTTGGTCTTCTCGGCGGGATGGTTACAATGGCACTGAGTTTGATTTTGTGTGAGTAGATAGAACGCATTCAATTGGAAGTTACAGGGTTGACAGGTTCGTGTTTTCGACGTAAAATCACTATCCTTTGTTGTTTTGCATAATATCGTAATATCTATTTCTCATGTCTACAGAAAACTATGACTATACCCCGGTACCTCAAGCCGCAACCATAGAAATTGGAACGAAATGTACCAGAGCTTGCGAAGGTTGTGCCTTTAACGAAACGGCATTGCAAGATCTTTCCGCAGAGGAAATCTCGCGGGCAATCGCAACCCTATCAAAATATTGGGATTCGATGGCAAAAGCAGATGAACATCAACTTGTGGGCGATAGGATTATAGAACTTATAGGTGGTGCAGGGATTTTCAACAAAATGTCACGAGAAGATATCAAGGCAATGTTAGAAGTTGCCAAAAGCAACAATCTTTCCCAATTTGCAGTACTATGCGATGCTGAGAAAGACGAAAGGGCTATAAGCGAATTATTCGAAATTGCCAAAGAATTAGGAGCAGAGTTAGAGGCAGGAATGAAAACAGTCGTAGCCCTAAGCGTTGATGCTCTGCCAAAGCAGGGGACGAAAGCTCAAAGAGAGAAAAAATCAAACGTTTCATGGGAAATGCTCGCAAAAAGAGACGAGTATATAAAAGATCCTGAAACACAGAATTTTCGTGTATTCACGACGATCTCTAAAAAAAATCTCTCTGAAATTCCAGAGATAGCAAAGAAAGTTTTGGAATCAGGCGCGGTCTTATTTATTGCGCCACTAACAATCCATTCCGAGAAATCTCTGGCAAAAACCGGAGTAACCGGGAGGTTGCTTATGGGAACGGATACCGAAATTCTTTTGGACGAAACCAATCGCGAAGAAATGCAAAACGTTACCAACGAATTAAGAAAATTAAAAGAAGAATACCCGCAAACATTCTTAAATGAAGAAGACACATTTGATAACATGCTCGACTGTTGCAAACCTATTACTGAAGGATTCAGAGCGAATTGCAAAGATAGATGCGCGTTCGTAACGAAAAATGGAGAGCCTCTTATCGCGACTCCTAATTTCAGAGTAATGAAACGTTCTGATCGAGACGATATGACTCTCGGCATTTGTACATGCATGGTCGGACCTACGAATTCTCCAGACAATTTCTCCAACACAGCCCTGGCAGAACTGGATAGAATTGTCAGCGGAGAAACAACCACAGTAGATTTATACAGAAAATTAACTGCGGATTTGATAGCAACTGCTTGTCCAGGATGCAATTGCAGGACTTCAATTGATCTTCAAAAAGGACAAGGACTAATATGATCAAAATTAAAACTGTGATGTTTGACGCCGACTATCAAAGTCTTCATCTTTAAGTACCCTCCTACTGCCAATAAAATCATAAGCATTTGAAACTCCAGTATAGAATCCTCGAGAGCCAGTTTGAAAACTTCTCTTAATTTTTCTAAGAACTCCTTCTTCAGGCGTTTTTATAGGTTTAACCTTAACAAAAGGAATTCCAGAGTGAATGGCGCCTCCGTCAGTTACGAAATTATCTCCAATCATTAAAGCATCTTCTCCCTCAGAAAGCTGAAGCCCTTCAACGCATTCTTGGAATCCTCTGGGGTCAGGTTTTGCATAACGGCTCATAATAACTTTGATCTCGTAGCCAGTAGCTTCTCGAACAGTTTCAATTAAAGGATTATATCTTTCACTAGCTTTCATATTGGAAAATATCACAATTTTCACACCCTGATTGACGATTGCTATTATTGAATCAACATTTTCCGTCAAAACCTCTCCATGATGGGGAGCAACGCATTCATCGATATCAAGAATAACACCTTGAAAGTTCGTACCAAGCAACTCATTAATAATAGCTATATCAATAACAGAAAAACTACTCACTTTTGCTATCGCATGATTTAAACTTGGGACAAAAAGCCGTCCAAGCTGTGCAATTTTTTCTCCAGTCAAACCTTCTCGGCTAATATCTTCTGGCATAAGAAAAATATTTAAAGGGGAACAATATATCGCAAAAAAGATTCAACTCAAAGCGATTAAATACCATGACGAATTCAAACCAATATTTTCCATTAAAATAAATAAAACGAAGATTGAACTTTCTGGTGGAGCCAACAACTCGATATTAAAACCGTGATGTTGGACACGGATTATTGTACTAGACTATGGGGAAAAATGGAAAGATTGTTTGAGGTACTGAGAATGCCAAAATTGGCGTTTGAAAGAGGGTTTTAGTAGAATGGAGACATGAACAATATGAATTTTTTCTCGGAATATAAACCCTTTAGAAATTATCTTCGAAAATTTGAAGTGATTGAGTCTCTATGCGTATTGAATAGTTATGTGGAATATTTTCAAAGAGGTAAAAAATTTCCAAGAGATACTGGCATTTCCGGCTTATCGTCAAAAATTGGGGAGCGTCCTCATGAATTTTATTTAGAAAAAATAGGAGTAGAGTTGATAATAAACGGGAGTTCCTCGAGTGGTAAAAAGACACTTAGAAGTTGGAATGACTTTGCAGAAGTAAATAACAAACTAAGAACTTTAGAAAATTTTATAGCTGGAGCTAGTGTTGGAAAAAGCAATATCTTGCTTGAGATTTACAGAATAGCTCATAGACAATTTATATGGCAACAATATAAGCCAGATGATGTAATAATCGCCAGATATTATAAAATATTCAAACACAAAGCGTTAGAACTAATCATACAGAGAGTTTTTAGTATGGATGCTAAGACATACATGTTACACGGCATCTGGATGTTTAGCGGCTTTATAAAGAATTGTTTAATATCGAGAATCGAAAAATCTAATGGTTTGAGCAAGGAACACCTAGACACCCTTTTAGATCACTATTCAAAAGGGTTACCTGAGTTAGTGACAATACTAACAAATGAACAAAAAATTGATGAAAATTATGCCTATAATTATCATTCCTTAAAAGCATACCCCATAATACGCACAGAATTTAGAGGGGAGAATGTGTTGGCATGTCCGTTTACAAATCTACTTGTGTGGAGAATGACCTCTGGAATTTTCTATGAAATAAATAAAGAAACAGGATTTTCTACTGCATGGGGAAACGCTTTCCAAAATTACGTAGGAGAAGTATCAAAAAAAAGTAATTTTACCGTCCTACCTGAGCAGGAATATATAGTCAAAAAGGGGAAAAGAGAAGATACAACAGACTGGATTATACATGATGGAGATACTGTTTTATTTATAGAGTGCAAGGCCAGACGACCAACAATAGATGTTAAATCTGTATTAGATGAAGATGTTGTAAAAAGGGATTTAAAAGCTATGGCACTCGCGATAGTTCAAGTATATAAAAATATTCATGATTATCTAGGAGGTTATTATGAAATTGGAAGTGAAAATAAAAAAGAATTAGATATGTATCCAATAATAGTAACACTTGAAGAGTGGTACATTTTTAACCCAAGTATAGTAAAAATGATTAATGAATCACTAATTGCTGAACTAGACAAAGAAGATATCCCTCGCGACTATATAAACAAAATGCCATGGAGCATCGTTTCGATCCATGATTTTGAGTATTTAACTCAGATAATCAATAGCGTAGGGATTAAAGCAGTTTTCCAGAAGAGATTCTCGAGCAAAGAATTTCCAGAACAAATTATGGGAGTTTTTCTTAAGAATCAATTTCAAAAACAGTATTTAGAGGCAGAAGCTTTATTTAAAAACGATTTTGATGAGATATTTTCGGGATTTGTTTGAAATACAAAAGACCCAACTTCGCTTGAATACCGCTTAAGTGATATATACTATTGTTGTGATGTAAAATAATTAAAAAATGAACCTCTTAGATATGTTGGATAATCTTGGAATTACTAAAATAGGGTCTGCACTAGAAAAAATTGCATTAGAATTTTCATTTTTTAGGATAAGTTATGATTCAGAAAATACACGGAAAAGGATTAGTGAAACTTTTAATACTCCGAGCTTCGTTAAGGAAATAGAAAAAAATGAACCTAAAGTACAGAAAAATATAGATGACTGGAGAGATTATCTACACAAATATTCATTAGTTTTAATATCAATCGGAGGTTTTTTTATAACAATGGTGACTATAAGTCAGAAGAATATTGATTTGGGAAAAATTGCTTATGGGTTTGCTTGGTTAGGCATATCAATTGCTATGACATTTTTAACAATATTTTTAACCATATTCTTGCAGAGAAAAATTTTAGACGGAAATTTTGCCTTTGGGCAGTGGTGTGGAGCACCATATGACAAACACCCAGATGAAATACATTGGGCAGACGCTGTCAGAAGAAATTTAAAAGAACTAATTGAAAAAAATAAGGAGAAATTAAAGACAGAAACATTAAATAAAAAAGAACGCAGAAATTTAAAAAAAGCAATTAAAGAGGACACTAAACAGCTCAAAAGCATGAAATATTGCGGCGGAACCTATTCGTGGCTTGAACAGGTCAGAGTATGGTTGACAACTATAATTATCATCACTTCTTTTGTTGGAATATTTATTTTAGGAAGCTCCGTAATACAAACCCAAAAAACAGAAACAGGCAAACAGTTTGAAGTCATCGAATACATTAAAAACTTTGTCCCTATAGAAAAACAAGAAGAATTCAACAAAATGGACTAAATAAATCCACTCCTAGTTCCTACTTATTTTTCGAGAAAAGTCTAGATTCTTTTGTAGTTTTAGAGTTTTGTAGTAGAATTTTGGCAGTTTTCGACTTTTATAAATTTCGTTTATGAAAAAAATTATTTTATCCATTATTGCAGTAATAGCTTTTTTCTCTGCAAACACGGCTCTGGCCACAAGTTCAGTTACTTATTGCTCAAAATATGAAAATTATAAATGTGTTGATTATGCTGGTTCTTTGGGAGAGTTTTTAAATGAAATAAGTGGCATTTATTACGAACCATTGGATTTTGTCGCAAATGCTCAATATACATATCTTGAGGATGCCTATTTTAGGTTTTATATTCCTAATTATGTAACTGAATATCAAATCATTTCTGAATACGGATACTCTTTTAACGGGTCAGATTGGTATGATGTTGATGAGAATAGAAATAAGATACATGATGATGTCGATGATGTTATCGAGGCTATTCAAGGTATTGAGAAAAAATATTTTGGGGATAATTCTAGCTATAAGCTTGATAGATGGGAGGGGAAACTCCCCATTTTAATTGATTATAGTTGTTATTACACTTTAAGTAATGGTAGTTGTGCGATGGGTTATTATTCTCCTCAGGATTCATATTCTCAGGGATATGCGATAAATGAGGAATATCTCATGGTTGACCCTGAAGGGATTTTAGTTGGCCCACTAAATTTAGATAGAGAAAAAAGTGATGTTCAATCTACAATCGCGCACGAATTGTTTCATGCTATACAAAATGCATATATTTCAGATGCATTTTTTTGGGATTCATACGAATATGACAATTTTTTTGAAGGGGGAGCTGTTTCAATGCAACGAAATATAGTTAATTCTAGTAAGGAATATTTACAACACTTAGAAGAAGCCGCGTATCAGTATCCTCAATATTCCATGTTCGGACCAACTCCAGGTGGAAAAACTGCCAATTACGGGGCTTTTATGTGGTATAACTTCTTGGAAAGAAAATACGGGAAGGATATTGTCGAGAAGTTGCTAAGTTCATATTCTGAAACTGGAAATTACAGCTCTGCCTATAGGAGTTTTTTGGCCGCTTCTAGTGCCGTAGAAGAAGAGGGAAGTAGTATTTACGATGCTTATTTAGAGTATG
>Ga0172380_10006144_pt1 | contig 14130 bp, 20 predicted proteins | sample Leawe162metaG_FD_119747 | JGI IMG/M metagenome (GOLD analysis project Ga0172380, IMG submission 119747) | Leachate microbial communities from a municipal landfill in Southern Ontario, Canada - Leachate well 162 metaG | ecosystem: Engineered > Solid waste > Landfill > Unclassified | place... | reverse complement strand
TATCAATACACTTTCTAATCTTAGAAAGTCAATTTTATCAGAGATTAACGATTTAGAACAATACTAACATACAGGAGCATGACTACAAATAAACAAAAGCGGGTTTGGTTTCCCAATATCGGTGCAAGTCGGTGGTCTGGGTTCGAGTCCCACTCCTGTACAAAATAAACAAAAAATGACAGCAACTCGCAGGGTACCAATACCTAAATCCATAAAGCGACTTGTGTTTAAACGAGACAACAATCAATGTGTCATATGCGGGGGCACTCAGAGTTTAACAATAGATCATGTAATTCCTTTGAGTAAAGGAGGATCCAACAATGAAACAAACTTCATGACGTTATGCTCCCCATGTAATAGATCGAAAGGAAATGAAATATACACACAATTTATTAGGATATGAAAATAAAAATAAAAATTAAAGACTTTGAGTTTGAGGTGTCTGATGTAACTGATAACAGTATCCACTATTATGTTGAGAAGATAAAAGATGTACTCACACATACTGTTGCGAATTACAATAAAATAATCAAATGAAAGCAATCATCTACATAAGAGTCTCTCACAAGAACCAAGTTGAACACGGGCACTCACTAGAAAATCAAAAATCACGATTACTAGATTATGCTAAGTTCAAGCAATTCGATGTAGTGGAGATCATTGAAGATCGAGGGATCTCAGGAACATCCACTCAGAGAGATGGATTTCAAGAGATGATGTCAATGCTACCAGAAATAGATTGTGTTATAGTTTATTCGTTATGCCGACTATCAAGATCTGTCCTAGACACATTACACACGATTCAGATATTTAAAAAGCATGACGTTCAGTTTCACTCACTTCAGGAAAATATCGACACAAGTACCACAATTGGTAAGTTTTTCACTACTTTTACGTCTGCTCTTGCTGAGATGGAGAGTGATCGAATGTCGGAAAGGATTAAATCGGTTATGAGTTTTAAGAAATCAGCTGGTTTAAACTATTGTGGTAATAAACCTTATGGTTATAATGTTGTTAATGGAAGACTGGTACCAAACGAATCAGAGCAATCACTAATTAAGTTCATGACAAAGCTCTACGAAGAAAACTCTTATGAAAAAGTTGCAAATATATTAAACGATCATGGTTATAAAGGTAAAAATGGCGGTAAGTTCTATGGCTCAACTATTAAAAAAATACTGGATAATCCCGTGCATGGTATTAATTCTAATCTTGAACTCAACTGTTCGTGATATATGGAAGGTTTATGCATTTCTTTGGGTCTTTACCTTGGTTTATTATACGATCTTGATAATAATTAGAGAAATTTATACGATATTTAGTAACAAGAATTAAATGACATTTAAGATAGTGTTTTTAACGATTTGTGCTGATGTAGTGAGACATATTGTGAAAGTTTTTACCTGAAGACGGAAACTTTTACAATATGGTGAACGGTATAATATGCCAATTTTACATAAAACGATATTTTGGCATAAAATTTGATATATAATAAGTATGAAAATGATTAATAAAACATATCGTTTTAGATTATATCCAACTAAAGAACAAGAAGTGCTTTTAAATCAGCACTTTGGACATTCTCGTTGGGTGTATAATCATTTCCTAAATGAACGTAAAGAACAATATCAAGCTGACAAAAAATCTGACAACTATTACAAACAAGCTGCCACACTGACAAAACTAAAAAAAGAAGAGAATACAAAGTGGTTGAAAGAAGTAAATAGCCAAACACTTCAATTTGCTTTACGTTCTTTAGATACAGCGTTCCTAAACTTTTTTAGAGGTAATGCCCATTTTCCAAAGTTTAAATCTCGTAAGCACAAAAACACTTTCACCATACCTCAATTTGGAACTTTAACGGATAACAAAATATCAATACCTAAATTCAAAGAAGGGGTTAAAGTAAAATTACATAGAGAAGTTAGGGGTAAAATTGGTAAAATGAGTATTGCCAAAACACCAACGGGTAAATATTACGTTTCGATATTCACTGAACAAGAGGTTGAAGATTTACCAAAAACAAATAAACAAGTAGGTATTGACCTTGGTTTGAAAGATTTTGTAATTACATCGGATAATAAGAAATTTAAAAATAACCGATATACTAAGAAATATGCAAAACAATTAAAGAAAGCACAACAGCACTTATCTCGTAAACAAAAATGCAGTAATGGATTTGAAAAACAAAAACTCAAAGTTGCTAAGATTCACGAGAAGATTGCAAGTTGTAGATTAGATACTTTACATAAAGTTTCACATCAGTTAGTTAATGAAAATGACTTGATTGTGTGTGAAGATTTGAATGTAAAGGGAATGATTAAAAACCACAAATTATCCAAGCATATTGCAGATGCAAGTTGGGGTAATTTTGTTACATTACTTCAATACAAGTGTGATTGGTATGGGAAGGAGCTTGTAAAAGTAAATCGTTTCTATCCCAGCTCGAAGACTTGCGGAGATTGTGGTTGGATAAATAAAGATTTAAAACTTTCAGATAGAAAATGGACTTGCGACTCTTGTGGTGTAATACACGATAGAGATGTTAATGCAAGTAGGAACATCTTAAAAGAAGGTTTGAAAAATATCTCGGCAGGGACTGTCGAGTACACTGATGGAGACTCAAATAAGACTTCTGTAAAGAAGCGTAAGTCTATGAAATCAGAAGCCCAACCCATCGGCTCTGCCGTGGGTGGGTAGTTCACCGGTTTTTTAAAAAATAAGTCATATATTTGCCACCTATGAAAGTATTAGCATTAGATATAGCAACAAAAACAGGATGGTGCACAGAAACAGCTTCTGGTACATGGGATTTTAAAGTCAAGAGAGGTGAATCCGAAGGGATGCGGGTAGTCAGATTCAAAAGTAGAGTCAAAGAAATGATCGAGATGGAAGGGATTACTATTGTCTCGTATGAGAGAGTAGCTGGTTTCCATAAAGCGGCAATTATTGTAGCTGCTGAAATGGTTGGTGTACTGAAATTATTGTGCACAGAATTAGGAGTAGAGATTGCGAACTATGCTGCAACAGAGATCAAAAAGTTTGCTACTGGAAAAGGGAACGCTAAAAAGGATGATATGATAAAAGCAGCAGAAGATTTAGGTTTTAAACCCGGTGATGATAATGAGGCAGATGCTATTCATCTTTACCGTTTAACAATGAATGATATAGGATAATTATGCTAAAAGTAGAAGAAACAAAACAAACACTTGACAAGATTGCCCCAAAAGATTTGACAGATGAATACTTTATAGGGATAAGGTGGAAAAGTGACGGGCAAAAAGGGTATGTTGAGAAAATAAAAGGGGGACACTATGTTGTGTCTACAATGAATGATTCAGCTAATGTCTATGAAACAGCAATATACGACGACATAGAGGAGTGTCTTAGTGTTTGTAAAAATGCTGAAATAATTGCTACCCTAGACTATCAAGAATTTAAAGAATGGTATTATAGAACTAATAAATAATAAAAAAATTATGAACAATAAACTTTTAAACACGCAAATCGAATCTCTGAACACAGAACATGGTGCAGAGATAGTTAAATTTTATGATGAGAATGGCTTTGATACTAGGGACTATACTGGTGGTCAATACGGAAGCCAATATAGATTCTACGGAGTTGATAAAAATGGATTTTTTGACAACAGACGGGAGGATGATAATCCTGAAATCAAAACAATAACATTAGACGAAGCGAAAGCACTTGTAAACGAAACTCCATACCCAAAGGTAATGAAGGTTTGGGATAGCAATGGTTATACAAAAAGTAAAAGAGTTGTTTTTATGGAGAAAAATGGTGAATATATTGCTTGGGCTTGTGCTGAAACAATAGAAGACGCAGAAAAAGTAAACGAAACTACCCCTTGGGGCTTCGCAGAAGACATAGAAGACATAGAAGAACCACTACCCGACGTTCATTTAACCATGGAACAAGTGGCAGATTTAGCAAAATGTAAGGTTGAACAATTGAAAATATCCAAGTAATGTGCAATCATTGGATAGGCGAGATTCTATGCGAAACAGAGCACCAACAGTCAATTCGAAAGGATGACTACAAAACAATCTGTAGAAGAGAAGCCAAACGAATCAACAAGGTCTCAGAAGCTTTAGGGAAACCCCCTATAAAAGCTGACGATCTCGTTATGAATTACGGTAATCGATATTTTAAGAAGTTCACACACTGCCCTGATTGTGGATGGAAAATTAACTGGGGCTGGTTATTAAGAAAAATATGAAAACATTAATTTATTTGTGGTCTTTGCTCGATTTGCTTTGGCACTCAGCTTTTTATCCAAGTCATGTTTATTACTTTTCTGAAAATGAAACAAAACACATGATATATAATGAAACATACTGGTTTGCCGGAGTTGAATACAGATATTTAGGGAGAGGTCATTTATTAGCAATATGATAGAGTACATAGTTCTTAGTGCAATGAGCATTGATCAATTACGAACAGAAGTAAACGATCACGTAAACAAAGGTTACACCCTCCAAGGAGGAGCCACACCTGTATGTTCCCCTACCGGAAAATGGGGATTCTACCAAACAGTAATTAAAAAAGTACGTAAATCAAAACCGACCAAAGAGGTTCCATCAGAAGTTGAATCAGTTATTAATTATTTCGTGATGCGAACTGGTAAAAAATGCTCATTATCCGAGTCGAATACAAAACACGTTAGTGCTAGATTAGCCGACGGGTACTCAGTTCAAGACCTTAAGATGGTTATTAATAGTCAAACAGCTAAATGGCTTGGTGATGATACAATGGATCAATACCTCAGACCTCAAACAATCTTCGGTAAAGAAAAGTTCGAAGGCTATTTAAACAGTGCTACTCCACTTAAACAAAAGTTCGAAAGATAGGTATGGATTGGGATCATCTCAAGATTAGTGTTGATACGAATGGAGGAATCCAACAAAAACAGTTATGCCCTAAATGCAGCCACACAAGAGGGAAAACTAGTGAAAAGTGTCTATCAATCAATACAGAAACAGGGGCATTCAATTGCAAACACTGTGGATGGGCAGGATCAGCTGACTCAAAATATACAAGAGTAGGTGAATTTGGAAAACCTCTTAGTGATGAAGCATACAAAAAGTTCTTCTCTCATAGAGGCATAACGAAGGAAATTGTTGATCAACTCGGTATCACGTATGGTAAGCATTGGATGCTTCAAACCCAAAAGAAAGAGGTTGTTATTGCTTATCCTTATTATTTCAAAGGAAGGCTCGCTAATTATAAGTTTAGAGACCTTGAAAAGAACTTCGCTGGTGTAAAAGGAGCACAGTCTTGTCCGTTCAATTATGATTATGCAATCCAAAGGATCGCAAATAAGACCACTAGGAGGCTTTTCATCACAGAAGGGGAACCAGACACCATTTGTTACACGATGGTGGGTAAGGAGTCCATTTCTGTCCCAAATGGAGCCAATCTGAAGACTAATAATCTTAGTTGGTTGGAGTATATCTTTGATGATTTACTTAAAATTGAAGGGTTAGAGATTTGTTTAGCACTGGATAATGATGATGCAGGAAAGAAATTACAAATTGATTTAAGGGATCGATTGGTTAATCATTTCAAGTTAAGTTATGTCGATTTTGGAGCTCATAAGGATGCGAATGATTATTTTAAAGCTGTTGGTAATTTAGATTTAGTTCCGATTGAACTGAAGAAGCCGTCAATATTTAGGATAAAGGACTCATTAGAGCAGATTAAGTACTTCCAAACCCATGGTTATCCAAAAGGGCAAGAAGTAATGGGGATTAAAAAACTCTACTCAGTTCATAAAAAAGAGTTCACATTAATCACTGGTATTCCTAACCACGGTAAGACAACCTTCACATTGAATGTTGGGAGTGAACACGCAACGAAGTATGATGAAAAGGTAGGAATAATATCATTGGAAAAATCTCCATTAATCACGAGTACTCGAATGATTGAGATCACTAACAGAAAGGCAATTGATAAGATTGGTAGTGTTGAGATTAATCTTCATTTAGGGGATTTAGATAAGAACGTTATTATTAGCCGTCCACCGGGATCGTTAATGGAGGATGATCTATTCAATGAAATGGAATACTTAGTGGGAAAGTATGGAGTATCAATGATTATACTGGATCCTTATAGTCACGTAATATTGAATAAGGATGATGATGCAATTGCTAAATTCCTTATACGATTTTCTGAAACAACTAAGGATCTCGATATCCACACGATAATGGTTGCCCATCCTAGGAAGATGGAGAAAAAGGAGATGAAGTACGTGGTGCCCAAACCTTATGATATCTCAGGGTCTCATCACTTTTATAATGTTCCTGACAACATCTTGAGTTTTTATCATAACGATGATAAATTTGAGTTGCATGTACAGAAAATAAGGGAACATTACGTAGGTGAACCGGGGATTGTTTACTTTAAAGGAAACAAAGAGTCAGGGGTATTCTGCTATGATAGAGAAGAAACAGAACATGAAATTAATAATTTTTAAGATATGAAACCTTGGATCGTCGATATCGAAACATTAATGAACGCATTCGTCGTGTGTGCATACAATGGTGAAGAGAAGAAACAATTCGTTATTTGGAAACTACACGACGAGTCGATTGATCAGCAACAAGAACTGATTGAGTTCATGGATAGCTGTGACACAATGGCTGGGTTCAATAATATATCATTTGACTACCCAGTCATGCTGTACGCTTATAGAATGAGATTCAGCACAACCAAAACGAAACTTGTTGGTATCTATAAGCAAGCTCAGTTGTGCATTTCAAATTCAAGAATGCAAGGTAGGGATAAATTGATCAAGCAAATTGATTTATTCAGATTACACCACTTTGACAACAAAGGAAAAATGGTGTCATTGAAATCATTGCAGGTTTGGATGAACTGGCACAACGTACAAGAAATGCCAATCCATCACTCTGAAATTATTAATCGTGAACAATTAGATCAGGTGATAGAGTATTGCTGGAATGACGTAATGTCTACATACGAATTTTACCTGAAGTCAATGGATAAAATCGAAGAACGAGAGAAAATGGGATATCCAAATGTACCTGATGCTAACGTTGGTGAGAAGATTCTTCTTAAGACAATTTCTAAAGCATCAGGAATTGATTCAAAAGAATTAATGGCTATGAGGTCTTGGAGGTCTTCTATTGATTTGAACGAAGTAATATTGCCTGTAATCAAATTCCAATCAAGGCACTTCAACGCATTACTAGATTATATGAAATCTGTTACTCTCCCAGTGAGAGATGGAAAGATTATTACTGAGAAGTATTTGAGAGAAATTCCTCAAGCAAAGGTTCTTCCATTACTTCCAATAATGAACAAGAAGTTGAAACGAGGAGGTATTGAAAAACTGAATGTGATATATAAAGGGTTTCAGTACGACTTTGGTGCTGGAGGGATTCATGGATCTGTTAGGCCGGGGCGTTATTATGCTGATGATGATCTCATGATTAGAGATTATGACGTTATATCATATTATCCTCGTGTCCCAATAGAATGGGGATTCAGTATTGAGCATTTAAAAGATTTAGGATTTATCGATATTTATACCGGTATATTCAATGAAAGGGTTGCTGCTAAGAAAAAAGGAAATAAGATTAAATCTGAAGAGCTTAAACTGGCCTTAAACGGGGCGTATGGTAAGAGTAATAGTCAGTATTCATTCTTGTATGATCCTCTCTATACAATGCTCACAACGATTAATGGTCAACTATTTCTAGCAATGTTAGCAGAGAGAGTTGGTTGTGAAGTATTACAGGTCAATACAGATGGTATAACATTGAGATTTCCTCGTAGTAGAGAGCAAGAAATTGCTGAAATTGTTAGAGAGTGGGAAAAAGAGACCAAAATGACAATGGAATCAGTTGACTACAATCTTATGGTAATAAGAGATGTTAATAACTACTTAGCAGTGAAGCTAGATGGTGAGATTAAGAGGAAGGGAGATTTTGAAATTATAAGGGAGCCACACAAGGATCCTTCGTTTCGTATTATTCCTTTAGCTCTGAGTGCCTATTTTATTGGAGGTGTCCCAATTGAAACAACATTCCGTCAAGAAAAGGATCCGTTCCTTTACTTTGGTCGATACAAAGGCACAGACGCTTGGAAAGCTCAGTCACAAGAAGTTGCTTATGAAAAAGGTAACCCTATTAATAAGGTTGTTGATCTTGGGAAGACAGTTCGGTATATTCCTGTTAGTAAAGGTGTGAGATTGGTTAAGACTGATGGTATTAGTGTTATTAGTGTACATGCTGATACAGATGTAATGATTTGGAATAAAGCTGTTGATGTTGATCATAATTTGATTAACTTTGAGTTTTTTACCAAGAGGTGTAACGATATGATTAACCAAATTGACAAACCACAATTATCATTGATATGATGACAAAATCTGAATTTATAACCAACTATATCAATACCCACGCAAGATCAAAAGAGGAGCATTCAAGATTAGAAATTGAAGCAGAACATAAATGGAAAATGTATTTAAAAAGATATGGAACAGCAAAAATCAAGGGGTAATGTGATATCATATGCGGTTACAGGCACCTACCATGGATCAATAGTAAATGCATCAAGTGAAGGTGAGGCAAGGAGAATATTCCATCATTATTATAATGGTGAAAGTATCACAAGCGTTCGTATTAGAGGTAGTCTATTAGAAATATAATGAACTGGAATAGTGCAGAAGTGTGGGCAGTATGTATGGTAATAATTATATGCTGGGTCACTTATAAAAAGTATTTAAGATATACAAATGAAAATAGACCTAAGTAGCCAACTGGCATATAACATGCTATGCGCAAAAAGAATATCATTAACAGAGTATGTTGATTATATTGATGGTAAAATAACATTATCCCAGCTAATTAAAGATCACATCGTTATACAACCATCAAGTAATATGTTATTCGGGATTACCAACGAAGACAAAGCTTTAGTATCAGGAAACGGAACAATTATGAAAAACTTAAAAGACTTAAAAGAAAACGAAGGTGTACTCATCAAAAGTAGTAGTGAGTATGAAAGAATTACAGGATCAAAAATTGATATCTTATCATCAATCATTTTAAAGAGAAATGGTGAGATATGTAGTATTGATTGTATTGAGCCTCCAATCACTCTTTACAAGTCGAAAGATGTTTTGGATTGTTTTAAGCCGTATATTGTGAGATGTGTTATGAGTAGAGATTTTATTAAGAAAGACAGGTTATATATCTGTGTGGATCAATATGCTGGTCGTCTAGTAATATTGATTAATGAACTAAAGGTTCAAGTATATTCATGTGATTTTGAAAAGATATAACAATTAATGAAGTACACCAATGAATAAACGATAATAATATAAAATTATGAACATAACAAACAAACAAATCGAACAATTGAAAGAAGCACTAGGTGCTAAGAAGTTAGGAGAAATTATTCCTGATCTAAAACCATTATTTGATCCTCGTAAGATTTACATATATAAGGGATACGGTAGTGATGGATACAAACTAAACTGTATAGATCATAGTGATAATATATACGCTTTTGTTGATTTATCAGAGACCAGAGGTTTTGTTTATGGAGAAGGTAGTGCTGAAGAACTAATAGAAAAAGCAGGTACCCGTTTACGTGTATTTGATAACTACAGTGATTTCATTAAATGGGCTTACTCTAATCTGAAATAACCTCAACCCATTCATTTACTAGCTTTCCATTTTTCGAAACTAGTATCTTAACAAGATGTGTTTTAACCCCCGTATTTTTTTTCTTAAACGTCTCGGTTATATTTTTATGGTATAACTCACACGCCCCCATAGCATCAATAATATCCGTATTACCTACTAAATACTTATAGCTTTCTTCTATTACCTGTTGGAACCACATATTATGGCCGTACTTTCGGAAGTATTCAATTAGCAGTACGTTGATCCTTTCAGCGGCATCATCTCCTTTATGGAATCCGAGTTCCCCATCTTTTGGTTTGAACCCTTTTCCTAAAGCAGAAGGTTTTGGTGCTAGGAGATGTGTTATTCCGTAATCCTTATAGGTATTCATTATAACACCACCTCTGTTCTTTTCAACCATGCTCTTGGCTCCAAAGTACCAATCCTGAAGTAAAGCTGATTTCCTTACGATTGTGTGAGGATCTAACGCTCTTTCTGTGTAGATTGCAACGTAGGCGTTATCGTCTATGTCTTTTATTACGATAGCATTGTCGGATCCGTTATTCAAATCATCTGAGTTGAATGGAATTGGATCTGTTCCTGATATGTATGTGTGACCTTCGATTGGTTTTTTTAATACAAGAAAATCTCCATTTATGTTTGGTGATTCGTTTACATTTCCTTCTGAGTCCCTGAACAAATCGAACCTCGTAACTGGAGGTGGATGACTTAACATTATTCTTTCTTGTTCTTTTAGAATATTAACAACATCCTCCGGGAATGATCCTTTGTTAATACCAGAAAATACCTCATCAATTGTTAATGGGTATTGCTTTATGAAGGTTTCGAGATAAGCCTTATCTGATAACTTATCTAAATTGTCCCTTGTTTGTAAAATCCATTCTTTAGCTGCTACCTCGTTAGAGTATCCGTTTGGGCAGAAGTTCAGGATCTTTCCTGTTTCTTTTCCAAACTTATCCAATTCTGGTGCCTCCATGATACCTTTTGTCGCAGGAAGGAATACAATAATAACTTTTAAGGTCTCAGCGTTTTGCCAGATTTCTTTTCCTTTATTATTTCCTTCTAGAGTCGCCTCTCCTGCTGACCCTCCCATGACAATTGGGGCTATCTTACGGAATCCTGATTTAACGGATGCTTGTGATGCTCTTAAAACTTTGTCAGCTTTTGGATGAAGGAAAAACTCATCTAAGAAGATGTATGTAGCACGATATGCCTCAAATGCTGATGGGTTCTTTGCTGTTTCTTCACAAATGATCTTCGAATCAAGCCCCGTTACAGAACCCGTAGCCCGATCAGAAACTCCCATATGGAGTCTATTTCCTTGTCTAGTTGAAATGATACCGGGTTTATAGTACGGATCAAAGTTGTCATACATTATTCTTGTTTTATCCTTGAACAATGCCATCATTCTATCATTATCAGCAGACGTGAGTAGTGCTGTACCTCCCGGGTTTAAGTAGGATGTATAAACAGGCATAATTCCTCCAAAGATTACACTCAATCCTGCTTCACGTCTCTTCGTTATAAGCAAATCATGTGATGTTCTGAGTGCCTCATTGTATGCTGGATAAATTAGTTCGTCATCTAGATCTCTCCATACAGGTCTAATCTTAGCTCCTGTTGCAGTTTTGATCGTTCCTTGGGTTAACGAGAAGTAATGAGCACCTGTCAATCCAAAAGCACCATCTCTCCACCTTTCTTCTTCATGACCCCACCATAAATCCTTTTCAGACCTTGTGGCGTACTTATGTAAACCGTGTTCTACTTCCCATTTGCTGTACTCAAATTTTGGATCTTTTAAATCGATTATCATTTCTTTCTATCTGCTAACGGGATATTCTCCTGTGAAGTGTCTTGTGGGTATGCTTCTAGTTTTGCGGCTTGTATTCCTAATGGGATTTGTTTTGCTTGCTTGAGTAATTCAAATACTGATTTCTGATAAGGATCGTCTACTATATCTAATGTTTTATCCTCAATACCGTTTAGTAATACCTCAGCTGCTTTTACAATTGAGTCGTATAATTTTTTAGGGATATCTGAGTGCCCTCGCTCATAGAAATCTTTCCATTTCTTTATGTCCTCGTCTGAATGTTTCATTAAAAGAAGTGATTAAATCTTGCTATTTGTCCATCTTCTGGGTGATGGATAAACCCCTCTATTGCTTTTGGATTGTGTTGATATCCTGATCTATGGTGCCATGCATCAGCTGACGACGGAGATCTCAATGACTCAACAGTAACACCAACCATATCCTTTACTACCTTGTGATGTACGTGATGGGTGTAAACATATCTGTGCTTGGATTGTGACCAAAGTATAGGTGCTTCAGTTGCCATCAGCAATGGAAGTGACTCAATCTTGGCACCATCACCATGGGTAGTTCCAATCAAGTTTTTCCCATACAAGAAGTACTTACGATCCATCATTGACACATCAAATGTTACGTTTTTGCAATTCGCGAACCACGAATGTATTGTGTCTGCTAAAAAGAAACCCGACATGTGATCGTGATTACTTCTATTGAATACGATATGAACGTCTGCTAAAGTCATTAACGTTTCAATGATATCAACATAAAGAGTTTTCGCCATTAAAAAGTTATCGTACCATTGACCATCCGTGTCTTGAGGTGTCCCACTGGTTGTTTTACGTTGTGGAGAGTCGATATGTAAAATATCGTTCCCTATAACGAATAAAATCTTATCCATTGGGTAACCTATAGATTTCTGGATAATCCCTTGTACCCCCTCCAAAACTCTTTTTACAGCTATCTGGGAGTTGTACTCTTCACCGGTTTCAAATGCCCTAGCTAATTTTCCAATATGAACATCAGCAGGGGACAGTACAAGAAGGTGAGAATCTTTTATGATATCCCTTTTGATTTTCTTGTAGTCAGGAGCATGCTTTTTCATGTCAGCAATGATGTCATCCTTTATCTCGTGATAATCGAACTGTTTGTTTGCGGCATGAATTGAGAAGTGCTTACCCTTATACCAATAATTCTTAACTGTTGATACGTCTATACCTTGTTTGATGCATTCTAGCTCTAATTCAGGTACATTTTTACAGCTCTTAATAACCCTACGTAATCCTCTCATTGATGTAAGGTTTAGGTCGTACTTCTTGTTAATATCTCTGGCTATTGATGAATCACTTTTTTCAGGATTAGCAATCAATATCTCTATAATCTCTTGTTTGTACTTGTTATACTTCATTTAACTATTAATAAAGTGATTAATACAGCAACTGCTACTCCTAATGATCTGAGTGCCCAAGTGCTTTGAGTTAGTTTCTGTTCTAGTTTTTGATTTTTTGCTTCGGAATCCTTATTTGTAGCTACCAGTTTTGAGATTGTTTGGTCTGAGCTATCAGATTTCGTTTGGTAAACTTGAATTTCTTGGCGTTGGAGTTCGTTTAGTTCTTGACAGTTACAGAGCTGTTCTCTAGCTTCTGCCCCTTTTGTAAGGTGTCTATTGACATCCCGAACTGTCGAGCTGTCTATGCATTGTGAGTAACTCTTGTAACAACATGTGTTGATAAACAAAAGAAGAATCAATATCGATTTTTTCATAAATCTTTTCATATTTAGTTGTGGTTTGGTTGATCTTGATAAGGACTGTATCCTTTTTCAATTGAATTTGACTGAATATGAAATTAAACGAATCTCTTTCCCTTTCGTGTTTAGAAATAATTTCGTTAATCCTATCGTCAGTACTTACCTGTGTGGAGTGCCAGAAGAATCCGGCAACTCCAACAAGTAATAGTATTGCTATTATTATTAAATAGTTTTTCACTTATATGTTTACGTAAGTGGTACCGGGAACGAAGTCTTTAGCGTTATACTTAGCTAGTAACTGTCTCCATGTATACCCAAAATCGATTTGGAAGTGAGGGAAGTCCCATTTCTTACCATTACTGATGAATCCGTTTGACCATCCTCTCTTAACGAGAACATTTGTTACTTCTAACCAATCTGCCATCCCGTCTTTATCTCCGTCTCTTTTCATATCCCATGAAACCTCTTCAAACTTTCCATCTCCATCCTTATCATAAAGAAGTACGATATCAAATGCTAATCCGTAGTTGTGATACGATTGCCCAGCTTTTGCGTTAGTTACCTTTGGTTTCTTCAAGAATAAAGCATCCTGTTCGGCAAATGTTCTTAGTGTGTAGCTATATCTCAGTCTACATCCCTTACCAAGTACATTGTTTGCTGCGATATAATCTTCTTTAGCTTTACCCCTTAATTTAGGGTGCATAAGCTCAATTCTGTCTAATGTTAACTGATCCATTATTTCCAATACTTAGTTACGAAATAAAGAGCTACACCACCAGTGATAAATAGTGTTATACCGGCTGCTGTTTCGCTCATAAAATGAGAAAGTAAATTTCCTCCAACTAATAGGAATGCGATTCCCACTAGGAATATAAT
>Ga0172380_10006143_pt1 | contig 14131 bp, 24 predicted proteins | sample Leawe162metaG_FD_119747 | JGI IMG/M metagenome (GOLD analysis project Ga0172380, IMG submission 119747) | Leachate microbial communities from a municipal landfill in Southern Ontario, Canada - Leachate well 162 metaG | ecosystem: Engineered > Solid waste > Landfill > Unclassified | place... | reverse complement strand
CAAAAGAAATCTATAGAGAAAGAAGGATATACAGCCTTGCAAATTGGTTTTATAAAGATTGAAAAGAAAAACAAGATTGGAAAGTCAATGAAAGGGAAAGAATATAAAGATATCAAAGAATACAGAATAGATTCTGACGAAAAATTAAACGTTGGCGACGAAATAAATGCAGCTGTTTTTCAAGAAGGAGAAATAGTAAAAGTTTCCGGTTTGTCAAAAGGAAAAGGATTCCAAGGTGGAATTAAGAGACACGGCTTTACAACAAGAAGAGCCACTCACGGTACAAAACACGAACACAGAACAATTGGTTCTATTGGTTGTAGGTTTCCACAGCACGTTATGAAGGGAAGAAAAATGCCAGGCAGAATGGGCCATGAGAGAGTTTCAGTCAAGAATTTACAAATAATGAAAATTGATAAAGATAATAATTTATTAGTAATTAAGGGCGCAGTTCCAGGATTCAACGGAACACTGCTTGAGATTAAAGGATAATCATGAAAATTGAGGTTTACAATCAAAACGGAGAATCAGTAGGGAATACAACTCTCCCAAAAGAGGTTTTTGATGTAAAGTTTAACGCAGACCTGGTCCACCAGATTGCAGTTTCCTTAGCAGCCAACAAACGACAGGTTTCTGCCCACACAAAAATCAGAGGAGAAGTAAGGGGTGGCGGAAAAAAGCCATGGAGACAGAAAGGAACAGGCAGAGCCAGACATGGATCAATTAGATCTCCATTATGGAAGGGTGGAGGCGTAACTTTTGGCCCAAGAACAGACAGAATTTTTGACCGAGAAGTCCCTAAAAAAATGAGAAGAAAGGCCTTGCTAATGGTTTTGTCTCAAAAAGTAAAAGACAACCAGTTGGTAATTTTAGATAAAATTGAATTAGTAGGCACACAGGGCAAAACAAAAGAAATGGCAAGTTCATTAATGAAGTTGCCTTGCAAAGAAGCATCAACATTGATTGCTTTGCCAAATTACGACAAAAAAGTATTTTTAGCATCGAGAAACATTAAGAAAACATCCATTGAAGACGCAAGGAATTTGAATGTTTTGCAATTGTTAAATCACAAATACTTGTTGATAACAAAGGAAAGCATAAAGACATTAGAAAATACATTCGCTAAATAGTATGGCATTACTAGATTTCCTAAAAAATAAAAAGAGCGCAGAAAAGGCAAAGAGGCCTGCAAAAGCTTCAGTTGCAAAGAAGGTTGAAAAGACTGAAAAGAAAGTTGAAGCTCCGAAAGCAGCCGCCTCCGCCAAGGCTACAGCGCCTAAAACCGGAAAGTTCTCATACGAGGCCGTAAAATTTCCTCATATTTCTGAAAAAGCCACAAATTTAGCCGAGGGAGATCAGTACACATTTGAAGTTATGCCAGGATATAACAAAAACGAGATTAGAAAAGCAGTTGAGGGGCTTTACAATGTGGATGTCTTATCAGTTAACATTATAAAAATACCGGCAAAGAAAAGAAGACTCGGCAAGACACAAGGATTTAGGAAAGCATACAAAAAGGCCGTTGTTAAAATAAAAAACGGACAAAAAATAGAGATACTATAATATGAAGCTATATAAGCCAACAACACCAGCAAGAAGAGGAATGTCAGGGATTGATTTCTCAAAGCTTACCAAAAAAAGGCCAGAGAAAAGTCTTTTGATGTACGTTAAGAGAAATGTTGGCAGATCAGCAACAACCGGCAGAATTACTACAAGACACAAAGGTGGCGGAGTTAAGAAAATGTACAGAATTATCGAGTTTTCAGAGACTCGAATGAACGCTCCAGCAAAAGTTATTGCTTTAGAGTATGATCCAAACAGAACAGCTTTTATCGCTTTAATACAATATGCTGATAATAAAAAGCAATACGTTATTGCCCCACAAGATTTAAAAGTTGGGCAAGAAGTTATTTTTTCAGACGCAGCTCCATTAAATCCGGGAAATCGAATTAAATTAAAAAACATTCCAGTCGGAACAGCAGTTTATAATATTGAATTATCACCAAATCAAGGAGGCACAATTGTTAGATCCGCGGGTTCATCAGCACAGGTTTTGGCCCATGATGGAGACTATGTTAGCTTGAAGATGCCTTCAACAGAAATTAGGAAATTTTTGGGTGAATGCTTTGCTTCAATTGGAATGGTTTCTAACCCAGAAAACAGATTTTACAGACTTGGAAAGGCAGGCAAATCACGACATAAAGGAAGAAGGCCTCACGTTAGAGGTTCTGCAATGAACCCAGTTGACCATCCACATGGTGGAGGTGAAGGCAGACAGCCTATTGGTTTGAAACATCCGAAAACTCCATGGGGTAGACCAGCCTTGGGAGTTAAGACTAGAAACAATAAGAAATGGTCAAGCAAATTAATCGTTCAAAGAAGAAAGAAGTAACACATAAACTATGGCAAGAAGTCTAAAAAAAGGACCATATATAGACGCAAGATTACTTGAAAAGGTTTTGGCTTTGAGAAAAGACGAAAAGAAAATTATCAAAACCTGGGCAAGATTTTCTACAATATCTCCGGAAATGGTAGGACACACATTTGGCGTACACAATGGAAAGGAGTTTGTTGCAGTTTATGTTTCAGAAGACATGGTTGGCCACAAGTTAGGAGAATTCGCGCCAACAACAAAATTCGTAAGACATGGAGGCAAGATGCAAAGAGAAATTGAAGCCGGAGCCGAGCAAAAAGAGGCAGCAAAAGTTCAAGCAGCAGCAGCCCCAGCTCCTACAGCTAAAAAATAATACATCAACATGGAAGTTACAGCAAAACTAAACAACATAAGAATAGCTCCAAGGAAAGTCAGACAGGTGGTAGACTTGGTAAGAGGTAAAAAGGTGCAAGATGCATTAGCGTTGCTTTCATTTACAGTAAACAAACCAGCAAGAGCAGTTGAAAAGCTTATAAATTCTGCAGTTGCCTCAGCAAAAAACACATTCCACTTAGATGAGACAGCCCTGGTTATTCATACAATTACAGTTGACGAAGGAATTAAATTAAAGAGATGGCATCCAATGTCTCGCGGAAGAGCTTATCCTATTATAAAAAGATCTTCACATATTGCGTTGATATTGTCAGATACAGCCAAAGCTGAAAAATCAGTAAAAAAACAACCTGCCGTCGCTAAAGCTAAGGCAGGCAAAGCAAAGAAATAATATAACATGGCACACAAAGTCCACCCAAAATCATTTAGAATAAAGGGAACAGAAGATTGGAATATCAGAGGGTTTTATGGTAGAAAAATGCCTCAGTTTTTAGAGGAGGACTTTTTGATAAAAGATTTTTTAAGAAATAAATTGATTGAAGCATCGGTTGCCAATATACAAATTGAACACTCAGCAAATAAAGTAAACGTTATTATTGAAACAGCCAGACCAGGTTTGGTTATTGGCAGAGGAGGTGGTGGAATAGACGCTTTAAAGCACGAAATTGAAACAAAAATACAGAGGAAATTAAGAAACAGACTTTTGGGCGCCCCAAAGAGAGAAATGAAAATAGAAATCAGGGAAGTAAAAAATCCATGGATTTGTTCAGCGTTGGTTGCGCAGATGGCGGCTCAACAGATTGAAAAGAGAATGCCATTTCGTCAAGTTTTGAAAAAATCAATCGAAAGAGTTATGACAAACAGGGAAGTTAAGGGTATAAGAATGGAAGTTTCCGGAAGATTAAACGGCATTGAAATTGCAAGAAGAGAATGGCTTTCACAGGGAAGAATGCCGAGAAACACAATTAGAGCCGACATTGACTACGCACACGACGAGGCAAAATGCACCTACGGAAAAATTGGAATTAAAGTTTGGATATATAAAGGAGAAAAATTTGAATAAAATACCATGAGTATATTAATGCCAAAAAAAGTTAAACACCGAAAATGGCACAGAGGTGTCAGCAAGGGAGTTGAAAACAGGGCAACTGAGGTTAATTTTGGCAGCTACGGATTGAAAGCCTTAGAAACAAAATGGTTAACAGCAAGACAATTGGAAGCAGCAAGAAGATATATTATTAGATATTTAAAGAAAGGAGGAAAGCTTTGGGTAAGAGTTTTCCCAGACAAACCAGTAACCTTTAAGGGAGCTGAGGTTGGAATGGGCGGCGGAAAAGGAGGTGTTGACCACTATGTTTACCCAATTAGACCAGGAAGAATGATTTTTGAATTGGACGGTTTAAAAGAAGATGTTTCTCGACAAGCACTAGAAGGAGCAGGAAATAAATTGCCGATTAAGACAAAATTTGTTAAGAAAGACAATATTTAATATGAAAGCAATAGAATTAAGAAAAAGAGACAATAAGGAACTAGAGAAAATGGTCCAGGAGCTTGTAAAAAAGCTTTCAGATCTTAGATTTAAGTTTTCTTCTGGAAAGTTAAAGAATGTAAAAGAGATCAATAATTCTAAAAAAGAGATGGCAAGAATATTAACCATAATCAATGAAAAGAAAAATGTCTAAGAAACTTTTACAAGGAATTGTGGTCTCCGACAAGATGCAAAAAACAGTTGTGGTTGAAGTTGAAACAATAAAAGAGCACCCAAAATATAAGAGAAAATTTAAGACCCACGCCAGATTTAAAGCCCATGACGAGGCAGGTCAGTTTCATGTGGGAGACAAGGTTATTATTGAAGAAACAAAGCCGATTTCGAAAGACAAGAGTTGGATAGTTTTAAAAAAAATATAATATGATACAGACAAGATCAATGTTAAAAGTCGCTGATAATTCTGGAGCCAAAATAATCCAGGTTATTAACGTGCCAGGAGGAACAAGAAAACACTATGCTCAATTGGGAGAAATTGTTGTTGCAGCAGTTAAGAAAGCAGAACCAAGAAAGCTTGTTAAAAAGCATGATAAAGTAAAAGCAGTAATTATCCGACAGCATAAAGAATTTAAGAGAGCCGATGGTTCATATATTAGATTTGACGACAATGCAGCTGTAATTTTGGGCGATGGCAAAGAGCCAAAAGGATCAAGAATTTTGGGACCTACAGCCAAAGAATTAAAAGAAAAAGGTTTTAATACAATAGCCATGATGGCTTCAGAACTTCTCTAACATGAAAGTAAAAAAAGGAGACAATATTTTAATAATATCAGGCAAGGACAAAGGCAAGACCGGTAAAATAATAAAATCTTTCCCAAAAGAGTTGAAGGTTTTAGTTGAGGGATTGAATTTAAGAAAAAAACACGTCAGACCAAAAAAAGAGGGCGAGAAGGGGCAGGTTGTTGAGATTCCAGCAAAGATTAACGTGTCTAACATAAAATTGGTTTGCCCAAAATGCGGTAAGGCAACAAGAATTGGCTATAAAATAGAAAAAGATACAAAGCAGAGAATTTGTAAAAAGTGCAGTTCAATAATTTAAAAACATGCAGAGCTTAAAAGAAAAATACAATAAAGAGGTTGTGCCAGCAATGCTGAAAGAAGGCTATAAAAATGTCATGGCTGTTCCTTCAATAAGGAAAGTGGTTTTAAATAGCTCGTTTGGGAAAGAGGTTGTTGGAAAATCGGCATCAGAAAGAGAAAAATTTCAGAACGTTATTTTGCAAGATTTGTCCTTAATCGCCGGACAAAAAGCTAGAATTGTTAAATCAAGAAAATCAATTGCCGGATTTAAACTAAGAGAAGGTTTGGAAATAGCCGCAGTTGTTACATTAAGGAAAAGCAGGATGTGGGACTTTTTGGAAAGACTAATTTATTTGTCTTTGCCGAGATCCCGTGACTTTAAGGGTTTAAACCCAAAGTCAATTGATAAGCAAGGAAATATGTCTATTGGATTTAGAGAGCACATTTCTTTCCCAGAAATTTTCACTGAAAAAGAAAAAACAATTTTCGGTTTGGAAATAACCATTGTAACTAACGCAAAAAGCAAAGAATCAGGTTTGGAATTATATAAATTATTAGGATTCCCAATAAAGGAAGGTAAATAAACATGGCAAAAGTATCTCAAGAAGCAAAAGCACGAATGAAGCCAAAGTTCCCATCAAGAACTATTAGGCGCTGTTTTAAGTGTGGAAGAAGACACGGGTTTATGAGAAAGTTTGGTCTTTGCAGAATTTGCTTTAGAGAATTAGCCAATAAAGGAGAAATCCCAGGAATTAAAAAATCATCTTGGTAAACTAATATGACAGATCCAATTACAGACATGTTGAATCAAATAAAGAATGCCGCAGCTGTTGCAAAAACAGAGGTTTTGATTCCTTTGTCAAAAATAAAAAATGAGATTGCAGAAATTTTGTCTAAAGAAGGCTTTGTTGGAGAAGTAAAAAAAGCCACAAAAACAGGTAGGCCTGTTATAAAAATTGTTTTAAAATATGACGCAGAAGTTCCAGCAATTGCCGGTTTTAAGAGAATTTCAAAACCAGGACAGAGAATTTACCAAAGGACACACGACATTAAGAAGGTTCACGGAGGTTATGGATTATCTATAATTTCGACATCAAAAGGTCTAATGACTAACAAGGACGCTAAAATTAAAAAACTCGGCGGAGAAATAATCTGCCAAGTTTGGTAAAAATATGTCACGAATAGGAAAAAAACCAATAGAAATACCACAGGGAGTTACAGTTGCTGTCACAGACAGGGAGGTTTTAGCTAAGGGTCCAAAAGGAGAATTAAAGCAATTTATCCACCCAGAAATAGCTATAAAAGTAGAAGGTAATATGGTTGTAATTGCCCCAAAAGCACAGCTTTCAAAAAAAGGCAGAGGATTGTGGGGTTTATACAGAGCTTTAGTTGCCAACATGGTGACAGGCGTAAGCCAGGGATTTGAAAAGAAGCTTGAAATAGAAGGAGTGGGTTTTAAGGCCACGGTTGAAGTAGATGGATTAACCTTAAACCTTGGGTTTACAAACCCAATTAAAATTGCAAAAGAGCCAGGAGTTGACTTTAAGGTTGAAAAGAACGTTATTACGGTCTCTGGAGCGAGCAAGGAAAGAGTTGGTCAGATTGCAGCTGAAATTAGAATACAAAAGAAAGCAGAGCCATACAAAGGAAAAGGCATTAAATATCAAGGAGAAAAAATTAGAAGAAAAGAAGGTAAAAAAGTCGTTGCATCTAGCAAATAGTTAGCCAAAACATTATGTCAGCAAAAACAGAAAAAATAATAAGAAGACACAGAAAAATAAGGATGAGAATTAAAGGCACTAGCGATAGGCCAAGGCTTTTTGTGCACAGGTCAAACCAACACATTTACGCTCAGCTTATTAATGATGAAAACGCAAAAATTTTGATAAATGCTAGCGACGAAGATGTAAAGAAAGGAAAAGGTATCAAAAAATCTGAGGTTGCCAAGGAAGTCGGAAAATTAATTGCTAAAAAAGCTTTAGAGGGTGGAATAAAAGAAGCTGTTTTTGACAGGGGCGGATTGCTTTTTCACGGTAGAATTAAATCATTGGCCGAGGGAGCCAGAGAAAGCGGACTTAAGTTTTAGTTAATTCCGCAGAATTACAGCTATGTAATAAGCGGTTATATAATAAACACTATGGTAGAAGAAACAAAATTTATACCAATACCGACAGACGAACAAACAGCTGCAAAAGACGCAGCAGCAAAAGGCCAAAGACCCGGTGGTTTTAGACCTGCCTTTAGACAGGGCGGACAAGGCCAAAGGGGTGGTGGCAGGCCAGGGTTTGGCAGAGCTGGTTTTGGTAAAGACAGGCCAAAGGATGATTTTCAAACAAAACTTTTAGACTTAGCCAGAGTTACTAGAGTTACCGGCGGAGGAAAGAGAATGAGATTTAGAGCAGTTGTGATTGCCGGAGACAAAAAGGGTAAAATTGGTATTGGAATTGATAAAGGCAGAGATGTTTCTCAGTCAGTTGAAAAAGCAACAAGAAAAGCTAAGAAGAATTTAATTAGCGTGGTTATTATTGACGGAACAATTCCTCATGAAGTTATGGCAAAGTCAGGTCCCGCTGTAGTTTTGCTAAAGCCACAAAAGAAAGGAAGGGGATTGGTTGCTGGAGGAGCGGTAAGAACAATTTGCGAATTGGCAGGTATTAAAAACATTTCTTCAAAAATTCTTTCTGGATCGAAAAACAAACTAAACAATGCTAGAGCTACAATGGAAGCCTTGAAAACATTAAAGGCTCCAGCAGTGAAATAATATGCAGATTAACGAATTACGACCAAAACACAAGCCAACGCCAAGAAAAAGAGTTGGCAGGGGCGGAGCGCATGGCACCTATTCTGGCAGAGGAATGAAAGGACAGGGGTCAAGAGCCGGCAGAAAAATGGAGCCAATTATCAGGGGGCTTATTAAAAGGTATCCAAAATTAAAAGGATATAAGTCTTTTAGATTTGCCGAAGATACAGCAGTGGTTAATTTGGAAACCTTAGAAAAAATATTTAAAGATGGAGACATTATCAACCCAGAAAATTTGTCTAAGAAAGGCATTGTTGCTAATATAAAAGGAAGAGCTCCAAAAATCAAGATTTTAGGCACAGGAAAACTAACAAAGCAGTTAGTTGTAGAAAATTGCAAAACATCTAAGACAGCTAAAGAGGCCATCGAAAAAGCAGGCGGCACAATTAAAAACTAGCTTCCAGCTTATAGCTTATAGCTTTCAGAAACGTAAGCTAACAGCTAAAAGCTACCAGCTAAAAGCTAACGTGTGGTACGAAAAAATATTATTTCTCTTCAAAAATAAAGAACTTAGAAACAAGTTCTTGTTTGTCATTTTCTTATTTGTAGTTTTTCGTTTGGCTGCTAACATCCCAATACCAGGAATTGGCGCTGAAAACCTAAGGAAATTTTTTGATCAAAATCAGGTTTTTGGTCTTTTAAACTTGTTTACTGGGGGCGCGCTTTCAAATTTTTCTATTGTTTTGCTTGGACTTGGGCCATACATTACAGCCACCATTATTTTGCAGCTTTTGACTATGATTTTTCCAGCGCTAGAGAGACTATACAAGGAAGAAGGAGAATCTGGCAGACAAAAATTCAATCAATACTCACGGTTGTTAACAATACCCTTGGCAGCATTCGAAGGATACGGCATGCTTGTTGTCTTTGCAAGGCAAGGAATTATCGCAGGACTTTCGTTGCCAGTTATGATTTCAGCAATCATTACCATCACAGCCGGAGCCATGTTCTTAATGTGGATTGGAGAAATAATTTCAGAGCAGGGCATGGGAAACGGTATTTCGTTGCTAATTTTCGCTGGTATCGTTGCCACTATTCCTGTAAATATCTTTCAGACATTAGTAACTTTTGACGTTTCAAAAGCCCCATCGTACTTGGTGTTCGTCGTACTTGCGGTAGTAATTATTGCCGGAGTAGTTTTGATTACCGAAGCCAGGAGAAATATTCCGGTTTCTTATGCAAAAAGAATTAGGGGTATGAAAATGTATGGTGGCACCTCAACCTATTTGCCACTTTCGGTTAACCCAGCCGGAGTTATGCCAATCATTTTTGCCTTATCTATACTTTTGTTCCCAAGCATGATTTCTAGCTATTTGGGTACGTATGCAGGATGGTTGGGGACTGCGGCGTCGGCAGTGGGGGCATTTTTTGCCAATGCTTGGATAAATGGAATTTTCTACTTTTTATTGGTTATTCTTTTTACATATTTTTATACAGCAGTCACATTTGATCCAAAAACAATTTCTGAAAACTTGCAGAAAATGGGTGGATTTATTCCAGGAGTCAGGCCAGGCCAATCAACCTCAATATTTATGAAACACATTCTAAACAGGGTGTTGTTTACTGGAGCTATATTCCTTGGATTGATTGCAGTTTTGCCATCGGTTGTAGCTGGATTAACCGGAGTTACCGGGTTTGCATTCCTAGTGGGAGGTACTTCACTCTTGATCGTGGTAAGCGTTGTGCTAGACACAGTCAGGCAAGTTAATGCCCAGCTCCAAATGCGCGAATACGAAACCTTTTAGCTTAAGAAAAATACGGCTCCGGGGTACCCCTTGGGTCGTGAGCCGCAAAAACCGCCCTCTCGGGCGGTTTTTTGTTGACTAAAGCTAATTTTGAGATAATATTATTCAATGGCACTATAGCCAGCGAAAGGAGCCAGCAATGGCAAAGAGTACGGGTCGGCGGCCTCATTCGGTTCATAGCGCGCGGCGCAAAACCCCAACCAAGGCTGATGTAGAGGCCATCGAAAGGAGGCTTCGGGGCGCTGATAAGCAGTCGGAGCGCTTTACGGATGATCAATCCGAGGGCAACAATCCGGGTCGCTGCCCACCGCCTCCGGCACGAAATCCGGAAGAGCCGGACGACGACGGCGGCGGTGTCAGCTAGTCGCCGATTCAAGGGGAGGGTGATCCTCTCGGTGTGAGCTAACCGCCAGACTCATCCGGCGAGAGCCAAGCATGCGCCACGTTCCACCTGGGACGCGGCGCCTTTTTTTTGTCTTGGGTTTGTGATATAATTTTTTAATAATCTTACATAACATGGAAAAACAAGTAATAATTTTATTAGGCAAATCCGGCAGCGGAAAAGGCACTCAAGCAGAACTTTTAAAGGAAAAGTTGGGTTTTGCTCACGTTGTTAGTGGCGATTTACTGCGAGCGAGAGCTAAGAAAACCGATTTTACCGGCAAAAAATTAGCAGATGTTTTAAAAAACGGGGGACTAGCTCCCATGGCCGTCATTTTCAAGCTTTGGCTCGATAGGATTGAGAGATTGTTTAACAAGAAAAGCACCAAAGGATTTATTCTCGACGGAAATCCGCGCAGAATTAACGAAGCTTATTTAATAGACGAAGTTTTTGGCTGGTACGACATTAAAAATCTCAAGGTGGTTTTAATAGATATTTCCGACGAAGATGCTATTTTCAGAATGGGGAAAAGAAAACTTTGTTCAAACAAAAAGTGCGGAAATATAATTCCATTTAATGACGAAACAAAAGATTTGTTAAAATGCCCAAAGTGCGGCAGAAAATTAATTGCAAGGAATGATGATCGCGATCCTGGAGCCGTCAGTAAAAGATTGGAATGGTTTAAAACCGACGTCCAGCCCATTGTCGACTATTATAAGGAAACCGGTCGCTTACACGTAATTGATGGCATAGGTACCATAGATGAAATTTTTAATCGCGTGCAAGAATCCATAAAATAGTATGGAAAATAAAATAGTTTTTATTGTTGGGATGGCTGGGTCTGGTAAAAGCGTTATTTCTGATGAATTGGTAAGAAAGGGTTTTGCTTATGTAAGGTTTGGACAGGTTGTTATGGATGAAATAAAAAAGAGGGGACTAGCAGTCAACGAAGCAGACGAAAATTTAGTAAGAGTAGAACTAAGACAGAAATTCGGCATGGGAGCTATGGCAATTTTAAATATCCCTAAGTTTGATAAACTTTTAGAGAGCTCAAATGTTGTTGGCGATGGTTTGTATAGTTGGACAGAATACAAAATTTTAAAAGAAAAATACGGGAGTAATATGCATGTTTTGGCAGTTTTTGCTCCGCCAGAACTAAGGTATGAAAGATTGGCTGGTCGCGCGAGAACAGCTACTGCTGACCCAGACAATCGTTTTAGAGCGACTCCCAAAGAAGACTCCGAGAAACGTGACTATTCTGAAATAGAAAATGTTGAAAAAGGTGGTCCTATCGCAATGGCAGATTTCACTATTGTAAACACGGGCACACTTAGGGATGCTAAAAAACAACTAGGAAAATTTCTGAAACAAATAAAGTAAATGATAACAATAAAAACACCAGAAGAAATAAAAATAATTGCTGAAAGCGGGAAAATCTTGGCTGCGGCTTTAAAATTGGTCGCTAAAAAGGCAAAACCAGGCGTCACTACGCGAGAGCTAGATAAAATTGCCGAAACTTTTATTTTATCTCAAGGCGCAAAGCCTGCCTTCAAGGGTTATGAAGGTTTTTATTATTCCTTGTGCGCCTCGGTAAATGAAAACATTGTTCATGGATTACCGTCTGATTATGTTTTAAAAGAGGGCGACATTATTGGGCTAGACCTTGGAGTTTTATATAAGGGCTATAACACAGATATGGCAACAACTGTCGCTGTTGGGAAAGTTTCAAGCCAGGCAAAGAAGCTATTAAGCATAGCTGAAAAATCTTTGGCAGTTGGAATTGAAAAAGCAAAAATTGGTAACACAATTGGAGACATTGGTGAGGCGGTTCAAAAATTTGCAGAGAAAAATGGTTTTGGAGTGGTTAGAGATTTGTGTGGACATGGAATAGGCAGGGGGTTGCACGAAGACCCAAAGGTGCCAAACTTTGGCACAGCGGGCACCGGTGTTAAATTAGTCGAGGGCATGGTAATTTGCATAGAACCAATGATAACAGCAGGGGATTACAATCTAAAAAAATCAAAAGATGGCTATGGATATGCCACAAGAGACAACTCCTTATCTGCTCACTTTGAACACACAATAGCTATAACGAAAAAAGGGCCACAAATACTTACAAAATAAGAAAACAGCCTGTTATTGACCCTCTCACCAATTTTAAAGATGGTGTTGGTATTACTACGACAGTGAGCGAAGCGGCTTCGCTTGAAAATTGGTGAAGGGTTGACAAGGCTGTTTTTTTGTGCTATAATTAATTAATAGGGTCAAATTGACTAAACACCACGAGAAGAGCACTTTTAGGCGCAGGGCAACAATGGGCTCGGCGCGAACAATATAGACTCTGCCTGGAGGGCAGGGCATCACCGTGAGAATGGACTCTCTCTTGTTCTCCGGTGATTTTTTTTGCTACAATAAACCTGTATGAAAAACTTAATTGTTGCCAACTGGAAAATGAATCTGGTTTCGCAAAAAGAAGCGGAAGAAATTTTCAAGAAAATTAAAAAGGGCGTAAAAGCAGCCGCCTCCGCCAAAGGCTCCGGCGAGCCACCGGAAGTTGTGATTTGCCCGCCTTTTGTTTACTTGGCCATATTGAAAGGTTTAACACTTGGAGCGCAGAACATTTTTTACGAAGAAAAAGGGTCATTTACCGGAGAAATATCAGGCACCATAATAAATGATTTGGGAGTCGAATATGTCATAGTCGGCCACTCTGAAACAAAAAAATATTTTGGGGACACTGATGAAGTTATAAATAAGAAAATAAAAAGAGCGATAGAAGACGGATTGAAGGTTATATTTTGCATCGGCGAAACAGCTCAAGAAAGAAATGAGGGTAGAAAGAACGAAGTTTTAGAAAGACAAATTTCAAAAGGTTTAGCCGGAGTCGAGAATTTAGAAAATATAAACATCGTATACGAACCGGTGTGGGCGATTGGTACAGGAAATAACTGTTCGGTTGAGGAAACCAGAGAGTCGATTGATTTTATAAGAAAATTTGTAAAGCCAGAGACAAGAATATTATACGGAGGAAGTGTAAAAAGTGAAAACTCAAGGCCGTATATCAAAGAAGGCGGGGCGAACGGGTTGTTGGTTGGGGGCGCGTCGCTTAACGCAGACGAGTTTGTGAAGATTGTAAAAAGCGCAGAATAAATTGGAAAAACTTGATCCGGGGCTTGACCCCGGTTTTTGGTTCTGCTAAATTGTATGTATAAGCGGCGGCAGGTAATCTCCTCTTGATGAGGTTCGGGCGGTCCGAACCAAAACTGCTGGGGAGAATAATTGGCACGACCCAAACAAGTTGCACGACAAAAGCCAGCCTGTTCGCCGCCGTTATTATTTCCGCTCTTTCAGTAGCGTTGACGGGTTGGGTCTCCCCGCCCAATCCAGACGTACAAGGAGCTGTGGTCTCCCTCCGCCACAGCTCCCTTTTTTTGTATAAAAATTGACTAAAGTAGCGTTTTCTAGTATGTTCAACTATATGGCAAGTGAGATTTTAAACAATGGACACTTCTTTAGTCCAAGTAAGGGAAACTTAACTTTAGCAGAAGTTATTAAAGAGATTTTTGGTTATATGCAGGAGGTTCCCGATAAGCAATATGAAATTATTGTGGGCACAGATTCGCCATCATCCGACAAACCATTTTTCCCCATTGCCATTGTTGTCTTGCGAACTGGAGCCGGTGGAAGATTCTTTCTCAAAAAAATGCATTATCCTGATTCTGCGTTGAAAAAGTATGCCAACGTGCCAACAAATTGGAAAATGAGAATATTACAAGAGGTTTATTTGTCTTGCGAATTGGCATTGTCGCTAAAAGAAGAACTGGAAAAAGAAAATAAATTTGGTTTAAAATATATTTTTGAATACATTCAT
>Ga0172380_10006141_pt1 | contig 14133 bp, 21 predicted proteins | sample Leawe162metaG_FD_119747 | JGI IMG/M metagenome (GOLD analysis project Ga0172380, IMG submission 119747) | Leachate microbial communities from a municipal landfill in Southern Ontario, Canada - Leachate well 162 metaG | ecosystem: Engineered > Solid waste > Landfill > Unclassified | place... | reverse complement strand
TACCTCGAGACGCACTGGCGCCCCGGCCACATCTTCACGACCTCGCGCGACCTCCTAGACTGGCAGCACTGGGACGCTGAGCGCGAGCGATACAACTTCGCCATCGCCGAAGAAGACAGTTGCATCCTCGGCGTGCTCGGCTTCGTCCCGCACTCGCAGTTCGATCCGAAGATGGAGCCCGGCGTGGCACTGTGGCTGTGCATCTGGTCGGTCGCCGACGAGGCGCGCGGCAATGGCCTCGGTAGAAAGCTCCTCGATTGGGTAGAGGAAACCTACCGGCCCACCTTCATCGGCACGAACGGCGCAAGCGACATGACCATGTCCACCTATGCAAAGCGGGGCTGGAAGACAGGCCAGCTTGACCAGTGGTACGCGCTCCCCGGTATGGTCGGCGGTGGTCGCGGGAGTAGCGTCAGTGGCCCGTATCCGATGCCGCGCAAAACCAAGGCGTTCATCGAGAACCGCTACGCCAAGCACCCCGTCTACAAGTACGACGTCTACGGCAATGAGCACACGGCGGTCGTGCTCCGGCTGTGCGAGGCCCCGGGCGTCAGGGCGCTGCGCGTGGTGGACCTACTCGGCTCGTCTGCGGGGTTCTCGCATCTGCCATGGGCGCAGCTCGCCGCCAAGTACGAGGCCACGGCGATTGACTTCTACTGCACTGGCGTCCCGTATCGGGACATCGAGGCGGCGGGGTTCAAGCGCAGGCGCGGCGACGAGGTCATCGTGCCGAACTACTTCGAGCCCTACGAGCACCGGAACGTGTCGATCAACTTCGCGTACAAGGCGCCTGCCGGTGTGCTGGTGCGCATCTGCAAGGGCGACGGCGATATGGACCGGCCGAATATGATTCTGGCGCAGAGCCCGGCGTACGAGCCGGTAGCTGGCGTCGGTAGCGGGACAGGAATCGAATCGGAGAGGCGCGACGCGCCTGAGGCTACGTAGGTCGACCCTGTGGGTAGCCGAACTGAATCCGTTGTTCACCCTGGATGCGGCGCCTCAGCGCAACCGTGAACTGAGGCATTGACCATGAAGACTCTCGCGACGGTCATGTACCACTGGGTCCGACCAATTCGTAACAGCCGCTGGCCCCGCATCCGCGGCCTAGAGCTCGACGACTTCCGTTCGCAGCTCGCGTACCTCAAGCGCAACTACACCATCGTGAGCCTGCCCGAGGTCATCGACGCGCTGGACGGCCGCGACCTTCCCGACGACGCCTGCCTGCTCACTTTTGACGATGGGTACGCAGATCACTACCAGCACGTCTTCCCGCTGCTCCACGACGCCAAGGTATCGGGGGCGTTCTTTCCGATTGGGAGGAGCGTGGCTGAGCGGTGGGTGGCGGACGTGAACAAGATCCACTTCATCTTGGCGAGCCAGCCAAACGTCGCTGCGCTGCTTCCTGACATCGCGTCCTACCGAGATGCGTCCGTGCCGTACGCGGGGAATCGCTTTGACGATGGCCCCACGGCGCGCGTCAAGGGGATCTTACAGTGGGTCGGCGGCGATCTCGTTGCGGGCATGTTCGCCAAGTACGTTTCAGTCGACGAGCGCGCCTTCGCGGATGAACTCTACATGACGCCCGAGCAGATCCGCTGCATGGCCGCCAACGGCATGCACTTCGGCGTGCACGGCTGGAACCACGTGCGCTTCTCGCGCATGACCGAGGCCGAGCAAGCCGCCGACCTCGACGCCTCTATCGCGTTCCTGCGCAGCCTGGGCGTGCTGCCTGGGCGGTGGGCGATGGCGTATCCGTATGGGGCGGTCGATGACTTCACGGACGAGACCGCAACGCTCGCAGGCATGCGCGGCTGCAAGGCGGCGTTCACCACGGTGAGCGACACCCTGGCGATAGATGGCGACCGCTGGGACCGATACGAACTCCCCCGCCTCGATACCAACGACGTGCCGCGTGCGTAAAGCTCTGCTCATGTCCGGCCACCGCGCCGAGGCTGGTCACATCGACAGCATCGCCCGCGGCATGCACGAGCACGGCGGCGTGCGCGTGATGCCCTATACGTTCTCCGGCGACACGTCGAGCGACACGCTGGCAGGCCAGGCACGCGCCCTGTTCGACGCCGGGAACCTGATGACTGACGTGCTCGCGAAGCTAGCGCCCGACTTCGTCATCATCTACGGCGACCGCGGCGAGGCGTTTGCGATGGCGCTCGCGGCTGCGCGCATGGGCATCCCGGTCGTGCACGTCGAGGGCGGCGACTGGACTGAGGGTGGCTGCCTCGACGACAACGCACGTGGGGCCATCACGCGGCTCGCGTCGCTGCACTTCCCCACGACCGAGCACGCCGCCGCGCAACTCGTGGCGATGGGTGAGGAGCCTTGGCGGGTGCGCGTCTGTGGCGTGCCTATCCTTGACCTCGTGGCAGCCGGCGACTTCACACCGCCGGACAAGGTGCGCGCCAGATACGGCCTCGGCGCTGAACCGTTCTCGCTCGTGTGCATGCACCCCGTCCCCGGAGAGAGTCCCCTGCTTGTTCTCGCCCACCTCGACGGACCCTCATTCGTCATCCGATCGAACGGCGACCCCGGTAGCGTGGCCATCGACGGGTTGCTATCGCATCTACCCGGCGCGGCGAACGTCCCGCGTGCCGACTTTCACGGCCTCATGGCTGCGTGCTCGCGCATGGTCGGCAACAGCAGCAGCTTCATTAAGGAAGCGCCAGCGTTTGGCAAGCCAGTCGTGCTCGTCGGCGACCGCCAGAAGGGGCGCTTCATGGGACCGTACAAGGCCCTCGGCGCTGGTCGCATCATCGCTGAGGCGCTGGCGACGGTGGAACTCAACGGCATCACCATCAAGAGGAGAGCAGCGTGATCGAAGGCCGTAGCGTCATTGCAGTGATCCCAGCCCGTGGCGGCTCAAAGGGCGTCACCAAGAAGAACATCGCCCCATGCGCCGGTAAGCCGCTCCTGACCTGGACCATCGCCGCCGCGAAGGCGTCCAAGTACGTCGACGAGATTCTAGTCACGTCTGACGACGACGACATTTTGGCGCTGGCTAAGAGCGAGCACACAGTCACGACGGTCAAGCGTCCGGCCGAGCTTGCCACCGACGAGGCCGAGATGCCGCCCGTCATCATGCACGCCCTCGAGTACTACCGCTACCCGCTCGCGGTTCTGCTTCAGCCGACGAGCCCGCTGCGCACTGGGGCAGACATCGACGGCGCGCTTGAACTGCTCACGTCGAGCGGGGCAACCACGGTCACGTCGGTGTACGAAAGCCACGCAGTCGTGTTCGACGGCACAGACCCGAAGCGCAGACAGGACCGGAAGCCGACGCTGTTTCTGAGCGGCGCAGTCTACTGTTTCGACGTGGCGCGCTTCCGGGAGACGCAAACGCTCATCGATTCTGCGACGCTGCCTTACGTGATGCCGCCTGAGCGCAGCGTAGACATCGACGCCCCGCTCGACATGGCCATCGCGCAGACCATCATAGCGTCGACGCGATGAACTCCAGCAGCTCCGCCGCGCCTTCGTAGTCCTTCGCCTTCAGGCACGTCATGAGCGCAGGCGTGCGCGTGCACGTCCTCTGCTCCATGTAACCCATCGCCCAGCGCATCCCCGTCTCATGGTCGCCTGCTCGAAACGCCAACGCAGCCTTGAGCGCGTACATCTTAGGGAGCGGCCCATTCAGCACCGATAGTGGGAGTGCCGTTGCGGCCGTGCTTGATGAAGCGGACGCCGGGGTGTTCCATGACGTAGATGTCAAGCTCTCCTCGGTAGTGGAGGAGGCTTCTTTCGGTCCTGACTTTTTCCCCGTTGCCATTCTCTGTCTCCCTTGGTTCGTGCATGTCAATGTCGTATGCTGTGACCACACCGGCCGCGTGACTGCGACCGCCGCCGTAGCAGAAGTCCGCGCCCACCAGGTGCACGACCTCGGCGCCGCGCCTGACCGCTTCGTTCACGCACAGGAGCAGCACCGTGGAGCCGGGGCAGTCCTTGGCGTAGCGCACGGTCTTAGGCCCCTGCCAGTTCGCCGGTATCTCGGGTTGCACGGCCGGCACGTGCACGAGCTCGCCGTCTGACAGTGCCCCGGCAAAATGCAGCGGCATGACCACCGAGCCGTCGATGATGCACGTGACATCGACTTTGATACCCGCGCGCTGGAGTGGGAGCAGCATCGTAGACGCCGCGAAGACAGGCAGGCCGCTCGTCAGAATCCACGGGTAGAACTCCGGCGCGGTCGGGCCGCCGCCTACGCAGATGGCCTCACGCATACAGCGGCGCGATAGCCTGCGTAAGGATGTCGGCGCACCACAGGTAGTCGCCTGCGTGGAGTGCTCTGATCAACTCCTCTTCGCGCGCATGCGGCTTGCGGTCAGGGAGTCGCAGGTACGCTTGCAGGCTCACTGACGCCATCGCGGCCTGTCCCAAGCGGAAGAAGTGCGCCGCGCGCTTGACCAACTCGGCGTGCATCATCCGCCTACCGTCGTCGACGCGGTCGCGATGACCGACCCGTCCACGTCGAGTGCGTTGATCGAGCACGTGCACTCCACTGCCGTGAAGGGCACACGGCCCACGCTCGGGGCGTCGTAGGTGGGCACCACGAGCTTTAGTGTACGCAGCGTGCCGCCACCCTGCGCGATGATGGCTGGCGCAGCGGACGACTCCACGCGCGCTAGCGTGACCTGCCACGATGCCGACGCAGCCGGCACGTCGAACGTCACATCAAGGCACTGCGTCGACACCGGGGCCGACACTTTGCCGAGCACGTCCGCATGCGTTGCCGCATTGAGTCGCCACGGGTTGTTGGCGACGCTGCCCAGGGTTGCGGTGATTGTCGCGGTTCCGGTCGCCATCTAGTCCGCCCATTCCGCGCCAGCCAGCGGAACCCCGCGCCGGCCTCGCTTGTAGAACTTCACGCCCGGTCGCTCTCGGATCATATCCTCGGCTACGCGCCGGTACTGGACCATCTCCGCGCTCGTCGTGACGCGCTCCCCGAGGCCGTTCGTGGTCTTCTCGCGCCACGCCTGCGACTGACCCGCCACCAGGAATGGGGAGCGCGCGCCGTCCACATGGCTGGCATCGCCGGGGTACGAGAAGTCGAGGCCGAGCAAATGGACCTCACGCGCGCCCATCCTGCACGCCAGGTCCACGGCCGAGTGCGCCACGGTGCCGCCCGAGAACAGGTCGCCGTCGTGTCCCATGACGATGCTCGCGCATGCCCGCGGACCAGTCCACAGACGCACGACCTCGGGAAACGTCGACGGGATGTAGACCAGCGTCGAGTCCTTGAGCGGTGTCAGGTCGAGACCGCGGAAGTGCTTGGCGATGTCCGGCGCCGGGTCAATGACCATGACGACGTCGGGCACGATGCCGGCGCGCATGAGCGGCCACAGCGCCGTGCTTGCGCAGATGATGGTGTGTAGGTCCGCGCGCTCTCGAATCCAATCGTACGACTCGGACAGTGTAGGACCGCCGCCGATGACGATGGCGGGCAGGCCCTCGCCTGCGAACAGCCGCGTCACGAACCCGTCCTTCTCGATGGCCGGCTTGTTCGCCTCGTACTGCGCGAGCTCGATGTGCCGCCGCGCGGCCATGTTCGTCTCGTTGAACTCGGCGTTGAGCAGGATGGTCAGCCGGTCCCGCAGTGGCTCCGCGTCCTCGTCACAGTGGAACATCTCGACGGGAGAGACACAGAACGGCGTGTGCACGCGGTCAAGGTCGCGCGCTAGGTGTAGCTCCACTCGCGGGCTGTCGAGCCACGTGCACTTATCGAACTCGGCGACGACCTTGGTGATGCTCCGGGACATCACGACCACGTGCACCTTCTCCAGCTTCGTGCGGTCGTCCTCGGTTAGGTCCGTGCGCGTCTGCCCACGCAGCAGAAGCTGCGCGATGCAGTCCCCAAGCGCGTGCCCGTACACCCACGCCTCGGTCGCGTCCTTCGGGATGGTGAGCGCCTGTGTCTCGGCCTCGGCAGTGCGGTCGTAGGTGCTAGCGAGGTGCTTGCCATTGATGACGAGTGACCGTTGCGGGCCGACGGCGAGGCACACGGACTCGCATGGCGGGGCCTTGGCAACCTCGGCGGCGATGACAGGGAACCGGTCTAGGCCCATCGTTGCTCCCCAAGCCACGCTCGCGGGCTCTTCCCTCGGAACTCAAACGCCGGCTTCGGCGCCCGGAACTTGCCCATCACGTCCGTGTACACGCTCACGGCCGCATACCGCGTGTCCCCTGAGCGATTCCTCCCGCTGCGATGCACGAGCCTCGAGTCGAAGAACAGCATCGAACCCACGGGCATCGGCAGCGCGAGCGGGGTGTACTTGGCGACGACGCTCGGATCGACCAGCGCGTAACCGATGCGGTCATCAGTCCAGCGCTGGCGCGCGATGCCTTCTTTGTGCGAACCGGGAAGCACTTCAATGGCGCCGTTCTCCTCCGTGGCATCGACGATGAGCGGCGCCCAGGTCTGCACGCACCGCGTCTCCGGCACGGAGTGGAAGACTTCTTGATGCCAGTCCCAGCAGTGCGAGTCGTCGCCAGGCGGCTGGATGAGCAGTCGCGCGTTGTAGGCGTAGAGCGGCGCACCCTTCGGCAGGCCGAGCAGCGTGCATGCGTTCGCCGCCGTGTCGGGCTTGCCGACGATGCGCAGGAATTCCGGGAGCAGCCATGCGGCGTCGTACAGCTCGCCATTGTCGCGGCCGTCGAGCGCGCACTTCAGCCCCGTGAACGCGTACAGGAAGCGACTGCGCTCAGTCAGGGTGACGTGGCCCGGCACGACCATGAAGCCGTCGCGGCGGAACTGCTCGAGCGCGCTAGGCGTCATCCTTGTCCCCATCGCCATCGCTAGGCTTCTCAGGATTCAGCCCCTCGTCTCCGTCGGGCTCTTCGTGTGGTGGCTCACCCGTCGGGACCGGCGTGGCTCCCGGCTCCTCGGGGTCTGCCTCGGGCACCTCGCTCTCTTCCTTGAGCGGCATCTGGTACTCCTCGCACAGGGCGCGGATGTCGATGTGCTGGTCGCTCGCTGGCAGTGCCGTCAACGCAGTCAGCGCCGCCGAGAAGTTCTTCAGCGACTCGCTCTTGAGCTTCAGGTCTTCAGGCGGGTCGATGTCCCACGCCATGAACGGCGCGAGGTCTGCGCTGCCGTGGTTCTCGTCCGCCCACGGGCGCAGCAGCTTCTCGCGGAAGACGTCGCCGACCTGGCTGTCACCGCGGATGATGCGCAGCAGCGTGTCCTCGCCCGCGTTCTTCGACGTGCCAAGCCCGCCCTGCCCGTTCGTGCTCTGCTTCTGCCCGAGGATGCCGATGGCGATGCTGTCGTCAGCATGGGCCAACAGCTCCTTGAACCCCTCCCAACTGTTCGCGTTCGCTTCGATCAGCTTCATGTCGAACGCATTGCCGTCCTTGCCCTGCGGTAGGCGAATGACTGCCTCGTGAGCGAGGTTCGACAACTGCGACAGGAAGATGGACTCATCCCGCGGCGTGCGGTCCGCAGGCAGGATGCCGGCGCGAATCGGAGAGCCGGCTACTTCCTGATGCCTGCTCCACCACGTGCGGGACCAGTAGCGAATCGCAAACGGGATAGCGAGGCAGCGCAGCAACGCGCCGTGCATGAACCCCTGCGGCCCGAACGGCTCCCACAGCAACCACTCGGGGTCCTCGGGCTCAATGACCACGCTGCCGCGGTTCTGCGTGATGATGTGCCACTTGCGCAGCATCCAGTCGTACCACATGAAGCGCGTGTTCCAGGTGTGCAGCGTCGGCGTGGAGGACTTCAGCGACCGTGTGGTGAGCCGCTGCGCGAGACCGACGCCGAGACCGAGCGCGTACCGCATGAACTGCGCAGCCTGCGGCGTGGGCACGATGCGCGCGATGTGCTTGGCGCAGTCCTCGGAGACGGCCAGCGCCTTGTCGGACTCGTCAGCGGGCGCGAGCTCGAGCGACTGACCAAGCAGACCATTGATGCGCACGCCGAGTTCAGCGGCGATGCGCTCATCGCGCAGCATGCCGTCCCACATGATGGACGGCGTCTGCATCTGGCCCTGCTCAAGCGATACGAGAATCGCTTGAATGACCTTGACCATGACGGCCGGTGCTGCGCCGTAGGCCGGTAGCTCGAACGGTGGCGCGTTCTCATCGAACTGCGCACCGACGCCGAGGTAGGCATCCTGTTGCAGCCATGAGCGCCCGACGCTGTTGTAGCTGTCCTCGTCGCGGCGTTCCTTCTGCTCGCGTTCCTTCTTGCGCTGCCTTTTGGCGTGTCCCGAAAGCTGCTTGCGCTTGGGCTTCTCGCCCGACTCTTCCTCGGCCATCCTGGCTTTCCGGCCGACTCGTCAGATCCCATCAGCGATGGAAGCTCACGAAACGGTCAAAGCGTGACGTACACGCATGGGCACCCTACCTATACGGCGGGGCACCACGCAATGATTGATTGGTTAATTGGCGGTATTGCTTGTGCGATACGGCCCAAGCGGAGGCCCATTGCGGTGCCCCTGCTCTCTGACCCAGCGCCATTTGCGGAACGCGCGGACAATGCTAACGCCTGCGGCAATGCCGGCCGCAATGACGACCATGGCAACGAGCAGTGGATGGCTCGTAGGCTCAGGCCGAGGCGCCGTGTAGTCAACGACCTCGATGCGAGGCGTCTCATGCTCGGGGTCAAAGATACTGCCGAGCGGTTCAATTGCCATAGGGCAGCATATCCGTCGGTGCCTGGAAGTTCACCGTGGGCAGAACCTCGGCGTCGTCCACGATTTTCTTCGGCTCGTCGCCGCACGCGGACAGCAGGAACCCAAGCACCAGTGCTCTAATCATCGTCGACCCCATCCCATGGAGAGTAGCGCATCCGCAGCGGCACGCGCACCCGATACTTCGGCATCGTGTCCAGCGAATCACCGACGCTGTGCCGGAAGTTTACCACGCCCTCGAGCATCCATCGTTCGGCGCCGTGGGCGATGATGACGCGCAACTCGCTGCCCACTGGGATGACTTCCTCGACGACGGGTAGCGTGGCCTCGGCAGGACTGAAGTAGCTCAAAAGGTTCTCCTGACTGAGCGGAAGGGGGCTTCGCCGAAGCCAGCAGCAGCGGGGGCCTTGTACACCGCGAGCGCGAGAGCGTCGGCTCGGTCTGGGCTGCGCTTAAGGCGCTTCTTGGTTTCGTCCTTTGGTTCTACTTTCAGCTTTCCGTCGACGGTGAACCCGTATCGAGGCGCTAGCAGTTCGGCGTGCAGCTTGCCGTCGTCGGGTATGCCCCCTGTTTTTAGCCACGCCTTGAGGCCAAACCAGAGCTGGTCACGCAGTCGGTTGTACTCTGGCTCATCCTTGGCGGTGACGTTCGACGACTCGCCTACATTGACATCGACAACTTCGAGGTCGTCATGCGTACGAAGCTGATCGGCCACGCCTGCTCCCACTCCAATCACGTCCACTTTGATCCGAGGGCGTTCGTTCCCTCGGCGTAGCGCTCTAGCGATTGTCAGCACCTCGCCGGCCACCTGTACAGTGTCCATGGAATGGAGCACGGTCGGGGCCAGTGCTCGCGTGCCACGCAGTGGCCATATCACGGTCTCGTCGTCGCCAAAGCGCGCTACGTCGACACCAATGCACAGCACGCCAGCATCTAGGGTATCTGGATATCGCCGCGCCGCTGCCTCTAGCAACTCGATGCCGATGACGGCGTTCTCGCTGGCCGTAGGGAAGTTACCCCTGACGCGTACCTGAAACAGAGGGGACTCCTCCCCCCACTCTGTGCGCTTCTCTTCGACCCACGCCCTCGTAGCGAGGCCGGGCACATTTGCCTCTCCCGTCACATTGGGCGAGTCCTCAGAACTGACATGAATGGTGTGCCAGCCGTCCTTGGCCGACGTGAAAGCGTCGAAGAATACGCCACTGGTCATCGTTGGGTTGCCGAATACTACGAGCTGCGCACCGCCAGCTCGACTGCCCTCGATGGCCTCAAAGATGTCAGTCGCAACGCCAGAGCCCTCGTCCACGATATAGAGAACATTGGCACCAGACACGCCAGCAATCTTCTCTGGCTCGTCGGTGGAGAACCCGACTATCTCGCGTCCGTCTTCATAAACCAAGCCGAGCTCTGGCAACTTGTGAAGGTCCCCTCCAAGCGGCGGACGGGCCGTGCGATAGAGGCGGGAGACCTCACGCCAGAGCACGATGCGCACCTGACGACCAGTAGGCGCGGTCATTACGACGCGGCCGTCTGGGTGCCTGACCATCCACCAAAGCGCCAGGATGGCCGCGCTGGTGCTCTTGCCGACCTTGTGACCACTACGCACGGCAACGCGTGGATGCTTCGCTACGGCGCGTAGAATGGCCGCTTGCTTCGACCAGGGCGTGATGCCAAGACAGCGCTGGGCGAAGACGACCGGATCTTGGAACTCGTACGCGTCGAGGGCGGCAGCGATAACCGCGTGGTCCTCGGGGTCGAGCTTCTCTAGGTCAATCTTCGCTAGGCGCTGTAGCTGCGATAGCAGCGAGTCGCTCATGAAGCGCCCTTGCTCCTGGGATCAGCGGCGAACCGTCATCGTTGGTGATGGCCTGCGCTGGCTTGCCGTGGATGCGGTCCAGTACCGCGTTGGCGGCCTTGATGCGTAGGTCGTAGTCGTCCACCTGCTCGGTCTCTTGCTGGTCCTTGCCGACCCATACCGTGATGGTCTTGGTTGCGTCCAGGGCCTCAATGAGACGCTGAGCGGCCTTCGGGGTGGCGGCCTCGAGCATGTCGCGCACGTCTTGGCGCATGCGCTTACGACCGGGACCACCTGGATGCCCGTCCTTGAATCTTCCCAAGGAATCCCTTTTAGATGGGTCGTCCGTGTCACTCATTGCCCAATCCTATTCCCACCCGCGTCATCCTGGTGTCTACATCTCGGGTTACTTTGGTATCGGTAAGCTGGCGCTCTTGACGGAACACCCGTGCCAATGTTTCTTCTATTACGCGCGGTCTGAGTTCTGGTGTTTGCGCCGAAGCGCCCTTGTCTCGCCCTGCCCCGCCCAGCCTGTCCCCGCCTTACCCATCCGAACCAGGCCCAGTTCGGTGGTCGGTCGCTGTGTCACCAGCGCCGACCGCGGTTCCCATGTCTTGCCGTGCCCAGCCACTTTAGTCCCCGGACAGCGTATCACCGCCGCCGAGGGTACTACTTCCTTGCCAGGCCAATCCCTATCGAGCCCACCCTAGCCACGCCTTACCTCGCCTTGACGGGCCTCGCCTCAATCGGCCCGCGCCTACCGTTTCACCGATAAGCGCGGGGTGATTCTCCCTGCCTTGCCAAGCCACACCGGGCCTTGCCTTGCCATACCGGGCACTGCCTCGCCGTGGTTACTTTTTCTCCCCCGCCTCCGACAGCAGTCCGGGAGTGTTTCTCTTGTGCTCCTTGAGCGCCGCCCTCTGCGCCCTCTGACCGCCGGCAATAAACGCCCCAAGGCGCACCAATGACCGCTCGTGAACGTTCTTGAGCTCAGGGCTGCTCACCTTCGATCGGTCAACGCCGTTCTGCCTGACAAGGTCACGGCGCAGCCCGCGGATGTGCTGCGTGGCTCGCTTCTCATTGGTCACCACTGCGCCATCGTCAGAGCAGATGCGGATGCCATCCTTCTCGACAGTCGTGGTAATGACCTCACCCCGGTCGCGCTCCCACTGCCGCTCCAGTGCCTGCCTAAGTCCGAGCAGCTTTAACTGATACCGCCCGCCCAGTGCATCGCGGCGAATGCCAGCGACCTGCTCGCACTTCTCTGGCGCGATGTAGTCGCCCTTGTTGAGCACGAGCACATCGAATGGATACGGCCTTACCTCGGTGACGGCCACTAGACCACCTCGAAGCGCCCGTAGCGCGGGCGGTAGTCGCCAATGCCACACTCGGCACCAGCCTTGATTGCGAACTCGCGCACTGAGCGCGCATTGACAATGGCGGGGTTGTAGTGGACGTCGAACGAACAAGCCCACCCTGTGAACATAGGCCGTGTCCTCATGACACGGACCTTGCCAATACGAACACCCATCGTCTTGTAGAACTTCGCTTCCCAGAGCGATTCCGGGTCACGCGGCCCCTTGTACTCAAGTGGAAATACACCGTCAACGATGATACCGGCTTTCACTTCTTTCCCTTGGCGCGTGACCTTGGCGCCCGCGCACAGCATCGCCTCCAGCATTTCCCCGGGCACACATGGCTCCAACTTCTCGTCCAAGTACAGGCCGCCCATGAACTCGGCCTTATAGACTTCGGCGTGGGCCACGTCGGTCTTCTTTGCTTTGGCAGCCTTCACGGCCGCTGCCAGCGCTCGCGTGTGTTCATTGGTTGGGTCAGACAACTGGCCATTGTGTACAAGAATCGGGGCAAGACCTTTGATGCTTAGCGTCAACTTCTCCATGTGATCTCCTTGGTGCGCTAACGGACCGTGGCGCTTATCGCCTGTCCTTGTGGCACCATCGAACACCCGAGTTGCCTCGGATGTTCTGTGCTGCCCTTGTCTTGCCCTTCCCATCCTGGCCGCGCCGCGCCAGACCTTGCCGCGCCATACCCCTCCGGTCCCAACCTGACCTCGCCCAACCTCAACAAATCGCCTCAATCAATCGCGCCATTCCCCTGTAATCGTCCCTATCCCAATCACTCCCCTGCGGGAACTGCTCCTCCCGCTTGCACTCGCCGCAACCAAACCCCGGCCATGCCGCCTTGTCCGCGTAGGTGAGGCAGTCCCAGTACCGCACACACCGCAACCGTCGCTGCGCTGGCCTCTTCCATGGGTCGCGCTCGTCCGGTTCATGTAGCGTCGGCAAGCACCCTTCCGGTGGCGGCCCGACGTCATCGCGGCGCAGGATTCGATCCCACGCCTTCTGACACGCCGCCTTCCGGCTACTCAAGACCGCTCACATTCGGCCAGAGCGTGAACGCGGCGGCGCTACACCGTGGTTCGATTGGCGTCCTCGGCGCTACCTCTCGCACTGAGCACCCCGCGCACGTGAATGCCCGCCAGTTGCGCTTGATGGCATAGGTCACGCACTCTTTGCGACGCGCGCAATCGACGCGCTGCATGTTGTCCACCGCGTGGACCTTGAATGACTCGCATTGAGTCGGGTTCGTGCCCGTAGGCGGCAACAGGACGCTCACTGGCGCGTTTTCGACGCGCCCCGCTACTTCGGTCATCTTCCGCGCTCGGTCGCGCTGGTAGCGGCCCTGAGCGCTTCTGCGTGCGAGCTCGGCGTGGTACCCGCACCGGCTCTGCGGCGACGGCTTACCGCAGATGATGCAGAGCTTGGCGCGGCGGCGTTCCTTGCGGAGTTCGGTCACCGGCATCGGTAGACCCGAATCCGCGCCATCTCGTACAGGCGGCGTGCACGGTCAAGTTCGCCCCAGTCCCGCATGCTGCGTGGGACGCACTCGAGGGCGGCTAGAGCGGTGCGGCGGTACGCTAGGAGGGACAGGGCTGCGTCGCGACCGCTCATGCGGCTACCTCGGTGATGTCGAGCTCTACGCGCGGGTTCGCAGCGTCTTTGGTCATGCGTGTGCCGTCCCAGTCCACAATCTGGCGGTCGTTCGCGAGCACCCCCGCCTTCTCGAGGATGTCCGCGAGCGCCTGCATGTACCCGATGAGGTCGCCGATGTTCTTCTCGCGGTAGAACGTCGCCCGGACGCGCACAGGCGCTGTGATGGGCGCGATGAGGTGCTGAGCTTGTAGCCGCGGCACCGCCTCGGACTGGTACGCCATGAACGCCTTCGACGGCATGACCTTGTTGAACTTGCCGAAGCGCAGTATCTGGCCGTGGTTCTTCTTCGTGCGCGGGGCGCCGGCGATTGTGTAGGTCACTCGCCCCGCTCCTCTCGCGCGATGTCGTGCCCGAGTGCCTTGCAGTGCAGCCGCGCCTTGTCGATTACGTCGAGCGTAATGGCGCGACCAGCCACCGCACGAGCTGCGCGAATCTCCTGCTCGGCCTTGTCGAGGTAGCCAAGCGCGGCGCGGATGCGGTCGTCGTCGGCGAGGGTCATTCGTCGTCCTCGCCCGGCACGCGCTCCTGGTACGTGCGCACGCTTTCGCCTGCAATGTCCGACCACTTGCCGACCTCGCGCATGCGGTCGAACTCGCGGTCACCGTAGACGCCGCGCATTGTCGTCTTGGTGATGTTGTGGGTGATGATCATGCGGCGGCACCCGCTGTAGACCTTGTCC
>Ga0172380_10006140_pt1 | contig 14133 bp, 14 predicted proteins | sample Leawe162metaG_FD_119747 | JGI IMG/M metagenome (GOLD analysis project Ga0172380, IMG submission 119747) | Leachate microbial communities from a municipal landfill in Southern Ontario, Canada - Leachate well 162 metaG | ecosystem: Engineered > Solid waste > Landfill > Unclassified | place... | reverse complement strand
GGTCCCGACATCTTCGGTGCGCCGATCAACGATGTCTACTTCGACACGCAGTTCGCGATGAATCGCCAAGACTTCGAAAAAGGCATGTCCATTCTCGAATCCGGCGAAGTGATCACGAGCAGCAATCAGTGTCCCGATGTCGACATCACCTCAACAGGCCTCTCGTGCAAGTGCCCCGGTTCAACCAAACAATCCTCATGTGGCAAATGTGGTTTCCAGAAATGGAGCTGCATGAATTACATGTGGATACAAACCAACACCTGCACAAGCGAAGGCCCATGCACACCCGGCGAACAAGAATCTCAGGTCTGTGGCAAATGCAATAACGGCACCAAAACCCGAACCTGCATGAGCAACTGCATCTGGAACACCTGGTCGTCATGCGCCGATCCGGACAGCCAAAAGCTCTGCTGCGAAGCGTCGATGAATGACTGCGGCGGTTGCAAAACCCTCACGGCCAAACTCTACTCTTCCTGCGGAACGAATGGCACCTACGAGTGCGACGGAAAAGATTCGGTCATCTGCAAAGAAGTCCCGATTTCTGATCCACCGCCAAATACACCGGACGCCGGATCAACGCCGGACGTGATCTCGTCTCCTCCCGACACACAAGTCACACAATCACAAGACACGTACGATTCACCCGACACCTCTCCTCCAGACACATACACGCCTCCCCCAAACAACCCGCCCGATGTTTACACGCCACCTGACGTCTACACTCCTCCGCCAAACTACAACGCGTGCGGCGGAACAAATACACTTCAGGCGACCCCTGGAACTTCGTGCGGAAATTGCGGCGGAACGTGGCAGTGCAGTGGCGCGAACAACGTGACTTGCGTCAACACGACGGCCTACACCTACGATTCTCAGAAAGCATGCGGCCCCAAATACTGTCTCCAAATCACGGGAGTGAGCGGGAGCTACGCAACCGCAAAACTCACCAAGATGAGCGGCAGCGCTTTTGGCAACATGCCTCTCGAGTGGATGATTTCAAGTTCCAATCCCACCAAGGTGTTGGCCACTCCGGGTACGCCATTCTGCACAAGCCTCTATACTGGTCAGGCCGAAATCTCCGCCAACATCAACTTGGCGACGATCTCCAGTCAGATGCAGGTACAGGCTAAATTCTGGTCCGACGTCAGCTGCGGAGGCTACGAAATCACTCCATCAGTGACGATCCAGAAGTGCAACTAGAGTTCGCCTTTCTTCAACTTCCCGCCCTCAAAGACAGAACTTCTCGAGAATATCAAAACTCAGTAGGTGCTCTGACGTCTGCACGTGCAGATCATCTCGAGACACATGATGTTCCAGAAGGGTATCCGATTCGACTGGTCAGCGCATTGCACGATCTTCGCAATCGCCCACCAGCCCGAAGAACTACCGAACTGTCTTCTCTCGCTCCGTGTAGCTCGCCTCAAAAACGACTGCACGGAGCTCCCCCAGAAAAATTACAAACCTTATGAAAACCGTGTCAAATTTGAAGCTAAAGTTCTGCCCGGGCAGAGAATTCTAAAAAAGAATATCTGCACAATATGGCAAGATACTGATCTAGTGCACGCGAGAATGGGCTCGATTTTTTACTACTCCACCTTCCGTAATGGCGCGATACTGAGGGCGAGTTTTTTGGTGCCGATGGTAGGATTTTCGAAAACAACAGTGACGATTCCACCAACGATGCTGAGAATAATCCCTTCTCCAAAGATAGGGTGCGCGACGCGATCTTGTTCAGTCAGAGCGCCGGTAGGTTCACCATCTTCAAGCGGAACCATGCGAACAACACGTTCTTCGGAGCCACTGCTGCCGCCAGATTTAGATCCAGAACTATTTCCATCCCACTGAGTGCCCATGTTGATTTTTCCACCAGAGCGGGAGCCACCGGAGCTTCCAAAACCGCTACCACTACCTCCGTATCCGCCGCCGTATCCACCTCCACCATTTCGTCCGCCAACGCGTGATCGACCAGGGTTATCATCATCCATGCCGACGAGTCGAACGGTGTCATCATCAAATCCGCTGCCACGTCGCATGGTGCCAGTTGAGAGCGAACCAGTCGTCATATAATTTTTTTCAACAACACTTTCAGGAAGTTCATCGAGAAATTGTGATGGTGCGTTGGTTTTATATTCGCCATAAAGTAATCGCTCTTGTGCATGCATCAAATACAACCGCTCACGTGCGCGAGTCACCGCGACGTACATGAGACGACGCTCTTCTTCGAGCTGATCGGGCTCCATAATGCTTCGACTGCTTGGGAAAATTCCTTCCTCAAGTCCGAGGACAAACACGTGTGTGAACTCGAGACCTTTCGCCGCGTGAATCGTCATCATTGTGACGGCATTATCACTCTCTTCCATCTGATCGGTATCGGAAAGAAGCGAAACTTCTTCAAGGAAAATCCACAGAGACATACCAGGCTCGAGACCATCATATTTTTTCGCAACGGAAATAAGTTCGCGAACGTTTTCTAAACGCTCTTCACCTTCCGAGGTTCCATCAGCAAGAAACTCACGATATTTCGCATCTTCCATGACGTGCTTAATAACGCCGGCGGCTGAAACTTCGCCAGCAATATGTTGTAACTCATGGAGCAACTTCACAAATCCGAGAATCGTATCGACTTTTCCGCCGGCGAGTTCAGGAATTTCGCCCGCGCGCGCCATCGCATCAAACAGCGAGATATTCTGCACCGACGAATAGGTCTGCAAAATCTCAAGTGTCCTCGTCCCAATCTTGCGCGCGGGAACATTTATAATTCTCATCAAACTCACTGAGTCCCGCGGATTACTCAAAACTTTCAAATACGACATCACATCTCGAATTTCTTTTCGATCATAAAATCGCGTTCCACCAATAATTTTATATGGAATGGCATATCGCAAAAATACTTCTTCCGCGACACGCGACTGCGCATTCGTCCGATACAGAAGCACAAATTCCTTATACGAAGGATTTTCATGTTCTCGTAATCGTCGCAAAATTTCTTCACCAACCATCTCGCTCTCATGTCGCTCATTTCGCGCCATCCACACCTTCACACTCTGTCCACCATCTTGTTGCGTCCACAGTTTTTTCGGCTTCCTATGTTTATTCAAAGAAATCACACTATGCGCCGCATCGAGAATTTTCTGCGTCGATCGATAGTTTTGCTCGAGAGCGACCACCTTTGTCTCCGGATAGTCCTTTTCAAAATCCAAAATATTTTTAATCGTCGCACCACGCCACGAATAAATACTCTGATCATCATCGCCAATCGCACACACATTGCGATATTTCGCCGCGAGTAACTTCACCAAAACATACTGTGTATGATTCGTATCCTGATACTCATCAACCATGATGTACTTAAATTTCTCCTGCAACTCCGCCAAAACTTCCGGAAAATCCCGTAATAAAATCACGGTATTCATCAATAAATCATCGAAATCCATCGCGCCACTTTTTCGCAATGCCTTCTGGTACGGCTCATACAACTCCGCAACTTTTTCCGTAAAAAAAGAATTCGTATATTGATAGTATCCCTTCGGATCGATCATCTGGCTCTTTGCCCCAGAAATTGCACCAAGGACCGACTTCGGATTCATCTTTTTCTCATCAATCTGATGCTCCTCCATCAACTGCTTCATCAAAATTTGCTGATCGTGCTGATCATAAATCGTGAACTGATTTTCATAGTCCAAAAGATGCGCATACTTCCTCAGTAACTTCACGCAAATCGAGTGAAACGTTCCCATTGTGGGCATCGGAACCGATCGCGCAGGACCGCTCTCCTGATCAACAATTCCCATACTCTCCATCCACTCTGGCTGTGTCTTTGCCCCAATCAACTTTGCAACGCGCTCTTTCATTTCTTTTGCGGCCTTATTCGTAAAGGTCACCGCAAGAATATTCCATGGCGAAACGCCCTTTTCTTGAATCAAATACGCAATACGATGCGTCAAAGCTTTTGTCTTTCCAGAGCCAGCTCCAGCAATAACAAGCAAAGGCCCTTCAGTGCAAACCACAGCTTCACGCTGACAATCGTTTAAACTACTTAATAACGGATGATTCATATCGTCCATAATCCCTCACACATAAAAAAGTATAGCCCGCGAAGTATACTTCATCGACCTTCTCAAAAAAAGCCATTACACTTGACGAAGGATGAGAATAAAAACACGATTCATTTCTCTACTCATCCAAAACGCCGACGCCATCGAGAACATTAGAAACGCGTTCAGCAGCAGTTGCGACAAGGACTTTGACCAAATCACTTGGTTTTTTTACTTCTTGCCCAAGTGCATGTTGAGACGCAGCGCGTAATCCAAGTTGTAATAATTTTCCACCAGATTTTACAACCTCAAGCGCCATGTGAGAGCGGCGAACACGTGGATACATGGCTCGAAGCTGTCGTAATACCGGAAGATCAAAGATAGTAAAGAGAGCAGCATTTCTCGAGCCTTCTTCCTCTCGGCGAGACGGAAGTCCGCGATCACGGAAAGGTGACCCCAAAAAGAGATGATATGCACGAGCACCACCACCGAGCTGCTCAATAGTATATGCAAGCTCCTCGCGATACGCATCGAGAGCCATACGCTGTTGCGAATCGCCAACATCTTCTTTGTGAAGAATCTCATGCATCAACGCAACATCCGCATCGATACGATCAAGATTAAAGGTAGGCTTAGGAAGTTTCATTGGATCAGCATAACCTTCCATAGTCTCTACATGATGAGTAGATTCTTCGCCAGTTGCTGTCCCTAAAGCTGCTGCATTCATAAAGTCATAGTTAAAAGCCAGGGGCAGATCATACCCAAGTTATTTAATAAGTCAAGATAAGGCTTATCTAAGCTAAAATTTGGTCTCTACGACACAAATATGGTGATTTGGAGGCGGCAGTCGGAATCGGACCGACGAATGGGGGTTTTGCAGACCCCTGCCTTACCACTTGGCTATGCCGCCCAAAGAACTTCCAAGGCTATACAGCCCATAAAGCGCAGGAATAGTAGCATTAACACTGAGTCGAGGCAACTTCAAGCTCTCGGCTATTTATGAACGATGATCGGAGTGCCAACATCCGTGAAATCATAGATATAGTCAGCATCATCCGGGAGGTATCGAACACATCCATGACTTCGTGCTGATCCAATATGATCAAGTGCCTCAGTCCAGAATGAGTCAGTTTTGAACCATTCAGTAGGAACTGGATCGTCAGGTCCAAGCGTACGAATCTTTGCACGAAGGGTTGCATTACCAAGACTTGGAAGTCCGTGGAATCCATATCCATCAGGTCGAATAGCTTGCCACTTTGGCATGATGTAAAACGGTGCAGCTCCACCAATTCTCACCTGTTGTTTAAAAAGAATTTTCCATGTTCCAACAGGAGTTGGGTGATCGGGTGCGCCAGTGCTCACACTGAACACTCGAACAACATAATCCCCTAGTCGAAGAGTAGCTTTCTGTTCAGAGAGGTCAACTTCGACACTTTTTTCTGCACTCAAATTAACATCAACACCTCTGCCAGAACCGTTAATGAAAAAAAGTTTTTTCTGAGCAGTTTCTTCATCGTATGGCTGACCAACAGTAACATTAAGACCGAAATCGCTATCCTTTACCCATGTGACACCAGGAATAACAACTCCAAACATTTCTCGATACACATCCTCTACAGATGGAGCCTTGATATCAAAAGTAAACATTGCAGTTTGACCTGGATCAACGCGAGGAGAGCTCATGTATATGCGGTTTGATGCAGCCCATCCACTTCCAATATCGCTATGCGCAAACACACTATCTCTATCAAGTTCGTGTGTCGTGCCGAGCTGAACAACTGGACCATTAGCACATCCACTCGAGTCGCTAAACCACGGAATATTTCCATCATTTTTATACGCAATAGTGACACGCATAATTCCATTCGGAAGAGAAGAGACACCCTGATTTTTGAGAAGAGATGTTGCCTTATAAACAGGTTTGTCTACAGTCGTATAGTCACAAGAGATATCATAGGAAAAAACAGGAGCCTGATTCTCTGGCTTTTCAACCTTTGGAACAGGGACAGGAGTGGTATCTACTTTTTTTGGAACATCAGGAGCATTGAGATCATCACCAACTTTGTCGTCGACAACTTTTCCATCATATACTTCATAAGCAAGAACCTTTCCAATACTATCGAGGGAAGCCTTTTTGGTAACACTCTGAACAAAAGGTGATCGTTGCAAGATAGAATCTTGTGAAGATTGAACATTAAGAGAGTCGCTCAAACTTCCAATACCAATACCAGTCGTGAAAGCGACTGCTAAAAGAATTGAAGTATGACGATAAAACGGCTTTTTAGATTTCATAATTGTTTTTTATATGTTTGTTTGTACTATTATAATATATTTTTGAAACTAAGTCAACGATTTCGTCAAGAATATCAGCTTTGAAAACGGCCAGAATTTGACAAATACAAGAAAAGCTATAAAATAACCACCTTAAGTGATAAATCACTTCGCTATATGAACGTCAAATTAGCAATTGCTACAGGAGCAGCTGTGCTGGGCGCAGCAGGTGGTCTCTATAAGCAAGAAACAAGTCACGATGGAGTTAAGCCGTTGAGTTTGGTGCAACAGGGTCTTGATGACGTACGAGGTTTTCAGGATCATATGCCCGTATTTGAAGGTGCGCCAGAAGAGGTAGAGCAGAAGGTAAATGCGGCACTTCATGTGGCAATGAGACAGTGTCTTGCAGGCGGGAGAATGGATGCTCCAGGATATTTAGCTAAGAAAGCAGAATGGCCAATAAGTGTTCAATTGCAAGTGCGAGCATGCTGTGCGAAGGTCGTCGATAGAGACGATGTTTATCGTTTTCAGTTTGCGATCGGAGAGAGAACTTTTGATACGAGAGAAGGTCAGGTATTCTTCCAGAAGGACATACGATGCAGCTCAGCAGCCATTGTGAGACCGCAAAAAGAAGAGTCTATAGATACGAGTAAGAATGAGAGCGAAAAGTAGACTATAGAAAAATCAATACGCTACGGCAGAAACTTGAGCACTTCTTTCTTGAAGCTCTCGAGGTCTTTGAACTGTTTGTAGACAGATGCGAATCGAATGTAGGCAACTTCATCGAGCTTCTTAAGCTTCTCCATCACGCTTTCGCCAATAGTCTTGCTTGGAACTTCTTTGCCAGAGGAGGTCCACTCTTCTTCAAGATCGTTGAGAAGTGAGTCAACTTGCGCCTGAGTAACGCTTCGCTTTTCGCACGCTCGCCACACCCCTTTTTCAATTTTTTCGCGACTGTATGGCTCGCGTGACCCATCCCTCTTTACTACCACAAAAGAACTGAGCTCAATTCGCTCAAAGGTTGTGAAACGATATTTGCAGGTATCGCACTGCCGTCTTCGTCGAACAGACTTGCCCTCATGCGTGAGGCGCGAGTCGAGAACGCTGGTTTCTACGTGTTTGCATTTAGGGCAGTACATGCGAAAAGTATACACGAAATTGCGCTTCTGCAAACCCATCTGTCATGCCTGCGACATAATCTTTTACCACAACCGCACAGGCGGTTGCCTGTTCCCATTCCCTGTCTTTTTCAGCCTCTTCTTTTTTTAAAAATCGCTGAAAATTTTCAGGAAGTTTTTCCGGATATTCTATATAGAATGCGAAAAGTTGTTTAATAATATTTTGTCCTCGCTGACTTTGCTCAGAAACTTTTGGAGAGAAATAATAATGCGTCATAAAGAATGCGCGGAGTTCATCGATATCATGACGCATCTGTGCTGAAAACTGGACCAGAATGCCATCAAACGCGCGAACATCCTCGAGAGTTTTGATATGATGCGCCGCGAGTCGCTTCCCCGTTTCTTCGAGAATATCATCAACGAGAAAGTGCATGAGCGAACTCGAAAGTCGTGCACGAAGAATTTCTGGAGTCATATTTTTAGCAACTTCACCATAATGTTGAGTCATCGCTTCATACGCTCGCGCAACAATCGGCAACTTCACAATATCATCCAGCGCGAACATGTCAGCACGAAGGCCATCGTCAAGATCATGGCTCATATAAGCCACTTCATCGCCCAGGTCTACGACCTGGGCTTCCAAATGCGCCGACTGTTTAAATACAGTTTTCGGCTGATCAAATGGTGTTCGATGTTTCAGTAATCCATCCAGAACTTCTTTTGACAAATTGAGTCCATCAAATTCCGGATACATATATTCGAGTCGCTCCACAATTCGCAAACTCTGTTCGTTGTGTTCGAAATGAAGCCCATGTTCAAGCATACACTCATTGAGCGCGTGTTCACCTGCATGCCCAAATGGCGTATGTCCCAAATCATGCGCAAGCGCGATCGCCTCAACGAGATCTTCATTCAAGCCAAGTCCCCTTGCGAGTCCCCGACTCACCTGTGCACATTCTGTCGAATGTGACATTCGATTTCGATAGTGATCACCCTCGCCAACCGTAAACACCTGCGTCTTTTCCATCAATCGTCGAAACGCCTTCGAGTGAATAATGCGATCCCTATCACGCTGAAAGCACGTTCGAAACTCGCTAAGAGTCTCTGGAAAAACTCTCCCAGCACTCTCTCCGCTCTTCACTGCATATGGCGCAAGAGTGTTTTGTTCGCGCTGCTCGATATGTTGTCGGGTGAAAAGCATAATAGTGTCTACACAAGATCGATTAGTGCTCTAATGGTAGCGGAAAATCGAGAAAAAGCCAATATAACTTTGCGACATCGGTTTATTGCCACTTGAATAAAGTTTGTATTTTTGTTACAATTTAAATACAAACTTACGTTATAACTTTATGACCAAAACCATTTCTAAATTAGAGCTGTATCGCAACCTCAAGGCAGTCAGTGATGACGTCATGAAAAATGGAACCGTGTATACCGTGTTGCAGCACTCTCAGCCGGCATTTCAGATTGGGCCAGTCAACAGTACGCCAGCAAAGAAATTTTCTCGAAGTGATGGAAAGAAATTCATGTTTATTGGCAAAGATATGGCCTTAAGGGATCTCTCTCGTACATACAAACAATATCTCTATACGTAAATGCAAGTTATACTCGACAGTTCGGTCGTTATCGCCTATTTCCGAAAAAATGAACTCGATCACAAGCGGGCGGAAGAGATTTTTAGCAAAAATGAAATCCTAATTATCCCTGACGTAGTATTAATAGAAGTGCTTACGATCATAAAAATGAAAGAAGGTTACGAGCGTGCCGGCCAGGTTGTTGATTTTCTTCTTAATTGCGAAGGAATCATGATCGTCCCGACAGATGAAGATATTTTTATGTCAGCAATAGGCCACTTCATCTCTCATGACAATCATCTTTCGTTAGTTGATACACAGCTCTTTAAATTTGCAAAAGAGGAGCAAATTCCTCTCATAACCTTCGACAAAGAGTTAGCAAAACTCGCCGCAAAAAAGTGAGCGCATGGCATAGTGACTCAGCAAGAATTTTGATACAATGAGCATTGTACAAAGTTCAAATATGACAAACCCATCACCAAAGTCAAAAACAGCTCTCTCTGTTTATATCCAGAACTTCCTCGATCACTGCGAGGTTGGGAAAAATCAGTCGCCACGAACACTGCAAAATTACCATCACTACCTTGGCCGATTTCAGAAGTGGGCCGGCGACATAGATGTTGGAACGATCTCACTCGACATGGTGCAGAAATATCGACTCTACTTGAATCGTCTTACGGATGAGAAGAGCGGCAAGTCGGGCTCCGACCTATTATCAATTAAAACACAGAACTATCATATTATCGCATTGCGTGCCTTTCTCAAATATCTCGCAAAAAATGACATCGCCTCACTCGCGGCAGAAAAAATCGAACTCAGTAAAATTCCAGCACGAACGGTTGAGTATCTCACGCGCGAAGAGTTAGAGAGAATTTTTCAGGAGCCAGATCAGAGTAATATTCGCGGCCTTCGTGACATTGCTATTCTCGAGACACTGTATTCCACCGGACTTCGTGTATCAGAACTTGCCTCGCTCAATCGCGCACAAGTTGATCTGCAGCGCCGTGAGTTTATGGTTCGAGGTAAAGGCCGCAAGCCAAGAATTATCTTCCTCTCGCAACAGGCCGCCGACAAAATCACCGCATATTTAAATAAGCGCACCGACAACTTCGAGCCGATTTTTATCAACCACGGACGCGGGAAATCAGGATCCATTGACGACATCACCCTTGCAGAGAAACATCGTCTCACAACCGTCTCCATCGAAAATCTCGTTCGCAAGTACGCTCTCCACGCCGGCATTATTAAGAAAGTTACGCCACACGTCTTGCGTCACTCATTTGCCACAGAACTCCTCATCAATGGTGCCGACATCCGTTCTGTCCAGGAAATGCTCGGCCACGCCTCAATCACCACCACGCAGATCTATACTCATCTCACGAACAGACGCCTTCGCGAGGTTCACGAGAAGTTCCATAAATGAAGCTAGTGATGAGTATACTTATCTACAAGACATGCATTCGTGAGCTTGATTCGCGGACACAATATTTGCAATAATACGAAATATATGGTATTATAACAATAAATTTTATATAATAAAAACAAAAAGCATATGAACAAAAAGTTCTATATTGCCATGTCTACAGTTGCCGTCCTCGGGGTGGTTGTCATTGCCGTAGTAGCGCAAGGAGCGTATTTCAAAGGGAGCTTCTGGGGCTGGAAGCAGTCATCTAGATCTTTCTCGAGCGCTCCTGTAAGTGGAGTAAAGCCACTGAGTACCGCTGGAGTAGGAGTGAATGATGCTATTACGCGTGGTCAGTTGGCAGTTCTTCTTGTCGATGCTATTGATCCTAATTTTGGTGCAACATATGTGGGTTCAACAACTTGTTTCAAGGATATAGTAGATACTCCTGTCGCACCGGCCATCTGTTATCTTACCTCAAAGGGTGTGTTTGCCGGATTTAGTAATGGAACATTTAAACCTACGAACTCCGTGACTCGCGCTGAGGCTGCTAAGGTATTCAGTTTTATGTTTCTCAATAACGCTCCTGCCAAGAATGACCCACAGCAATACAAGGATGTGACCCAGAATGCTTGGTATTATTCATGTGTAAATGCTGATGCCGTAGCAAAGATTCTTGATATCAAAGGCGGTAATATCGCCAACTTTATGCCGCTCAGCAGTCTTTCTGTTGGACGTGCTAAATATTGGGTTGAAAACGCCAAAAAGAATGTACCTTCCAATCTTTGGTTAAAGTAATGTTTATAAAAGGGTAGTGCAAAAAGAATAGCAGGTTAGAATAATAGCCGTTCATCCAACTGGGTGTGCGGCTATTCTGATTGTATAAACTAAGATGCTATCTTATACTACTCCCGATGATTAATTATACAGGCGTCTCAAAAAAAATCGGCAACAAGCTCATTCTCGACGATATCGATCTCGAAATTGAAGGTGAAGAATTTGTATTTGTGATCGGCCCTTCTGGTGCAGGAAAATCAACACTCCTTCATTTATTGATCGGTGCCGACACTATTACATCCGGAGAAATTTACGTAGACAATTATCGGCTCAGCAAAGCCAAAGAAAAGGATCTCGCTTTTTTGCGACGACGCATTGGTATGGTTTTCCAAGATTACAAACTCCTCGCAACCAAAACTGTTTTTGAAAACGTCGCCTTCGCACTCGAGGTCTGCGGAAATAATCCTCAATACACTCGCGCACGCACCAATGAAGTCCTCAAGCTCATTGGAATTTTTGATATCCGAAATAGTTTTCCAGGCGAACTCTCTGGTGGCGAAAAGCAGAAAGTCGCACTCGCACGTGCCATGGCTAACAATCCTCCGGTATTAATTGCGGACGAACCAACAGGTAATCTCGATCCAGATGCCACCGACGAACTCATCAAGCTTTTTGAAAAGATGAACAAGATGGGAACGACCGTCATCATCGCCACTCACAACGAAAAAATCGTCAACACACTCAAAAAACGCGTCATCCAAATCGACAACGGCAAAATTACCAGAGATAAAAAAGCAGCGAGCTATAGGGCATAATTACTCTTCGACAGCGGATGAGCCATTTGGCATATCTATCAATCTGCGTTTTGTGAGACGCAAATGTTTTCTATCAATTCCGGTGGATTTACTGGCGCCGGTAAGTGTTTGTGATTTGTCGATAGCGCGAGCAACGTATTGTTTCTTGAAGTCATCAATCCATTCGCGTTTTAATTCTGAAAATGGTCGAGACAAATCCTCAGGCGCAAACTCACACCAGGAAGCTGTTCCATCGTATTTATTGAAAAGTTTTCCAAAATGCTTTCGATTTATTCCGGCCAGTTCAGATGATTTTGTGATGTTGTATTGCGCTATTTTTGCAATACCCTGAACGTAAGAGGCATCGAATGCAGTAGTGCAGGTCGCCATTGCTTCTGTATAGGGAAGGGAGAACCATTCTTCTGGAAATTGCCACAGAAAGGTTGATTGAATGCGATCTACTATTGCAGGTTTGGTATCGGATGCGGCACGATAGCGCTGCCGAAAAGAGCGACGAAGATGAGTGGTGGAATCCACAGGAGATGGCTGAGTGTTGGTTTCGCGTTTCTCATGTTCTGACAAAAGTTCGGACAATTTTTTGCAATAGGCATCAAAATTATAATAATAATCCGGATGCGATATTTTTCCATTTCGAACTCTACTTAAAAAACCAAGGGGCCGACCAAGGGCCGTTTCGATGACAGTATCCGAAAGTTTATATTTTTCCTTTAATTGATTCGAAAGATTCATGAATAGTTGCATACCCTTGTGCCACGAAAGAACCGTATTGCGAAAATGTCCCACGGGAGGTGAGGTATCAGAAGGTCTGTCTGCTGGCTGACTGAGCGTTATTAGTGATACTTAAAAGAAAATATTATACAATATATAACAAAAAAAGCAAGACCTATAAAAAGACAAGGACAAAGCTAAAATTCCATCTATAGCGTAAACTCATCCTCACTGAGAATAATTCCCAGTGAATTCACCACAACCTCCCGCATAGGAGCCTCTTCAGTGTGTCCGGCGACGCAAGCCTTGAGTCCATTCAGCTCAGCGGCAGAAATGACCTTAGCGGCGTCTTCAGGTGTCTTGGTGAAGACGGCAAGTCCGACACCGTAGTTGAAAACCTTGAGCATGTCTCGTTTTGCAACGCGACCCTTCTCTTCAACAAACTGAAAAACTTCAGGAATCGGTAACATCTTATCGATCACATATCGCAACTTCTTTTTGCTGCGCATAAGTTTCTGCCAACCATGGCCAGAAATCGGTTCGAGATTCGTGACAGTGATATCGGCCTTCATGAGATCTTGCACAAATCGCGTATACAAAACAGTCGGCGCATTGATCACCTCATAGTATGGTCTTCCGCTACCACTACCATCATTCATCTTCACGCTCGTGCGATATTTTTCCGGAAGTCGTTCTGCGAGTTTTCGAAGTGTCGTAAATCCATTGTCATGTGGGCCGCTACTTTCAACAAAGACGATCGTATCTCCAGCAGCGAGCTGTGTTCCATCGATAGGCTTTTTTCCCGCAGGAACAAGGCCAAAAAGCGCTCCAGCTATATCAAGTTTTCCTTCAATAATTTTTCCTTTTAACTGCGGTGTCTCACCTGAGAAATACACGCATCCAACCTGTTTACAACCCTCGACGAATCCATCGAGAAAGCCTTTCATAAAGACAGGATTGAAGACGAGCTCCGGCGTACTCGAAGGAAGATAAAGTGAAATAAGAACCGTCTGCATGCCGCTTGCTGCTGCATCATTCGTCATGACGGCTACCGTTTTGATTCCAATATTATACCAGAATTTCGTCGCCTCATCATCAGTAAGATCCTCGGGACGTGCATCATCAGAAGTGCCAAGCCCCTCAGGAAGAAGTGTGATTTGGAGAGAGTCTGCGCCAGTCCCATCACCCATAGCTTTGAAAAATGGCTTAAGATCAAGACTAAAGACGTTCGCACTGCTACCAAAACCAGACTCTGGAATAAATCCATAATCTTTTGCAAACTCCTGTGTGCGCTTTCCAGCTTCGATAAAGGCACGTTTCGCCGCATCGAGAGCATCATAGTTCACGTGGTCGAATTGTGGTTCTTGAGCCATAAAAGTGGGTTGTGCGGACGTAATTGTAGCAAGAAATGGTGCGGGTTTCTAGGGCAATATGAGT
>Ga0172380_10006139_pt1 | contig 14133 bp, 15 predicted proteins | sample Leawe162metaG_FD_119747 | JGI IMG/M metagenome (GOLD analysis project Ga0172380, IMG submission 119747) | Leachate microbial communities from a municipal landfill in Southern Ontario, Canada - Leachate well 162 metaG | ecosystem: Engineered > Solid waste > Landfill > Unclassified | place... | reverse complement strand
CTGGTGGGGGACGGACCCTGCCGCATAAGCGCGCTGCAGCCTGATGGTCAGCCACACCACGCCGGCGAGCAGGACTCCGGGAGGATTGACCATCACCAGCCAGCCCATCAGGATGCCGGCAGTGACAGCGGCCCTTCGTGAGTCGAACAGTGCCGTGGCAATCAGCGCGCTCGTGCCGGCGAGCACCGACCCGGTGAGATAGGGATTGGCCAGGTAGCTCAACGGGACAGTGCTCAAGGTGATGCAGGCGGTGAGAACAGCGGCTGTCGGCGTTGAGGCGAACCTGCGGATGGCGACGTATGCGCCCGCAATGAACAGCAGCAGGAGCAGGGCATGCCAGATCGCGAAACCAGTCCAGGTGCCGAAGGCAGATGTCAGCAGGTGCGTCGGCGCGATGGTTCCCAGTCGAGTCCAGAAGTAGGAGTTGTCGAAGGCTCGATCGCTGACCTGGCTGCCATAGAGGCCAAGGGATGTGTAGAACGACGAGTCGGGGGTATCCAGTCCGGCCCAGCGCTGGGTCAGGAGGCTGGTGGCGATCCAGATGCCGGCTACTGATGCAAGGTCGGGAAGGCGAGACGCGAGTCTTGCGCGACGCGGCATTCGCACGACTGGTGGTTCTATCGCTCAGTGCGCGTAGGTGACAGTGAGCTCGCCTGTCGCGAAGACCACCGACGGGCTGAACGTGTTCGTGCGCAGCTTGAGATTCATCCAGTCAGCGATCTCCTGCGAGGCGATCTTCAGGTCGAGGCCGGTGAAGCTCGAGGTACTCGTGTAGAGGCTGTTGAGCGTCTTGACGCTGCCGATCTTGGCAATGGCGAAGAGGCGCTTATTGGTCTTGTCCGGCATCACGCAGTCGACAACGCGCACCAGGGTGTCCACTGCGGGGTTGAGGCAGTTGATGTAGTCGCCGGTCTTGGCGTTGGTGATGCGGATCTGGCCACCCGTGAAGACCGCGGTCTTGTCCTTGGCCACCACGGGGAACGCGACCACCGCTTGGGCTCCGCTGTTCTTGGACGAGTTGCTGGCCGGTGCCGTGGTGGAGACCTTGAGGTCGTTGTAGGCCCAGGTGGTCAGGATGCCGGGGCCGGTGGTGAAGGTGAAGGCGCCGGTTGCAGGTATCGGAGGGCTGGCCGGATCGGCGATCGCCGAACTGGGCAGGGCCAGGGCAGCGACGAGGAGAGCAGTCACGCCTGCAGCGGTCCTGAGCATCATCCTGCGTCGCATGTGAGCAAGGATAACCCCGTGAGCAACTCGCCGACTCCGGACGCTTCGGAGCTGCTCGGGCGATTGCGATCCGTCGCAGGCGAGGCGCACGTGCTCGACGAGGCTGGCATGGTCGCCCCGTTCGTCATCGACTGGACCCGTCGATTCACCGGCCCGTGCCTGGCAGTGGTGCGGCCAGGATCAACGCACGAGGTCGCCGAGGTCCTTCGGGCCTGCTCGGCAGCCGGCCAGCCAGTGCTGGTGCAGGGCGGCAATACCGGGCTGGTTGGGGGTGGGGTGCCTGCAGGGCACGGCAGGCCCCCTGTAGTGGTCTCCACGACTCGACTGTCGGCGGTGGGAGAGGTTGACTCGCTCGCCGGGCAGATCACGGTCGGTGCAGGCGCAACCCTGGGCGCAGTGCAGCGGGCGGCTCGCGCCGCCGGCTGGCTCTACGGCGTCGACCTCGGGGCGCGCGAGAGCGCGACCATCGGTGGCACGGTCGCCACGAATGCCGGTGGGATGCACGTGATCGCGTATGGCATGACCAGGGCACAGGTCGTCGGGATCGAGGCTGTCCTGGCGGACGGCACGGTGATCTCGCATCTGGGCGGGCTGCTCAAGGACAACACCGGCTTCGATTTCGCCTCGCTGCTGTGCGGATCCGAGGGCACGCTGGCGGTGATCACTGCCGTTCGCCTGCGGTTGCATCGTCCGCACCCACGTACGTCATTGGCCGTGGTCGGCTGCCAGTCGTACGCCCAGGCACTGGCCTTGATGGCCGATGCTGCCGCTGCGGGTCAGTTGATCGCGGCGGAGATGGTCGACGCAACGGGCCTGGCGCTCGCCGAATCGGCCCTGCACCTGAACAGTCCACTCGAGCACTCGTGGCCGGTGGCGGTCTTCATCGAGGTCGCTGACGGCGGCGACGGCTCGGGTCTGCCCCTTGCGTCATTCGCAGATGTGGCGATTGCACTCAATGCGACTGACCAGGCTCGACTGTGGGCCTTGCGCGAACGGCAGGCTGAGGCCTACGGAACCCTCGGCGTAGTGCACAAGCTCGATGTCTCGGTACCCCTGCCTGCATTGGCGGAGGTCATGGACGAGCTCGAGCGCCAGCTCGGCGCTGCTGGCGATGTATCGCACTTCGGATTCTTCGGCCATCTCGCCGACGGCAATATTCATGTGGAGTTCCTGGGCCCCGATGCGGATGACCTGACGCTCGATCACGAGGTGCTCGCGACAGTGGCCCGCCATGGTGGCTCCATATCTGCCGAGCACGGCATCGGCCGCCTGAAGATCGGGTCGCTGCACCTGTCGCGCTCGCAGGAGGAGATCGCTGCCATGCGGGCGATCAAGGACGCACTGGATCCGCAGGGGCTGCTCAATGCCGGGGTGCTCATCCCTGATCGTGTGCAGTCCGGCAATGGGGGTTAACTACTACCGGCCAGGATTGCTACTGCACGTAGTGGAAACGGCACGCTGCAATACGCACTTCGTCATCCACAACCTTGTAGACCAGGCGGTGCTCATCTGTGATCCGGCGTGACCAATATCCGTGAAGCCCATGCTTGAGCGCCTCCGGCTTGCCAATGCCAATATTCGGTTCCTCGATCAGAGCGCCCCGGGCAATATCGCGCAGCAACTCATTGATCCGTTTGAGCACCCGGCGGTCCTGACCTTGCCAGTACAGGTAGTCAGTCCAAGCCTGCTGATCCCAGACGTATTTCATTCCAAGAGGTCTCGGTCCTGGCCCGAGCCAGACTCCAAGCGCTCGATCGAGGCCAGCAGCCGGGCCGCATTGGCGGGATGTTGGAGGAGATATGCCGTCTCCTTGAGGGACTCGTAGTCCTCCAGCGAAACGATGACCACGGGTGCATGACCTGCTCGTGTGACGATTACCTCTTCTCGGTCGTCGGTAACGGAGTCCAATGTCTGGGCCAAATTCGCCCGTGTCTGCGTGTAGGTCAACGTCTTCATGAGATCCCTCCTCCTGTACAGAAAACTGTACAATATGAGAGAGCGTTCCTCAAATTCGCTATCTAGCGCAACCTGCTGACGATCGCGTCGAGCCGATTGCGATTGCGCACGGTGCTGGTCACGCGGTTCCACACGTGAAAGAGCGCAGACACTGTCAACGACCCGTCCAACCCTGGAACGAACCCTATCCGTGATGAGTCTGAAAATGCCGTCCAGCAACTACCTTGGGCACGTGAGCCGTACTGACCACCTGCAGGTGCTCCCGCTCGTGGTGGCGCATCGAGGGTCGAATGAATTCGAGCCCGAGCACAGCCTCGCCGCCTATCTGCGCGCTGTCGGTGAGGGTGCCGACGCGATCGAGTGCGATGTTCGCCTGACGGCCGATGGCACCCTGGTCTGCGTTCATGATCGGGGGATCGGCCGCACGAGCAATGGCGTGGGATCGGTGTCGGCAATGCGCCTCAAGGATCTGCTGCGATTCGACTTCAGCGACAGCACCAGCAGCTGGCAGGGCACTGCCTCTGCCCTTGACGCCAGGCGCAGCGTGCTGACCCTGCGCGTGCTGCTCGCGAGCATGCTCGATGCCTCGTCGACCATTCAGTTCTCGATCGAGACCAAGCACCCCACCCGCTATGGCGGCTATGTGGAGAAGGCATTGGTCGATGACCTCCACTATTTCGGGCTCGTGCCTGCGACTGGTGCACCGTCGCGTGTTCGCGTGATGTCCTTCAGCGCGATGGCCATGCGGCGGATGGCTGGTCTTGCGCCGACCCTGCCGACGGTCTTCCTGATGGATCGCATCTCACCCGCACGCCGAGGCGGCTCGCTTCCTGGCAACGCGCGCATCGCCGGGATTTCGATTGCGTCGCTCGAGAAGTGGCCGGAGTACGTTGCCGCCATCCATGCGCGTCATGGTGAAGTGCATGTCTGGACAGTCAATGAGCCGCAGCAGGTCGAACTGTGCCGGTCCCTCGGGGTCGACGCGATCATCAGCGATAGACCGGGGATGGTGCGCGAGCTGCTGCGCTGAGGTCTCTAAGGTTCACCGCATGGCCAGGAAGCAGGCAAGTCGACGCAATGGTTCAACGAGTGCTGCCGAGATTGTGCTTGACGGTGAGATCCCCGTCGTCGGCATGCGCGAGCCCTGTCCTTGCGGCTCTGGTCGCCGATACAAGGCCTGCCATGGCCGGGTCGAGGAGATTGTCGAGACCACCCGCCCATTCGAGGGCTTTGCGTCCGAGTGCGATCTGGTCTGCCTGCGCGAGCTCGTGCCGAGCGCGACCGCGCCATTGACCCTTCGCGCCGGCATTGGCGGGGAAGCCAAGCGCTCGGTCGTCCTGGCCACAGTGCTGCCCCTGGCATATCCGGCCCTGGTCCGTGCCAACGGCGAGATCCTGCTCGGGCTCCAGGTGAATACGAGCACCGGCAATGCCAGTCGAGACCTGGCCCTCGCCCTGCAGGCCGCCTTGGAGACCGAGCCCGGCAACGCCGTTGCCGCGCCGAGGGATGCCACGAGCCCGCTGCGCCTGCAGGACCTCGTCGAGGCTGCTGCACCGCTGGACATCACCGTGCACGAGGGCTTCGAGTTCTGGGCTGATGCCGACGAGATGACTGATGAGGTTCGAGAGTCCCTCAGTCGGGCCAATGCCCACGCCAATCCCTCTGCGCGACTCACATCGGTGCCGGCTGCCTATTGGACGCAGATGGGCGAGAAGGAGCACCTTCGCTGGGCCATGAGCATCGACGAGGAGCTCCTGTTGAATGCTCTGGCGCGGCTGGAGGCTGCTGGCGAGGCCACCCTTGGTGCGAAGACCAAGCTGGTGGGCATGTTCCGTGCCCAGGGCATCATCGTCCCGGTCTGGGATCTTCCCCTGGGATTCGGAGCTGCAGCGTGCGAGGCGCCAGCGGCAGCCTTCCTGGAACGCCTGAACGCTGCGTTGGCGGACTCGATGTCATTGACCGATGCAGAGCGCCGTGCTCGTTCGGTCCTCACCACTCGACAGGTGACCCTGCGTTAAGGGTGCTGCTCCTTGCTGTCGGGCTCCTCAGTGAGCTGCTGGCGCATGGCCGCGGCCGAAGTCGGATAGATGACGTCGGTCTTCTTGAATCGTGGTCCGCTCCATGGGGCCGGCACTGCGTCGAGCTTGTAGGTCAGTGCATATGCCGGGAACTCATACTGTGAGCGAATATCGCGGAACATCGTCCACGCCTCATCGAGATCTCGGTCGATCGGGAATCCGACGTCCTTCAGCATTCGCACGGCACGGATGAACTGATCATGAGTGATCGTCGAGTCGTGGACGCCCAGCACGCTTGCGGCATCGGTGTTCAGCGTCGCAAAGCCGATGGCGCTGTCCTGGGCCGCTGCCGCATGCACTGCGCGGATGTCGAGGGTCCACGCAGGCAGGTGCTGCTGCTCCTGCTGTTGACCTCGCCGGCCCGGCCAGAGCTTGCCCACGACCGGAATGCGCTGCCTGCCGCGCTGGTCGTGGACCAAGACGACGTACAGCGACTCGAAGGTCTGCGAGCCCTGGAGCAGGAGCCGGTAGGCATGCATCCGATCGACGGTCTTCGACAGTGAGATCTGCAGGGCTGCGGCATCCATCATGCACAGCAGTGAGATCAGGTAGTGACGGCTGGCCCTTGGCGAGCGCACGTACATCAGCGTCGGATACGTGATGTGGGTGAGGCGAAGACGCGCGGCCCACTCAGTCCACGCATCCAGATGGGTGGTCGCCTCTTCGAGGGTGCCGGCCAGGGTGGCCCGTGCGAGGTACTCCGGCCCCCAGGCGGGCTCGCCGCCGCTGGTGCTCAGCGTGGTGACCAGGACCTCGCGCTCGAGATAGGTCTGGAAGATCGTCGGCAGGTAGCCGATGAGCATCGCGATGATGATCGGACCGGTGGCGGCCGCGATGAAGTCGATGATGGTCTGGTTCTCGTTCGTGCCCCCGGCAAAGCCCAGGGTCAGCAGGCTCGATCCGGACTGCCGCATGGCATTGCCGAAGTCCATTCCACTGATGCCGTAGATCAGCATGGCGTAGCCCACCAGGAAGCCCACGAGCCAGGCGATGAGCATTGCCAGGATCATCACCGGGCCGGTCCAGGCCAGCACGTGATCGCGCCTGGCATAGGTCGAGCGCAGGAAGGAGATTCCCCGCGTGGCCGTCTCGACCAGCCACATCACGAAGCCGCTCAGCGAGGAGCGCAGCGGGCGGGGAACGATGACCGTCCGCATCAGGCTGACCAGGCTGATCATGACCACGACGATGCCCAGAATGAAGATTCCGGTCCGCGAGGCCAGTTCTGCGAAGGCCACCGGCTCACTCGCAACGACGGTCAGCACGAACGCGAGTCTAGGCTCCGTCGCCTGATGCTGCCGGACTTCATCGAGGGCCAAGGCCGGTAGGCTTCCTCGGTGACCATCGACACGAGTGCCATGAGCATCCTCGTGATCGTGGCACTCATCCTTGGGCTTGTCGGCATAGGGATTGGCGTCTTCGCGATGCTCCGCCTGTCCCGGCTCCACCGGTCACTCGCCCTGCTCCAGGCCGCTGAGGGGCGTGAGACCTTCGTCGACGTCGTGGCGCGGACGATCTCGGAGTTCCATGACCTGCGCGATGATGTCGCTGACCTGGACAGCACCCTGCAGCTCACCCGACGCGAACTGGCCCAGGCCCTGCGTCATGTGTCGGTGGTGCGCTACGACGCCTTCGGTGACCTCGGCGGGCGATTCTCGTTCTCTGCGGCCATGCTCGACGACTCAGGCGATGGCCTGGTGCTCACCTCGATTCACGGCCGCACCGAGACCCGCACCTATGTCAAGGGGCTGACCAATGGACAGCCCGATGTCGAGCTCTCTCCTGAGGAATTCGAAGCCGTGAAACTTGCGAAGAGAGGTCAGTCGTGACGCGCATTGCCTTCCTTGGACCGCGCGGCACCTTCGCCGAGGCAGCGCTGCGCATGCTCGCCCCGTCGAACGACGCCGAGCTGATTCCTGCCGCCTCAGTTCACGCTGCTCTCGATATGGCGCGATCAGGTGAGGTCGATCAGGCACTCGTGCCGATGGAGAACTCCGTTGAAGGATCAGTGCCCCTGACCCTCGACGAGCTGTCGTCCGGCACTGGCCTGGTGATCGTTGACGAGGTCGTGCTTCCGGTGACGATGACGCTGGTGGCACCTCATGGTGTCGGGCTCTCCGACATCTCGCGCATCGCGACGCATCCGCATGCCCACGCCCAGGTGCGTGGCTGGCTCGATGCGAACCTTCCCGGAGTCGTCGTGCTCCCGGCACTGAGCACCGCAGGCGCTGCTGCCGGTCTCAATGACGAGCCGCGGCTTTATGACGCGGCTGTCTCGCCGGCGATTGCTGCGGACATCTACGACTTGAACATCCTCGCGGAGAACATCGGCGACGAGGAAGGCGCGCACACGCGCTTCGTGCTGGTTGCCCAGGCCGGAGTCGTGCCGGAGGCGACAGGCGCCGACAAGACCACGCTCGCGCTCTATATCCATCAGGACCAGCCGGGCGCCCTTCTCGCGATCCTGACCGAGTTCGCTGTGCGCGGAGTCAACATGACGCGCATCGAGTCCCGGCCGACCCGCAAGGTCCTCGGTGACTACTTCTTCAGCGTCGATATCGAGGGGCACATCGCTGATGCCCGCGTTGCCGAGGCTTTGATGGGACTGCATCGAGTCTGCCTCGATGTGCGCTACCTGGGCTCATATCCGCGCCATGACGGGAAAGAGCCCGTGCTCCGCAATGGAGTCACTGATGCAGACTTTGCCGAGGCCCGCGAGTGGCTGCGAAAGCTGGAAGGGAACTGACGTGCGCTATTTCGTCACTGGAGCGGCCGGATTCATCGGCTCGCACTTCGTCCGTGAGCTGCTCAAGGGAAGCTACGGATCCGATGTCACTGGTGTGACCGTCTACGACAAGCTCACCTATGCCGGAAACCTCGAGAATCTGGTCTCGGTGTCGCAGGATCCTCGCTACGCATTCGTGCAAGGGGATATCTGCGACGGCGAACTGCTCGACCGGGTGCTTCCCGGCCACGATGTCGTCGTGAACTTCGCGGCTGAGACTCACGTCGATCGTTCGATCAGCGGTCCGCAGGCCTTCCTAGTGACCAATGTCGTTGGTGCGCAGACACTCTTCGATGCCTGCCTTCGGCACGAGATTCCTCGCACGGTGCATATCGGCACCGATGAGGTCTACGGCTCCATCGACGAGGGCTCCTGGACCGAGGATGAGCCACTGATGCCGAACTCGCCGTACTCAGCGGCGAAGGCGGCCGCTGAGATGCTGGTGCGCGCCTATCACGTCACCTACGGACTCAATATCTCCTCCACCCGCTGCTCGAACAACTACGGGCCGTATCAGTTCCCTGAGAAGGTCATCCCGCTGTTCGTCACCAACCTGATCGACGGCGGCAAGGTGCCGTTGTATGGCGATGGACTCAATGTCCGCGATTGGCTGCATGTCGATGACCACTGCCGCGGCATCGCCATCGTTGTCGAGCAGGGGCTGCCCGGCCAGAGCTACAACATCGGCGGCGGGCTCGAGCTCAACAACCGCGAGCTCACCGAGCAAGTCCTGGCCGCCATGGGTGCCGACTGGTCCAGTGTGCAGCCTGTTGAGGATCGCAAGGGCCATGATCGCCGCTACTCCGTTGACGACTCGAGGATCCGCGCCCTCGGCTACGCGCCCCAGCACACCTTCGCCGACGGACTGGCCGAGACCGTTGCCTGGTATCGGGCCAATGAGGCTTGGTGGCGACCGCTCAAGGCCAAGGCTGCACTGAAGTAATGCGCATACTCGTCACCGGATCCAAGGGTCAGCTCGGATCAGAGCTCGTATCGCTGCTTGGTGAGCGCGGAACTCCCGTGATGGGCGTGGACCGGCCAGGTATCGACATCTCGCAGCCGGGATCCATCGCAACGGCCTTCGCACTGTTCGAGCCGACGATCGTCGTCAACTGCGCGGCCTGGACTGCTGTCGATGAGGCGGAGAGGCATGAGGCCGCAGCCCTGCTGGCCAATGGCGTGGGTCCGCGTGTGCTCGCTGAGGCGTGTGCTGCAGCCGGCGCCTGGCTGGTGCACATCTCGACTGACTATGTGTTCGCCGGGGATGCAACTGCTCCGTATGCCGAGGGCGATGCTCCCAGGCCGCTGACTGCGTATGGCCGTACGAAGTATGCGGGTGAGCTGGCGGTCCAGGAGGTCCTGCCGGACAGTCACTTCATTGTGCGCACCGCCTGGCTGTACGGCATTCACGGCAACAACTTCGCCAGGACGATGCTCAAGCTGATGGCTGAGCGCGAGACGGTGTCGGTGGTCACCGACCAGGTGGGCCAGCCGACCTATGCGCGCGATCTGGCCCGGCAGATCATTGCCCTCATCGATGCGCACCCGGCTGCGGGCATCTTCCATGGCACCAATACGGGTGTGGCCAGTTGGTTCGAGTTCGCGCAGGCAGTGTTCGCCGGAGCGGGCGCCGATCCCGCACGGGTGCTGCCCACGGATTCGACTGCCTTCGTCCGACCGGCTCCGCGTCCGGCCTATTCAGTGCTCGGTCATGACGCCTGGGCAGCCGCAGGACTTGCTCCCATGCGCGACTGGCGCGAGGCCCTGGCCGCGGCCTTCGCCGATGGGCTTATGGCCTAGCGGCTTCCGCGACTGCTTCGAGCACCTCCGCGACACCCACGCCAGGTTCCTCGTGCGTGACTGCATTCGCGAATGCAGTCACCTCGTCCGAGGCGTGACCCATCGCCACCCCGAGACCGGCCCATTCGAGCATGCGGGTGTCGTTGGCACCGTCGCCGATCGCAATGGTGCGCGTGGGATTCAGGTCCAGGCGCGTGCACAGCTCCTTGAGCATGGTCGACTTGTTGAGATCCTTGGGTCCGATATCGAGCCAGGCGACCTTGGCGATGCCGAACTGCACTTCGTGCAGGTCGAGTTCCTTCACGAGATGACCAAGGCCTGCTTCCAGATGCTCCTCGCTTCGCACGACGAGCCGAACTGCTTCGAGCTCCCGGATCTGCTCGAGCGGGAGCTCACGGACCGCCATGCCCAGGGCACCGCCGCGAAAGGCCACGTTGGTGTTCAAGACCCCCCACGCGTCCTCGACCGAGAAGATCGCCTCGGGCAGCAGGGGGAGCATCCTGTCGAGCAGGGGCGCTGGATCGAAGGTCACTGCATCGATGATCGTCTCCGGCTCCACCGTCGCCAGGATCGCGCCGTTCGAGCACACCATCCAGCCGGTGAGATGGGCCGCCCGCGCAATGGGACTGGTCGTGGACAGGGACCGTCCCGTTGACAGCACGATGCGGACGCCAGCTGCTTCAACGGCCTGGATCGCGTTGATCACGCGATGCCGAACGACGCCGTCGGCAGGAACCAGTGTGCCGTCGACATCTATTGCGATCAGTTGCGGAAACTCGATGGTATCGAGCGCGGTCGGGTCGAAATGCGTCATGGGGATCGATGCTACGCAGGAGCCGTGAACACGGTCTTGCCGCCGAGGAACGGGCGCAGGGCCTGCGGGATGACAACTGATCCATCAGGCTGCTGATGATTCTCGAGAATGGCGACAATGATGCGTGGCATGGCGCACAGGGTGCCGTTCAACGTCGCGAGCGGCTGGACCTTGTCACCCTCGCGCATGCGGATCTTGAGGCGTCGTGCCTGGAATTGCGTGGTGTTGGATGTGCTGGTGATCTCCCGGTAGGCGCCCTGGGTCGGGATCCATGCCTCGATATCGAACTTGCGAGCGGCGCTTGAGCCCAGATCTCCAGTGGCCACGTCGATGACGCGGTAGGGGAGTTCGAGCGCTTCGACGAAGTCCCGCTCCCAGCGCAGCAGGCGCGCGTGCTCGGCCTCGGCGTCATCGGGAGTCGTGAACACGAACATCTCGACCTTGTCGAATTGATGGACGCGAATGATGCCGCGGGTGTCCTTGCCGTACGAGCCCGCCTCGCGCCGGAAGCAGCTGCTCCAGCCTGCATAGCGAATGGGCAGTTGCTCGATATCGATGATCTCGTCCGAGTGGTAGGCGGCGAGCGGCACCTCGCTGGTGCCGACGAGGTACATGTCGTCCTCTTCGAGGCGGTAGACATTCTCGGCGGCCTGACCCAGGAAGCCTGTTCCCTCCATGGCCGAGGGCAGCACGATTGCCGGGGTGATCATGGGGATGAAGCCATTGCCGGCCGCCTGCTGCATCGCGAGATTGAGCAGGGCGATCTCCAGCTGAGCGCCGATGCCCTTGAGATAGAAGAAACGCGATCCGGAGACCTTCGCACCTCGAACAGTGTCGATGGCATCGAGGTGCTCGCCGATATCGAGATGATCCTTGGGCTCAAAGCCCTCGGCGGCGAAATCACGAGGAGTCCCAACCTCTTCTATGACGATGAAGTCAGCCTCACCGCCGACCGGCGAGTCGAGATTGACCAGGTTGCTGATCTGCAGCCACAGCGCATCGGCGAGCGCCGCTATGACATCGGAGTCTGCATCTGCAGCCTTGACCTCGTCAGCGAGCGTGCTCGCCTTCTCCATCAGCGCATCGATCTCCAGCTGGGCTGCGGCGCGTGCGGCATCGTCAGTCGCCTTCTTCAATGCCCCCTGAAGCGGACCGATCTGCTTGCTGAGCACCTTCTGCTGGTTGCGCAACTCGTCGAAGTGCTGCTGCGCTGCCCGCTTGGCGGCATCTGCGGCAATGAGCTGATCGACAACCTCGACGCTCTCACCGCGACGACGCTGGGATTCGCGAATTCGGTCAGGGTCACTGCGCAGGATGGCCGGATCAATCACGGCAAGACCTTAGTCGGCTCGGGGATTACAGGTACTGACCGGCGCTTGGCCCGCCTGGCCCGCCCTGGCCGGGTGGGAGCTGGCCCTGCATCATCGCCTGACGGCGCATCTCCTCGAATTGCGCCTTCGCCGTCATCTGCTGCGCATAGAGCGCTGCCTGGATTCCATGGAACAGGCCCTCGAGCCAGCCGACCAGCTGTGCCTGGGCGATGCGCAGTGCTGCCTCACTCGGCGCCGGCTCATCGAACGGCAGGCTGAGCCGCTCGAGTTCGTCGACAAGCTCAGGGGCAAGGGCATCCTCGAGCTCCTTGATCGACTGCTGATGGATCTCGCGAAGCCGCACGCGTGCGGATTCATCGAGCGGCGCGCTCTTGACCTCTTCGAGCAGCTGCTTGACCATCGATCCGATGCGCATCACCTTCGCAGGCGATTGCACGAGCGACTCGATCTGCGATTCGTCCTCGCGATCAGTCGGCTCGACATCGCCGATGGGCTGGCCGTCTGGGCCGACGATCATCACGCGACGGTGGGCTTCGTCGGCCCCTTCGAGATCCTGCGGTGAGGCTGTCATGGGTTTATCGTCGCACCATTGCCCAGGGTTCAGTCAGTGGGACTTGGTTTTGGGGTTGGGTCGGGTGTCGTTCCAGGAGTTGCCGATGGGGTGGAGGTCGAGGAGCCACTCGGCGAGACGGACGGGGTCGGCAATGGGGTCGGAAGGGTCCGCAGGGCCGCAGTGATCGCATCGAGCAGGTAGTAGTCCCCCCAGACGTAGCTGCCGTCATGCGGATCGGCTGGAACATTCAGGCTCTGCTGCAACAGGATCCCGGGATTGCTCGAGCGAGTGTTGAGCCAGCCCGGCGAGGCGAGAGTTCCCAGGGTCAGGCGTGCATAGGTTCGATACGTCGTTGCGGCATCGCTGCTGGGCTCGATGTCGACCAGCGCCAGCATCCCGCTCGCAGCGATCGCAGCCGCTGATGAATCCCGCGGGGCTCGTGAATTGCTGACATCGAGATCCCATGCAGGCACGCAGCCCGGGGGCACGCGGCTCATCCAGTAGTTCGCAGTTGCCTCTGCCGCCTTGAGCAGCTCGGGATTCGCTGTTAGTGCATAGGAGCGGGCGAAGCCATTGATCGCCCAGGCCTGGCCACGCGACCAGGTGCTCGAGGTGCTCGCGAGTCCTTGACCGGCAATCGGTCCGATCAAGGCGCCTGTTCTCGGGTCGAACGCCATGCGATGAAAGGTCGATCCATTGGGTCGGATGAAGTCGCGGGCAAGGGTGAGCATGTGCTGGGTGCCTTCGTAGATCAGCAGATCGCCCTCGGGCCCGAGCCATTGTCCGACCTCGATGAGCATGGGCGCATTCATCGACGAGTCGATGATGACCCCCCACTTGCCGCCGTATGTCGCCGACTTGATCGCATGCACCCGATCGTTGTAGCGCCGTGCGAGCGACTTGGCCGCAGTGATCTCGGCATTGAGATAGGCGCGCTTGCGCTTCGCTGATGGTTCGAGTGCGGTTGCCAGGGTCATCGGAACGCCGATCATGAATCCGAGGTCGTGCGTGCCCTTGTCATTGGCGACGGGGATGAGTGCCGCACTGTAATCGCGCGCGCGACGCAGCCAGCGATCGTCATTGGTGGCCTGGTACATCGACCACAGCTCGGCCGGGAAGAAGCCACTTGTCCAGGCCGATGGTCCGGTTCGCATATACGCGGTCTGGTTGGCCAATGCCCCGAACGGGTAGCGCCTCTTGGATCCCCTGGCCGCTGAGGCGAGCTTCTGAGCCGCCAGTTGGAAGGCGGTCGCTGCCTGGCTCGCAGTCAGCTCTGCCGTGGTCACCGGGCAGTCGACGCTTGTTCCATTGGCGGGCCCCGTGAATGACGGAGATGGACTGATCGTTGGCAGGGGCGTCGCAGTCGAGGATGGAGAACTGGTCGACGAAGGGCTGCTGCTCGCCGAGGGCGAAGGATTGGTGTCGTTGGTGTCGGCCGATGCAATGCCGGTGGCGATCACCAGGGCTGCTGCCGTGACGAGTGCCGCACCCGTGGCCAGCCTGCTCATTGCCTGGCTCATAAGGGCAGCGCGCCATCGATGGTGAGCACGATCTTGCCCGTGACCTCGCCGGCCTCGAGCATGCGATGGGCT
>Ga0172380_10006138_pt1 | contig 14134 bp, 13 predicted proteins | sample Leawe162metaG_FD_119747 | JGI IMG/M metagenome (GOLD analysis project Ga0172380, IMG submission 119747) | Leachate microbial communities from a municipal landfill in Southern Ontario, Canada - Leachate well 162 metaG | ecosystem: Engineered > Solid waste > Landfill > Unclassified | place... | reverse complement strand
CCTGAGTGACCGACGATAGAGACAAATTCTCCTGGGTCGACCTTAAATGTGACATCGCGGAGTGCCGCGGAGTTGTCATACACCTTTGATACTTTTTCAAAATAAATCATAGCAAACACCTTCTCCCTACAACGCTATCCATTCTACTCCATGGGCACGCCTGCGTCTAGAAATGCTGTGAGTTCACCATTCAAAACCGCTTCAACGTTGCGTACTTCTACGTTCGTCCGATGATCTTTTACGAGCTGATACGGATGGAGCACATAGGAACGTATCTGACTTCCCCACTCTATCTTCATCGTTTTCTCTACCGAAAGCCCTTGGAGCTCACGCTTGCGCTGCTCTTCACGAAATGCGTATACCTTCCCCCCAAGGAGAGTGAGTGCGCGCTCACGATTTTGCTGCTGACTGCGCTCAGTCGATGCATGGACGGAAATCTGCGTCGGTACATGAGTAATACGCACGGCGGTCTCTCTTTTATTCACATTTTGTCCTCCAGCACCACCTGAGCGTGCAAATGAGACTTCTAATTCTTCTTCGGGGAGTTCCACTTCTTTCGGAGATTCAAATTTGGGCACTACCTCCACAAGCACAAAAGACGTTTGTCGCTTTCCCGATGCATTAAAAGGCGACATGCGTACAAGGCGATGCACCCCTGACTCATTCTTCAATGTGCCGTACGCGCCCTTACCGCGGATCTCGAACATAATGTTGCGGTAGCCACCATGGTCATTCTGATTTTCATCGATAATTGCAGACTGCCATCCTCTTCCCTCCGCAAAGCGCTGATACATCTCTACGAGCATGCGTGCAAAATCTTCGGCGTCGTCACCTCCTGCTCCTGCGACGATTGAAATCACTGCGTGATTTCGATCGTATGGCTCATTGCCCGACGCACTCTCCTTCAGGTCTTGGAGCTCCTTAATCATCCCTTGCGCTTTTTTGGAATCTTGCCAAAAATCCGCTTGCTGCATAGCGACTTCAATTTCCTCTATGCGTTCCTGCACCTCTTCTGGTTTCATGCCAGATAGTATAACAAAAGTCTTGCAAAGGGGGCTAGCATACCTTTATCGCTAAAAAGCTTCCCCTACAACAATCATCCGATTTATGTTCGTCACTAACCGCCAACAGCGTTATCAAAAAGTTTATTTTTGTATGTAGTAATAAAGTACCTCACAGGATAAACAAGTTCCTCTCGAAGAGCTTCTTCAAAAGACAGCCAGACAGGTTCTATTCCCTCGTCATTAACTTTTGGAAAAACAAGAGTATCTATCCTGGTGGTATATAGGTGCCACTTGTGATTGTCTGCCCCACGACGGCACTGATCTCCCATTACATCTTCTTCAGAAAAGAGATTGATATTTTCGGTGTCAACTGCCAAGCCAACTTCTTCAAATAATTCTCGTGCAACAGCCGCTTTGGGACTCTCACCAACATCTAAATGCCCTGCTGGAATAGTGAGAGCAAAGGGATATATAGTGCGCTTAAAAAAGAGTGCTTTATTTTGAAAATTAAAAACAAAGATACCCACGCTTTCGTGCCAATACTCCCTCGTCATCTCATCTACCCACCACACAATGTCATTATCTATAACCAGACTTCTCTCTAGAGTTTTGCCACATGAGCCACAACGATAATACGTTAAATTCTCAACAAAAATTCTTTCCACATCTCTGGAAAAACATTCAATACAAAATTGACCTTCTTCGTTCAGACAAATAGTATCTGGAATATGCATATGTGAATACAGTGATTGAATCCTAGAGATTCAATACACCTTGAGGCTACTTTTCTGTGGCTAAAGCTTTGCAAAGATAGCTCGCAAGGTTTTCAATCCGCGCTCCTGTTCTGCGAGCAGAACAGGAGCGCGGATCCGTCTCAATATCGTTCCACTCTTTGAGCCATCTCTCGGGATTGACCTGACGGTTCGTAATTCATTTCATTCATAACGACCGCGGGTCACGGCTCGCCATCGCTAAAGCGATATGGCTCTGAGCTTTAACCAATTTTTCTTATGACTGAAAGGAGTTAGAAAAATGGAAATGCCCTTGTGGTGCAATCCCTAAAAACACTTCGTATTTTTGATCTATCTCTACGCTTCGCTTGAGCCATCTCTCGGGATTGAACCGAGGACCTCATCCTTCGCTTACACCTCAGTTTTTAAAATGTAGTATCTGAGGACTAGACTGTATGTTGCACATACTTATTCCGAAGAATACGTGAAGTGTCTCTTGTCAGTCGTTCGGGCCCCCTAACGGGTGCCACGGTCTTAACCATACACTGGCCGTTAACCGTTATTCGAGATTCATATACGATGTTTCCACCGTATCGGGCAAAAGTCTATGCGACTCACCATGGATGCGCTCTACCAACTGAGCTAAGATGGCGAATATAAGGACTGCAAAACGCAGTCCTAAAAGAACAAGAGCTTAGCGAAGGCCGAGATTGGCGTTGATGACGAACACCTCAAGGAGGCGCTGAGGAATATCTCCTCACCAATCTCGGACCCACCGAAGCAACGCGCGATCTCGCCGTGACAAGCAACGATATCGCCAGAAAACAATAGCAGAAAATACTAGAAAATGCGAGAAATTCTGAAGGTATGTAAATACCATACTTAATCGAGGTGATTCGCGTGCCCTTCGTAGCTTTATTCTTTGCGAGCGGTCGGGATCGAATCCTACAGATTCGGTACGGGTTGTTGATATTTTAGTTCATTTCATTCCTAAAATATCTGGCAACCCCTTCGACCCTTTCTCCTATTGCCAAAGGCAATAGTTGCGAGCGAGGCGGCTCAAAAACCACTTCGTTATTTTTGAGCCGCCTCGCGGGATCGAACCGCGGACCTAGGGTTTACGATACCCTCGCTCTACCAACTGAGCTAAAGCGGCCTTCTTTGATACACGCTATCGTAATCTATTTTGTATATCTTTTCAATTTTCTCCTAAAACCTTTGTAAACACTTTCTCTCGCATATCTTTCGCTATATGCTCCCAGTTAAATTTCTGCTCCACCATAGCGCGAGCACGCTCGGTGACCTCATGCACTAATTCAGGCTGTGCCAAAATCTCTTCTACGGCGCGCACAATATCCTCTACCGAATCCTTCTGCACCACCCAACCTGTTTTTGATGGACCCGGCGTAGACGCTCCATCAAACATAAATTCTGCGAGACCTCCCTCGCGTGTCGCAATGACGGGAATACGTGATGCCATCGCAGAAAGAAATGCATTACCCAGCCCCTCTGAGCGGCTCGGTCCTATGAATATGTCTGACGCTTTTCGATAAAGTGTCACCTTCTCTCTATCTATATAGCCGGTAAATTTCACACGTGCATCAAGACCCAAGGAATGCACGAGATCGCGCAACATCGCTTCTTCAGTGCCACTGCCGACGATGAGGAGAGAGATGTGCTTGGGCAATTGTGCCAACGCACGAATAACTACATCGTATGCCTTTTGATGCTCGAGTCTCGCTGTATTTACCAAATAAATCTCCCCCTCCTTTTTGCCTAATTCTTTTTTACATTCTTCCACATCCGCCAAAGAGAAGTGATCTTTGAGGTCGTTTGTATCAGAGCCGTTATAGATCACTTCAATAGCCCCCGTATACCCTCGTTTGTATGGCCACTCACTCAAATAGTGTGAAATCGTCTGAATGATAGCCGCATGACGAAAACCATAATCTATCAAAGGTATGAAAGGTCGTATAAAAAGGCGACCAAACACTTTGTCGTAAGGATCACCATCTTGCAAGGTAAGTACGTACGGAATACGTACGCGCAAGAGACGGAGTATCGCCATCGGAATAAGCATATAGGTCATCAGTACCCATGCCGCATCCATATACTCCTTCCGACACAACCGCCATCCTTTCCAGACTGCAAGCGGTATAAAAAGTATTTTAGAAAGATAGGAAGGACCAACGCCCACACGGTGCACCCATATATTCCCCACTCTCTCTTCTCGAAGATCTTTTGCGTCAAAGCGCAATGTCACCATATGAAACTCAATATCAGAGACATCAATACGGTCGGTGATCTCACGTACTGCCGCCTCCGCGCCACTCACAAAACGCGGATAGTATGCGAGAGAGAAAATAAGAATCTTTTTCATGTGAGCGTGTCAGTGCGTCCTGCAACAATAGCTTCTATGTACTCTTTCACGTCATGCCGAGTGCGCCAGCCGAGCATATGCGATTTGCTTGCATCGAGCTTGGCATGCATGCGATTGCCCGGCGCTTCTGGCATCATCACAATAGGGACGCCAAACATCTCTGCAATAGCTCGTATAGCATACGCGGTCTCTGCACCAAGTCCAAACTCGTCTCCCTCTCCCTTTTCCCCCACGAGAAGTAGTCCCGAAACAATATCATCAACATGGGTAAACATACGTGTTTGCGTACCAGGAGCGGTCACCGAAAGCGGCTCTCCCTTAAGGTATTTTTGTCTAAAAATTTCAATAACGGTACCGTAGTGACCAGCTCTCTCGCGAGGACCATAGACATTATAAAAATAGGTCACCGCAAAAGGTAGCCCATACCATTCAGCATAGTTTCGCACGAGTTCGGTATTGGTCGCTTTACTAAAGGCATACGGACTCTGGTCGCGACCCATACCACCATCGGCAAATTTAGTCGAGGAGCCAGCGTACACGAGCTTAGCTTTTGTCTTTCGCCAAAACTCACACACGGCAACTGTCCCACACATATTAAAGTCCCATACGCGCGCAGGCTCCGTGAGACTCACCTCTACACGAGAATACTCTCCTAAGTGGTAGATAACGTCAGGTGTTTCAGGGACAAGAAGATCTACGTCCTTGGTATGCCCCTCCCGATACTCCACTCCGGCAATATGATTTTCTTTTGTACCGGTGAAGTAGTTGTCGAGCGAGATGACCCTATGTCCTTCTGCTACAAGCGCTTCACAGAGATGCGAACCAATAAAGCCCGCACCACCAGTTACTAAAATAGTTTTTATGTCTTTACTCTCCATGCGAGCCACACCCTTACACCAACGTCATATATTTCTGATAGAGGGTATCTTCGCCACGCAATAGCTCTTCGTGCTTCGCGCGCAGTCGTGCGGTAATAGGACCCATAGTACCTGCGCCCACTTTGCGCGCATCCACCTCTTTGACCGGAGCCACAAATGCCGAGGTGCCACAGGCAAAGACTTCATCTGCCACATAGAGCTCGGTGAGGTCAATCTCTCGTTCTTGCGTTGGTATGCCCATATCGCGTGCGAGCTCGAGAATGGTGCGACGATTGATACCTTCGAGAAGGTCACTTGTCGTGCCAGGAGTAATGAGGACACCATCGCGAACTATGAAGATATTTGCGGCCGACAGTTCGCATACATGACCCTGCGCATCAAGGAAAACACAATCATCGTACCCGCTATCGAGTGCATCTTGCTTTGCCAACACTGAATTCACATATGCCCCATTCACCTTCGCGCGCGAGGGAATAGCGTAGTCAGGAATGCGTCGCCATACACTCGTTTTGAGGCGAGCGCCATCCTGCGGAATAATAGGCTTGGCTTCGTAGATAAACATACTGAGCGTGGTATGAAGACCACGCGAGCGCGTACCAGGCACCAAGTCATCAGCGTGCACTGTCGCGCGTATAAAAACCCCCTCCGTGAGTGTATGTGCCTGCACGAGTTCTTTTATCGCACTTTCAAAACGCTCGTAGCTCCATGCGGGTTCAAAGGTATCAAGGCCAATGATGCGCGCGGAATTAAGGAGACGCTGATAGTGATCTTTTAAACGAAAGGCTGCGAGCCCTTGTGGTGTCACCCATACCGGAAATACGGTGTAGACACTGAGTCCATAGAGTACTGCCGCACTTGCAACACTGAGTGTCGCGTCAGACATAGAAACAATACGATCTCCAAAATATGCTTTTTCAAATACTTTTGCCATATGCCTAGTATAACTGACCGAGAGAAGAAAAGAGAACAAAAGCCGGCGAATGGGTCAAAGACCCATTCGCCGGCTACTATTCACTCGACATACGCGGGAGTATTCCTGCGTATCAGCTCAGCTACGAAAGACTTGCCTCCAGGCGAGCGCGGATCTCTGTGAGTGTGTACAGGATCAAGACGTCGCCATTGAGGTACACCGTCGGAAGAAGAGATGCCTCCTCTTCCTCCGGCGTACATCCGTCGACGGTAATGTATTCACCATCTCCATCGAACGCGAGTGCGATCAGGCCCTTGTGACTCTTCTTGCTCTTGTCCGTCACGGGGTCCTTCTCGATGTCACGCGGCATACCATCGACTTCGACGTGCGTCGCCTTGATGGCGAAACCGAAATCGTCACGTGAGTGATTGCGTAGGATTCCTCCGACGCCGATCACCAGATTGCATGTCGCGTAGCCCATCTCCTCGAGCCTTGCGAGTACCCGCTCATACCGAGCGCGATACATGCCGTCGCCGTAGATCATGCCGACCTTCGCATTGAGGACCTTGAAGCCCTTCGCGTTGACCGTATGACCGAAGACCTCGTCGAGGAGCCGAATACCACCCTTCGACTCGAGAGAGCCTAGAGGCGCATTCGGATCGCCACAGATGATGTATTCCGGATTCCCCGAGTCGGGACGGAACACCACCTTCGAACCTTCGGGGCGTGCGAGAATTTCTTCCCGCAGCTCAGTCGCAAACTCCGTGAGTACATGATAGACGTCGAAGGTGTCCGAGACGATCGAGATGATGCCTGTTGGATAGAGCCGGAGCATATTCCGGAATGCACCGATTTCGTCACCGCGTCCGAAACTGCACATAACAGAGTGTTCAGACGCCGGCACCGATGACATGACGAAATCGTCCTTCTTCGCCTTGTAAAACTGACGGGCAAACTGTAGAGCCGGCACCGTGTCGCTTCCCGTGAAGGAGAGCAAATGGCCGACGCCCGAAAGCGCAGCGCCTTCCTCGGAGCTGTCACCGCGGTAGCCGAAGTCGTGTACGGTGAAATGCTTGAGGAAGCTCATTGCGTCGTCGACCGTAGCAGCAAAGTGTGTGTCGACGATTTTGCGATAGGCATAGGAGTGCGACGCGACCGTCGTCGAGTACCAAACCTTGAGGATCAGGCTCTCGATGAAGCCGACGCACCAGTAGAAGTCCGGATGGGTGTTGGTGATGGTCATGAGGACGTTGCGCGTCTTCATGACCGTTCCTTCCGGCACCGCCCGGATCTGGAGCGGCCAGTAGCCGAGATCACAGAGCGCCCGCATCTTCCGGATGACTTCCGGAGAGTTCGGGACGCCGAGGATGCTCTCGCGGTTCTCCAGGAATTCATCCCCCATCTCATGCGTGAGCGGAAGCGAAAGATACTGCGTGAGGTAGTACTGCAGGCCGAAGAAAACGGTCTGCGGAAATACCTTGTCGCTCCGTGCCAGAAGGTACGAGTAGACCTTGTTGCACCCGGGGACGTACTGCTCCATATGCCCCATCTTGTAGACGTCGAGCGCGAGGAGCGGATTCCGCTGCGTGGGCAGAAGCCGTGCAGTGGTCGCCTTGAGGTTTGCGCGAAGTGTTTCGATCTCGGCATTCAGCGCTTCGATCGAAGCAGGAGTGATGTGCATGTCCATAGCTGTGTTCCTTATCGTGTAGTGTTGCGATCTTGTGGATCAGGAGAGAATGTCTTGCAGCTTTATCTGCGTGACATAGAGTGAGTCGATGTCCTTCACGCTGTCGGTCGTGTAGATATGGTCCACACCGCCCTCCCGCAAAGGCTCTTCGCCGTAGGAGAAGATGCCATGCGAGACGATCAGATTGACCGAGCCGGCACCTTTCCGCTTAAGCGCAGAAGCGAGTGCAATGAAGGTACGTCCGCCGTCGCAGATGTCGTCGATGATGAAGACATCCTTGCCTTCAAGACCACCTTCCGACACCACGATGTTGGTGATCGCTCCCCCATGTGCCCGCACCTTGTTGCAGATGACTGGTGTGGCAGAGTAGCCGATCGCTTCACATACCTTGTAGACCTTCTTGAACGCACCCGCATCCGGTGACACCACCACGTAGTCGCTCTTGTCCGCGAGGACCTTGGCAACGAAGGAATGGTTGGTGAGATTGACCGACTTGCGAATGAGCGCAGGACCGACATCCGAGTGTGCGTCGTAGATCGTGACCGATGCGTAGTTTTGCGCGTTCACGATATCGGCGAATACTCGGAGCGAGAATGCTTCTCCACTCTCCATCACTCGATCCTGTCGTGCGTACGGCAGATATGGGATGAAGACATGGATTTTTTCCGCACCCATCGTGCGGAGTGCGTCGGTCGCGAGGAGTAGCTCCATCAGGTCATTGCTGGTATTGATCCGCGTGGTAACGGTGACTTCTGAGGAGACCGTACCCACGATCAGTAGGTCGACTTCCCCGCCTGAAAAGACCTTTGAGCGAGACGAGGAAAGCGTACCTGAGCCCAGTGGCTCGAAGCCCTTTTTGAGATTGAGCATGGCAGACATTGGCTAATTCCTTTCATAGCTGATTTTCAAAGAACCGAGCTCTTAAGGTTGGTTTCCCGACCTTTTGAACTTTTCTTGTTAGTGTCTTATTTACACTAACTTGATCTAACGAGATACTACTCCCTTCGTATCTTAGTGTCAAGTCTACACTAAGTAATGTGTGGATAAGTGTATATTTGAAAATAAGTACTGCTGTGGTATATTATTTTTTGTATGAAAAATACTGAAAGTCTCTCCCCACTTCACGTGGCTGTCCTCGCTACTGACGTCGTTCTTTTTACTATCAAAGACGACGCTCTTTTTGTGCGCCTCATTACTGTCGACCGACTTCCCCACTTTAAAAATATTCCCGGATTGCCCGGAGGATTGATCGACGCAAAAGAGACTGCAGAGGAAGCAGCTTTGCGACACTTGCAAACAAAGGCTGGCATTAGCTCAGACAAGCTACATTTGGAACAGCTCTATACCTTTAGCGCTATTAAGCGCGATCCACGCGGGCGTGTGGTCGCGGTAGCCTATCTTGCACTTATCCCGTGGGAACAACTCTCATCAGAAGAGCAAGAAGATACAGAGACGGCATATTGGCATAAGGTGCAAGGACTCAAAGGTATGGCGTACGACCACGACGAAATCCTCAGCGTCGCCCTTGAACGCCTCCGTTCTCGTATCCACTACACCACACTCATCAGTAAGCTCCTCCCTAAAGAAGTGACTCTCACCGACCTCGAAACAGCCTACGAGCTCCTTCTAGGAACTGACCTCGACAAAAGAAACTTCCGAAAGAAAATATTGAAATTGAACATCCTCAAAGAACTTCCCAAGAAACGCACTGGTGGTTCGTTTCGCCCTGCACAGCTCTACACTTTTGCTTCTGATAAAGTGAAGGAGATTGAGATGCTATAAGACTTCACTTCGTCCGAAATAAACACAAAAAGTCCGACATAAAGTCGGACTTTTTGTATGTTGCGCGAGCGATGGGACTCGAACATTACATGTTCAGTACACCTTTCGTATTTTCTCAAAGCAAAGCTTTTCGAAAATATACTCAAGGTCTTCGAGCCCCTCTCGGAGCTTCGCTCCTCACGCTCGCTCGCAACACAAAAAGACCCCCGAGGGGTCTTTTTGTTAACTGCGCGAGCGATGGGACTTGAACATTACATGTTCAGTACACCTTTCGTATTTTCTCAAAGCAAAGCTTTTCGAAAATATACTCAAGGTCTTCGAGTCCCTCTCGGAGCTTCGCTCCTCACGCTCGCTCGTAACACAAAAAGACCCCCGAGGGGTCTTTTTGTTAACTGCGCGAGCGATGGGACTTGAACCCACGGCCTCTTCCGTGCACGATATCCACTATTTTCATAATGGCGTGGACTATATCTTCACCATGAGCTTATAAAGCTTGTAGGTGTTCCTGTATCTAGTCTCTACGGCGCCCCCACACTATTTTTTTTCGCGTGTGGGGTTCCCTCGGTATTCGCATATCCTAATTTCTTAAGACTTAGCCTTCACCGATATCCAGGAAAGTTTCAATCTGCCATTTCGGCAAAAAGCTGCATTGCTACAGGGAAGCGCTCTGACCAGCTGAGCTACGCCCGCAAATGAAGGACGAAAGAGTACTTGTACTCTTTAGGACTGAATGCAGCGGGCGATTCGCGAAGCGAATGCATCCCGCAAATGAAGGACGAGAAGGATGCTAGCATCCTTCTGGACTGAATGCAGCGGGCGATTCGCGAAGCGAATACGTCCCGCCATTTGACCTCTCTTTCATGAACCGATCAAAAACGCTCTTTTTGCGCTCTAGACACAGCTCGTGAGGACCATTATACATAATTTCGTATAATTTCAAAGCATCTCGTGTCGAGAAATTGAGCCTGCCATAATTCCCTCCTTTCAGCACATGCACACTTCCCCCTTGTATTCCGCGCAAAGAGAGCTCGTCTAAAAGAACCCGTAGGAAATCAATTGACCCAGAAGTAAATGCAGCAAAAATAACGAGTGTTGTTGTCTTACGCTCTTTGTGCATAACGCCAACCCACACATTCCCATCCCCATCAAAGTAACCTCTCACAAAGTCACCGAAATACTTGGGCGGCATAGCAGGAAAAACTAACCGTTGTGACTTCGCCACTGTCATACCTAGTGCAAGCAGATCAGCGAACCATTCTTTACTCCCTATCTGCATCCTATAGTGTACTCCCGTAGGAGATACTCTTTCAGAAATATGATGACTGGAAGAAAGTGCTTTTCGCATCTTTTGGACGAGAATCTTATCCGCACTATAGAGCGACGTATAATACCCACCTTTTTGTGAGACGAGAATATTACCATCAGCATACAAAAAACCTAACACATACGCCATGTCATGTGACCATTTCTTGAAGAAATCTTTGTCATACTCCTTTTTGATTGGCATAACAGTATTATACACTAACCATCAATTGGAAAATTTACAGACAAAAAATTATGGGGATTTTTGCAACGTGTGCTGATGGAAGGACTTGAACCTTCGACCTGGCGCTTATGAAACGCCCGCTCTAACCACCTGAGCTACATCAGCAATACCCCTTTTTACAACCTCTTTAACGCCTCAATATACCCCAACATTTGATACTGCAGGCCTGAACTACGGACAACCCTCAGGCGTACAATACCATAATACGAATTATGGTTTTCGTAAACCTTCTTAGGGAGCACCTTAATGTAGGACGGATTGGTGAATTGGGACTTGGGCACCGAAAGAGCATCTGACCAAAAATGTAGTATCTGTTCCATTCTACCCTGATGCACATGATTAATCTGAATCGTGAGTGCAAGACTTTCTTTTTCCACACCCATACATTCCTTCAAGAAACGACACATAATCATCACCATGGCTGGATCGGAATTTACAAAAATAAATGAACCTCCCGTCTTAGTTCCTTCCGCCCAATACAAGGCGATGGCGGTATAGAGCAAGTTTTCCCTCGTCATATGGACAAGTTGCACACGAGCACTATTTCGTGCGCGCTCCATCACCTCAAGTTTTTTGCGACGATTTGTCTCTGCGCCTCGCATCCTGCCACGATGACCACCTTTAATGCTACCTGCCTGTAAACGCTGTCGCTGTTTCTCTGTAAGTACTACATCACGACACCACAAGCTTGCGGTACTTTTCGCTACCCCCAACATACGGGCAATAGCAACTACGCTTTCCCCTTTCCTTCGTAAAGCTAAAGCTTGTATCTTTTTTTCGAACGAAGCCATATACCATATATAGTAATATGACTTATATTTTTATACTATGTTTGACGGGGACACAAAATGACTTCCGCCTTTTCAATATCACTAGGGTTTCCTAAGGGAATCCAAGTGTCTTGAGTAATCACAGTCACGGGGTATTTCTGCGCATATGCCGTCACACAGTCAGTAAGGAGATATTCGTTGTGGATCGAGAACTCCGCCTGAAAAGTAAAGATTTCTGGCGTCAGTACGAACCCCCCTATGTTTACCAGATTCGAAGGAGGATTTTCTGGTTTTTCGATAATAGCAGAGAGTGTGCCTTCCGGGCCGATTTCTAGTACGCCATATTTCTCTGGTGTTTCAGAAAATGCTGCGAGCATACCATGAGGCTGTGCGATTACCTCAAGGAGCGCATCCTTTCCATGGATATCATCCCCGTACATCACCAGAAACTTTCCATGCATCACATCGCGCGCTTGAAACAACGCATCTGCAGTCCCCGCCTTTGGATTTTCTTGCTCCACATACGTGACCGTACGACCGCAAAAAGTATCCCCACAGTAGTCACGAATCATGGATCCTTTATACCCAATGACGATAACAAGCTCATCGACAGCGGACGGAAGTGATTCGACGATATGCGCAAGAATCGGCTTCCCACACACAGGAAGGAGAGGCTTCGGTGTCTCAAGCGTGAGTGGGCGCATGCGAGTACCTTCTCCTGCTGCAAGAATAATGCACTGCATAGAAGGACTATTTACAACCCAAAAGAACCTCTGCTTTCGCCACATCTTCAGGGGTTGCGACAGGGATCCACAAAGACTGTTCGACAACTGCAATAGGATAGGCGCGTGCGTAACGCTCGATGACTTCTGTGAGATAAAACTCTCCTTTCACTGGATTTTGAGGCTCAAATTCAAAGACATGTTCGTCGAGCACCATAGCACCTGTGCTCGCGCAGTTTGAGGGAGCGTGTTCTGGCTTTTCTATCATAAGGCCGAGCGTACCATCTGGATTACGTACCACAATGCCAAATTTCTCTGGTGAATCTACCGAAGCAACCAAGAGCGCGCGAGTGTAAGACGTTGCGCGCGCGAAGTCTGCCTTTCCATGAATGTCGTCAGCAAAGAGAAAAAGGAATCTTCCTTTAATGAGATCTTTGGCGAGCCAGAGCGCATGCGCCGTACCCGTAGCTTCTTTTTGCTCAACGAACTTCACCGGACGACCCTGATATTCAGTACCCAAAAACTCCTTGATCATGTCGCCCTTGTACCCCACAACCACGATGAGCTCATCAATAGACGACGGAAGTGCTTCGATAATATGTTGTAAAAGTGGCTTGCCACATACGGTTACCAGTGGCTTGGGTCGTGTCTCGGTCAAAGGGAGCATTCGCTTTCCTAGGCCGGCAGCTAAAATAACGCATTGCATAATGTTGACTACTATAACCTGAGATACAAGAAAAAAGAAGCACCGAGACTTTGGAGTCCCGGTGCTTCTTTTTTTTGTCTACTCTCCCGTCGACAGCTTTACGAACGATTTCCCTGTCTCTCTCCCATTCCATGACCCATCCCTCTCATCCCCCCTTCTCTCTTTGGTGGCATAGGGAAGCCAGCGTCCTGCAAGAGTGTGTGTGCCTCCTCAAATTTACCCTCTGCACGCAACTTCTCTGCACGTACCAAGAGCGCAAACTTCTCCTCTGTCATCTCTTTTGCAAAAGGAGTGTCTTCAATAGCGGCTACGAAAGCACTGTAGTTGTTATCTTTCAATGCAGCATGCATCGCCTCACGCTTTTCATGCATTGCGAAGTTTCCATGCATACCTTTCATGTGCTTTTTAAACACGCTCGGATCGAGTCCTGCGTCGAGCAATACTTTCCTTGCTTCATCCCCTGACCCCTCCCTTCGAAGCTCGCGCGCTTCTTCAAGAGCTGTTTTTTGCTCCTCAGTCAACGCATCAAACGACGTGCCGTATGATGCATATGCCACCGAGCTACCCATCACGAGCAATGCTAAGGCCGGCAACGTCATGAGTAACGCTTTTTTTCTTTGATTCATATATCTATAAGATTATTGTGCTAACGGTAAGAAGCGTGTATATGGTCGTATGCTCCTACACTCAGTAGTACGTGCCACAAGTATGTTTCTTTCAGGTTCTGTCGCCATACCTACATGCATCTTATGTATGTCATTCTGAAGGGCGCCGTGCGCTTTGCGCAGGATGTCATCAGAAACCATAAACATGAGGCAGCCGTGCAATGCATGTGCTGTCGTCGTTGAAGGAATACCTATGACACGCACCATATCTCCTACACGCATAACTCTCCGGTCTTCCAAAGAGAAATCGGATACATCAAGTGCGTGAGGAATGCCTCCTAAACCTTCTATCCATACTAGAGGCTCAGCGAAAGAAACCTCACGCACAATACCGGCAATACGCCCCTCCCCTG
>Ga0172380_10006137_pt1 | contig 14134 bp, 17 predicted proteins | sample Leawe162metaG_FD_119747 | JGI IMG/M metagenome (GOLD analysis project Ga0172380, IMG submission 119747) | Leachate microbial communities from a municipal landfill in Southern Ontario, Canada - Leachate well 162 metaG | ecosystem: Engineered > Solid waste > Landfill > Unclassified | place... | reverse complement strand
GGCGAGGAGCGTTTCGCCGTCCGGGACTACGACAACAAGCTCGTTAACGGCTTCCAGACCAACGTCACCGCCGTCATGCGCGAGCGCGAGCTGCTGCGGGCGGGTGCCTCCGCCGAGGAGATCGCCGACGCCGTCTGGCGTCCTCGCGCTGCTCTCACCTGGGACACCGGCTCGGCCGCCTCGGTCGTTCCGACCATCCTCGACCGGCGCCTCTACGAGGTGCTGGAGGCAAACATCTCCGCGCTGCGGATGCCCGTCACCCGCATCGTCACCGCCTCGGGCGAGCCGATGGACTTCGGCAAGGTCACGACCCACGCCGTCGCCACCCAGGTCGCCGGTCAGGGCACCACGTTCGCCGGTACCGATCCGGCGTTCGACAAGTTCTTGCTGACCCCGGTGAAGTACGCCGAGCTGATCGAGGTGAACAACGACGTTCTCACCGACAACGGTGTCGACGTCGCTGCGTTCCTCGCTCGTGACCTCGGTCGTGCTGTCGGCCGCCGGGTGAACCAGGCGATCGCCGAGGCGATGATCGCCGGCGTCGTGACCGGTGCGGCAGGCACCGTCTCCACCGGCGGTTCGCTGATCACCCCGGACTACGACGACCTGATCAACCTCCAGTACTCGGTGGCTGACGCCTACCGCGAGTCCGGCAGCGCTGGCTGGCTGGCGAAGGACTCGACGGCGGGCACGCTCCGCAAGCTCCGTGATGGGGCAGGCGGCACCGAGGGTTCGCCCCTCTGGCAGCCGTCGACGCAGGTCGGCATCTCCGGCCAGCGTCAGCCTGACACGCTGCTCGGTCACCCGTTCTGGACCGACAGCAACGTCGCCGCCCAGGGCTCGAACGCCAAGATCCTGTTCTTCGGCGACTGGAACGGCTTCTACGCCCGGTTCGTCGGCGACCCGATCATCGAGCGGAACGACTCGATCGGCTTCAAGGAAGACGACGTCTACTTCCGGGGCAAGTGGCGGGCCGTCGGCAACTACGCCGATCTGACCGCCGTGAACCTCTTGAAGATGAGCGTGAGCTGACGCAGCTCCCCACTTTCCGCTGAAAGCTTCCTGAGTTTTCGGCGACGATCCCCCGGCAGGGGATGGCAGCGGGCCCGCGACCCGAATCGTCGCGCGCCCGCTGCCCCTGCCGGGTCGAAGCACCACCAGCAACCCGAGCCCCTGCCGGAGGACACATGCCGTACCACAAGATCCCACGCGCGCGCCTGCACGAGGACATCCACTCCATCGAGCAGGAGCACGAAGTCGTCGTGACCGTGACGCCGAGCCAGGACCCGCTGTACCTCGACGTGTTCACCCGCTACTGCGGGTGCGACACGCAGGAGGTGCCGGCGTGAAGTTCCTGATCCACTCCAACGCCCCGACGCAGCCGACCGGCTACGGCGTCCAGACCCGCCACCTGGCCGACCTGCTCGCCGCTGCCGGCCACGACGTCGCCGTGTCGTGCACCTACGGGCACCAGGGCCAGATCGGCACCTGGAAGTCCCCGAGCGGCCATGACGTGCGCCTGTACCCGTCGGGGTACATCACATCCTCGGGCGATGTCCTGTACGCCCACGCGCAGCACTGGTTCGAGGGTGACCGTGACGCCGGGTGGATCATCGTGCTGTCCGACGTCTGGTCGCTTGCCGATCCCCGCTGGGGACTCAAGGACTGGAACATCATCGCCTGGGCGCCCGTTGACCATCTGCCGGTCCCGCCGGGCGTGCTGTCGTTCTTCGAGATCACCGGGGCGATCCCGCTGGCGATGTCCCAGTTCGGTCGCGAGATGTTCGCCCAGGTCGGCCTGACGCCGGCGTACGCGCCGCTCGCCGTGGACACCGAGGTGTTCAAGCCGACGTACACCATCGACACCGAGCAGGGCCAAGTGTCGGCCCGAGAGCTGTTCGGCATCCCGCACGATGCGTTCGTCGTCGGCATGGTGGCGATGAACAAGGACCCGTACGATCGCAAGGGCTTCAACGAGGCGCTGCGGGCGTTCGGCCGGTTCTGGCAGGACCATCAGCGCGCCGTGCTGTTCCTCCACACCGACCCGTTCGGCATGGCCGGCGGATTGGCGCTCAAGAAGCTGGCGATCCACGCCGCTGTCCCTGAGCACGCCATCGTCTACTCGGACCCGTACGCCTACCGGCTCGGTCTGCCGCCCAAGATGATGGCCGCCGCCTACACGGCGATGGACGTGCTGCTCGCCCCGTCGCGAGGTGAGGGCTTCTGCGTGCCGCTGATCGAGGCGCAGGCGTGCGGCGTCCCGGTGATCGCGTCGAACTTCTCCGCCCAGCCCGAGTTGATCGGTGCCGGTTGGAAGGTGGACGGCCAGCTCGAGTGGGACCCGTCGCAGGAGGCGTCGTACTTCCGGGCGTACATCCCGAGCGTGCTCGCCCGGCTGGAGGACGCTTACGCGGCCGACCTCGACGCCATGCAGCGCCAGGCCCGCGAGTTCGCCCAGCGCTACGACGTGCGGACCGTGTTCGAGGACTACTGGCGGCCGTTCTTGGCGACGCTGCTCCCACCCGAGGTGGAGCCGAAGCCGAAGATGGAGACGGTCGATGTCCTGGTGCCGTGCCTGCGGTCCCGCAACGCCGCCCGGCTGATGCGCTCGTTCGAGGGCTTCAACGTGATCGTTGGCGAGCTGGACACACCGACCCGGACCTACGCCGAGAACGTGAACGCTCTGGTTGAGCGGTCCGAAGCCGACTGGGTGCTGATCGTGGGCGACGACACCGAGGCGCTGCCCGGCTGGTTCGAGGCGGCGCAGGAGATCTCCGACCGCTTCGACGTGATCGGCACGAACGACTCCGAGCCGGGCCGTGTCCGCAACCCGGACGTGGCAGCCGGCCGTCACGCCGATCACTTCCTGATCCGACGTTCGTACATCGACGACGAGGGGGCGTCGCTCGACGGCCCGGGCGTGGCAATGCCGACGGCGTACCGGCACTGGTACACCGACCGCGAGGTGGTCGAGCTCGCCAAGGCGCGTGGCGTGTTCGGCTTCGCGCCGGAGTGTCGGATCGTGCATCACCATCCCGGCTACGACGGCGACGAGAAGGCTCGTGAGTCGGACCCCGTGTACATGGCGGCGGTCGATTCGTCCGACCAGGACTATCGGACGTGGATGAAGCGTGCCCCGCTGATCGAAGCGCACCGGATCACACGTGCGCCGTCGGTGGTGCATTCGAGCTACGGGGTGCGGCCGTGAGCCGTCGCAAGCTGATCGACGCCTTCCCGTTCCATGACGAGCTCGACATCTTGGAGATGCGCCTGACCGAGCTCCACGACGTGGTGGACCACTTCATCGTCGTGGAAGCGGACGTGACGCACCAGGACGACCCGAAGCCGTCCTACTACCGAGACAACGCCGAGCGATTCGCCCCGTGGGCCGACAAGATCACGCACGTCTGGGGCACCGGCCTGCCGACCAAGGCCGACAACCCCGATCCATGGGCGCGCGAGTTCGCCCAGCGCGAGCACATCGCCACCGGCCTAGCCGCCATTGGGGCGTCGGACATCGACATCTTGATGCAATCCGACGTGGACGAGATCCCGAGGGCGCTCCACGCCCGCAACGTGCGCCCCAACGGTGTGCAGGTGTTCGGCCAGCGGGGGCACTTCTGGGCTGTCGATTGGCAGCATCCGCATGTCTGGCTCGGTACGACGGTCTGCACGGTCGGCATGGTCGCCGGGCTACACCCGACGATGCCGTTCGCCTCAATGCGAAACCTGCGAGGGCTCGCCCCATGCCCACCCCATCTGCAGGACGCCGGCTGGCACTTCTCGTGGCTCGGCGGGCCGGAGCGGGCGACCCACAAGGTCAACTCGTTCTGCCATCCCGAGGTGGAGGAGCGCATCCGCACGGCGATCGCTGACGAGAACTTCTACTGGCGAGAGGGCTGGCACTGCGACGGCGTGAAGATGGCTCCGGTCGAGGTGAACGACGAGTGGCCGCGCTGGATCATCGACGGCAACGCGCCGACGTCGTGGTTCCGTCCTCGGATCGAGATGGCGGCATGAACTACCTCCAACCGCCCCGCTCCGAACTAGTGCCGTACGTCGAGCGCCTGTTCCCTGTCTGGCACGACTCGGACGTTGTGGTCCACTCCGTCGACTCCGACGAGGCGTGGCTGCAACGCTCGGTGCAGTTCTCGTAGTCGCAGGGCGTCTCGGTCGATGGGTTCATGCTCGGCGGTGAATGGCTCGCCGATCACACCGCCTACGACATCGTGCTCAACGACTACGCCAACGGCGCGACGCGTGAGCGGTTCGCCGAGCACGCAGCGAACCGGCTGGCAGACGACGGGGCCATCGTGTTCGACGACGCCCACCACGCCGGCCACCACAACAACATGGCGCTGGTGTGCTGCGCTCACGGACTGACACTGCTCGACCTGTTCCACCAGACGATCGACGGCATCGGTCGGTTCGCAATGATCGGTGCCCGGCCATGACCCTCCTCGACCTGGAGACGGAGTACCAACGACTGTGTTCCACGCCGTCGGACATCTTCGAGCATCTGCCGACGTTCGTGGCGCTGGTCGAAGAGTTGAACGCTCAGCACGTGATCGAGCTCGGAACCCGAACCGGCGTTTCGACGGTGGCGTGGCTCTGGGCGCTGCTCGGCACGGATGGGCACCTGACGTCCATCGACATCGACGAGCGCCCCGCCATCGGGGAGTACGACCACTGGACGTTCATCCAGGGCGACGACCTCGACCCGGCGATCACGTCGGAGCTGGAGCCGGCTGACATCGTGTTCATCGACACGAGTCATCTGTACGACCAGACGGTGAAGGAACTGCACGTGTACCGGTGGCTTGTGAAGCCGGGCGGCCTGATCCTGCTGCACGACACCGAGCTGCCGATCCCTGAGGGTGCGCCGCCCGTGCCGAGATATCCGGTCAAGACGGCGGTGGCGGAGTTCTGCGAGGCCAACGGCTTCGAGTGGTTGAACGATCCCCGCTGCTGGGGGCTCGGCATGATCCGAATGGGAGGCTGACCATGGCAATCGTGAACGGCCTAGCCACGCTGACCGAGTTCAAGTCGGTGCTCGGCATCGCGGCGGCAGACACGACCGACGACGCCGAGCTCGAGGACTGCGTCGAGACAGCGAGCCGGGACGTGGAGGCGTACTGCGGCAAAGGCCGTAAGTTCTGGCAGGACTCCACGGTGGTGGACCGCAAGTACTTCCCGAGCAACACCGCCTGCCTGTACGTCGACGACATCTCGACCACGACCGGGCTGGTCGTGAAGGTGGATCTCGACGACGACGGCACGTTCGAGACGACGCTGACGATCGACACCGATTTCGCCGTGCGCCCAGTGAACGCTGCGGCCGACTACCCCGTTCGCCCCTGGACGCGCATCGTCCTGCTCGGCGGAGCACTGTCGGGCTGGCAGTGCCTGTCGTCCGGGCGGCCGTTCGTTCAGGTGACCGCCAAGTTCGGTTGGTCGGCCGTCCCCGAGGCGGTGAAGCGGGCGACGCTGCTCCAGGCCAAGACGTTGTTCAAGGCCGATGACACGACGTTCGGCACGTTCCAGCTCGGCATCGACGGCCAGGCCCGCAACGTGCCCCGCATGGACCCGGTGGCGGCGGCCCGGCTCGAGCCGTTCGTGCGCTTCGACGAGGTGGACGACGGTGGCTGACCCGACGATCAATCAGGTGTGCGAGGCGCTCGCCACCGTGGTCGGTTCGATCACCGGACTGCGGGCCAAGGGCTACGCAGACGATCAGATCAACCCACCCGAGGCGCAGGTGTACACCCGCCCGTACGACCCCCGGATGGTGTTCGGCAAGGGCGACAACTACGGTGCGTCAACCTATCAGGTTGGTGTGCGGGTGTTCGTGTCCCGCAACGACATGCGGACCGCGCAGTCGACGCTGCGGGGCTTCATGGAGACGACCGGCACCGGGTCGGTGATCGCCAAGATCGAGGACGGGGCGTCCTGGTCGCAGACGATCAGCTACGCCGAGGTGACGGGCGTCGGCGCTCCGTTCGAGGTGAACATCGCCAACGCCGCCGGGGGCGTCACGTCGTATTACGCAGTCGACTTCGATGTCGACGTGGTCTGGTGAGGAGAACCTAGATGACGTTCCGCAACGCTCAACAGGCCCGGGTGTACGTGGGCATCCTCAATGCCTCGTGCTATGCCCGATCGGTCAGCACCGGCTCCGCCACGGCGATGCTCGACACGACCACGATCTGCGATCTGGCACCGACGTTCATCCCCGACATGGAGGAGGCGGGCACGTTCTCTGTTGCTGGCCCGCTCGACGTGGACGGGGCGACGAATGGACAGTTCGACGCCATTGCGGCGGTCAAGGCGTCCACGACCCCGACGCCGATCACGTTCATGCCGCTCGGCACCGACGGGCACGCCTGGCTGATGGCGGCGAACCAGGACGGACTCGACATCTCTGCCGCTGTCGGCTCGACGGTGGACTGGTCGATGTCGGCACAGACGCACGGGCAGCACGACCTGAACGGCGTCATCCTGGCGAACGCCACCACGGTCACGATCGACACCGACGGCACCGCTGTCGACAACGGCGCAGACACGACCAACGGGGCGGTGTTCCATCTACACGTGACCGCGTTCAGCGGGCTCACGTCTGACGCCATCCTCGTCGAGGGCTCCACGACCGGGGCGTTCTCGGGCGAGGAGACGACGATCGCCACGTTCGCCTCGGTCACTGGGCTGACGTCGGAGCGGGTCGTCGTGACCGGCACCGTCCCCCGCCATTTGCGGGTGGTGGACGACGTGACGGGCATCGGGTCGATCACCCGGACCGTGGCCGTGTCTCGCCGCTGATCACTGTTCGTCCCGCTGCCGGGGGATGACGCATCACCACCTCTCCTCAAGGAGTTCATCCCATGGCGTTCAAGCCCGGCAAGGGCGCGTTCCTCGCGCTCGACAACACTGCGGGTTCCCCGGTCGATGTGTCGGCCTACGCGGACTCGTTCGACTTCCCCCAGCCCGTCGATCAGGTCGAGACGACCACGTTCGGGGCGACGGCCAAGGCGTTCATCCCCGGCCTCACCGATGGCGGTCAGTTCTCGATGTCCGGCCCGGCCGACGTAGGGATGGGCACGTTCCTCGCCGGCATGAAGGCGGCGCAGGCCGCCGGCTCGTCCACGTCGACGATCCAGTTCGGCCCGGGCGGCTCCGTGTCCGGTCAGGTGAAGGTGTCGGCCGAGTGCTACATCGCCGCCTACAACATCTCGGTTGGCGTCGGTGGTCGGGTGGAATACAGCGCCTCGCTCCAGGTCACTGGTTCAGTTACCAATGGAACATGGTGATCCGTCGTGCCGACCTGGCCTGACGCTGCGGCGTTCGCCCGGGACCTCGAGCGCATCGAGCGGGACCTGGCGCGTGACGAGGCGAAGCGGATCACGGGCGAAGCGGCCAAGGAGGCGAGGGTCATCGCCTACCGGGAGGCGGCGAAGGACCTCGGCGGTGATCCGAAGTTCAGCGGGTGGCGGCCGTGGTTGGAGCTCCAGGTAAAGCCGACCCGGGGCAGCACCGGTCATCTGATCGCCCCGACACGTCAGTCGGCGGGGCCGTGGACTGTGGCAGAGTCCGGCCGCAACCAGGGCAACGGTGGTGGCGGTGCGTTCTTCGGCCCGGGGGCGAACCGTCGCACCGGCGAGACGGCCCGTACGAAGGCGGGCAACGTCCGCAAGGTCCGCACGGTGACCGCCCGGCGCTGGAACGGCTACACGTCTGGCAAGGGCACGGCGTCCCGGGCGACGGCGGAGATGGAGCGCAAGATCCCGCCCGAGATCGAACGCCAGGTGACCAAGGTGCTCCGCAAGCACTTCGACGTCTCGTGATCTGAGGAGGTGCCCTGATGGTCAACCGCGTGACCACCTTCTTTAGCTTCCAGGAGCAGGGGTCGGGGCTCAAGAAGATCAAGGCGGACATCTCCGCTGCCACGACGACGACCGGCAAGTTCAAGGCTGCCATCAGTGGGGCGATGGGCGAGCTCGTCAACTCTCGGGCCGCTCAGGCAGCGATCGCCGGCATCGTGGTGAAGCTCGGCACCGACGCCGTCAATGCGGCGAGCGATCTCGAAGAGTCGGTGTCGGCGGTTCGTGGCACGTTCGGTGAGTACGCCGACGACATCCTCGCCATCGGGGAGAACTCGGCCGAGTCGTTCGGCATGTCGTACCGGGCGTTCAACGACTTCGCTGTCCGCTTCTCCGCCTTCGCCCAGCAGATCGCGGAGCGCGACGGGCGCACCGTCGTCGAGGTGACCGAGGAGATGGCGGGGCGGATCTCCGACTTCGCCAGTCGGTACAACCTGACGATGGAGGAGGCGGCGCAGGTCGCTCAGTCGACGCTGGCCGGCGAGACGGAGGGCTTCCGCCGGTTCGGTGGCGACGTGTCGGCCGCCACGGTGAAGATCTACGCCTGGAAGCACGGCATCGCCGAGACGGGCGAGGAGCTGACCGAGGGTCAGAAGGTGCTTGCCCGGTACGGGGTGTTCATGGAGCAGACCGCCGGGGTGGCGGGCGACTTCAAGCGCACCCAAGAGGGGCTCGCCAACTCGCAGCGGACGCTCCAGGCGTCGGTGGAGGACTTGCAGGCGGCGATGGGCGAGGGGCTCGCCCCCGAGGTCGCCAAGGCCGTGCAGACGATTACGAAACTGACCGACGTAGCCAAGTCCGCACCGGGGCCGCTGGGTGACATCGCCAAGCAGATGCGGCTGTTCGTAGATCCGCTCGAACAGGCGCGTAAGGGGTTCGGTGCGCTGTCGGGGCTCTGGAAGGACGCACCCGACGAACTGAACGTGTACGGGCGGGCCGTTCAGAACGCCATGAAGGCGGGCATCAACGCCGAGGTGGCGAACCAGAAGTGGGTCGAGTCGCTGCGGGACGGCTCTCGCGAGGCGACGTACACCGCCGACGCCTACGACGAGATGGGTCGCATTCAGCGGACCGTGAACGGCGTCATCGACCGAGCGACCGAAGCGCAGCGCCGGTTCATGGAGTCGATCCGCCACAGCCGCGACGAGGTTGGCGCGCTGCGCCGGGAGATCAGCGACGAGCAGGCGTGGGTTCGCATGCAGATGTCGATCGAGTCTGCGGTGGCGAAGCTCGGGGAACTGGACAAAGAGTCCCTGGAATACAAGGACACCCTCGCATCGCTGCGGCTCGAAACGCTGGCCTACGCCGAGTCCCTCAACCTCCCGGACTCCGTCGTCACGATGATCGACGCCAAGATCGACCCGAACGACATGAGCTACGTGAATGAGTGGCTCGCTCGGCTGGGCAACGGCGTGACGCTGCCGATCCGCCCGAAGGTGATCAACACGGGTGGCGGGTCGTCGGTGCGGATCGACGAGTTCGGCAACGCCAAGACGGTCGGCTACGGCGCAGAGGGTGGCATCGTCACGAAGCCGACGCTCGCCGTGATCGGTGAGGCGGGACCCGAGGCGGTCGTGCCGCTCAACAAGATGCCTGGCGCGTCCCCGTTGCCGTCCGGTGGCGGTTCGTCGTCCACCATCAACATCAACGTCACGGCCGGGATGGGCGCCGACGGCGCACAGATCGGCAAGCAGGTGGCGGAGGCGCTCGAGCGGTACTACCGCAGCGGCGGTCGGAGGGTCTGATGGTCGCATGGCGGGACGGGATCGACATCACCGTCGAGATGGCCTTCGGGGATGCTCCGAAGGCGGCGTCGCCCACCTGGACCGACGTGTCAGCGTACGTGCGTCGTCCGATCATCATCAACCGGGGGACCACCTCGGAGCTGTCAGGCATCTCGCCCGGCCTACTGTCGCTGCGACTCGACAACCGCGATCGGCGCTTCGATCCCGACTACGCGGCCGGGCCGTACTACGGCGACCTCGTGCCGATGGTCAAGGTGCGCGTGCAGGCGACCTACGACGCCACCACCGTGTCGCTGTTCACCGGGTTCATCACCGGCTGGACGCAGCAGTGGATTCTCGGCGGTGATGGCACCGTCGAGGTGTCGGCGGTGGACGGCTCTCGGTTCGTGCAGAGCGCACAGCTCGCCGGGTCGGCGTACGCCGCGGCAGTGCTGGGCACGACATGGCTCGCGTACTACTGGCCGCTCCAGACCGCCACGGGACTGATCGACCTCGGACCGACCCCGAAGACCGCACTCATCTCGACGGGTGCTGGCGTCGTTGCCCCGTCACTGGAGACGGAGACGCTGCCGATCGGTGAAGCCTCGGCGCTCACGACGACCGCCGAGTCTGGTTTCAGTGCGAGCGGCCTGTCGAGCGACGAACCGCGCTCCGTTGAGGCGTGGTTGTTCGGGACGGGCGCCGGGTCGACGATCATCGCCGCCACCACCGACTGCTGGATTCAGTTGGAGTGGAACGGTGGCGTCGTCACGGCCACGTTCTCGAACGGGTCGGAGGGCGACTACGCCGAGGCGGAGGCCAGCTTCGACACGAACGGCTCGCACGTGGTCGCGTGCGCCGATCTGTCATCGCTCTACCTGTATGTCGACGGGCGACCTGCTGCCACCGCGACGCTCGGGTCGGGCGCCGTGTCTGGCCCCGCTCCGAACGCGATGGTGACCAGCATCACGAGCACCGGGACGGCGATCAGTCATCTCGCCTACTACTCCGACGACCTGTCGGCCGCCACCGTGACCGCTCACTACATCGCCGGCGTGACGGCGTATGGACACCCCTACGGCGAACGGTCCGGCGAGCGCATCGACCGGGCACTCGACGAGATCGACTGGCCAGCCGGACAGCGCAGCATCGACACGGGCGACACAGTGCAGGGCCCCTACCTGCCCGGCTCACAGGTGTTCCTCGACTACGCCCGACAGGTGACCGACTCCGAGCAGGGCGTGATCTTCTTCGACGTGGACGGCAACATCGCCTTCCGGGGCCGCAACTCGCTCTGGACGGCGAGCCGGACGGCCCCGTTGTTCGCTGACGACAGCGGCGGCCTTCCGCTGCTCGATGAGAACGGCGACCCACTGCTCGACGAGAACAGCGATCCACTGCTCGACGAGACAGTCGCCGTGCGCTACTTCAACCTGCGACCGGCGGGCAACCACGTGGACACGATCCGCAACATCGCCACCACCTCGTACTCGACGGTCGGCGCGATCACGCAGCGGGACCAGACGTCGATCGACGCCTACGGCGAGAGCCGCCAGTTCACCGACTGCCCGACGATCGATGACGCAAACACGGCGTCGCAGTTGTCGGCGTACATCGTGCGGGAGCGCAAAGACCCCAAGGTGTTCGTCGAGCAGATCGACTGCCACATGCGGCTCACCGCCGGCGGGATCAATCAGTTCGCCACCCTCGCCGGGCTCGAGCTGGCCGACATCGCGCTCGTCCGTCATACCCCGAACGGCGTGACCCCTTCGGTCACGCGCACCGTCATGGTCGCGGGCATCACGCACACCATCGACAACGCCCAGTGGGACGTGTCGCTGTTCTGTGGCTCAGCCCCGGCGCAGTACGACGCCGTCCCGTACCTGACGCTCGGTGATCCGGTGTACGGCCGGATCGGGGCGACTGCCGACAATCGCGTTCCGTTCTGAGGAGGCCCCGTGCCCGACTCCAACCTGGCCGACGGCGCGGTGTTGACGTCGTCGTTCTACAACACCTACATCCGGGAACAGGTGGTGACGACGTGCACGTCGGTTGCCCGCCCGACCGGCGTCGAGGGGCGGCTGATCTACGAGACGGACACCGACAAGCTGATGCTCTACACCGGTTCGGCGTGGACCGTGCTCGGTGGTACGGCGTGGGCGTCGTTCACGCCGTCGTGGGCGAACGTGACGGCCGGGACCGGGGCGACGAACGTCGGCCGGTGGCGCTACATCGACGGCGACCTGGAGTTCATCGCGTCGCTCACGTTCGGCACGGGCGGCAGCGTCTCCGGCAGCGTCACGATCACGCTGCCCAACTCGCTGTCCGGGGCGACGGGGATGCGTCAGGTGGCCGGGTCGATCATGTGCTCGCTGAGTGGCGCCAACCATCCCGGCGTCGCGTTCGTCTCCGGCGGCACGGTGGCGAGCCTGTATGTCGGCACGAACGACGTGGCCGCCACCAACCCGTTCACCTGGGCGGGCACCGCCGTACTCGACGTGCATTGCCGCGTCGTCCTGGACTGACTACGGAGGACTGATGCCGAAGGAATCCGACAAGGCCACCATCTCGTCGTTCACCGGCGTCGGCCTGGTCCGCGTGGTGGACGACTCTGCTGGCACGCCCGCGTCGCGCAACATGACCCCGGCCGATCTGCTCACCGAGATGGGGGGCGGCGGTGGCGGCGCGTCCACGCTCGACGGGTTAACGGATGTCGTTATCACGGCCGCGGCGTCGGGCGACATCTTGCGCCACAACGGCACGAACTGGGTCGACACGCCGGGGACGGATCACTACGTCGCCGCTACGGCCATGCCTGTTGAGCTTGGCTTTGCCTGCTCGGACGAGACGACGGCCATCGATGCTGCCGGTCAACGCATCTCGTTTCGAATGCCGTTCGCCATGACCCTGACGGCGGTACGTGCGTCCGTCAACTCGGCGTGTTCGACGGGGACGCTGACGATCGATATCGAGGAGGGGGGCACCACCGTCCTTTCGACGGCGCTGACGATCGACGCCACCGAGAAAACCTCGACAACGGCAGCGACGGCGGCGGTGATCTCCGACAGCGCCTTGGCTGATGACGCCGAGATCACGATCGACGTCGATGACGAGGGGGACGGCACGGCTACCGGCCTGAAGGTCTGGTTGATTGGGACCCGGAGCGTCTGATGGGGCTGCTCGTGAACCCCTACGCCTTCGGGGGGCTCGTCTACGCATCGGTGTTCACGGACGACTTCAACCGCTCGGACTCGACGAACCTCGGCGCGGATTGGACCGAGACGAGCGGCAACCTGGCGATCGCATCGAATCAGCTCACCGCCACCGCTGCCGGCCAGATCGCCCGCTGCAACACCGACCTTGGCGACACCGACCACTGGGTCGAATGGGACGACATCGCCCCCACCGGCACGCCGACATTCCAAGCGACACACGGGCTGCTCCGCTACGGAGACGCCGGCACTCAGACGTTCTACATGGCCCGCTACGACCGCAACTCTGGCGACTATCAGATATTCAAGGCGGTCGCCGGAGCGTTCACCACCCTCGCAGCGGTCGATGTCGGAGACATCGCGGGCCCGATCCGGCTCGGCTTCCGAGTTGCTGGCGACCAGCTCGCGTTGTACCGAGTCATCGGGGCGGCGCGGGCCACGGTGCTGGCCGTCACCGACTCGTCGATCACAACGGGCTCTCACGTTGGGGTCCGGATCAGCGCCGTCAACGGCGGCACGGGCAAGCTCGACAACTTCGAGGCAGGGACACTGGCATGACCTACGCAACCCCATCGAATCCAGGGTGGCGGCCCCTCCGGTGGCCCGCCGTCAAACTCGTGGATGGCGGACTCGTTTCGCCGGGACCAGAGGGGGCCACCCCGGCTCTCCTCGATGCCGTGGGGGCCACCCCGATAGTCGACCCGGGGCCACTTCCCGATGTCGATCAGGTTGCCGACTCCGGCACCCTGACGGACGTAGACGGCGTCCCGACCGTCGTCTACGAGTACCGCCCCAAGACCGCCGACGAGCTGGCCGCCGACGCCCAAGCCGCCCAGGACGAGACGGACCGGCAGCAGGCGCGCCTGGCCGTCACCAACCTGCGGGCGTACATCGACCTGTCGAGCCCGACCGCAGCCCAGCGCCTCGCGTTCGAGCGCCTGGTCGCCCGGGTCGCGATCCGGCTCATCAGGGACAGCTACGCATGACCACCCTCTACCCCTCCGGCTACAACCGCACGCTGCTCGACATCGACGCCTTGTTCGTGCGTCACCACGTCGACAAGATGCACCCCGAGTTCGCCCGCCGCCTGCGTGCCTGGCTGATCTCGATGGGCGGCGAGGTCGGCATCGGCGGCTCGTGGCGCGACGACGGCTCTCAGCCGGACAAGCCCGGGTTCGCCCCCGAGGGCAAGAGCTTCCATCAGTTCCAATCGTTCGCCAGCGGCCTGATCAAGTTCTGCGCCGTGGACCTGGTCGTCCGCAACGGCGCCGGCGTCCACCGTGCGCCGCACTGGGACGAGGCGCCCGCCCAGGACAGCGACGAG
>Ga0172380_10006136_pt1 | contig 14134 bp, 26 predicted proteins | sample Leawe162metaG_FD_119747 | JGI IMG/M metagenome (GOLD analysis project Ga0172380, IMG submission 119747) | Leachate microbial communities from a municipal landfill in Southern Ontario, Canada - Leachate well 162 metaG | ecosystem: Engineered > Solid waste > Landfill > Unclassified | place... | reverse complement strand
CAGGATAAAATTCAATATCCCCTTCTACATTATTCTTCATGTATCCACATTCAACGTACTCTTCTGATGATAATGGAACTCCATTTACTATACGTTTAAAATTTCCCGTCACCGTCATCTTATCCCTTCTGAGACGTTCTATGGCTTTATCAATAATTTCTATATCCAACCCTGTATCACCACCAAGACTACGAAAGCATTCATCATAACTGAATGGAAACAGTCGTACCAGTTCCCTGTATCGCTGCATACTTTCCGGATCACCTTTCTTCAGTAATACTGAACGCTTGGCTTCAAGAAACTGTTTGGCACCTATCTTCCTACGAATAAACGCCGCCTGTTCCGGTGTGGGATTCTCAATGATACTCTCTCCATACGGACCAACAAAATTTTCCAACCCATCATAAGCAGGAAAAAACAACCTCGCTAATCCTGATATCGTCTGTCCGCTTTCTGCAACACGTTCATAAAACTTTGAGTTCTCGTTCAGATTATAATAATTTTCACCTCCCTGATCTTTCATCTCAGCAACAGTAGATGGATGAATAGAAAACCCTACAATATTACTTCCCGATCCCTGACTTAATGTTTCTTTAAACACATCCCATCGTTCTCCGATATGTTCCAAAACAGTTTTACCCTCTTCCTCAAGTAATCCAAAATGCAACTTTTTACCATCATAAAATTTACGATTACTGGTAGTGGCATAATCAATTTTACTCCCAAGTTCCTCACCATACAATTTATGTGCCGGAAGTTTGAACATCAGTTCAGCAGCAGGATTGTTAGTACCATCCCACATAGGCTTGAAAAAGAATGGCATACTACGCCACCCTGGTATTAATTTCTCCTTAAAATGTTCTGCCGCATTATTATCATCGAATGACTGTATGCCACCTTTATAATTAATATTCTTTGAAATTATATCATACATGATACACAAACATTTATATGTAGCACCATCACGCCTGTGCTTTGGATAAGTAAATCCATAAAATGTCCGGAATCCTACATCTTCACCTTTTTCATTTTCTGTAGTAGTGTAAAAATACCGGGCAGCAATAAAAAACCTTCTGTCCCTGTCCCTGTACTCCGGAAGTCCGATATCCATATGCCAAAACCCACAGTACAGATAATGCCAGCCATCCATGTAAGTGGGCTTGTCATCAATGTACAGCCAGTACCCGTTATTACGATAATACCATTGCTTCTTAATCCATAAAATTTCATTTTTAAATGCCCTGCGATTCTCAAGTAATTTATCCCATATACTTTCAAGGATCTTCTGTCCTGTTACCTTTTCGGCTTTATTCCTGGAATATACCAGTTGCAATTCCTTACGGACAGTACGTTCAAGTTCGATAAGTTTCTCCGGAATCTGTGGAGGTTTCCACTTCTGCTGTTCATTATCAAGTCCAAATCCATCAATCAAATGTAGTGTTGGGGGATCGGGTAATAATATCCGGATAGGCTTTAAAGTATTATCACCATCATTAACTGTAATATAATTATCGGCAAATTTATAATTTTTTGACATAACCGGCATAATTATGATCCAACTTCAATTTAACCGGCTTATACTCCTTTCCATAAGGATGAATATCATCACCTTCTTTCTTAGCCATCATCTCCGGTGATATAGCCAACTGTTCTTCATCAATATCTTCCATCAAATCCCGTATCAGTTCCTTAGTGACATCCCGGAGTAATAATTTCTCAGATGCCTTCATCATGTCCTCACTGAAATTATTGATATTGTTACGAATTTTATTTTTCTCACCGGCATCTGTTTCATTCTTTAACGCCTCAAGTTCCTTGTAATATGATTCTTCAAAAATCATCAACTTAGCAAATTCAGTATTCCTTTGCATCCGGCAATACCGGATAATCATTTTATTCACCGTGAACTCTTCTCCCAAGACAACAGACATATAGTTTACGAAAAAAGTTCCATCATCACCAGAACGAAATCCGGCTAACTTAGCAGCCTCCACCCTTCTCTTATATGGATCTACGATGTTCAACACCAATGGAGAATTCTGATCATAGCATAAAACAATGAACACCATGATATTGTTAATATCCATATCCTCCAATGGCTGCTGAAACTCTTTGTATTCTTTCAGGATGGTAAACTTTTGCAAGACATTATCCTTTTCCTTCAACCGGTGAACAGGAATAAGCATCTTATCAAAATCTTCGTCTGTGTAATGTTTATATTTCATAGTAATCGTTTTAGATTACTTTTTTGTTTAACGTCAGTGAACTTATTCAATTTTTCAATAAGTTGTAAAATCTTATCCTTTGGTGGCTCTGGTAAATGATTATGTCCAGAATCCGCTCCTATATTTACCTGAAATGGAGCACATTCTTTAATCATTTTAACAAATTCTTTTAAATCAAAATCTATTATAGGTTCAATAGTTATCATGGGACTATGACGTAAACGCTGAGTATGGTATATTCTTTGCCATATAGGAGGACTATTTCTCATTATATCTGCATACCAGCGATTAGTTTCAATAGTCACACAAACAGTAGATTGATATACTAAAATCCTACGAATATTAGCCGGATTTTTTGTCTGAAACAAATACTTATTATATTCAAATTTACCACAATGTCTTAATGTTTCCAATATCCATAATGCAGGAATATCCTGTGCCCACATATCACAACTCGATCCAACAAAAATAAAATTTCCACTCCCTAAATCAGTTTTCAATTCCTTTTCATCAAAATGCAATTCAGGTTGGTTGCCCCACCTTTTGACATAGCAGTATGAACAATTATGAGGACACTTACCTTTGACTGTATTCCATGTATGAGTAATAAAATCATACATATTACCAGTTGACTTATTTAATCCCATATTCAATATTTATTTATGGTACAAATATAATATAAAAAAGGGCTTTCCCTTTCGAGAAAACCCTAAAAAATGAAAAAGCACAGATGAAAAACAAACAACTATTACGGAGTATTAATGATATCAGTAAAGCTTGTAAGCCCCAATACCGCCACTTGACCGATATCTGTTAATTCATACAGGAAATCAATGTCCTGTAGGGCAGTTACATCTCTAGTTTCTTCAACAGTCTTTTCCCAGTTCAATAATCTTGACCAACTTGCAACCGTCAAAGGCAAACTTAAATCAGATAATTTATACATGATAGCAAACTGGCACTCAAACTTTTTGAACAGATCAAATTCAGTATGGGCAATAACGTACAATGAATCCGTAGACGGATGTACATCCCACGTCCTAACGGTTACGGAAGTACCATCATTATCAGTAATTTCCCTGGTCTGATTTTTCCCTGTACCATCATAAATACCAATCCAGTCACCAATAAGTGCATCCGCTACCCATGCTTTTCCACCATCAGTCAACGTAGTAGCCGTATGAGCTGTTTCAGTGCCACTATCTACATTATAAGCATTGTTGAGGTAAGCAAAAATCAAAGGATATGTATGTCCAGGAAATGCCTTATCCCATGCGTCAATATAATTCGGAACAGCACCGGCACCATAGTTTATTGCCCTGCCAAAATTCTGAAGGTCATTGGTAATCGCATAAGTTGTCGTAGCATCAGGAATATCAGCAGCTTCCCAGTTTGTGTCAACTGTTGCAACCTTTGTAGTCCCATTGTAATTGGTTATCTTCCTGCACCTGTCAGCACCAGTACCACCGGTAAGCAATACCATCATTCCATTATAAGCATCATCAACCGCCGAAGCTGTTGCAATCTCAAGAATAATTGTACCAGCAGCACTAACCTGAGCAGTACCAGTAGTAAGAGGAGCGGCAACAATCTTTGCTTCAAGGTCAATAAAATCTTCCTCTGTAATATCACCGGAAACACCAATAGCAGTTACACCTGTTGCCAAGTCAGCAAAGTCTGTACCAGTATTATCAATCACCAGTGTTGCTCCGTGTGCTTCACCATGTCCAACGTACGCATTACCGGCAATTCCAACACCATCAGGTGGATAAACGATAACATGATGTGTGGCACCACCAGCCGTATAACCATGATGTACAGTATTTGCATTAATTGATGCTCGTAACAATGTCGCATCAGCAGCATCACCACCAGCAGCAGAAACAAATCCACCTAAAACATCCAGTGTTACACCATTATCCACTGCCACATACCCAACATCAAGAGCAGCACCGGCAGTTATGGCAAAATCACAGGACGCATGAACTTCCTCCAATCGAAGAGAATTCACACACACCATAATTTTATCATAAGCGGCAGCACCCAATGTACCAATATATGTGTCCCAGAGTGCCGGAGTAAATCCGGTCACATCCTTTATGACAGCCGTGGGATATTTACTTTGGCAAGCAGCAGCAGCAGCAATAGAATAAGGTCTGCTGCTATCATAACATATAAGATAAGCACTCATAGCTTTAAATTTTTGAAGTTAATAATTTTTTTCCAAAATTGTAATCAATACAAATTTACAGAAAATTTCAATACCAATCTGAAAAAAATTACTAATCATTTACATTCCCTACGACTGCTTCCATCAAATACCGTTGCATACGGTAAAAAACTTTTTTTTCAGGATTAAACTTTACATGAAGAGGATATTCAAACCAGATATCGGCATTCCTGGCAAACTTTATAATATCACCATTGACGACATCCATGTTATCAAACTTATATTCATCCAAATATTGTTCATTAGGAACGCCTGTATACCGGACGACACCATACTGTGGTGCATACTGATTAAGGATATTATCATTGGTAATCCGACCTTCTTTCAACTCTTTGATTTCTTTAGTAAGAAATCTGTTGGGTAAATCTTTCCACTTAATAGGTTCTACCAAACAGTAACCATTGAGCATATTAACAATATAAATATTTCCATCATACTTAGTATAAACCGTTTCTTCCCAATCAAAATCTTCCCATGAATCCCCTTCTTTTGGTTTATATTTTCGTAATGCCAGAAATATATCCTTGTAATTGATAATCAAATACACCTCATCATTGCAGACAAACTTGATGTAATTAGCATCATCCTTGAATGCCAGTATTATTGCATTCCACGATACCCATACAATATCTCCCTTCTCAATTTCTAGTTCAGTATCCCACGGCATACTATTTTCGTTTTGAAAATTACTATATACTAATGTATCCGGAACCTTGATCACCTCAGCAATGACAGACGTATGTTCCCCTCTGGCAAAAGACGTGTCAATATAAATTTCACCACCACCCTCGGTCTTTATACTATCATTGAATTCCTTCAAAGGTTTTATGATGACAGAATTATTCAAAAGCCTGATGTTTTCGATGTCAAAAAGTTTCATAATACAACAATTAAAATTATAACACCAATCAATATTCCCATTACAAAATATACATACCCCAACCGTTTATTCAATTTACTGATTTTCTTATTATAAACAACATCTCTGTTGCAAACCAAATCCCGTTCAGCCAATGTTGCCTCCTGAAAAGATTTCCTTAAATCCTCAGTAGACTTATTGTACACTTTCCTGGTATCATCCAGTATCTTTGTCCATTTACCTTCCATCTCATCAATTTGTGCCTTTTGCTCCACAATAACCTGGTCAGGATTCACACAGTAATAAGAATCCTCACAGGATGTCACACCCTTAGTATAACGCCTCTGGAACACCAAGACTTTCTTTTCATCAAATGCCTCAGCCTTTTTTACAGCAGCTTCAAAGACTATTTTTTTTGCCACTACCTGATTGCCTTCATTTACATACTTTAATGCCATAATTTTAAGTTTTATTTATGTTAAAAATGGTAGTTATCAAGGTTATTCAACCGACCTATTAGCCTTTCCGACCTGATGGGTATATGTTCCCGCAAATTACAACTACCATTAAATTTTCTCACCGTAAATCATAAATGAATAATTCAAATCCCTTTCCGACCAAAAGATATTCTTGTATCCATTAGCCAACATATAATCCCTGATAATCTCAGCAGTAAATATGTGGAGGTGTTTTCTGTCATTCCACGGTCGCCAGTATTCCTGATTATAATGAGGAAGATAAAGAAATAGTATACCTCCACTTTGCAACCTTGATGTCCAATAATCCAACGCTTTAACCCAGTCTGGAAGATGTTCAAGACAATGAGACGAAAATATAAAATCCAAATTTGATAACCATATCGGAAAATAAAAAGCATCAAATCTATTATCCAATAATGGATCAATAGGTTTTGCTCTTGGTAAACACCATTCTAATCTCCCACAACCCACATCTACACCAATACCTTTACATACCTGTAATGCAAAAGGAAATGCAAATTGAGCAGCAAATCCTTCAGAAGTATACTTTGGATACTGCCTGTCGTTAAATTCAATCAATTCCATACATTTTATTTATGGTAACTATATACCAGTTGGGACAAAATTTATATAATTCTCCTCGTGTACGCCCTTTTCCTATATTCAAATCTTTTATTGACTGCTTTGTTTTAATTTCCTTATCGGCATACCCAAGTTCTTTTAATAAACGAAGAATGAAAAATGATTCTACGCTTGCTTCATTTTTCAAATCTGTTGAGCAACAAAATTTATTTTGAGTTGTTGAATCTATTTTCATTCCTTATATGATTTTATTTATTAATTCGTTATTTATAATAGTCCCACAAATGATTTTTAATGAGAATATAATCCCGACTGTCAATCTCCATCCGCAATGAATCATTCTCTTTACAAAGAAAAGCATTTTTTTCTTCCAACTGAATAATTTTTCTATCATTCCTTCTATCACCATGAGTATCAACTATACTCATAATAATTATTGCAAATGAAAGAATAATAAGAATCGAAATGTAAATTTCTTCTTTCATAATTACATTTTTAAATAAATTTTTTCCATCTCATCACTACGAATCCCCAGATATCGTCTAGTAATTCCGGAAGAAGAATGGTTAAACATATCCATGAGTAATATCAATGCTTTATCAGTCTGCCCCTCTATATCCCATACACGCCTGCCAAATGTTTTACGTAGCATATGGGCAGAAATATTCTTATCAGGGGGTATCCGTATTTTATATTTGCGAATAGTATACTTTATGGTGTATTCTATTGATGAAAGACACGGACGTTCATTGTTCTGGTTGACAATAACCCAATCATCCGGCTTAGGTTGCAAATAAAAATGACACAGATTGATAATTTTCTTCAAAGGTATGGGAATAAAAACAACCCTCTGTTTACTTGTCTTGCCTTCCAGATAAATAATTTTATCTTGCCTAAAAATATCTTTCCACGTCAACACTCTTATATCGCCGATACGCATTCCTGTATAACATCCAATCGCAAACAGAAGAAGTTGCTTCCACTTCTTATTCCATCTCAATAACACCAAAAGTCGCTGCAACTCATCCCATTCAAGGTAAGTGGTTACAGTCGGTTTACTTTTATTTTCCAGTATAGTTTCCATTATTTATGATTAATTGATATTCAAAAAGTCCATTTTCCCTATCCCCCCGTATCTGTTTATTCACTGTGTGTCCTCCAAACCTTTCTTTTCTCAAATGCCGAAGTTGAGCCGATACACTTGCTGGTGGTGCGGAGGTAATCTCTGCGATCTCACTCAATGTCCTGAACTTACCATCCTTCATTAAATTAAAAATCCTTTTTACCTGTCCACGAAGTCTTTTATCGTCAAAGAATGGATGATAATCAGAACCATCAAATCTTACCCGATCAAATAAATCAAGTTGCTCTTTTTCCATACCCTTTTTTGTTATTATAAATCATCCATATCACTCCTGCGACAACAAGTACTAACAAAATGACAATATCGTGATCATCATTACCTTCGCATCCAGATAAACAAAGTAAAAATAATAATCTTAAATTTTTCATCCTTTATTTGGTTTGCAGAAATATTCGTATAATTCATCTATCAAAATTTCAAATCCCTTTTCACCTTCATTGTCCATTTGGCCGAAATGCTGATGATTACCGTCCGTATAAATTGTCAAAGTATTCAAATCCCAGTCACTCACTATTTTTATATATCCCTCTTTTTCGTGTGCCAAGTCATGCCACGCTTTTAAAATCTGAAACGCTTTTTGCTCTTTCGTCATATGGTTTTTAATTTTAATTATTCCGATAGCCTCAAGTATCCTTGCGGCTGATTCTTGTTTTTCTGTCAGGTCATCCATCTTTTACTTCCTTTGACTGATACCTTTTATCGTGTGAAACATCAGCCCATCCATGTATAAATATTCCTGTCATCGTGCCAAAATGTTTTCTTACTATTTGAGTAATGTCTATAAATTCAATTTTCTTAAATGGTTTATCAACTTTTGCCCCGGTAATATTGCCCTTGTCTGTTCCAATATTTATTGTTGTCATAGTTTTGCATTCTTTGATTTCGGTGTCTCCAATTACTTTCAATATCCTTGCAGCTTCTATTTGTTTTTTTATTAAATCATCTATCGTCTTTTACCTTCTTTGACTGAAAATACTTACAAACATCCGTAGCATGAGTATTCATACTAACCCTTGAACATTTACAATAATTCCAATATGAACAATTTTCACAAATAATATCAGATTCATTAATTTCTCTGTTTAGTTTAATAAATTTAATTTCAACACTTAAATCTGGTAATTGGGGTGTCATTTTTTTGATTTAAAAGGTTAATTACTCTTTTGATTTTACAGATGAAGTACGATAATGGATTGCATATACCGGATTTCCCATTTCTTGGAACATAATCATCACACCATGCCTTTCCACAGGTAGTATCATTTTTTTCCATACAATCCCCAATTTCTTGACAAGTGAAATAATCTGAATTAATTTCACGAATACCAGGGAAAAGTATTATCTCTTCTAAATCTTCATCTTTAAGTTTTTCCCTCCAAAAATCAAGCATATATCCATACTCTTCATCAGTATCATCAAAATATATTTTTTTGCTCATTTTACCCTCCGTTATTCTGATTCAATATTTATAGTTTTACACTTAATACACTTATATCGTGTTTCATAAAGAGATCCCCCTTCTAATCTTTGAGAAGTAACAGCATTACACTTAGAACAAAACTTTTCATATTTTAATTTCTGATTACTCATCTTATCATTTTTTAATAAGAGAAGTCCAGTTACTATACTTCACCGGACTTCAATCGGCACCTTTACAACCGGTATACCAGTTGAATGGTCTGCCTGGGTGCAGGGTAATACCCCGCTCAAATTTACCAGAATTAGTACGAATGAAGCCCGTACCGGCTTTATCTTGGATGTCATCTAATGATTTTTATTAAAATTCTCCGGTCTGCCTTTTTTAGAAGCTCTTTCAATAGTACACCGAAAGATCACCCATCCATCTATCATCCGATCTGCCCCATTCAATAAATTTCTAAGCCGGAACAAACTCACTCCTGTTCTTTTGGATAAATTTTGTAAAGTCGTTACAACTTTTCCTTCAATTGCCCCAAACTTCATGTAAAAAAAGGCTTCCTGCATGGCATTTAATTTAAAATTTCATAATTGCGTCTGTAAAAGTATATCAAACTTCTCATTTGTGTAAATTTAATTCCTTTTATTTATCAACAAAATACCAATTTACCCCTAAAACCATCAAAATCAGTACCTAAATTACCATGTTTGTTAATAAAACTTAACACTTATGGCTATAAACTTGTATTAAACTTTATCTGTAGCCATCCTTGTCTGCCATATTTTAAAGTCATCGTTCTCAAAAAACACCCTTCCCTGGTAAAAATACCGGCGAAGTTTCCACTCACCCAGATCAGTCATCCGTGCTAACCGTGTAAGCGTACGAACAATAAACGTATTATCCTTGCTTTTGTGCTTATCAATCACAAAATACATAGCCTTTATTGTATTGTCAGTCATATAGTTAGTTTTCTATTAATACCCTGTTACTCTGTAATTCAATCCTTCTGATCTCAGTATAAACATCCCCCATCACCCTCCAGTACTCCGGAGTGCCAATAAACTCCTCGTCAATAGTATGCTTCATCCCCTTAAAATGCCCATCCTCAAACGTAAGCATCACCCTTCCACATAGTTCTCCTTCCCCACCAACAACGTAGGTATAGACAGTTAAAACCCTTTCCTCCGATAACATAAGTACCTGCATATCAATTAAACCATTTAAGTTCTGTAGTACCCTTAAAGCCTTTTATCCATATAAACCACGCATAAGCAATAGCACTCGATGTTATAAAACCTAATCCCTTACCAAATACGCCATTCTTAACACATAGCAATCTTGAACTCGACACCCATATAGTCTTTGGTGGATGCTTGGTAAACAACTGTTTACGTGCCTTACCTTCCAAAAACGATAATTTCATAAACATCGCCACCTTTCTACCATCCGGAATGATAGTCAATGCCTTCTCTACAAATTCCTGAGCATATACATACGGTGGATTAGTGATAATATCCCCATCCCACTCCAATACATCCATACCCAAAAAATTTACACCTCCTTCTCCATATCCCCTATCAATCAAATCACTACTCCTTACAATATATCCAGCTTTTTCAAACACCCTACTCAAATGTCCTTCTCCACACGCACACTCCCATATAGGTGAAACAAACTTTTCTATACCAAGCAACAATTCCCCTGCTTTGGGATCTGTTGCGTAGTAGTCGTGTAATTCCCGATCTTCAAGAGTATGATTACTGGCTCCCATGCTTTTAAATACACTATTACTATTTCCTGTCCAATCTTTCATACCGCAAAATTACAACGCCTTTTCTCTATTTCCAAATAATTTTACAAATAATTTACCTTTTCCTTGTTAAAATGCTAAATAAACTGGACTATTCTTGCATAACCACTATTTAACCTGAAAGCTAAAATATATTTATAATGCTAAAAAAAATATACCTATTCTTGCTTATTTACTACTTTGTCGAACTAAGATGGGTAGGAACTCTATGTATATATACGGGGGTGTGTCGTGTGTGTTCCGAAACGGGAACTAGCGACCCGCCCCCCTGTCATTATTAAATGGATTGTTCTGATAAACAAACGATTAACCTGAAATGGCATAAAGAAGGACAGACAGAAAGAAAGAAAGGTAAACACACAACAATGTCATCCTTGACCTGATCCATGGCTTCTGGCACCTAAAAAGCGACATACTAAACTCATGCAGCCCTACAGCAGCAAGCAAAAAGCCAAATTTTATACTATAAATTCACAAAACATAGTATAAATATAATGTATAGAATTGATAAGCTGAATGATAATACTATTATGTCAATAAGGGTGCATTTTCAGGTTAATCGCTTGCATCCTTAGATGAACGTAGATAAACTCACTCATCACCTAAAATCTTAGTTATAGGATGAATTCATACTAATAATAAACAGTACTATTATGCTAAAATATAGGGTATTTTCTTAGCTTTTATAACCACTATGAATATCAGGCAGTTACAGGAATTATCTCTATAACTTACTCAATAGCAAGGCAATACATAAAGTACATATCTATAAAATAATAATGGCATTTAATCTAACACTCTGATAATTAAGTAATAACTATTTAGAACCATTATAAATAAATTCTGCTTTGTTGTTATGTTGATTGTATCTTTGATTTATCAAATTATGAATAAAGCTACAAATTGGTAGGCGTTTAATAAATTAATTAACAATTTAAAACAAAAACAAATTATAGAAGCAATCATTAACAAAAAACGGTATAATACCGTAACAGCTACAGAAGTAGCAAGTAATAAATATTGGGATGGTCATAATTGGGATCGCCAAGGACGTTCAACAACACTTTTTAAAACTAAAAAGGGTAACTTTTTTACATACAATGAAACAAGATGGCAGGGGGAACAGAACAGTATTAGACCTCTGTCAAAAGAAGAGGCAATGGATATTTATGAAGAATTGCCGGAACAGGAAATGACTTACGAGGAGGCGTTTAATGTCACACCTGATGAGGCGTAAATAATAAGCCGGTTACAAGTCCGGGTATAATTGCGAGGAAGGGGACTTATGTCCCCTGTAAACAAACCTTATTATTAACCATAAATAAAAATTATCATGGAAAAAGAAAATTTAACACAGTACAGCGATGAAGAGTTATCTCTTCGAGTACAAAATGATGAACCATTATACAGGATGTATATGCGTGACGTTAAACGCAATGATTTTAATGCTTTAATGTGTGAGTTGGATGATATTTTTATATTCACAGACGCACAAAAAAAGGATATGGAAGATACTTTTAGCGCTGAAGTGGAAGAGTACGAGAATGAGAATGAATAAAGCCGGTGGCCAGTCCGGGGAAATTGTGAGCCAGGGGAACCAGTCCCCTGTAAACAAACCAATTAACTAAATACCATAATATTATAAATAACAATTTAATCGAGGAAATTGAGTACAGAGGTATGACAATTTCCACGTATTACGATGAAGATCCACAAGGTCCCGATGACTGGGACGATGAAAATGTTTTCCTTATCTATTCTCATCGGGACTTTACCATATTTATGCTTAAACAATCTGTTTACCGATATTATCAACATGGGAGGGACATTTTCTCTCCCATCTACCGGACTATTGCCGTCTATCCTGGGACCTGTTCACATTGTCACCGGATAGTTGAAAAAGGTACGGCCATCGTTTACATTAAATACCTGCATGAGGTCCTTTGTACAGGGTGCGGGATGCCAATTTTAAAAGCCTGCGAGCTTCAGGAAAAAGAAGAAATCATAAACATTTAAAAAAAAGTTATGGAAAAATTTAATTATGATGTATTATTTAAGTTAGAAACATTAGTTAAAATATCATCTTTTAATTCAGGTGAATATTGTCATGGTAAAGATCCATTACTCTGTAAAAAACAAATAATTCCTGATTTAGATATAAAGATGGGAAGGGTAACTAAATTAATCCGATCATTGGGAATAAAAGACTGCCGGATAAAAAAAGTATATTATAAGGATACCAGATGGCACATAAAAAAAATAATTTTCATGTCTGATGAATCTTTATTGACATTGATAAACTTAATATTCAGATATAACCTGGATATGAAACATTATTCAAAGTATGATCCACTTCAGAAGCACCCAACTCTGAAATCAAAAGCATTTGCTTATGCTCAAATTGAAAATCTCAATAATTTATAAACACTTAAAATAAAGCACCATGAAAAAGCCAATTATCCAAGATGATCGCACAGCAGAAGAAAAAGCCGCTACGATCTGTTTTATTGTTGCTACTGATAGTTTTCTATCAGGCTGGGGACAATCTCCCGGACGTTCCATTATTGCTGTACCGATCAAAGATGAAGCCGACAGGCAGAAGGTATGGCTCAGGATGATCGCACGTTCAGAAATGAAACGTATACGGGTAATAACCGGCAATGTTTACCGTCCCCGGCTTTACCCTGGTGATCATCTGCATATCTATAATACTACGAATTCATTCAGATACGTGATATGAAGGTATATTTAAAAAAATTCACCTGCGATAAATATCAGGTTTATTGTGGGAAAACAGTAATTGCACGGGCATACGTGGACTGGCCCATTGATGAAATAAGAATTCTACAAGGTATGCCCAGAATGGAGACTATAACGAAAATTATCGCCGAATGTCCGGAGTATGCAAAAAGGTATCAGTTAGACGGGCATAAATGGCCACTTCTATTTAGTGCACTTAAAAAGGTCAAGTTACCAAATTTAAGTATAGTAATCATTTAAAAATCAAAACTATGAGTCACTGGAAAAATTTAGATTTAACTAAAGATCAACATCTAATGTCAATTAGGGTTAATGGACAAGAGATGGGTCATATTGAAATAGAAAACGAAAAAATTATAACAAATGGATTCATAGGAGAAAACACCTATGAAAATTTTGTCGAACTTATTTATGGGTTACAAGGATTTGACATAAAAATAGATGATTTTTTCTTTTAAGATAAATAATAGGAGATTAAAATTATGAAACTTTATGCCTTTATGCCAGTTAAAGAAAAAACTTTAACAGACTTTATTAATTGGCCATGTCAAAATGGATTATCCCCTTCTGTACATAAAGGATATCTATGTATTTTAAAAGGTCAACACTATTATGAAATGCACTTTAT
>Ga0172380_10006135_pt1 | contig 14134 bp, 12 predicted proteins | sample Leawe162metaG_FD_119747 | JGI IMG/M metagenome (GOLD analysis project Ga0172380, IMG submission 119747) | Leachate microbial communities from a municipal landfill in Southern Ontario, Canada - Leachate well 162 metaG | ecosystem: Engineered > Solid waste > Landfill > Unclassified | place... | reverse complement strand
GGGAGCGGCGGCGATCCGGGTGCCGTCGCCCTCCGGGGACTGGGTGGTGCGCCTCCCAAAGCCTGCGTCGTGGTGGGCGATGGACGACCTGGAGCGCGAGATGCGGTTACTACCCTCGCTCGCCCGGCAGCCGTTCACCGTCCTCATCCCACAGGAACCGCATCTAATCCGCGACCACGCCGGTTGCCCCGCTGGCGCGATGCATCGGATGGTCCCCGGCACGCCGCTTTCAACACGCGGCACCCCGCGCGGGGCTGCGCGAATAGATCTCCTCCGTGACATTGGTGAGTTTCTGTCCGTGCTGCACGCCACCCGAACTACCGCGGCCAAGCGCCATGGTGCGAGAGAGATCGATCTCTGGTCCGAGCGATACGCCAATCTGATCGCCGAGGTCGTTCCGCTGCTCCGTCCGAAGACGCGGGATTGGCTGGAAGATCTTGGGGCGGCGTTCGCCGAGGCAGGAGGCAGCAGGCGAGCGCCGCGAGTTCTGATTCACGGCGACATCTCCGGCGATCACCTCCTGCTGGACGACGGAGGCGCTCTGTCTGGTGTGATCGACTCGGCGGACGCGATGATCGCCGATCCGGCCCTGGACTTTGCGGGCATCCTCAACCACCTAACGTGGCGCGATCTGGAGCAGATCTGGATGCGCTACACGGGGACGATTGATGCGGACGTTGTGCGGCGGACACAGTTCTACATCACTGTCGCACCGGTGTTCTCCGTCCTGTACGGCGAGATCGGGGCCGGGCCGGAGGAACGACTCCGAGGGATACGCCGCCTCACCGCCCGGGCGGCTGCGGCCAGCCGAGGGTGACGCCGGAACCTCAAGGGCTCCGCGAACGTCCCACAGACGGACGAAGGAGTCAGAGCATGCACATGACCCCGCTACGTATCATCGGGCTGCGCACGATCGGGATCGGGCTCGTGGGCGTCGCGTTGATCCTCGCTGGGTGCGACAACTCCGAGGCGTCTGGCGACGACACGACGCCGACCGTGACTGCGACGGGAAACGCCGCGCCTGAATCGACGATGGGGCCCACGTCGGACAGCCGGCCACCGGCAGCGATCGCCAGCATCGACGGAGAGCCGCACGACCTGGCGCTGGGCACGTACTGCTGGGGCGGGATCTGCGCCGACGCGATCGGGATCATCACGCCTCCGGAACCGGTAGCAGTGTCTGCGGGCGCGTCGCTCGACCTCGCGGGCGACATCACCGGAATCGAACTCACGGAGAGCAGCTGGGTGATCTATCCCGTCACCGGCGAGCCGATCGGCACCGGCGAGAACTGGGTGGCGTTCCGGCCCGAGGCCGACACGATCGAAGTTCCGGCGGGGGACGGGGCGGCGATCCCGAGCGACCTCGAAGCCGGCGAATACCTCCTCACGCTGACCGCGCGCCAGGAGGGACAGGATGCGTTCTACGGGCTGCGGATCGTCGTCGACTGAGCCGCGACCGGGGGACGCGGCGGGCGAGGAACGAACGGAGAGGCCGAGGTACACTCGGCCTCTTCCGGCGTCCGGCGCGAAAGCCGGCGATGTGTGCCCGTCGGGCGATACGCCGGACGTGGTGGTAGGAGCAGCGCGTGGCGACCTTCGACATCTTCGTCCTCCCGGGTGACGGCATCGGCCCGGAGGTCACAGCAGAGGGCGTCCGCGTCCTGGAAGCGATCGGCCAGCGCTACGAGCATGTGTTCAACTTCGAGCAGGACCTGGTCGGGGGCTCCTCGATTGACGCGCACGGCGTCGCGATCACACCCGAGGTGCTGGAGAAGGCGGGCAAGTCGGACGCGGTGCTGTTCGGCGCTGTCGGCGGGCCGAAGTGGGACAACCCGACGGCGGACGTGCGGCCGGAGCAGGGCCTGCTGGCGCTGCGCTCCACTCTGGGGCTATGGGCGAACCTGCGGCCGGTGAAGGCGATCCCGGCGCTCATCAACGCCTCCACGCTGAAGCCCGAGATCATCGAGGGCGTCGACATGGTGGTGATCCGCGAGCTCACGAGCGGGCTGTACTTCGGCAAGCCGCAGGAGCGTCGCGTGGTGAACGGCCGACGTGAGGCCGTGGACACGAATTACTACAACGAGGACGAAATCGCGCGTGTCGCGCACCTTGGCTTCCGCATGGCACACGCGCGCCGTCAGAAACTCACGAGCCTGGACAAGGCGAACGTGATGGCGTCTTCTCGGCTGTGGCGCGAGGTGGTGACCGAGGTCTCCGCCGAGTACCCGGACGTGAAGCTTGAGCACGTGCTGGCGGACGCGATGACGATGCACCTGATCCGTCGTCCGCGCGACTTCGACGTGGTGATCGCGGACAACATGTTCGGCGACATCATCACCGACGAGGCATCGATGCTGACGGGTTCGATGGGGCTCCTCCCCTCTGCGTCGCTGAGCACGGCGAGCGCGGACGGCACGAGCCTGGGCATGTACGAGCCGATCCACGGCTCCGCACCGGACATCGCCGGCAAGGGACTGGCGAACCCGCTGGCGATGATCCTCACGACGGCGATGCTGCTGCGGCACTCGTGCGGCCTGGAAGAAGAGGCGCAGGCGGTCGAGCAGGCCGTCACGGATGTCATCGAGAGCGGCCTCCGCACGGCGGACCTGGCGGGGCCGGGCGAGAAGGTGCTGAACACGCAGGAGATGGCGGACGCAGTCCTCGACCGGCTGGGACGCTAGGGGCTCGCGTAGCGGGCTACAGACCCACCTGCAGCGGTTCCGACGGCACCTCGCCGGCTGCGAGCGGGGTGAGGAGGGCTGCGAGGCCGCGCGGGATCAGCGGATCGGTCGTGGGGTCGAGGGCCTCGAGGTCGGCGACGGAGCACCAGCGGTACCACTCGGGGTTGTGCATGAAGGCCTCGTTCTCGCCGATCGCCTGAGGGTGCGGCTCGAACGGAGCATCGAGGTGGACGAGATAGTACCGCTCGATGAAGCGCACGGGGTGGTGCGCGAACATCTCGCCCGCGTCCTCCAGCGTGACGTCGCGGGCCCACACCCACGGGCCGAGCGGTACCTGGAGGCCCGTCTCCTCCCATAGCTCGCGGAGGGCGCATTCCTCGAAGGTCTCGCCGGGCTCCATGCCGCCGCCGGGCGGGAACCAGAGCGTGCGACCATCCTCCAGCGGTGCGAGGAGGAGGAGGACACGGCCGGCCGGATCCAGGAGGAGGACGCGCGCGCCGGGGCGCTGCTGAACGTCGGGCTGTTCGGTGGTCACAGGCGGCTCCCCGCGAGCATCATTGCTCAGGATCCGGGGTGTGCCTACACTTCACTCATTATGGCAACGAAGTCTGCGTCTCAACAGGCGGTGCGCGCTGTCCGGCTCTCCCAGCCGGCAGCGGCCATCATTCGCCGTCGCTGAGCCCGAGGAACATCCAGGTTCCCTCGGTGGCGCAGGACGTGCTCGACCGGTCACAGGACGCGAATCGAGACGCTCCGCCCGCGAGGGACGGCCAGCGAAAGACGCGACCATGACCACGACCCACACCCTGACTCTCTATGACACCACCCTCCGCGACGGCCTCGGCATGGAGGGGCTCAGCCTCTCGCTCGAGGACAAGCTGCTGATCGTGCAGAAGCTCGATGAGCTTGGCATCGACTACATCGAAGGCGGCTACCCGGGGTCCAACCCCAAGGATGCGGAGTTCTTCCAGCGCGCGAAGTCGTTGACGCTCCAGCACGCGAAGCTGGTCGCGTTCGGATCGACGCGGCGCGCGGGCGGAGATGCCGCGACCGACCCGGCGATCAAGTCCGTGCTGGACGCGGAGACGCCAGCGATCACCCTCGTCGGGAAGTCCTCCAGCCGCCAGGTCCGCGAGGTTCTGCAGACGACCGAGGAAGAGAACCTGGCGATGATCCGCGACTCGATCGCGTATCTGACCGGTCACGGCAAGGAAGTGACCTTCGACGCAGAGCACTTCTTCGACGGCTATCGCGAAGACCCGGACTACGCGATCGCGTCGCTGCGGGCGGCAGAGCGCGCGGGTGCACGCACGGTCGCACTGTGTGACACCAACGGCGGCAACATGCCGTGGGAGATCGAAGCAGCGGTGAAGGTCGCCCGCGAGGCCGTGTCCTGTGACGTGGGCATCCACGCACACAACGACACTGATGAGGCCGTCGCGAACACGATGATCGCGATCCGCGCGGGGGCGACGCAGGTGCAGGCGTGCCTCAACGGCTGGGGCGAGCGCACGGGCAACGCGAACATCGTCTCCGTGATTGCGAACCTCAAGCTGAAGATGGGCATCGACGTCGTCACGGACGAGCAACTGAAGCGCCTGACCGAGGTGGCGCACTTCGCGCAGGAGCTCGCTAACCTGCCCCGCGATCCTCAGCAGCCGTACGTGGGGAGCGGCGCCTTCGCGCACAAGGCAGGGCTGCATGTCGCTGCGATCACGAAGTCGCGCGGGTCCTACACCCATGTCGATCCGCTGCTGGTCGGCAACACCGAGCGAGTGCTGGTCTCGGAGCTGGCGGGACGTCGCAACGTGGTCGAGAAGCTGCGCGAGCAGGGCGTGGAGCTGGAACTGACTGACGAGCAGGCGGCGGAGGCGCTGCAGCAGGTAAAGGCGCGCGAGGCCAAGGGGTCAGCGTTCGAGTCTGCGGAGGCGTCGTTCGAGCTGCTGGTGCGTCGAAGCCTACCCGGCTACGCGCAGCCGTTCGCGCTGGAGGACTTCCTGATCGTCGAGCGCCGGCGCAACCTCGATGGTGTCGCGCTGTCGCACGCCGATAGCGACGCGATGATGGCCGAGGCGATGGTGAAGATGCGCGTCGGCGAGCAGCTGCTACAGGTGGCCGCAGACGGCAACGGGCCTGTCTCCGCGCTGGACGCGGCGGTGCGTAAGGCGCTCCACCAGGTGTTCCCGCGCATGGAGGCTGTCCACCTGGTGGACTACAAGGTGCGCATCATCAACTCCCAGGCCGGCTCTGACGCTGCCGTGCGCGCGCTCATCGAGACATCCGACGGTCTGCACCGCTGGCGCACGGTGGGCGCCTCCACGGACGTGATCGAGGCGTCCTGGCTGGCGCTTCAGGATGCGTACGAGTACTGGCTCCTGCGCTGGGGTCAGCAGGCGTAGCGCGCGAGCCTCGCCCCCGACGTGCGAGGCCCTAGGCTCGACCGGGCTCGTCGTTGTGTGCCGGATCCGGCGTTCCCAGCGGCAGGAACACGGAGAAGGTGGTGCCGCGCTCCTCGGTCGAATCGACGGAGACGCGGCCGCCGTGCGCCTGCACAAGCTCCTGCACGATCGAGAGTCCGAGGCCGCGGTGGCGCCTGCCGCTGCGCGCGCGGTCGACCTGGTAGAAGCGGTCGAAGACCCGCAGCAGGTCGTCGGGGGGGATGGCCTCGCCCTGATTATGGACCTCGATCAGCACCCCATCCGCTACTTCGCTGGCGTGGAGGGTGACCGCGGTACCCGGCGGCGCGAAGCGGATCGCGTTCTCCACGAGGTTCGCCAGGACCTGCTCCAGGCGGCGACCATCGGCGTGGATTGTGCCGCCGCCGGTGACCGCGGCGAGTTCGACGCGCCGCTCCTCCGCCTGCAGGCGGAAACGGCGCACCGTTCCCTCGATAAGCCCGTCCACGTCGACGGGCTCGACCTCCAGATGCATGGTGCCTGACTCGATCTCGGAGAGGTAGAGGAGGTCGTCCACCAGCAGGCGCATACGTTCCGCCTCCTCGTTGATGAGTGCCGCGGCCTCCTTCGGATCTCCAGCGACCCCGTCCATCACCGCCTGCGAGAAGCCCTGGATCGAGGTCAGCGGTGTGCGGAGCTCGTGCGAGACGTTCGCCAGGAGGTCGCGCATGGTGCGGTCGCTACGACTGATGCGGCTGGACATGAGGTTGAACGCCTGCGCCAGCCGTCCGACCTCGTCCTCGCCGTTGACCTCGATGCGCTGATTGAGGTCGCCGCCGGCCATGGCCTGCGACGCCCGCGTGACCTGGGCGATCGGGTTGGTGATGCGGGAGGAGAAGAGCAGCGCGAATATGACCGCGACGACGGCGGCGCCGATGCCGGCGAGACCGAGCCGCGGCACGAGGCGTGACCAGGCACGCGCCACGTCATCCGCGGGCACCGCGATGATCACGGCGGACTGCGACTGACCGATGATGCCGGTCTGGGGCGTCTCCTGCGCGGCGAACAGGTACAGGTCTTCCCCACCCACGCGGAGGCGCTGGCTACGGAACGCGGTGATCTGACCCACTCCGTCGAACCGCGAGAAAGAGAGAGACAGGGTCTCGCCCTTCAGTGGCTCACCCTCCCTGGTGTCCGCGATCACCAGCGCGTTGCGGTCGACGAGGAGCACGCGGACATCGAAAGCGCGCGACCACTGGACGAGCTGCGCGCGACGGAGCCCGAGCGGCCAGCCCATCTCCTCGCGGCTTCGGTCGTCCTGGGTGATCGGCCCGACCAGCACGCCGATGCGGGCCTCCGCAGAACGCGCTTCCTCCTCCCGCAGCAGGAGGGCGACGGCGGACGCGGAAAGAAGCAGTGTGAGGAGGATGACGATGCCGAAGCCCGTCAGCAGGCGGGCGCGGAAGCTATGCAGCATCCGTCGCGGGGACGAACTTGTACCCGACCCCCCAGACCGTCTCGATCTTCGGGCGGGCGTGCTTCAGCTTGTCACGCAGCCAGGCCACGTGGACATCGATGGTGCGGGCGTCGCCGTAGAAGTCCTCGCCCCAGACCATCGAGAGCAGGCGTTCGCGATCGAGGGCGACGTTCGGGTAGCGCATGAAGGCGTTGAGGAGATCGAACTCTCGCTGGCGGAGCCGGACGCGCTCCCCCGCGACGACCACATCGCGGCTGGCCGGGTCCAGCGTCACGTCGTCGATCGTGATCGGGTGCGACCCACGGTCGTCGGCCTCATGCCGGTCCCAGTCACGGCGACGAAGGTTGGCCTTCACCCGGGCGACAAGCTCGCGGGGGTTGAACGGCTTGGTGACGTAGTCATCCGCGCCCATCTCCAGGCCGACGATCTTGTCGACGTCGTCAGTGCGGGCGGTGAGCATGATGACGGGAACATCGGAGTCCTTGCGGATCTCGGTCGTGACCTCGAAGCCTCCGAGCTCCGGCATCATCAGGTCCAGGATCACGAGGTCCGGCTTCTCCGCGCGAAACCGCTCCAGCGCCTCGCGGCCATCGCGCGCAGCGACGACCTCGTAGCCCTCCTCGCGGAGGTACATACGCAGCAGCTTCACGATATTGGGTTCGTCGTCGGCGACGAGGATCTTGGCTGGCATCAGTCGTCGCGCCTTACAGGAGGATGGGTCGGGGCCGGCCCGTGGCCGTGACTCGCAACCGCTCCCACCACTACTGCTTGATTCTTGCGAGTCGCAGTGCCGGGACGGCCCCTTCCACAAGGACAGAGTGCCGCCCGCCGATTTGCGATCCGTGACCCAAGTGTAAAGAGACTGCAAATCAGGGGGGACACGGCAGTTTCGTCAGGCAGGCGTCCTGCCCCGCTCTGCGCCATCGCGACCGGAAGTCACTGTGACCGCCTGCGCCGTGATATATCAGATTCAGATAATGAGGTCGGTATGCGGGCGCTGCTGACTGTTGCTTTTGGGCTGCTGGCGGGAGTCTCGCTAGCGGGCGCGATTCTTACACCCTGGACAGAAGTGTCGCGATTCAACCTCGGTTCGCTCGACCGATACTCAGTCGGTGCTCTGACGACCGCACGCCTGGAGGATCGAGGCACGATCAAGACGCCCGAGGGCTACCCACCCTTCGAGCAGGTCCTGGTCGCTCGAAGCGCTGAGGGGGCAGTGAGCGCATTCCCCGCCAGCGCTCCCGGCACAGGCTGCGCGGTGATCGCAGATGCGGGGGAGTACTCGGCCATCGGGCTCCGCGACGACTGCTCCACCGACCGCTGGACGTGGACGGGCCGCGCGATCGACGGGACGAGCACGGACCTCCCCCGCCTCGCGACGGAGATCGTCGACGGCGCCGTCTTCGTGCGTACCGATGCGTTCGTGTTCAGCCGGGAGGTACCGGACATCGCGGCGGCCACGCCAGAGGAGTTCACCGTGAGCACTGCGGAGACATCGGGTGAAGCAGTGGTGTCGCAGGATGGCCGCGCGGCGCTGACGTTCGCTGCGCTCGGATTCGCGCTGATCGCGCTGTTCGTGCACGTGCGACGTCATCCGACACCACCGCCCCCGCGCACGGTCATCCAACGCGGGCGGTTAGGTTGATGAGGATCGTCAGACTGCACACCGCGCCTGGTAGCGGCGCGGAGTACCGTGAGCACCCATTCGTCGAGGCAGGCGGCACTATGTGAGCGATCCCATGGGATGGGTTTCGCGGTTGAGCCTGAGGCTGCGACTCCTCGCGTTCGTGGTCGTAGCGACGATTCCGCTGATCGCCGTGACCGCGGTCAACGCCGGCCAGGATCGCGCCGCCGCCGAGGAATCCGCCACTGCGCAGCTCCGAGGAATTGCGCAGCTGGGTGCGACAGCGTATGAGCAGGCCAGCGCGGCGGCGATGACCGTGCTGACGGAGCTGGCGGACGAGCCCTTCCTCATCGACTCGAACCCTGCGACATGCAACCTCGTCCTGGGCCAGATGGGGAACGCGCACCCTTCCTTCTCTGCGCTCTCCGTGGCGGACCTGGACGGCACTGTCCGGTGCTCCGGGCAGGCCAACCTGATCGGCGCCTCTGTGAGCGACCGTCAGTACTTCCAGGATGTGCGCGCTCGGCAGGAGTCCACGCTGAGCGGCTTCCTGATCAGCCGTCCGGCCAACATCCCGATCGTGGTGTACGCCACGCCAATCTTCGACTCCTCCGGGCTCGCGGGCGTCCTCATCCTGTCAGTAGAACTGACCTGGTTCGCGGAGATGTTGGGAGCGATCGAGTTGCCGCCGGACACACGCGTGATCGTTACGGCGAGCGACCACACGGTGCTGACCAGCGCTCCCGTGGACAGCGGGATTGAGGTAGGGACGTCGTTACTCACGCACCCGATGGCGGCAGAGATCGGGCGCGAGCCGTCCGGGGTGGGGAGCTTCACGGACCCACTGACCGGCGACGATCGGTTGGTGGGATTCCAGGTGGTGTACACAGAGGCGGGACGCCCGCTGGTCGCTGTGACTGCGACGACCCTCAAGAGCACCATCACCGCGCCAGCAGAGGCCAGCTTCCGTCGCAACGTGGGCGTGGTTCTGGCGGTCGCGGTGGTCGGCACCATCGTCATGTGGATGAGGACGACAACAACTGTGCAGCGACCACTCGCGGAGCTGGTGGCTGCCACACGGCGCTTCGCGAGCGGCGAATGGAGCGCAAAGACTTCGCAGTGGGTCTGGTCCCCCGGAATGGCGTCCGAGGTACGCGAACTGGCGACGGCGTTCGAATCCATGGCGGAGGCCGTAGCCGAGGGGCAGGAGCGTCTTCAACACATGGCGACCACGGACACGCTGACGGGCCTGCCGAACCGGATGGAGTTCGTGCGAGTGGGCGACGAACGCATGGCGATGGATCCACAGGCCTACACGGTGGCCACCGTGGCCGCACGCGACTTCTCGATGGTGAACAGCACGTTCGGCTACGACGGTGGAGATGGCATCCTGTGCCAGGTGGGCCCTCGACTGCGGGAGACCTTCGGCCTCGACACGGTCGTGGGGCGGATCGGTGGTGACGAGTTCGCCGCACTGATCCCACGCGCGACGGAGCAGGAGGTCGCGGCCAGGATCGCCGGCCTGCTGGGCGCACCCTTCGATGTCCACGGTGAGCCGATCGCGCTGTCATTCGTCACCGGAATGGCGATCGCGCCCGCGGACGGCACCACGACGGAGCTGCTGGTGCGACGTGCGCAGGTGGCGGCGCGGTCGGCACTGCGCGAGGGACAGGAGATCGCGCGGTTCCTGGTGTCACGCGACGAACCGCCACAGAACCAGGTGCAGACGCTCAGCGCGCTGCGGCAGGCGCTCCAGGCGGACGCGCTGGAGCTCTGGTACCAGCCCAAGGTCAACCTGAGGACGGGCGAGGTCTTTGGTGCGGAAGCGCTGAGCCGCTGGCGAGGGTTTGGCGAGGAGTACATCTCGCCGGAAGTCTTCATCCCGCTGGCCGAACGGTCCGGACTGATCACCTCGATCACACGCTGGGCGCTACGGCGTGCCGCGCGCCAGTCTGAGGACTGGAGCGCGGCGGGTTGGCACCTGACGCTGGCGGTGAACGTGTCTGCGCGTGACCTTGGTGATCCCACGTTGCCGACCTGGCTCGAGGAGATCGTGGGCAAGCAGGCGAGTGGGACGATGCCGATCGAGGTTGAGGTCACGGAGACGGCACTAATGGCCGATCCGGCGATCGCGGCACGAACCTGCGATGAGTTGCGCGCGCTGGGGATCGACATCGCGATCGATGACTTCGGAACGGGCTACTCGCCGCTGGTGTACCTGCATCGACTGCCGGTTACTGCGCTGAAGATCGACCAGGCCTTCGTACGGACGATCAACACGAGCCCCGAGTCACGCAGCATCATCCACGCGATCGTGGACCTCGCACACCGACTGGGGCTGACAGTCACGGCGGAGGGGATCGAGGATGCCGAGACGGCGGCGTACCTGCGTGAGGCAGGTTGCGACGCCGGCCAGGGGTTTTACTACAGCCCCCCGCTGCCCCCGGACGAGTTCCAGGCGTGGTTGGCCGGACGAGTCGTGGCGCACACCTCGTAGCGTCCGGCTCCTCTGATCGAGAGACGTGTCAGGCGGGCGTCACCGGGCCGTCGATGCGCTCGAAGTGCTGGAAGACTTCCACCAACCCTCGATGACCGCCATCAAGGCGGAAGCTCGCAGCGGCCTGGTTCTGATCGGCAACCTCGATCAGGAGCTCCTCGCGGAGCACGGAGATGGAGCGCGGCGCCTCCACGCCGATCTTCACCCGCTCTCCGTCGATCGAGAGCAAGCGGACGATGATCTGGCCATCGATGACGATGCCCTGTTCAGCCTTGCGCGTGAGAATGAGCACCCTGGCCTCCTTGCCGTGGGTCGCGTGCCGATGCGGCGGGGCGGCCTGATGGCGCTTCCCTGACCGAGATCATCGGCATCCCGAGCGGCGATCAACAGCGAGGTCAGGCAGAGGCCCGGAGCTCCTGGCGCTGCTCCGCCTCGTCCTCGGCGGACGCGTCGACGGACGCGGGAGACGAGGAGAAGAGCGGGAATCGGAGGTCGTAGTCGGCGTTCTGGACGATGACCTGGCGGGCCATGTGCGTCCGGCGGCAGAGGACCAGCGGGGCGAGCATGTTCGCGGTGATCTTGGTGGGATCCTCGTCGAGCGTCAGCACGCAGCGCACGAGCGCGTCCTGTGGCTCCTGCATGCCCAGCGCGTGGCTGTCCGCATCCTGGAGCTCGAACGCGTAGTCCGCCTGGAAGACGAACGGCTCCATGAGCGCGAAGGCGACGTCCGGATCATCCAGAGACTGGAGCCAGTCCACGGGTGAGTCTGTCTCCGGGATCAGCGCGTAGCGTCGAAGTGACTCGAAGCCGCCGATACCCGGATCGAAGGCGAAGATCTGCTCCTCCGAGACTTCGATCGTTTCCTCGACACCAAGGAAGTTCGTCTTAACCAGCATGTCCGTCCTCCATCCGCCGGGCGGGCCCGGTCTACTAACGCAGGAAGTCCAGCAGGCTCACACCAAGTGAGCGGCTGGTCGCCGACAGTGCCGCCTGGAAGGCGGAGTCACGCATCTGAAGCTCGACCACCTCTGCGGTGATATCGATCTCTTCCAACCCGGCGATCTCTGTACGGAGCGCCAGGTCGTCGTCCTCCAGCCGGAGGCCGGCCAGTCCGAGGCGGCGCATACGTGCGCCGACCTCGCCACGAGCCGTGAGGACGCCCTCAATCTCGAAGCCGATGTCTCCCGCCGCGGCGTTGAGTGCCGTGCGGTCGTTGGACATCAGGGCGTCGCGGAATGCGACGAGCGACGCGAACACGCCGTCAAAGAGCGCTTCACCCTCGATGTTGACGGGGATGCGCTCTCCCTCGCCGATCTCGCGCAGTACCTGGCCCTGGTCGCCGTTGAACGCGAACGTCGTCGGGTTCGCGGGGACGTCCGGCGTGAACGCATTCCCGGTCTGATGCCCCCCGAAGAGGGCGCGACCGGCATGCGTGGTGTTGGCGATCGAGAGCGCCTCGTTGAGGAGCTCGCTTACCTCAGTTGCGATCTGGAGGCGGCCGCTGGAGTCGATGGCGGATGAGTCTGCCTGCACCGCGAGTTCCTGCGCGCGCGTCATGACGTTGCCCAGCGCGACGAGCGACGACTCGGTTGCGCTCAACTCGGTGTTCGCGAGGTCGACCGTGCGCGAGCGCTGGCCGATGAGGTCCAGTCGCGTGCGTGCCGCAAGGGTGCGCGCGGTGGCGAAGGGGTCATCCGAGGGCCGGTTGATGCGGCGTCCGCTCGCGACCCGCTCCTGCGTCTCGTTGAGGCGCGTGGTGGCGGTGTGGATGTGCTGGAGCAGACGGTCTGCGCTACTGCGGTTGCTGATGCGCATGCGACTAGCCCAGGACCCGCATCAGCTCATCGAGCATCTGGTTGATCGTCTGGATGACGCGCGAAGCAGCCTCATACCCCTTCTGGTACTGCACCAGGTTGACCATCTCCTCGTCCAGGTTCACGCCGGAGACGCTGGCCCGGAGCTGGGAGAGGTGCGCGATCGTTGCGCCCTGCGCGGCGGCGGTGTTGTCCGCATCGCGGACGGCCACGCCGAGACGGGTGATCATGCCGTTGAAGAACGCATCAAAGGTCTCACTGCCGCCGGTGAGGTTAGTGGCGGACTGCAGGTCTGCGATCGCGAGCGCGCCGCCGCCGTCGCCGGGTGCCCCAGCCGCAGCGCCGGCGGCAACGAGGCTGAGGTCAGCCTGGACAGCGGCGCTGACAGCGACGGTGGAGGCATCCGTGCCGGTGAAGAACGCAGTGCCGGTGGTGACTCCATCGAGGCCATAGCCAGCGGCATGCGCGGTGTTGACGTCCTCGATCACCTGCGCGATGAGGGTGTTGAGGTCCGCCAGCCGCGCGGGAATGTCCGTGTCGCGCTGATGGATGAGGCCACCGAGCTCGCCGCTGGACACCTGCACAGCGGCACCATCGGAGGTCCACGTCAGATCGTAGAAGTTCTCGTTGGCGGGGTTTCGCTCCAGCGCGATCGAGTTGGAGCTGATGCCGGAGACGAGGGCCCTGCCACCGACGAAGACATCGACATGACCATCCTCGTGCTGCATCACACGGAGATCGGTGAGCTGCGAGAGGCGGTCCAGTGCGTTGTCACGCTGATCGGTGAGGTCGGAGGCCGGATCACCCGTCCCGCGCACCTCGATGATGCGCGCGTTGAGGCGGGCAATCTGTGTCGCGAGGTCGTTGACTTCGCCTGTGGCCGCGGCGATGCGGGTGTTGGCGTCTTCTCTGAGGTCACCGAGTGACGTGGCGATGCGGTTGGCTGCAAAGGCAAGCGTCTGGCCGGCCTGAACAACGGCGGAACGCGCCGCGCTCTGCCCGGGGGCATTCGCCAAGTCGCGCCAGGTGTTGAAGAACTGGCCCATGATCGAGCGCAGCCCGCTGTCGCTGGGCTCGCCGAACGCGAGCTCCGCGAGGCGCAGCGAGTCAGAGCGCGCCTGGAACTCGCCCGCGGTATGACTCTGCGCGCGGATCTGGAAGTCGACGAAGAGGTCGCGGATGCGCTCGATGCCGAGCATCTCGACGCCGTTGCCGACGCCTGTGTCGCCGGGCGCGACGGCGGCAAGGTGGACGCGCTGCCGGCTGTAGCCGGGCGTGTTCACGTTGGCGACGTTGTGCGCCACCACGTCCATCGCCTGTTGCTGGGCGAGGAGCGCGCGCACCGCCGAGTTAAGGCCGATGGAGATCGTCACGGTGGCCTATGCAGATCGGTCGAGGCTGCGGCTCCCGCCGGCGGACGCCGTGGAGCCATCACTGGTGTAGAGCGAGCCGACGAGCACCGAGCGCAGGTAGTGGAGCCAGCGGTCCACAAGCGTGCGGCTGTTGCGCAACAAGTGGGCGTTGACGGCGTGGGCCTCCTGGAGGGCGACCGCTTCCGCCTTCAGCTTTCGCCCGGCGCGTTCGAGACTGGAGGCCATCTCTGCCGGTAGATGCGCGGCGACCTCCGAGATGGTGGCCACCTCCG
>Ga0172380_10006134_pt1 | contig 14137 bp, 15 predicted proteins | sample Leawe162metaG_FD_119747 | JGI IMG/M metagenome (GOLD analysis project Ga0172380, IMG submission 119747) | Leachate microbial communities from a municipal landfill in Southern Ontario, Canada - Leachate well 162 metaG | ecosystem: Engineered > Solid waste > Landfill > Unclassified | place... | reverse complement strand
GACAGCAGGGAGAACAAAAGCAGGCTGTATCCCATGCTCGAAACCGTGATGGGCGAAGAGGAATACACCGAATTCTTGGAAAGTGGACGGGATACCATTGAGAAGGCCAACGAGGTTTTCGCCCCGATTGTCCGGGAGTCCAATGAGAAACTTACCCAATGGGTGAAGGACCGGGAACACACGAGGGAGGCATAATGAAGGACGTATTAAACAAACTCATGTATGCCTTGGCTGGTATCGCGGTGGTATTGGCGTTGTGCGGGTTAATCTGGTTGAAGCTGGCGATTACCGAAGGGTTGGCGCACCCGCCACAAACAGCCCAACAAATCAGATAAACGAATAGACAGACACATAGAAGGCGACTCTTAACCGGGTCGCCTTTTTCGTTATCTGAAAGTGTTATTTTTTGTCTGCTATAATAGGTTATGAACCTATTAACAGAAAAATACTTTTTCCCCTATATTGAGGCGGGGTATTCACAGCGACAGACTCCGTTATTCAGCGAGGTAGTTGATGGAAAGCCACTGGCAGAAGTTGTAGCTAAAGAGCTGCGGGAATTCTCTCCTGCCCAAATCCAGAAGGAAATCGAATACGCACAAAAGGAGGTAGAGTTATGAAAGACATCTACCAACAGATTACCGACAGGATGGTGGAGCAGTTGAAGAAGGGTAATGTTCCTTGGCAACGCCCTTGGGTTGAGGCCCAGAACATCGTCACCCAGAAACCCTATCGCGGGGTGAACACATTCGTTTTGGCGTGTGAGGAGCGGGAAAGCCCGTTCTGGATGACATACCGGCAGGCTGTGGAACTTGGCGGAAATATCAAGAAGGGCGAGAAATCAACCCCCATCATCTACTGGAACTTCAAGGACATGAAGGATGACAAGGGGATTGTCATGCTGGACAGCAAGGGCAGGCCCAAGCAGATCCCGTTCATCCGGTGGGCGAACGTATTCAGCCTTGAGCAGACGGAGAACATCAAGGCCCCGGAGCTGGCCAAGGATGGAGATACGCGCCTTCCGTTGGAGAAGGCACAGGAGATTCTGGAAAAGTCCAAGGTTTGTGAAATGAGCCTGAATGCTCAGCTTTCCGGCCCGTGCTACATCCCTTTGCTGGATAAGGTCGAGGTTCCGAGCATCCAGAGGTATCCGAACCCAGCCTTGTTCTACCATTCTGTGTTTCACGAGCTGGCCCACGCGACAGGCCATGCCAGCAGGTTGAACAGGGACGGCATCACCCTTCCCAGGAGCAAGGAACGATATGCCAAGGAGGAATTGATTGCCGAGTTGTCATCCAGCTTCCTGTGCAATGATGCGGGGATTCTGGGGGATGTTGAATTCAAGAATTCGTCCGCCTACCTGTCCGGTTGGCTCGAAGCCCTTGGGAACGATCCGAAGCTTTTGATTGCCGCCAGTTCATCCGCACAGAAGGCGGCGGAATACGTGAAGGGAGAGAGGGAGATCCAGAAGAAGTCAACCAGGGAGGAGATATTGGACATGATAGCGGCTTCCGGCTCCACCCAGAACGAGAGGGGGAACGATCATGAGCGCGAGTAAGGAATCATACCAAGGGATGCTTATCTATGTCTCACTTGCGGTGGGCACCCTCATTTCCGCCTGCCTGATAAACGAGAATAAAGGGCATCCGTTGGTTTCCAATATCCTGAATTTCGGGAACTGGATAGCAGGGTTCGGGCACATGCACGGATACATTCCAGCCATGTTGGCGGCTTCCCTGTTGGGGGGAGTGATTGTGATGTGTGTGGTTGCCGGTGTTGCCCCCCACTTGGAGGAGAAGATGGCTCTGGCGGGCAAGGACAGGGCAAAGCGGGCACTACAGGAAAAAGAGGGCATGACGGTGGAAGAGGAGCGGGATGCCCTCATTGCCCGATTTGGACAAAGCAAACCCTCATAACGACATGAAAAAGACTCTCCTCATATTTTTGACTTTGGCCACCCTGAATACCGCGAGGGCCGACTACTGGACTTACCTGTATCTCTACTACAACGGTTTCCAGATGTTCGACGTTGGCAAGGGAATGCAGCAGCAGTCCGCTAATATGATGCTTGGGACGATGATGCTGCCGACCGGGCAAGGCATCCTGAATACCGAGATGGACAAGCTGACGGTGAATCAGAAGGAGCTGGATAACCTTGCCGAGGTTTTTGACAATATCGGAGTCAAGGCCACCTCCGACAGCATGGGTGGGACGGTGGTTGCCTTGGATCAGGCCATAGAGCTTGGGGATGTCACCGATAAAACGCTGGAGAATGCGTTGAAGCAGGCCCAGGCGCTGGGACTCGATCCCACCCAGTTGCAGACGATGGGGGCGGCAGCCAAGGCCACGGCAAGGGCACAGGCATTCGACGCCACATTGAGGGAATACGAGCAGATGGGGGGCAGGCCCATGTCATTGAACGAGCGTTCCACCTTGAATGCCAAGATCCAGAGTTTGGCGGACGAGCAGTTGAACCAGCAAATCCTTTTGAAGGTGGCGGAGGAGTTTGCCGAGGCATCCAAGAACGAGCAGAAGCTTGAAGCCGAGCAAATCGGCCGGCGCGTTGTCCAGGGTGCGGCTTTGAATGACATCGACATCAACAAACAGGGGGATGACTACTCCAGTTTTGCGCCCGCGAAGAAATTGGAAGTGTCGCCAGGCCTGTATGATTATCAGGCACTCGGGGGAATCAGGCGGCTGAACAGCCTTACCAGTCAGGGCGTCCCAACGAATCCTGCAACAGGGCAACCCGACTTGAACGGGTTGAACAACACCCCCTATGTTGATCCGGCATTGGGGTTGCCAGAAGATGCACCAGACGTGAGCCAGGCTAGGCTTTCACGCACCGGCAGTGCAGCAATCTGTTTTGATGGCTCTGGCACCAGCCATCCAGCAGGCGACACATACCTGCCAGGGACAGCGTATTCCCCAGGTGGGCAACCATTGAACGGAGACGTAACCAAATATGTTGTTGTGAACAAAGCCGACTATGGCAACGTGGCGATGGGGAGCAAGGTATATGTCTATAACAACACTACAGGCATGGGCACATGGGCGATTGCTGGGGATCGCGGCCCGAATCAGGGGGTTTCCGAAATGTCCACGGCGACCGCAAATGCAATTGGAGTTCAAATTGGCAGAAACAGCCAGGGGGGATACGCAAACTCCTGTTCCAGTGATCAAGTCTCATACTACTTTTACTAACCATGAAAACGAACAACCCAATCAGATGGCTCCGGTTCTCTATGCCATCCAACCCCACAATCAAGAACATGAGATTAACCCTTCCAATTGCACTTGCGCTCATGATGATCACCACAAGCTTTGCCGAGAATTATCCGATTGTTGATGCCAAAGGCCCAGATGCGTCCGTTTCGGTGGATAATGCGGTATTCCTAACTACCCAAGGCGGGATAGTCCAACTTGGGGAGAAGTTTATTGAAGGGGACGTAAATTGGGCACCCACCGGCCCCATTGTCTGTTCATGGAACCCAACATTGCCCTTGGTTGCTATTTTTGTTCCTCATCCCCGCGTTACTGATGTGTTCATTGCTGGAACGCAATCGGGGAAAATATTCAAAGAGACGTTCCCTCAGAAGGATTTCCCTGATTGGTATGATGCATTTTCAACGGCCAGCACGGCTGGGGAATGGGCTGATAATCAACTTGCCGTAACCACTCAGATAAAAATGCGGGACGGTTCAACGAAAACCCTGAACCAGACACTTACCGTTAACAGGGATGGCACTTTCGCACTTTCCCCTATTCCCGAAGCGGCACCGTAGTGCCTAGAATGGCAGATGCATGTCATTTGAGTTTGTTGGCTTTGGCTTTGGTTTTCTTGGAGGTAGTTTGATGTCTGGAAAGCTTTTGAGGTCGAGGACAACCAATGGTGGCACAATGTCCATGTCCAAGCGCACAGCATTTGACATTACAGCCTTGAGCAATTCTAGTGCATGTTCTGAATAGTCTAAGCTCAAGGTAAAGATAATGTGATTCTTGTTTGGGTATGTAGCCTTTTTTTCTATAATGAGGTGTGCTTCAAGTTCAGGAACTCCCTGAAAATCTGAGTCATCGGTTACAACCACGTCTTCGAAGCCGTATCCCGCCTTTGTCTTCCTTTTTACCCAGTTTGTTAAATCATCCCAGGTAGTTAGCTGAACCTTTTCATGCCAGCTCCGCAGTTCAATAGATGGTAGTTTCATAAGTCGTAAATGTCATACAAATTGTGTCAGAAAGGAATTTCATCGTCTGCAATTGGGTGGGATCTAGCCCAAGCGCTTGGAATATCGGAAAGGAAGATGGGAAAGTTGCAAGGAAAGTTGTTATTATCTGTTTTCATCGGCAGAATCTTTTTCAAGCGTATATGTTTTGAGTATGGCAAAAAAACCGAGACAATTTCGCTGAGTTTATCAACATTGGAAATTGAGTAGTAGAAACTAATATGCCATAAAAATGGTGGGAGAGGATGGGAAAGCGGACCTCTTGGCACTGGGTATGGGGGAATTGTGAAAAAGCCACATAAAATAGGATGCCAAAAACCATCATCAAAGAGTTTAGGGAGAAGGTTCAGAAATATCGCGCCCTTGGGATACCCCGAAAAGTTGTTAAAAGCTTTTTTAACGTCTTTCCATGATGACGCAAGGATTTGCCCGTCAAGGTAGGTGAGTAAAGAACGGGGATAAGCGAAGTCGTAGGGAAGATCTTGCGAAATATCTATGGTGCCGGTGAAGGCACTTTTAAGCTCGATGTATCGTTTGGGATTCATTCAGAACATTTCTCCACGTTCATATTGGATTCCTTCAACCCGCAAACTGTTTTTTGAACGAATATACTCTTTGTTCCTCGCCCACCATTCTTCACCAGTAGGAAGAGAACAAATATGATCTTTGGCGGATTCTGGGAAATCAAGGCCAAGACACTTATCGAATAATTGGGGTTGGCCACGGATTACATATTGAGCTATATGCTCCACTGGGGTTTTACCTTCGCGCCCCTTTATAAGCAGATTCTCTACTGTAAGTAGGGCAGGTAAGTCGAAAACTGTTACATAAATGGAGGCAATATGAAACAGGGTGTCTCCATCATATTTATCACTAAGGAAGAATTTCTCAGTTTTGAATTCTTCTGGTATATACTTTAAGTCAATCTTGGCGGCATAATACAATACAGGAAACCCTGCATTGTCCTTTTTTAGCAACACCTCCGCAGTTAAACATTCTTTTGGGAACCGTTCCAACCCACAAAGGCCAAAATGAAAGTCAGAAGCGCCCAATGCATGATGACAAACTGTGTATCCATTATTATCTGATATAAGAAGCATTTCCGGGGAGAGAAAGCCTTTTGGTAGGTATTGAAAAGCCTCTGCGTGTGCTAGGAGATGAAGTGGGGTTTCCCCTTGCTTATTTCGGGTAAGCATGGTTTCAGGCGTGATAAGACTCGCAGGAACCATTGGAAACAATGGTTTATCTATCCATTCAGGGTAGCAGCAAAGGTGCATGGGCGTATTCCCATCGGTGTCTGGCACGCTCAAACTCTTTACCGTCAAACCGCACTTTGGAAGGAAGGCCAATTCCACGGCGATATGGATTGGAGTTCGCCCGTTATCATCTTGAACTGATAAATTTTCTGGCGTTAAAAACTCATCAGGCAAGAAGTTCAGTTTGCCGGTGGCGGCTGCGATATGAAGCAGTGTCAGCCCAGAAGAAAGCTTTTTTGTGAGAATATCGGAAGACAACAGCTCGGTGGGGAGTGGAGCCTTGGGAGAAATGAAAGCGTAATGGAGGGGGGTTATACCGAAACTGTCTTCCTTGAGCATGGTTTCGGCATTCAAATCGACGGGATTATCATGCCATTCAGTCATCAGCGGATCGTGAATATATCGGCTGTGTTCGTGGAAATCTAATCGGATGGTTGCTGCGTAAAAGTCCGAGTCCATACATTATTCGGGCTCCTGCTGGGTTTGGGGGGATTGTGGGGTTTCTACCTCCCTGCCCGACAGGCAATCTAATGGAGATTTGGCGGGTATGTTAAAAACCACATCAAAGTCCGCATTGGCTTTGAGGAAGTCTGCATCCTTGAACTCGAAAATGAATTTGTTCCGTTTTTCATCACGACTGACACAAATTACCTTGAATGGTGCGTCACTCTTGCCACTGGCCATCTTTGCGAGGGCCTTTCCAAAAGATGTTACCTTTCCGATGTGGTCCTTGCCAGCCGCAGATAGCGGGGCGAACAGCTCCATTGAAGGGTCAGCGGCTTTCATGATCTGGAATATTTCGCCAGTGGTAAATCCGGCAGCCATCTCAGATTTTCGGGCGTCATCCTCTTCGCTTTCGGCGGAAATAATGAACCAACCTGCAAGTCGCAGGAATGCATTGGCGTATTTATCGGTTCCAAGCCAATCGCGAGTGGTTAAGGTGGTTGGATCTCCCAGGCCATTGGCTATCATAATTCCGCCTACCGTCTCCGCCCATTCGATGAAACTCGTGAATGGATTACCTAGTTTGCATCCATCAGAAGCCCAGTGCTTCACAAAAACAAGCAAGGCAGCCAAAACATTCTTGCGGCAAATCGGATTTGATTTGTCCAAAGGTTCCCATGAATACAGTAAAGAATGAAGGTTTTTTGTCTTGAATACGTGTTTGTTAGTTGGGCTGTTCGACTTTCTCAGGTGGCAGCGTCGAGAACGGAAACGTAGATCCGGGGAAACATCGAGTTCCTCATTATACGACATGCTGAAAATGATTTCATTTACCATAACAGGTGCATCCGAGGTGCCGATTAACCTATCAGCCCAGAATTCAGAAGTTATTGCAGCTTCGAGGGAGGGGCTATCAAGATCACCACGGCAATTTGCCAAATGCTGAAACCGCCTGCCGGATATGATGGCGCTAGTAATACGCCTTTTCATTTCAGATTCCTCTTCCAAAGGCGGGTCCTGAACTGCCACACCTTCATGGATGATGGGGGAGATCATCGCCAAGTAATCCTTACCAGAACGGGGTTCATCGGCGGTGAACATCCATAATGGGGCTTTTTTTCGCCACCCCATTAGACTCTGACAAAATGGGGTGAGTAAATGGGCTATTGCATGCGTTCTGGCGACACGACTCTTAAACTTGAATTCTCTATATACCCTCGCCAATATTTTTAATGCTTCTTTGCGCTTTAGAGTGGTTTCCCAGTAGTTATGGCAATAGAAATGAACTGTCTCACCTGACGGGTCAACATAGCTATTGAAACCCTCTGGAGCCATTACCAAAAAGGGGAATGTAGTAGATTGAGGTTTTCCCGAACTGTCCTTGCCACCACGGCTTTTTTTTCCAGTGAGGATCGGGATCGAATAAACGAATAGTTTGTCCACAACAGGCAGGGCATTACGGAAGACATCGGATGAAAGAATGACTTTGGCTTGTGCAGGGGTAATTGATGTCCGTCGAGGTTCCATTTGATTCGTGGAATCATTAAAAACCACTTTGACGACACGAAAATGTTGGTCTATTGCCGTTACAAACTCTTCTGGTTTGAAGGGCCGGAAAACTATCCTTTCCAGTTGGGAGGGGGACGCCGCAATCGGCACAATACGTCCAATTAGGCCATTTTTGACACACCAGAGGCAACCTTTGGAAGTTCTCTTGGATACATCGTTTTTTTCTCCACAAAAAGTAGTCGCGTTATGAGGTTCAATTCTGGTTTTATTCCAATTTAGCTTGTAGAAAGCTTCTAACCCCTTAGCAAGGTCTCTGCAAAAATCAGAAATTGGACGATCTAGACGGGGAAGCTCTATGGGGATGGGAGCCGGAAGTCCCGGTGAAGCAGGGTGAACTTTTTCCGAATCGGAATTATCAGCTTTTTGAGCGAACCCTATTTGATTATCCATAGTTATTTATCTAAACGGTTTCTACCTCAAATCCCATAGTTTGGAAGAATGGACGTTGAGAAAGGTTTGTCTAAAACAGGTTTTTTAAGCGCCTCGTCATAACGAACAGTCATCCAATTAACGCCACCCTGCTTGTGGATAATGAGAACTTTCCCGTAGTTCCTGTGCTCCACATTGCTTTTGGGAATTTCTTTGCTTATTTCAAAAGCAAACTTTGTGTCAGCAAGGATGGCGTTTTGTAGGAAGGGACGAGCTTCCGCGCCAATAATGAAGTCAGGAAAGAACCCGCCGCCTGTTGCCAGTATTACATTTACCGAGTATGGCTTTTGAGGCGGGTTTCTGTGCCACCAGAGCACGATATTCAATGGGTCGCTATCTAGCAGTTGCGCGAATTCTGTTTCCCATGTGTTGAGGGGAGGGTAAACCCCGTAGATATTTCTCTTTGAGGTAGGGAGATGAATTTCAGACACTAGCTCTTGCGGAATTGGGTCAGCGTCTTCAATTTCAATGGAGGCAGCAAGGGCAGCTTTTTGGGCATCATAGAGGAGCTGTGAATGCGTTGCCAAGATGAGGTTCAAGATACGATCAACCGAGGCGGGCTCATCAGCCTCTTCCATGCCCTCCTCCTTCAATACTTGCGTCATGCGGGCTCTCAATGCCTTCCTCAATTCCCGAGCGTCAAACTTGTCATTTCGGCAAAGAACTTTCTGGGCTTCGAATGCGGCATGAGCGGGATCGAGGCGGGCGATGGGATATTCAAATTCAAGTTGGTGGGTGAATACTTCCAAAATTCGTTTGGTAATTTTGGCACTGCCCTTGATGGCATCCAGCAGATCCCGAGCGGTGACGGCAAAGCGGTTGGCGCAGTCTTCCTCCGAAGCTTGCGGGTCGGCGGATATAACCTCTGTTTTGAACCTGTCGGGCATACCCGCTTTCAGGGCATATCTGCATATCCCTGTGCCTGTAGTCGCTTTTTTGCCAGAAGTGCTGGACGGTGGATCTGTAGGAGTGACACCAAGCGCATCCAAGAATTGAGGGGTCAACTGATATGGCTCTTGTGAAGCTGGGGGAGGCGTAGGAGAGGGGGAACCGCCAATTACGAGGGGATTGGGTGGAACGGGAAAGAAGGAGCCCATTCCGTCTGGCCCAATGACCTGAACTGTCGGGGCATTGCCGACGATAACCATTGCGGTTGTAGGGCTGATAGTCGCGAATTCTGTGCGAATTTTGTTCATCCGTTGCCCGGCAATATCCAAACCAGCTTGCGACTCTGGATCTGCCAGGAAGACGAAACCGTAACGGAGCACATCAGGGAGGGTTTTTGCCTGCGCCCTACCTTGCAGGCGACGGTGAAAACGGAGAATCCGACCGACGAGCTGAACACCGAAGTCTGGGTCTTGGGTTGCCCGCATGGATACCAAGGTTGAGGCTCTAGGAGCATCGAAACCAAGGGCTACCGCCATTTTGAATATCAGAACCTCTCGTTTTTCATCATTGGCCAGGGCAAGCAAACCCGCGTCGGGTTCATCAGACGTATGGACGGCTATTTGCTCTTTGGAGAATCCATACGTGAGCAGCTTTTCCTTGGCTTTTTCCGTGCTCTTGTCCGCAGAGTCAACTTGCACGAGGAGGAGGGGCACCAGTTCAATGCCCTCATTTTTCAAAGTCTTCTTAATGAGGCGGTGCATAGCAACACCATCTGCAAGCGCAGCATCTTGCAAATTCACCAACTTTTCCTTACCAGCTTCTACCATGTAGGCGGCGCATTTGATACCAGACTTCACTAGCCCAACATCAACGGCATCCTCGCGGCTTATACGAATTCGCCGAAGTTCTGCAATGCCGAGCCGGGTTTGGAAGTCTTTAATGTCGCTGTCATCGGGGGTTGCCGTAACAAGGATAGAATACTCTGGGTTGAGCGTATCATGGAAGAATTGGGCGGCTTGGGTATCGGAATGAAAACCATGATGGGCTTCATCAATAACAACACCTATACGCAAACCCATTTTGCGCAGTTCAACCAGCATCACATCCAGGCTGGGGTTTTCTTCCCTCTCTTTTCTTACGGTGCGGTTGTCTTTAACGCGGGTTGCTACCGTTTGCCATGTAGTGACAAAAACATCACCGCTTTTGGTAGAATATGCAGCCCTGTCTTCTTGAAGGTTCCGAAGCCTGATGCCCGAGAGTTCACTTTTGAGGGCATCTACTGTCTGCCCAACAACACCTTTGAAAGGGGCAAACCAGAACCATACTACATTTTCAATGCTCGAAAAGCGTTCGACTATATTGCCCGATATAAGGGTTTTTCCTGTGCCGGTTGGGGCTTCAATGAGAAGGTAGCCGTTGTGGTTAATGGTCTGGGTTCTACTTGCACTGTCAGCACCAGCGACATCCAAAAGACTCTTGGTATGAGTGAAGATGCTGACACCCGAATGAACAGCCGTGTCTTGGAATACTTTGAGCGTTTTGCGGATCATGAGTTTATTTTTGCAACCCAAACCGCCGTATCAGGCTTTCTGGGATGGCTTCATGTTGAACGTGTTCTTCTCTTAAATGTTCCCTCAGAAGACCAGGTTGCCACGAGTAGATAACGATAGAAGGGCTTGCTTTGACGGCTTTTTTCAAAACAGGGAGAAGTTTCTTATCAAAGCGGGGAACGTAAATGAGCCCAAGCCCATCTTCCTTTCTTTGGAATACATCTGGGGCGATGGAGTTGGAGAGGGAGGAGAAGTGTATCAATTGGAGAATAGTCCAAATGTTTTCATGCGGGAGATCCAGCAAGTCTGATTTGAGCACCCTGCGTAGTTTCCCGTAAGCGAATTCGCCCTCAATTCCTTCCACTGACTTGATGCCGCTTTTTGACTTGTAGGAATAGCCGTTGATAACATTCTCAACCCGTTGGCGGGTTATATTGAGGCAGACATTTTTATCTGGTTCCTCTGCCGTTGCTTCGGTTGAGGATACAAGGATAAAGCGGCGGTTGCCTTGGTCGGCTTCGTTCTGAGCAAGAACAGCGTGGGCGACGGTTCCTGTGCCTGCAAAGAAGTCTAGGATAATATCGTCATCCGTAGTTGTTTGCTCAATGAATGCTCGAATGAGTTCCAATGGTTTTGGGAACGGGAATTCTGCACCGGGTAATATCCTGCGAAGGAGGGCGGTTCCCTCAGATGTTCCCTTGGTTTGCAAGTGTTCACTTTCAACCTCGTCATTTATCAGTTCCTTTACCTCTTCTTTATCGGCAGAGGGAACGATCCAGCTTGAGAGCGGACGATGGGAAAGCTTGAGTTCACTTGTGAATTTCTTGCGGCGAGGGGTATTCCTGCCAATGGTTTTGCCTACCCAGAAGTCAAGATCTGGCAACTCTTCACGTAGGTTTATCGGGGCAGTGCCATTTTCAATGGCTGCAAGTAATTCTTCCTTTGTGTTGTAGAACGCAGGGTTGGGTTCTTCCGGCCAGAGAACCTTTTTATCCCGGATCAGGGCTTCCATTGTAGCACCGCGCAATTTTGACTTCGCTTGGGGTCGGGTTTCTGTTGCATAGGCCCAAACACGATCAGGGTTGCAGGGATACCAAATGCCTGTATCTGGGTTTTGAATTGGGTAGTATGTCCCCTCCCGTTTTTTGTAGTTGTGCGCCTTGGAGAGATCCGAGCTAACCCAGTCTCCCCTGACATCATTATCAGGGTTGGAATAGTCGCTTAATGCCTTTCCTTTGCCACCGAATGTGAAACCAGGGTTGGCATAGCAGAGGACATATTCATGGTCTATGCTACGGAAGTATTCTTTTGAGTCATTGGCACCGCTGCGAGTTCTCCATACGAAAGTTCCAACTTTCCTGCCGGGCATTATCTGGTCGAGCAAGCAGCCCAAGCGGTAAACTTCATCTTCCCCGATATGACACAGCAGAACACCATCATGCGAAAGCATTTCGCGGGCAAGCAGCAGCCGTTGCGACATGAATTCGAGCCACATTGAATGCCGCCAAGCGTGCTCTTTATCTACATAGTTGTCATTATAGATGAAGTCCTTTTCCCCTGTATTGTATGGGGGGTCAATGGAGATACATTTCACCTTTCCTGCAAGGCTCATCCCGAGGAAGCGGAGAGCATCAAAATTATCCCCTTCAATTATCAGGTTCCGCCAAGGAGCTTCACCTACTGAAAGAGAAGCGGCAATATCCAGAACAACGAAGTCCGAATTGATTGCCTTTTCGCGTTCAATTTCGTTCGCTTCCCAGATCAGGCCAAGCCGTAGGGCATCCCGTTTCTCCCGAGCTTTCAGGAGTTGAACCAGTTCGTCTTTTGAGAGGTCGTCGTAATTTGATGCCATTGTTTTGGAGGATTGGAGAATTGTTCACTTCAAGGCAGCCAATTCTGCCAGATATTCTCGGCTATCCTTGCCGGTTGGGGTGGTAATGCGTTTGCCGTAAACCCGCGCAAGGCCATTTTTTACAAGGAGCTTGTCCAGCCAGCCCTGTTTTGTTTCCACCATCGCATACCACCTTTGAAGGTGGGAGGAGCCCAAGGCTTTCTGCCAGCAAGTCCAAACCGTGAAGGGCGAGGACAGCGCAGTGGCTGTGAACTTTTTGGCTTTGTCACCAAGGGCTAGGGCTTGCTCACTTGTTGTTCCCAGGGCGGTGGCTTGTTCTGCCACCCTTTCTGGAAACCGGAGATCCGTTTCGGGGGTGTCCACGAAGTAGAGCCTGAAAATGAATTCTTTGTCCCCTGCCCTCACATGAAAGCTGTCCCCGTCGTTCCACTCGTGCGGGATGAATTGGCAGTTTTCCAATTTCTCCCAAGTCGGGGTGGCACCCAGGGCAAGGCAGGAGGAAATTAAAAACAGCAGAATGATACGCATTGAGGCGAGTAGCGAGATTTGGGTATCAGAATGGGGGTGAGGAAGAAATCAGAAACTGAGAAAGCCGAGGGATACCTTGAACTGGGGATGTTCCTCGATGCTTGGAACTCACTTGAAGAACTCCCACCGGATGAGCGGGCTTCTCCGCAGGTTTTCGGGTTCAGAGTGAAAATCCTTGTCGCCTTGAAGCGACTGGAGGCGGCCCGGATTGTGGCCGAGGGAATGGAAAGGAAGTTTCCGCAGGCTCCCGAAAGCTGGCAGGCCCTCGCACTGGTTTTGCTGGCCGAGGGGGACAAGAAGAATTCCAAGGCGGCATTGAGGAAGTCATTTGAGCTGTCGCCAGCCTCCCGTTTGGTGATTCTGGAGGACGCCAGTTTTGACGAAATCTGGTTGAACCTCTGAAACTACGTTCGCTCTTCCGGGGGCAGGTAGGGGAGCCCGACAAACTGAAATGCCGCCTCCTCAGTTGTGATGGGGATTTTGACACCATCCGCTTTTCTCGTGAACCCGACTCCCCCAGGGTTCCATCCGTAGCCCATGGCCTTGGCTCGCCTTGCCAATTCTTCAACCAAGTCTTTGGAACCAGTGCGCGTAACGAAGGTGGTTGTCCAGGTTTCTAGGGAGCAGATAAAAAAGTCGATGGGGATGCCGGTGGGGACATGCCGGAGATACTTGAGGCTCCCCCCGCACATCGTATTCCCATTGCTACTTTTCCGTTTCTCCAAAATTCCCTTTTTGAGCAGGGCATCAACTTTTTCATCCAGCAAGGACACCAAGACAGCGGGCGGGGCAAGGTCGTCCATGCCCAGCTCCATTTGCGCTGGGGGTTGCGCCCGCTGGATAGGGACAAGAACAACTTCGATGTCCGAGACGAACGCTTTTTTTCTGCGGATCGATCCAGCAATTTCCCATCGGACACACGAGGCCCCAAGGTTGTGCCCGGAGGGCAGCATGAGGACATCAACAAGGGCCAGGGCATCAGCGCGGGGGAACTTTTCTTTCACATTTTCTTGTTTCATCCACAAGTTTAGAGGTCGGGAAATTTCTCGTAAGCTGACTTTTTGTTTCCGCGAAGATGGAGGTCGGCCCTGTCTTTGCCGAGAAAACCAGTGGCAACAGGGAGAAAAGTTTGGGGAAGTTTGGGGCATATTCAGGCAGTTTGGGGCACTGAATTTGGCGTTTTTGACGCTTGGCGGCGTTTTGGTATTTTCGTCTCTCCCGTCCGCAGAGCCTGTATTCATGCGGTTTCCGAGGGGAAAATGGGAAAAAGAAAAGTGGTCGGGGCGACAGGATTCGAAGCTGTTACCTTTCTATGGCAAAATAGAATTTACTTGCGGTTTGGGGCAGGTTTGGGGCATTATCGCGAAGTGAAGAAGAAAACAATCGCTGAGGCGGGTGTGG
>Ga0172380_10006133_pt1 | contig 14137 bp, 18 predicted proteins | sample Leawe162metaG_FD_119747 | JGI IMG/M metagenome (GOLD analysis project Ga0172380, IMG submission 119747) | Leachate microbial communities from a municipal landfill in Southern Ontario, Canada - Leachate well 162 metaG | ecosystem: Engineered > Solid waste > Landfill > Unclassified | place... | reverse complement strand
CGCAAACATGCGGCGATCCTTACGATCGACCACGGAGAGAACCTTGAGCCCGGCAGGCGCTGCATCAACGAAGAGAAGGAGCCTGTTGACAAAGGCGATTAGAGAACTTGGGGGGACACGACCGCGAGGCCCTCTCGGGGCAGCACCGGAGCGGACGCAGCGACCATCCTTCAGACCGACCCACACCAAGCGGGAACTACAGCCGAGCTGAATTGGTCGGCTGGACTTGAGAGGGTTCATGGCGTCGGGTCTTGCGCAGGGCATGCGCGCACAAGCGGTTGTGTTGGCCGTTCCGGACCGGCTCAAAAGCCACGGCTACCCACCGGACGACCGCTGCATTAACCCGGTGTTCACTTCTGCCGGGGGTATCCGGTTGAAAGCCGCAGACGGTTCGGCTCCAATGGCACTATGGCGCGCATCCCTCGCATCATCGCACACATGGTCATTGCGGCTGGCCTTGGAGCCGGTGGCGTCTACGCGCTTAAATCGCCTGACGTTGGCACGCTGATCGCAGGCGCGGACGAGGCGGTTGGAGGAACGGCGGTTTCGCTGGCGGGGACCATGGACTGCCCCATCAAGGGCAACGTCAGCATCGGCTCGGGTGAACGCATCTACCACGTGCCCGGCCAACGCTACTACGACGAAACCGTCATTCGGCCGGAACACGGCGAGCGCTGGTTCTGCTCGGAGGCGGAGGCCCGGGCGGCGGGCTGGCGCAGGAGCGGCGTGTAAGTGTCAGTCGCCCTTGATCGGCTTCCGACCGGATCGCAGCAGTGGGGGCCCTCTATCGCACCTGACGGCATGACGAATAACTCGGCAGGCCCACTGAGGGCCGCCGCAACATACTCGCGCTGCAAATTATCACGAGTTCGGCGAATGCGCTGCCGCCACGCCGAAGTCAGGGCGGGGAAGTTGCCGTAGATCTTGGTAAGCCCCTTGGCCTCGAGCTGCAGCGGTGCCGCGCCGTCGACCAGCTTGATTTCGCCCTTGCTGGGCGCCGCCCCAATCAGCTTCTTGGTATAGGGGTGCTGCGGGTCATGCGCGCACGCTGCCATGCTCGACGATCACTCCTGATTCATCACCACGAGGCGCTCCGCGATGTCGGCAACGACGCCGAGATCGTGCATGACAAGTACCAGACCCATGCCGGTCTCGGCCTGCAATTCCTTCAGTAGCGCCAGCACCTCAGCCTGGATAGTCACGTCGAGCGCGGTGGTCGGTTCGTCAGCGATCAGGACGTCGGGCTTAGCATCAGCGCCATAGCGATCATCAGGCGCTGGCGCTGACCGCCGGAGAACTGGTGCGGGTCGAGCAGGTTCATCACCGCATTGGCCGAGACCGATTTGAGCGAGCCGCTTTCGCCACGCACGGCGAGGGTTTCGCCGCGATCCACCGACCAGGTGACATTCCAAACGGCGTGGACGATGCCACGCGCGGTGTGGAAAACCACCGAGAGGTTTTTCACCGTGAGTACGGCGTCAATCGTAAGCCGGTGAGCACCCTACCGGAAGCACACGCCAAAACCCGGTTCTTCGATTCCTTCCAGTTCTTGGCCGGGCGCGATTCCGGGAGTTATTCTCCCGCCGCTGTGTCAAGCGATGTGGCTCGTTCTGCCTGGATTTCCCATGTATCATTTTGCCGAGCAGAAGATGCCTCCGAGAAGTGTGCGAGATAATCCTGGGCGAGCTTTGCCGTGTTCGCGGCGAAGTGGGGCGCCATGGCCTGCGGCTCGGGCGCTTCGATGTGGCTACCGATCCAGGCCAGCAGCGCCATGCGCCGAAGCATGACGAACGTGTCGATCTCGTGCTCTTCCTCGGCCGACATGGCGCGCACAGTGCGGTATCCCCGCACCCAGGCGCGTCGAAGGGCAGGCACCTGAGGGTGATCCTCCATGAAGCTTACGCCGGTGGCGAAATCGTAGAGGAACCAGCCCAGCCCGCAATCATCGAAGTCGATCAGCGTCGTCGATGCGCCCTCGATCAAGAGGTTCGCAAGACGCATGTCGGCATGGACGAGGCCATAACGGTCCGGACCCTTGCCGAAAGCGGCGAGCCGACAGCAGATCAGCGCTTCAGTCTCTTCCAGAACGTCGCGGATTTCCGGGGTGACATTTGGTGCATCGCGCCAGTCTCCCCAGTTCGCCTGTGGGCCGAAGACGGCCGCCGCGTCCCAGACAAGACGCTCCAGCGGCTCCGGCTTTTGCCAGGCCTGGGAATGCAGATGTGTGCGCGCGGCGATGGCGCCGAGCCGCTCGAACGGGGTGGTGAGGTCCTCGTTCTCATCGGGTTGGCGCCCCTCGGCGAAGGTAAACATCACCATGAAACGCGCCTCGGGAAGGCCGTCGACATGGCCCTCCTGAACGAGCTCGCCATTCACTCCGCAGATCGGCGGCGGGGTCTGCACCATGTTGTCGGCGGCAAGCGCCTGCGACCATGCCAGTTCCTGCGCGATGCCGCGGCGGCTGTGATAATGTGGCCGATGAATGCGCAGGATCGAGCGGAAACCGTCGACCTCAACCAGATAGGTTGCATTCTCCGACACATTTATCAGACGCGCCCGCGCACCCTTCGGCACCGGCCAGAGCGGCAGGGATTGGTTGGCAAGTCGCTCCAGATGCGTGAGTAGTTCCTCAAGCGGCATGGCCGTTGCATCGCCCATGTCTCTCCCCCAATCCGCCTAAATGGATGCCAGCGCTTCCAGCGATTCCGGCAGGATCTGCCCGCCGTCGACAACGATCTGCTGGCCGGTGATGTAGCCTGCCTCGTCAGAGGCTAAGAACAACGCCGCATTGCCGATATCCTCCACATCGCCGAGGCGCTTCAGCGGTATCGAATTGGCCATGGTCGTCAGATAAGCCTCGCCCAGGCCCTCCAACCCTTCAGTCCGGATATTGCCCGGCATGACCGCATTGATCGTCGTGTTGTAACGGGCAAGCTCCATTGCAGCCGTTTTTGTGAAGCCGAGTTGGCCTGCCTTCGAGGCGCCGTAATGGGCCCAGCCAGGATAGCCAGTTACCGGCCCGGTGATCGAAGAGGTAATGACAACCCTGCCCTTGCCCCGTCTCTCGAAATGCGGGATCGCGGCCTTCACACAGAAAAAGGTCGAGCGCAGATTGGTCGCCATAACGTGGTCCCAGTCCTCCGCAGTCATGTCGATCATTTTCACCTGCGGGAAGATGCCGGCGTTGCTGCACAAAACATCCAGCCCTCCCTGCGCTTCGGCCGCCTCGTCCACCATGCGTTGAACACTGTTCATGTCCGTGACGTCGCAGGCGGCGCCGCGCGCTATCCCGCCGGCAGCGTTCATCTCCGCCACCGCGTCGTCGATTTCGGCCTGATCGCGCGCGACGACCGTGAGTTTCACGCCGGTGCGGGCGAAGACACGGGCAATGCCGCGCCCGATCCCCTTGGAACCGCCGGTAACGATGACACTCCGGCCTTTCAGCGAATTCAGCACGTTGTTCCTCCTCTTTGCTGTCTATGCCCGGCGGCGCAGCCACCACATAATGGCCAGGCCGGCCAGGACCAGCACCGTCGAGCCTGCCACCGCCAGCATCCCAAGTGCAGGGATCTGCGGGGTAAAGCCCGAGACCATTCGCGAGTAGAGCCACTTCGGCAACGTGGCATCCACGCCTGAGGTGAACAGCGACAGCGGGAAATTCCCCCACGACAGCAGGAAGGCGAACAGCCCAGCCGCTACGATCCCCGGCATCAGCAGCGGGATCGTCACCTCGCGCATGATGGTGAACGTCGTGGCGCCCATGTCGCGTGCGGCTTCCTCGAGCGAGGGATCGAAACCATAGGCCCGGATAGCGATGATCAGGGTGGTGATCGGCGTGATCCACACCAGATGGGCGACGACCGCCGTCACCCAGCTTGGCGTAATGCCAATAGCCGAGAACCAGATCAGCAGCGCCAGCCCCAGCACGGTCTGCGGGAAGAAGATCGGCAGCAGGATCAGCTTCTGGTAGAAGCCGCGGTACTTCCACTGGAAGCGGGCGAAGGCAAGGGCGCCGAAGAACCCGATCACCACCGAGATCAGGGTCACCAGCACCGCAACCTTCAGCGACGTCAGGACGAGGGCATGCACGTTCGGGCTGGTAATCGACGACGTCAGCCATTCGCTCGTATAGCGCTTGACCGGAAAGCTCAGGTAGCGCGCCTTGGAGACGGAAGCGAAGCCGACCGCGACCAGCGGCATGTAGAGCACGACAAGGATCAGCAGGCCATAGACATAGAGCGCGATCCGGCTGGGTCGGGAGACGGCCGTCATTTGCGACGACCCATCATAGCATCGAGATCGATCCGGCTCAGCGGCACCAGCGCGATCACCGCGGTAATGACGATCAGCATCAGCGATAGCGCCGAACCGAGCGGCCAGTTCTGCGCGTAGGTGAAAGCGCTTTCCACGTCGTCGGTGAGCACGACCACCGAGCGGCCACCGAGCAGCTTGGCCTCGGCCACGGCTCCCGCCGACAGGACGAAGGTCAGCAGGCTGCCGACCAGGATCCCCGGCGCGGCAAGCGGGATTTCGATCTCGAGCATGATGCGCATCGGGCTTGCGCCAAGATCCATGGCCGCCAGGCGCGCATCGTCGGGCGCAAGCGCGACGCCCTGGACCAGAGGAAACAGCATGAAGGGAAAATAGACGTAGGCCATGCCGAAGACGATCACCGGCCAGTCATACAACGGGCTTTCGAACGACACGCCGAACCATTGGCGCAGATATCCCTCCAGCAGCCCCCCCTTCATCAGCGACAGGAACCAGCCGAACAGCCGGATGTTCTCCGAGACGAACAGAAGCAGCACCACGAGAACGGTAATTACCAGGCTGAAGCGGCCGAACACCTTGGCCATGCCATAGGCCAGCGGCCAGCAGACGAGAAACAGGATGGCCGTCGTCAGGAACGCGAGCCACAGCGAGTGCAGCAGCGAGCTGTAATAGCCCTGCTGCCAGATCACCGCGAAGGAAGAGAAGTCGGGCAGGTGGCTGAGCTCGAACACCTTTTGCGGCATCATGGCGAAGCCTGCCACAACGAGGAGCGGCATGAAAAAGCTCAGAAGCAGCAAGACGATGATCGGTAGCCCGGTCAAAAAGCCCAGACGATTCTCATGCTTTTGCACGCCCCGCCCCCTGTGCATTCTCCTCGGCTATGCGATGGATCGCATCGCCGTCCCAGCCCAGGATGACGGAGGAACCGATGGATTCGTCGTGGCGGGTTTCGAAAGGCCGTTCCACGGTGACCTGCATGCCGCCAGCGACCTCAACCGAATACTGGATGCGCGATCCCAGCGCATATTCTGCAACGAGCGTGCCCTTCACCCGAAGGTCGGCGGTCTCTTGCGGGTCGAGAATGCGAATGAGCTCTGGGCGCACCATTATCGTGCCCTGCCAACCGGGCGCCAGGGGCACCGCCCCGGGCGCCGCCTCGACTTCCGCGTCGTGCCATACGACCCGGCCGGCATCGTCGGTGCTCACGGCGAATAGGTTCACCTCGCCCATGAAATTAGCGACGAACCGGCTGACCGGGCGGGAATAGATTTCCTCAGCCTTGGCAATCTGCTCGAAGCGGCCTTGCCGCATGATGGCGATGCGGTCCGACATCACCATGGCCTCTTCAAGCGAGTGGGTGATGTAGACGAAGGTTTTGCCGGTGCGCTGGTGCAGGTCCTTCAACTCCTTTTCCAACGTCTTGCGCAGCCGATAATCGAGCGCTGAAAGCGGCTCGTCGAAAACGATGATCTGCGGATCGAAGGCAAGCGCTCGGGCAAGGGCGACGCGCTGGCGCTCGCCACCGGACAACTGGCTGATCATCTTCCCATAATAGCTCTCCGGAAGCCGCAGCAGCCGCAGCAGTTCCAGGGACCGCGCCTTGCGCGCGTCGGCCGCGACATTGCGCGACTTGAGGGGGAACTCGATGTTCTTGCCGACGCTCATATGCGGGAACAAGGCGAGCGACTGGAAGACCATGCAGGTCGGGCGCTTGTTCGCCGGCAACTGGTCGATGCGCTCGCCGCGAAGGCTGATGGTTCCTTCAGTCAGGTCGTCGATGCCGACGAGCAAGCGGATCAAGGTGGATTTGCCGCTTCCCGAGGGGCCGACGATGGTAAGGAACTCCCCCTCGGCAATGTCGAGATTGATCCGATCAAGCGCGGTGAAGCGCCCGAAACGTTTGGTAGCATTCTCGATCCGCAGGAAAGTCCCGCCCGCCATGCTCAAGTGTCCATTTATTGAGTTACCGCCGGCGGGAACACTGTTCCCGCCGGCGTTCCCGCTCAGCTTTTAGCCGCGACGCGCCTTGATGTAGATCGCCAGAAGTTCGTCGTAGGAAGGGACCTCGTCGAACTCGACGCACCGCGCCAGATCCTCCGACAGCGTATCGACCTGCATGGCGCTCAGCTGGTCCTCATCGAACAGCTTCATCACTTCGGGGTTGCCCATCTGGGTGATCGGGTTGAGCGTGCCGCCGCCCGAGGCGACCAGCGCCGCGATCTCAGGCTCCTGGACGAATTCGAGGAAATCCTCGGCAAGCGACGATAGTTCCGGATTGTTCACCGCCGAGGTGATCTCCACCCACACGATACCGCCCTTCCCGTCGACCGGGCCGCTTTTCGGCGTGATGGCGCGAACCTGTGACTGCCCGTCGTGGCGCGCTCCCGAACAGCTGAAAACACCGCCGGTAAAGTAGCAGTCGATCTCGCCATTGATGAGCGCGGTGTTCATGGCCACCAGGTCGTCGGTCATCATCTTGGCATTGCCCATGATCTTCTGCGAGACGTCGGTGTACTTGGCGACGTTGTCCTCGCTGACCGGCTTGAAGGGGTCGAACCCGGCCGTCATGCACAGGTGCATGACGTTCCAGTTGTCCCAGGTAAGAACGCCGTAGCGCCCTTTCATCCCCTCGTCGAGAAACAGATTCCACCCCTGATCCTCGGCGAGGTCCTGACTGATCTTGTCGGTATTGACGACGAAACAGAAGGAGCCATAGCGCTGCGGCAGGCCCATCAGTTCGCCCGATTCGTTAAAGGACATCGGATAGGCCGGGTTGGCGAACTCGGGCGACATCTTCTCGAAATAGGGAAGAAACCGCTCCTTGTTCAGCGGCTTGATCAGGCTCTCCTGGTGCAGCGCCCCGCGCGCCCATGCCTGGTTGACGTTGATCAGATCCCACTGGGCGAGCCCGCCTGCCCGCAAACGGTTGATCATCTCGGGGTCGGAGGTTCCGCTCTCCGCGCGCACGGTCGCACCGGGGTGGCGTTCACGAAACGGATTGAGCACATCGTCCGAGTTGTAGCCTTCCCAGCACAGGATGTTGAGTTGGTCATTGCGGGCAGCAAAGCTCAGGCTTGGCCGCGTGATGGCGGCAGCTCCGGCGAGGCTGGCGGCTCCAAGCGAAAACTGTCTTCTGGTGATCATGTATCCCTCCCTAGTGTTGCGCGGACGTTTCGTTCGCCTCATTCAACTGATTGGGCAGCTGCTGCCAAACAGATGCCCCAGAGCCCCCGTAGTTCAGCGGCCCTTGATCTCCCCAAGCTTGGCAGTGATTGTATCGCGGGCGACGCGCATGTCCTCGAGGCTGCCCGAAATGAACAACCGTCCCGTGGCCCCCATCATCTGCACATCGTTGATGGCACAGTTAGGCGCCACCTTCTCGGCCTCGTTGGCAGCCACGCAGGCAAAAAGCGCGGGCGCCATCTCGTAAATCAGCAAGGCTACCCCAGGCACCAGGATCGAGGCATCCCGGGACCGGTTGAGGATGATCGCATGCTGGTCCGAGAGATCCTCGATGATGTCGTGATATAGGATTTGCGGCTTGAGCTGATCTTCGGCTTTGGCCCCTATGCCCTTCAGGATTGCCCCTCCTGCGGTCTTCAGATCCTCCAATCTGTCTGAGTGGAGCTCGAGTAGGCCGAACTGCCGTTCGGTATAAAGGATACCCGGCTCCATCTCGGGTGCAGATTTCAACGCAAGATCGGTAATCCGGTGGATCGCCAGTGCCGGAGCGACCTCAATGATCAGCGAGTGCTGGCCCGCGAAAGGTGGATATCCTCTGGCCCGCGTGGGAGAGGAAAGATAAGCCGCAAACTGGGGCTGAAGATCCTCAATGGGAAGATAGACGCGAAGCTCTGTCATGCCTCAGTCCTTGTCTGTCGAGCAGTCCGGGTCACCCTTTGAGCGCCTCGAAGTGCTTGGCCAGATCGGCGTGGGGACGCGGAATCACGTGAACCGCCGTGACTTCTCCCACCTGAGCCGCCGCCTCGGCACCGGCTTCGGTAGCCGCCTTGACCGCGCCGACGTCGCCACGCACCACTACCGAGACCAGACCACCGCCGACTTCATTGCGGGCGACGATCTCGACGTTGGCTGCTTTGACCATCGCGTCGGCGGCAGAAAGCGCCGGCACATAACCCTTGGTTTCGATCATTCCAATTGCAAGATTAGCCATTTCAGGGACTCCCTTCCTTGCGTTTCGTAGCCGGCGCGCCGGCGGTTGCTTCGTCGATAGAACCGATGATCAGCGCGTCGATCGGTGCCTGCCGGTCCTCGAACCAAGTAGCAGCAGTCGAGCCTTGGACGATCAGCACAGCCTCGCCATCGGCACAGCCCAGAGGGTCGAAGGCGATAAGCTTTGCTCCCGTCTCGGTCTCAACCTCGAGCAGGGCGCCGGTCGGCAACGCACCGATGTGGCGCGTAGACCAGAGCCTGCCGCTGACGCGTCCCCTAATCATGCGAGTGTCCTTTCGATCCTGATGCGGCGGCGGCGCGCTTCGTCGCTCGCAAGCGGTGTAAGCCGCGCTGTTCTCGTGACGCGCAGCCGCGTCTCGCCTTGCGCAATGGCCGCGATGTCGCGTTCGGTTACGAGGCTCTTGCGCAGTTCGGGCACCGGAGGCGGCATCGTGGTGACGATGGTTGCCGGCTGGCTCGGAAGCGACGGACGTGCAAGCTCCGTCGAAGTACTTTTCGATATCGGCGCAGGGGCGGCAGCCACCGCAGCCTCGGGCGCAAAACGAATGTGTCCGGCTTCGAGCGCCGCGAGGAATCCCGATTCCTGCGCACGCCGCGCCACCATCAGCGCAAAAGCGGTCAGTTCCGCCTCGCTGCCCACGCAAACATGCTCGGCCTGCGGCTGCGCAAGAATTTCCGCACGCAGGGTGGCAATCTCCTCGGACAGGAGCGTGCGTATGAGGGCGCGAAGATCACTCATCCCGTCGCCCCCGCCTCGCGCAACGCCCGTTCGGCCGCGTCACGGGCGTTGCGGACATCGGCCTCGGTTCCAGCCAGATAGAGCCGCCCGTTGGCGCCAATCATCCGCATATCGATGAGCTTGATATCGGCTTCCTTTTCGGCCTCGTTGCAGGCGAGGATGGCATAGGCGGCCGGCTGACACTCAAGCAGATATACACTGTCCCCTCCCAGCACCATCGAACCGAGCTTGTTGCGGTTCATCAGGAAGGCATGCTGGTGATCGACACGGGTCACGATCTTCGACGCCAGGATTTTTGGCTTCTCTGCCTCGTCGCGACTCTTGCCCATGACCGCCAGCGCAGCGTCGGCGCCAGCATGCACCTCGGCAGTCGAATAGGCATGGAATTGCAGCGTGCCGAACTGGCGTTCCACAACCAGCAGGCCGGCCCGCACATCGGCGCTCTTGACCACGGTATCGGTAAGCGCCTCGACATCGAGGCCCGGCGCGATCTCGATGATCTGGGCCGCCATACGGGCACGCGGCAGCGTTCCACGCATCCAGGTCGAGGTATAGGCCAACGTCTGCGGCTGCAGCTGGTCGATGAAGATGAAGGCGCGGAGATCTGTCACGACTGGCCTCTGGTCAGTTCACGGAGTTCCTGAAGGATGATCTGGCGCAGCACCTCACGATCCATTCCGCCAGGTTCGTTTGCGGCTGCCGGCGGAACCGCAGCGAGGGCCGGACGGCGCGCGGGCGCGCGGGGGGTGCTGTCCGGTCCTTCGAAGGCGAGGCGCACGTTGGTGACATCACCCATCGCGACCGCGTCGTCGGAATTCCATGCCAGCCGCGTCCAGTGCACCAGATGCTGTGGTCCGATATTCTCGCCCACCGAGGAGCGGCCGAAATAGCCGGTTCCGATGGTAAAGGAGGGAGCGAGATGGGTCGCAAAGCCGGCGGCGCCCTGCGAGCAGGGTGCGTTCACCACCACACGGTAGACCGAAAGGGCGGCGGCGTAGTCCATCGCCTTTTGCGCATCCTCGCCATGGAACGAAGCGGAATGACCCGCTCCGTGCATCCTGACCAGCATCTGCGCCATCGCCGTCGCGCGTTCGAAGCTGCCCGCCGTCGCCCAGGCTAGGACAGGGGCGAGCTTCTCCTTGCTCAGCGGCTCATCAATGCCGACCCTTTCGATCGGCGCCACAAGTACTCGTGCCGTAGGCGTGACGCGGAAACCGGCCTGTGTCGCGACCCATATTGCGGACTTTCCCACCGAAGCGGTGTTCAGGCGGCCTTCGGGGAACAGATACGCGCGCAGTTTCGCGGCTTCGCTCTCGGTGCAGATATGGGCTCCGTTCGCGCGGAGCGCTCGTTCGAGCCGGCTGCGGTCCTGCTCAAGTGAAAGCAGAACGCTTTCGTTGGTGCACAGCACGGAATTATCAAAGGACTTACTGTCAACAATTCGCTTTGCGGCCGCGTTCTGGTCGGCATCGGGGTCGACATAGACCGGAACGTTGGACGGCCCGACGCCGATGGCCGGGTTACCCGAGGAATAGGCAGCTCGCACCATTGGGTTGCCGCCGGTCGCCAGGATCACCTGTATCTTGGCCGAAGCCATCAGCGTCTGGACAAGGGGCACCGAAGGGGTCTCGACGCACTGGATCAAGCCGGCGGGGGCGCCTGCCTCCTCGGCGGCGACCGCCAGCATCGCGGCCGCGTCGTTGCAGCATTCTCGCGCGAGCGGATGAGGGCTGAACAGGATCGCATTGCGCGACATCAGCGCAAGGATCGTCTTGTAGTAGATGCTCGAAACCGGATTGGTCGCCGGGGTCAACGCAAGAATCATGCCTGCCGGGCGGGGAAACTCGATCATCTTGCGCCCGGTATCCACCCGCGGATTCACCAGATCCATGTCTTGGTAGAAATCCACCAGTGCATGCGAGGCAAGTTCGTTCTTCAGTCGCTTGTGTTCGACTACGCCCATGCCCGTCTCGCGCACGGCCCATTCGGCATAGTGTTGCGCCGACTGATAGGCGGCCTCGGCTACGGCGCGAACAATCCGCATCACTGTGGCGAAGTCATATCTTGCATAGGCGCGCGCGGCCCAGTTGCCGCGGTCAATCTTCATCTGCGCCGTGGATTCTGCCCGATCCGGCATGACGAGGCGCGGAGCGTTATCGCGATTGAGCGTCGGCATCTATCAGGGCCCTCCCGCGATCAGGCGGCGCGACGTGTGTTGCGCAACAGCACCCGCGCCTGCGGCATGGCCGCTTCCATTCGATCGATGATTTCCTGGCATGTGGCCGTATCGAGCAGCACGCCGGGCTTGAATTGCAGCACCCGCTTGTCGAGCGAGGAGAAGATCGCCCACACCCCGTTCTCGTAAAGTGCCCGCGACACGGCAACTGCGCCTTCGGGATGGTCGAACTCCAAGCCGAGGATCACCCCCCTTTGCCGCACGCCGACAAAGAAATCGGAATGCGCCGCCATCATTTCAGCGAGGCTGCGACGAAAGAATTCGGCGACGAACCGGACATTCGAGATGACCTCCGGCCGCTCCAGAATGTCCATCACCTGATGGCCGACGATGCACCCCAGCTCCGAGCCGCCCGAAGTCGAGATGTGCGCCGCACCATCCTCGTGCAGCCAGCCGCCGCATTTCTCGGTAACGACGCAGGCAGAGATCGGATATATGCCTCCGCCAAGGCCCTTGGCCGTCACGAACATGTCGGGCTCCAGCCCGTAGGATTGCCACCCCCACATTACGCCCGTGCGCATCAGACCCGTCTGCACCTCGTCCGCGATATATAGCGTACCGTAACGTCGACAGAGGTCCTGGCAGGCCTTCAGGTAGCCCTCAGCTGGCATCGGAAAGCCGTAGGTCGCGGGAATTGTTTCAATGATGAAGGCGGCCACGTCCCGCCCCCGCAACGCGCTATCGAGCGCATCTATGTCGTTGAACGGGACGTGGATGAACTCTTCGGGCCGATCGGCAAGGAATATCTTCGAGAAACGATCGTCGCCCGTCGCAACCGACAAGCCGGAATGGCCGTGATAGCCCTTGACGATGGAGACGATCTTCTTGCGCTTTGTCGTATATCGAGCCGTTTTCAGCGCGATTTCCACCGCCTCCGCCCCGCCCGACCCGAAAATGGCGTATTTCATGCCGGGGGCCGACTTAACCAGCTTTTCGGCGAAAGCGGCGCGAGCGACCGACGGGAACCAGTGGTTGCCCATGTCGAAATAGTCGAGCGCGGATTTCAGCACAGCGACCAGCTCGGGATTGCGATGGCCGAAATTGAATGTTCCGCCATTAAGATGGAGATCGATCAGGCGGCGGCCGGACATGTCGTAGAGGAAATAACCCTCGCGGCGATCGATCACCAGATCGATCCCGACATCCTGCCAGAACTTGGTCTTGCCCGGGTTCCAGTACTCGGACGCCTTGTCCAGCACATCAGCCTTGGAATCGAATCTGAAGTATCCGTAATTGAACACCGGCGGCCCCCCGTTCGATGAGAAGCTCGCACAGATATGTGCGGTTTGCAACACATAATGTTGCAGTTCGAAGCTCGGTTTGCCTTGCCTTGGGCATCGCTTTCTGAAAATGCTGAACCATGACGCAGGCCACAGGAAACTGTCGTGAAGATTGGCAAGGATAGCCGCCAGGCCCGCATTCTTTCCGCGTTAGAGGACGACAACCCGGCTCTACGTGTGAACCAACTGGCGCAGGAATTTGGCGTCACTACGGAGACGATACGGCGAGATCTCGCCGCGCTGGCGCAGGCCGGGCGCATCAACCGGACCTATGGCGGCGCAGTGAGGACAGGCAACCGATTCGAGCCAGTCCTGACCGATCGCCTCAAATTGCTGGTCACGGAACGCCGTATGATCGCCCGCCACGCAGCCGTTCTTCACGCCAGGGGCGATGCGCTATTGCTTGGTGGCGGCGCCACAATGTTGCAGTTCGCACGCATCTTGAGCAAACTCCAACATCGGATGATTGTGATTACACCTGCACTACCGGTCGCGCAGGAACTTGCCGTCAACCCGCAGATCGAGGTCATGCTTCTCCCGGGCGTTCTCGACCCATACGAGCATATGGTCACCGGCTCCGAGACGCTCCGCGCGGTCGAGAAGTTCCGTGCACCCGTTGCCATCATTGGCGCATCCGGGTTGAATGCGGAGGGTGTAAGCGAGGCTATGCCAAGTATGGGCGAGGTCTATATGGCCATGTTGGCGAACGCCGATCGTGGCATTATCCTGGCCGATCACAGTAAATTCGACAAACGTGCCCTTATTCTGCTGTCCGATTGGAACGCACGGTTGTCTCTGATTACCGATCGCAGCCCGGGGGCCGACCTGTCGACGGCCATCAAGAACGGAGGGGCCGACATCGTCCTTGCCCCTCCCGCCGGGGATTGACCGCGACCCACAGGTTGCTGACGTAGCGATAGGCCTGAGCTCTGAGCACGATGGCGCTTTCGCGCCTAACGCCCCGGCCACTCGGCACCGGAACCACATGCCGGGACTTCCGCCGCCCGGGAACGCCGGCTCCAAGGGAGGGGCGTCACCGCCAAGCGCGTGGTGCCGCCTGGCAGGCTGTTGAAGAAGTCGCTCGCCTGACCGATTGTGGCATAATTCAATTGTCTCCGGTGATTTGCGGAGGCGGGTTTTGCGGGGATCGGACGAGAGAACGGGTGCGTTGTTCAGCTACGTGGACTTGGAGTCGCGGGTGCGGACGGATCATCCGCTGCGCACGATTCGCCTTCTGGTGAATGGGGCACTATCGGCGCTGGAAGGTGCGTTTTCGTCGCTGTATTCGGGTCGGGGGCGGCCCTCGATCGCGCCCGAGAAGCTGTTGCGGGCGATGCTGCTGCAGGCATTCTACTCGATCCGCTCGGAGCGCCAGTTGATGGAACGACTGGAGTTCGACCTGCTGTTCCGCTGGTT
>Ga0172380_10006132_pt1 | contig 14138 bp, 14 predicted proteins | sample Leawe162metaG_FD_119747 | JGI IMG/M metagenome (GOLD analysis project Ga0172380, IMG submission 119747) | Leachate microbial communities from a municipal landfill in Southern Ontario, Canada - Leachate well 162 metaG | ecosystem: Engineered > Solid waste > Landfill > Unclassified | place... | reverse complement strand
GGCCATATAACAGTGAAAAACAATTTTTCGCCGATGCCGTTCTGGCATACAAAGACAGCCTTACCAAACATTTTGTACCCGGGCCAACACCCGGCTCCTGGTATACAACCGCATACCTGGCTACCATCGACACCCAGGCTGCAGTTTTTGCCGGTCAGTACGCCCTCAAAATGCGTGGGCTCTGGAAAGTTGAAAACGACTTTATGGGGGGGCCGTTTGTAAATATGACCGTATACGACGCCAAACGCAATCGACTCATTCACCTGGAGGGCTTTGTATACCACCCCAAGGAAAAGAAGCGGGAATTGCTGCGCGAACTCGAAGGCATATTGGCATCTTTGCAGTTGTAAACTACCGTTGCGCGTATGAACATTTTAGTGATCGGCTCAGGCGGCCGCGAACATGCTTTTGCCTGGAAATTACGTCAAAGTCCGTTATGTGATCAGCTCTATGTAGTACCGGGTAATGCCGGCACAGCGACTATTGCCACTAATGTGGTCATCCACCCCGACGACAAAGCTTTTCTGAAAACATTTATACTCGAACAGCAGGTCGATATGGTCGTTGTAGGCCCCGAAGACCCGCTTGTTAACGGACTGGCCGACTTTTTCGCTGGCGATCCTGTACTTCAAAAGCTCGATTTTGTAGGCCCTAAAGCGGCCGGTGCACTGCTCGAAGGCAGTAAAGATTTTGCGAAGCGTTTTATGATGCGGTACAATATTCCAACCGCCGCTTATCAAACCTTCAACCGGGATACTGTAGAGGCCGGTTTGGCCTATATCGATACACAAACCCTGCCTGTAGTGCTCAAAGCCGATGGTTTAGCGGCTGGCAAAGGTGTTTTAATCTGTGAAGATTATGCGTCGGCCAAGGCCAGTTTCCGCGAAATGGTAGAAGGTCTGAAATTCGGCGAAGCCAGTGCTCGTGTGGTTATTGAAGGGTTTTTAAAAGGCATCGAATTATCGGTATTTGTATTGACCGATGGCAAAAACTATAAAATACTGCCTGCCGCCAAAGACTACAAACGTATTGGTGAAGGAGATACGGGCCTCAATACCGGCGGTATGGGCGCAGTTTCACCTGTTCCTTTTGCCGATGCCGACTTTCTGCAAAAAGTAGAGGAACGAATTGTAAAACCAACCATTGCCGGCTTTCAACAAGAAGGTTTCGATTACAAAGGATTTGTATTTATAGGTATAATGAAAGTGGGCGACGACCCCTATGTGATCGAATACAATGTGCGTATGGGTGATCCGGAGACTGAAGTTGTACTCCCGCGTATCGAAAATGATCTCGTTGAGCTATTCCAACATTGTGCCCACGGCACACTCGACCAGACTGAACTACGTATCTCCCCGAAAACTGCCGCTACTGTTATGTTGGTAGCGGGTGGTTATCCTGAAGCATATAAAAAAGGCGACGTTATGACCGGTTTTGAAGCTGTAGCGGGTAGTTTGTTATTCCATGCAGGCACCAAACGTGCCGGTGACAGCATTGTATCGAACGGTGGCCGTTTGCTCGCCATCACCACTCTGGCTGATAGTTTTCAGGATGCATGTGCAACGAGCATCACCAATGCCGATAAAATTCAATACGACGGGAAATATTTTCGTCGTGATATTGGCTTTGATCTCTGATTATTTGAGTTTCGATGAAACCGGATTTCGCAATCCTTCATATTTGGTGAGTGTCATACGAACGGCACCTACAAGTATGTTGGCCTTAATTTCCAAAGGGATTTTGTTGGCATCGTCGGTGACATACACGACCAGATCTTCTTCCGATTTAAATACCCGGCCTTTCATAACTACTGGCATAAATTTTAGTACCCGGAATGTACCCACATCCGTTTTGAGTTTGTACCGGCCTTTGTATTTGAATTTGAAGTTGTGCATCTCGTGGTCGAGAAACATGGGCACCTCAAAAATATCACCGTCGCGGGCATTGCTGAAGTCGATGGTTCGCGCATAATAAAATGCCGAGACAATGTCCTGGGTATGCAGCGGGATATTGTAAGTCACCCCTTTCGAAACCACCTTTTTCTGGTGGTGATCAAATGCATAATGATCGGTCATTAAAAACCCACCTTCATTCACATCCCGCGCAAAAGCCCAGGGCATAATGGCGTCACGATCAACATAACTTTCGTATTTATCTCTCACCTTATAAAACCAGTCGAAACTATTGATGGTCCGTCCGGTGGCTACTATATGGTAACAACTTTTGTTGGCCATCTGCACCGGTTGAGGCTGTACTTTTAATTCACCTATACCGGCATTAATAAAACCATAATGCAGGCGGAAAGTCAGCACTTCACCCGGCTGAAAAGCGGTATTATTGATTTTCCGAAAAGTTTTGACTGAGTCGTTTGGCAAGGTAGCATCGGGCGTTTCCTGAGCACCGCTATTCAGGCTTGGCAAAGCCAGGCTTACTATCAGGACGAGCGTAGTGAGGTTAACTTTCATAAACACGGTTTCGCGGTACTATTGCAATTTCCCTGCCAAGGCGCCAAACCAGGCAGTATCGAACAGTAAAACTAAAGTAAATGAAACATATTTCTGTTGAGACCTCAGAAAACCGCTAAAATTCCGAATTTTGCAACAACTAAGGATCTGCCATGAAGATCAACATACCCGAGACCAATAAACCCCGCATCGTAATATTAGGTGCCGGTTTTGCGGGTCTCATACTCGCCCGCAAAATAAATCCGGATGATTACCAGATTGTTTTGCTCGACAGGCACAATTACCACACTTTCCAACCGCTTTTATATCAGGTGGCAACCGGCGGACTCGAACCTGGTTCGATAGCCCATCCCCTGCGTAAATTCATCAAAAGACGGCCATGGGTGATATTACGGATAGCAGAAGTCACGGGAATTGATAAAGACAACCAACAAATCATCACCAATATTGGCAGTCTGCGCTACGACAAGCTCATATTGGCCACGGGCAGCAAAACCAACTTTTTCGGGCAACAACATCTCCCCGAATTTGCCATGCGCATGAAAACCGTGCCCCAGGCACTGGATTTACGCAGTTTGATTTTGCAACATTTCGAAGAGGCCCTGCTTACTTCCGACCTGGCACAACGCGAACGACTCATCACCTTTGTGGTGGTTGGCGGTGGGCCAACAGGCGTAGAAACTGCCGGGGCACTCGGTGAACTCAAAAAACACGTGCTTCCCAAAGATTATCCCGAGCTCGATATCCGACGAATGCAGATCCATCTCATCGAAGCCGGCCCGAAAGTATTGGCTGGCATGTCGGAACAGGCTTCAGAAAAGGCGCTGAAATTTCTCAAGGAGCTCGACGTAAATGTGTGGCTGAACGCTCCTGTAAAAGATTATGACGGCCAAGTGGTCACCATAGCCGGTGACAAAAGCATTAATAGTCAGCTGCTGATCTGGACAGCTGGGGTGATTGGTGCCTTACCCGAAGGTATTCCTGCCGAAGCCATTGGTCGCGGTGGTCGTTTGCTGGTAGATGAGTTTAATCAGGTAAAGGCCATGCCCAACACCTATGCTGTGGGAGATGTAAGTCTGATGCTGACCGAAAAATACCCCAATGGTCACCCCATGGTGGCCCCGGTTGCCATTCAAATGGCAGAACGATTGGTTGACAACCTCCGCTCAGCTGCCCGCAACAAAAAAATGCGTCCATTTCATTATTTTGATAAAGGAAGTATGGCCACTATTGGCAGAAACCGCGCGGTAGTCGACATCCACAAAATCCGCTTTCAGGGCTTTTTTGCCTGGTTTGTCTGGATGTTTGTGCATTTGATGTCGATCGTAGGTTTCCGCAATCGGATGGTGGTGTTTGTCGACTGGTTCTGGAACTACATCAGCTACGACCGCGCCTTACGTTTGATTATCCGGCCGTTTAAAAAGTAAAAAGCCCGCTAGTCGACGGGCTTTTAGTGCTAATCAGGCATTTTCAGTTGTCTTGCTGCTGCTTTTTATGGAGGCGAGCCAATTCTTTGCGTTCGAACTGATAATAAGCGATGAGCGAAAATCCACCGGCAAGCAGTATGCTCGGGAAATAACCAATTACTTTGTTGCCCAATATCACATTTTCGAGGAAACTACCAACGATTACGCCTACACCTATGCCAATGGCCAGAAAAGCCAGTTTCATGACATTAAAACTGTGTCCGTAGGCGGTTTTACGGGCAGGATGTGGATCCATTCCACGTTCGATCAGGGCTATCCTTTCTTTATAGGATAAATAACGATATGCAATAGCAGCCGTTGCTGATAATACAAAAAGGACGATAGGTACGATATCTTCACGCATGATAAAAAGTTTTATTGACCCTATGACGCCGGTCGATTGTATCAGGTTACAATCTATGTGAAAAAAGGGAATTGGCTGATTGAATGAAGACCTTTAAATTATTTGTAGCTTGCTGTAACCCATAGCCCGAAAGCAGCGTCCTAGCAGATGATGAATTCACAGGAAGAAGACAGCTTATTGGTGGCACGTGCACAAAGCGGCGACCGGCTGGCGGTAGAACGGCTCGTACGTAAACACCAGCGACTCGTTTTTTCACTGGCTTTAAAATTCATTGGTCACCACCATGATGCCGAAGAGGTCGCCCAGGATGCTTTGGTGAAAGCCATGCGCTCAATCGACCGTTTTCAGGGCGAATCCCGCTTTTCGACCTGGCTGTATCGTATTGTGTATAACACTGCCATGTCATTTCAACGCAAAAACCGACTACCGGTATTTTCTATTGACGAAAAGGAGGACTATACTTTTGAATCCGACTTCAAAGCAGACAGTCATGTTTACCAGAAAGAACGAAGTAATCAGTTGCGCGACGCTATTGCCCGGCTTCATCCAACCGATGCTTTATTGATTGAGCTTTTTTATTTGGGCGAACAACAACTCCATGAAATTGAAGAAATCACCGGCATCAGCAGCAATACCATCAAGGTGCGGCTGTTCCGGGCAAGACAAAAATTAGCCTTAATAATCGATCCATCCTTAGCTTTACGATGATGATACCTACCTCCGACCAACAACTCCTCTGGGATTATCTCGACCACCAGCTGAAGCCGGAAACCCGGCTTGCCCTGGAAGTACGCCTCGCTGGTGAGCCCCTGCTGGCGGAAGAATTGCAGCGTTATCGGGCAGTACATGATAGGCTGGCCTTTGATAGTTTTGCGGCACCGCTTCCCGAAAATTTTGAAGCAAAAGTGCTGGCCAAAATTCCGCAGAAATTGCAAAAAAGCAGATATGCTGCCATTTCAGGTCGTTATTTGAATGTCTTTATGATAGTCACCGGCATCCTTACGGGTATCGTTTATTGGCTCCAACTGCACAATTACACTCCATTGAATACCCATTTTACTGCATTCCCCGAAAACCAGGTAATATTGCTGAGTATGTTGTGTCTGAATGGTTTTATTCTCCTCATACTTGCGGATCGTTTTCTCCAATACCGGCGAAGTACCTATGCGGCGTAAACTGGTTATTGTTCTTCTGATTGGCTTATTTACGGCTTGTGCATCTACGAAGGATAGATTGTTTCTGCCCCGCTGGCTGCACGATAAGATAGTCCAGGCCGAACGGAATCCCGGCAGTTTCGAAGAAGTGTGGGTGTATAAATACAAAGGTCAGAGTGTGTATTTGTTTTTGCCGGGTTGTTGCGACCGCATGTCGGAATTGTACAATGAAAAAGGCGACTTACTTTGCCATCCCGGAGGTGGTATTACCGGAAAAGGGGATGGCAAATGCCGGAATTTCATCAAAAAACGCAAATACGGCGTTTTGCTTTGGAAACCGAGCAATGTGATCGACTAAAAGCTAACGTACTGCACAAGCCAGGGTAGCCAGATAAACCGACTGACCGCTCACCTGCTCCAAGGCACGGGCACAGGCTTCGAGTGTAGCTCCGGTGGTGAGAACATCATCTACCAACAACAATTTACGGCCCGGCAAACTCGCTTTTCCGGGTAAAAATGCTTCTGCTACGTTCTCCCAACGTTCTAAACGGCCTTTTTTGGTTTGGGTAGTTGTGTTAATGCCCCGCAACAACAAATCAGGCCGGGTTTCGGCGCCCAGGGCGTCGGCCATACCCCGGGCCAGTAATTCACTTTGATTATAGCCCCGAAGGCGTTGTTTTTTCCAGTGTAAGGGTACCGGAACCACCGCATCTATATCTCCAAATCGTCGGGAGGTTTTGAGTTCTTCTCCAAAACATTTGCCCAGATAAAGTCCGAGTTCCTGTGCGCCATTGTATTTGAGATTATGTAAGGCCTGCTGTACAATGCCGGCTTTGGTAAAATAGAGGAAAGAGGTAACCGCTGCGGGCTGATAACGGCCATAAAACAGTTGTTCGACCGGGTTACCTGCCATATCGTGAAAAGCCGTTCGTGGTAAGCGAAACTGGCACCGCTGACAGATGACCCGCTCGTGTTTCAACAGGTGCCGGCAGCACGCCTGGCACAAACGGGGAAACAGGAGATCGATAAATGCGTTAGCATAAGCGAGCATAATATGCAAGCTAAGCTGCAACTAGCACATAATCTTTATTTTTGCAGGGCTGCGATAAAAGTTGCGTGATTTAAAACAAGTTTTATGAAAAAAGTATTGTTCTTCTTTATAGGCACAATGGGCCTGCTTTGCTTTACGAATAGTTATGGCCAGAAGGCCGACGACCGCGTTTTGTTCAGCGTAGATGGTCGTTCGGTAGGCGTAGAGGAATTTTTAACGGTTTATAACAAAAACAATTACACCCAAAAAACGGCTACAGCTGCCGATTTAAAGGAGTATCTCGACCTCTACATCAAATTCAAACTCAAGGTGAACGAAGCCTACAGTCTGGGTTTAGATACCACCGAAAAATTCAGGAAAGAGCTCGACAATTACCGCAATCAGTTGGCGCAACCCTATTTGCGCGACCGGGAAACGTCACAAGCGCTCGTGAAAGAAGCTTATGAGCGAATGCAAAAAGAAGTGCGTGCGAGCCACATCATGATTAAAGTGGCCGAAAATGCATCGCCGAAAGACAGTCTGGCTGCCTACAAAAAAATTCAGGCCGTTTACCAGCGTTTGCAAAAAGGTGAAGACTTCAACACCCTCGCTCAAAGTGTATCGGAAGATCCTTCTGCAGCCGAAAACCAGGGCGACCTGGGTTATTTTTCTGCCTTCCGGATGATTTATCCATTCGAACAAACGGCCTTTACCACAGCTCCAGGCCAGTTTAGTCAGCCTTTCCGCACCCAGTTTGGTTATCACGTCCTCAAAGTACACGACATACGTCCGGCTGCCGGAGAAATCCATACTGCACATTTGATGTTGCTTACCCGCAATACCGACAGCGATTCGGTGATGCAAAACACCAAAAAACGCATCTTCGAAATCCACAAAAAGCTGAAAAACGGCGAAAATTTCGAAGCCCTCGTTGCCCAATACAGCGAAGACCCAAGTACCCAAAACCAACAAGGGGTATTGCCTTGGTTCGGTACCGGTCGAATGGTGCCCATGTTTGAAGCCACCGCGTTTGCTTTGGCCAAGGATGGGGATATTTCAGAGCCCGTACAAACACCTTATGGCTGGCACATCATCAAACGCCTCGAACGTCGTGGTATTCCCTCTTTCGAAAAAGCCAAAGGTGATATCGAAGCCAAAATCAACCGCGATGCCCGCGCCAATCTTTACAAAAGCAACCTCATCGCTAAACTCAAAGCCGAATATGGTTTTAAAGAGGATTTGAAAGCGCGCCAGGCGGTATTTGCGAAAGTAGTCGACAGCCTGTATACCAATGGACAATGGATAGCTGACAGTGTCTGGAAAAACAACCAGGTGGTCGTTGGCTTTGCGGATATCAAATTGAAACAGTCGGATTTAGCCAAACATCTCCAGGCCAATCAATACGGCAGTCAGGGCAGCGATGTAGGCATCTACCTGCTCAAATCCTACGACAAATGGGTGGAAGAGCAGATACTTACTTATGAAGACAGCCGGCTCGAGAAAAAACATGCCGATTTCCGTGCTTTATTGCAGGAATACCGCGAAGGCATATTGTTGTTTGATTTGACCGACCAGCTCGTATGGTCAAAAGCCGTGAACGATACCGATGGCCTAAAAGCCTGGTTTGCCGAAAATCAGGCCAACTACAGCTGGAACGACCGCGCAGATGTGACCATCTATCAATTTGCCAATGCTGCACAGGCGGCAAAAGGCCGGAAATTGCTGAAGAAAAAGAAAAATACCGACGACATCATTGTAAAGCTGATGAACGAAGACAGCCCGCTGAACGTAAAAATCAGCAGCGGCAAATTTGAAAAAGGCAGCAATGAAGTCGTAGATAAAATTGAGCTAAAAACAGGCTTAAGCCAGGATGTGAACCACAACAATGCAGTGTACATCGTTAAGGTCAATGCCTTACTGCCGGCAGGACCAAAAGCCCTCAATGAAGTACGTGGTCTGGCTACTTCCGACTACCAAAATTATCTCGAAAAAAGCTGGATCGAATCGCTTACTGCCAAATACAAAGTGGTGGTGAACCAGGAGACCCTGAACAGCATCTTACCAAAATAAATTGAAAAAGATTTACCTGATGGCCCTTATCGGCATGTTGAGCACCGCCTGCGACTGGCTAGGCGGTGCGCAACCCGATAATGTTGTGGCCCGGGTAAACGAACAATACCTCTATCGCTCGCAATTGAGCGATATTGTTCCTTCAGGGAGTTCGGCCGACGACAGCAGCCGCTTGGTAAAAGCCTATATCGAAAGCTGGATACGCGAAGAACTCTTATTGAATGAAGCCAAAAAGCAGTTGTCGGCCAGGAACCTCGATATTGAGCAAAAACTGGAAGATTACCGACGTTCACTGTTGATTTATTCGCTGGAAGATGCAATTATGGCTGCCCGTCAGGATACGGCCATCGACCCACTGCTCATTGAAAATTATTTTGAACTCAACAAAGCCCAGTTTTTATTGCGCGACCCCATTTTTAAAGGGCGTTATGTGAAAGTAGAAAAAGGTGCTCCCAAAACTGATTTATTGCGCCGGCTACTTGTGTCTAAACGCAGCAAGGACAATAAGCAGTTGATCGATTATTGCCTGCAATATGCCACCAACTACCACCTCAACGACAGCAGCTGGTCGTATACCGAAGAGGTATTACGCAGCATGCCCAGGGAGGAATTGTCGGAGCTGAATTTTTATAACCGGAGTTTAATTGAAACATCCGACGAACAATACCAGTATTTTGTGGTCGTAAATGCTTTTCGGGATGTGGGTCAGGAACCACCGCTCGAAGTGGAGCGAAACAATATCCGCGACCTCATACTGTTACAAAGACGACAACAAGCCATTGCACGTTATATCGACGAAATGTATCAACGTGCGGAAGCAGATCAAAAATTTGAAATTTATCCATGAACAAGTTTAAGTTGCGCTACGTCCTGTTGATGTGGGCTATGTGTTGGGGAAGCGACGTATTCGCACAGCCTGCCAAAGGCAGTATGGTAGATGGAGTGATCGCCATCGTGGGCGATAAAATTATACTCAAATCGGAAGTTGAGGCCGAATACGCCAATTTTCTTCAGCAAGAAGGCAATAAACCAGATCCGGACGCCAAATGCCGTATTGTAGACCAATTACTTACCGGTAAACTGATGTTACGTCAGGCCGAGTTAGACTCGCTGGAAGTTAGCGACGAAGAAATCGACCAGCAGCTTGACCGCCGGGTGCGTTATTTTATTTCGATGATTGGTGGTGCCGAAAAACTCGAAGAGTTTTACGGTAAATCGATACCTGAAATTAAGGATGAATTCCGGGTCAACATCCGCGAGCAAATTCTCACCCAAAAAATGCAGGAACAAATTACCGCCAAGGTAACCATCTCCCCTGCCGATGTTAAAGCCTACTTCAAACGAATACCGGAAGACAGCATCCCCTATTTCCCGGCTGAGGTTGAAATCGGGCAGATTGTTGTTTATCCGGAGCTGGATGAAAGCACCCGGGAATTTACCATCGACAAACTCACCAGCATACGTGATCGTATCCTCAAAGGCGAAAAATTCACCACCATGGCAGTTTTATACAGTCAGGATCCGGGTTCCGGTCCGCAAGGCGGAGACCTGGGCTTTTTTGGTCGCGGAGAGATGGTGGGCGAATTTGAAGCTGTTGCCTTTAAACTCAAACCGGGTGAAATCAGTCCGGTGATTAAAACCAAATACGGCTACCACATCCTCCAGCTCATTGAGCGCCGTGGCGACCGGGTGAATTGCCGCCACATCCTCATCAAACCGCCGGTAAGCTCTTCAGAGCTCGAACGCGCTCGCCTCAAACTCGATACGCTTCGTCAGCAACTTTCGAGCGGAAACACCCCTTTTATCGAGGCTGTACGTAAATATTCACAGGACGATGAAAGCAAACAAAACGGAGGTATGCTCATGAACCCGAATACCGGCGGTAATGCCTATACCATTGAGCAGCTTACGCCCGATATCTATTTCCAAATCGAAAAACTCAAAGCAGGTGAATATTCCAGCCCAAGTGTTTTTGCTTCGGCAGATGGCAACAGAGGCTGGCGGATATTTTATCTGAAAAGCCAGACTACGCCGCATAAAGCGAGTTTGGACACCGATTACGACAAAATCCAGACTGCAGCCATGAATCTCAAAAAAATGGAAAAACTGCAGGAGTGGTTTATGAAAACGAAAGAAAAAACCTTCATCAAAATAGAAGCTGAATACAGCGATTGTCCCGACCTGGCCCGCTGGAAGTAAATCGATAACGTTTCTTTCTTTCAGCTTCAGCAACAAATAATAGCTTTTACCCTTAATTCATTATGTCGACAAACTTCAGTTCAGATGCCGCTGCCGTTGATGCCCTCGCTCAACGTTATCGTGAAATACAAAGTGAGATAGGTAAAATTATTATCGGTCAGGATGAGGTTGTCAAATCGGTCCTGATTTCGGTGTTCAGCAATGGCCACTGCTTATTGGTAGGTGTGCCCGGTTTGGCTAAAACCTTGCTGGTGCAGACCATCGGTCAGGTGCTCGATCTTAGCTTCAGCCGCATTCAGTTTACACCCGACCTCATGCCAAGTGACATCACCGGCTCAGAAGTGTTGGATGATCAACGTAACTTCCGTTTTATCAAAGGCCCCCTGTTTTCGAACATTGTTTTGGCCGATGAAATCAACCGTACCCCACCCAAAACACAATCGGCTTTGCTCGAAGCCATGCAAGAGCGCCAGGTGACTGTTGCCGGACAGCGTTACCCGCTCCCGGCCCCGTTTTTTGTACTCGCCACTCAAAATCCCATTGAACAAGAAGGTACCTACCCCTTGCCGGAAGCCCAGCTCGACCGATTTATGTTCAACGTTTGGCTCGATTACCCCGCTTTTGCCGACGAACTGGAAGTGGTAAAACAAACCACTACCGACGTAAAGCGCACCGTAAGCCAGAAAATTAATGCAGAAGAAATCCTATTCTTCCAGCAGTTGGTGCGCAAAATCCCGATTGCAGATAATGTACTGGAATATGCTGTCAAATTGGCAAACAAAACCCGCCCCGGTGGACAATTTGCCACAAAATCGACCAACCAATACCTCAGTTGGGGTGCCGGCCCACGGGCTTCACAATATTTAACGATAGGCGCCAAATGCCACGCTGCCCTGCAGAATAAGTATTCTCCTGACATCGAAGACGTGAAAGCAGTCGCTCTGCCCATACTTCGCCACCGGATTGTAGCCAACTACAAGGCCGAAGCCGAAGGCATTAAAGTCGACGACATCATCCGGGAGTTGCTTTGAACCAAATGATTGGCATTTGAATTGACTACCTTAACGAAAATCATCTAAAGATGTACATAGTCCTTATTATCGTCATTATGGCAGCCAGCTGGGCTGTCGGCGCTCGTTTCAAAAGTCGCTTCAACAAATACGCGGCAACTCCTTTGACCAGCGGATTATCCGGTCAGGAGATTGCTGAAAAAATGTTGCGCGACCACGACATTCAAGACGTAAAAATTATTTCAACCGAAGGTCAGCTTACCGACCACTATAATCCAACCAATAAAACCGTCAATCTTTCACACGATGTGTTTTATGGTCGTTCGGTAGCTGCGGCGGCTGTTTCTGCCCACGAGGTAGGTCACGCCGTACAACATGCTCGGGCCTATGCTTGGTTGAACTTCCGTTCGGCCATGGTTCCAGCGCTCACCATCTCCTCTAAGTTTATGCCTTGGGTACTCCTCGGTGGTATACTTACGCTGAATGTATTTCCGCAATTACTCCTATTGGGTATTTTGATGTTTACGCTCACCACTATCTTCACCTTTGTAACCCTGCCGGTAGAGTTCGACGCCAGCCGTCGTGCATTGGCCTGGTTAAATACTTCGGGTGTAACCAGCAGTCAGCAACACCCTATGGCAAAAGACGCCCTGAAATGGGCTGCCATGACCTACGTTATTGCTGCTTTATCATCTCTGGCTACACTGCTTTATTATGTAATGATTTATATGGGCCGCCGCGATTAAAAGCGACTCTTTCATCCTTATAAACGGCTAATGCGCAAGCGTTGGCCGTTTTTTTTGCTATCACTAAATGGTAAGTACTGTCCCGAACAAATAAGTTTAGTACGGCTTCGCCTCAGGTTTAGCGGTGCTAAAGCACCTGTTTAGCATCCGTCAGCTGACGGATTGGTTTAGTGTATATTGATTTAGCTATTCGCTAGCCGTTTATCTTACAATAGTACCGTTTAACCTAAAGCCCCAAAACCCCGTTTAACCGTCCGTCACACAAAAGCCCCGATTGCCGCACAAAAAAACCGTTTAACCTAAAGCTCCCAAAACTCCATTTAACCGATTGCTGCTCAAACGCCCAAAAAACGAATTTTGCAGATAAATTTTTCACCATCAGCTTGTTATATAAAATGATGTTTTTATATTCGTAAACCCTACACCACAATACGGATGTTATCAAGCAGTCCTTCTAAAGCCGGTAGAACCGATACCACCCTGGCACATTGCATCAGGCGGACTTGCTTTTGCATCACCACTTTGCCCCACGACAGCAATTAAGGACAGCGCGCTGCGCTTGTTCCTTTTCCAGATCTGATCTGGATGCTCTTTTATTAGCTGTCCCTCCAAACTTACTACAATGAACTCATTCCAAAGAATGGCTTTGTTGATCGTACTGGGCATAATCTGTGGTTGTAATAAAGAAAAACAAATCATCGCCCCTCCTACGACCAAAGTCGCCGGCCGTGTGCTTATCAAAGGCACTACGCTACCGGCCAGTCAACACCCGTTAACTGTACGGGTATTTAAACAAACGGCCTATCAGCGCACCGAAGTAGGTCAGTTAGTTGCTGAAACCAAAACCGATTCGTTGGGTCGTTATCGCTTGCGTTTCGAAAGCCGTGAGCCCCATATGCGCTATTATTTAACTTTGCAGTCAGAGATAGCCGGGCATTTTGCACCCAACCAACGACGCGTGTATCTCGAAAACGGCCGAAGTCAGTACCGTGATTTGTACTATGTTCCCCAAGCCTGGCTGAAACTGCATATTCGGCATACGACTACGCATCCCGATGATGAGCTGCGATTGTATATGGGTGGCCAGGAAGTATACACCTTCAAAGGGGAAACCGACAAAGTGATACTTTCGGGCCCAAAACCAGGAAATACACCCCTGCTCATAACCTCGGGTTTACGTCGGGCAGGTGAATTACAGTTCAGTCGGGCCGATACCCTTTACCTCTCGGCTTACGACACCAGTTACCAGTTGTTGAGTCTCTAAATCCATTCTGCCTTTTTCTTCGTATTCATCTCAATAGGTAATCATGGAAATCATTCTCAGCCCTTACCTTTGTCCCAAATTGTTATGCTATTGATACGTACGCCCGATTTCATTCGCCGCATGTCGACTTCGGTTGCCTGGGGTGATTATGACCAGCCGGAGCGTGTGGTCTACCTGACTTTCGACGATGGCCCGATACCTGACGTAACTCCCTGGGTGCTCGACCAGCTCAAAAAGTACAATGCAAAAGCCACCTTTTTCTGTTTGGGGAAACATGTAGATGCGCATCCGGAATTATATGCGCGTATTCTTTCGGAGGGGCACAGTGTAGGGAATCATACCTACGACCATCCTGATGGCTGGAAAAGCG
>Ga0172380_10006131_pt1 | contig 14140 bp, 11 predicted proteins | sample Leawe162metaG_FD_119747 | JGI IMG/M metagenome (GOLD analysis project Ga0172380, IMG submission 119747) | Leachate microbial communities from a municipal landfill in Southern Ontario, Canada - Leachate well 162 metaG | ecosystem: Engineered > Solid waste > Landfill > Unclassified | place... | reverse complement strand
ATTGCAACAAATTCTCCTTTTTTAATATCAACACTCACACCTTTCAAAACTTTCGTTTCTCTATCTCCATCGGTAAATGTTTTTACGAGATTTTTTGTTGTTATGATTGTGTCGTTCATATTAGTGTATTACCTGTGGTGTTAAAATCTTGTATCTTCCCTCTTGTTTTGTAAATGCATCAAACGGCCCCATCTTATATGTATATCCATACATCTTAGAAATCTTTGTTCCATCAACAACTATAGGATATGAATAGGTCATCCATCCACCCTTTGATGTTGGAATACCCCCTTGTGTAAGATGCCATGCGAAGAAAAATACAATTCGTATCAGTTCTGGCGGAAGCTCTATAGTTTTCTTTCCAACCGCTGCCGCCATATCTTTTCCAAGAACAACCGGTCCTTCAGGACATATGTTGAAAGCTTCGTACGTGTGGGTTGTATCGTGAAATGCAAGAAGCTCTGTAGTATCGTTAATATCATCTTCGTGTACAAATTGTCTACACCACTTTTGAGTGATAGGCATCCATGCAAGTGCTTTACTTAAAAATCTATGTATTGGCGTGTCGTTTAATTTTCCAGAAAGTGCAGACTGCAAGTTTAGCTTTGATCGCGATCTTCCTCGAGGACCTGTGATAGATGCAGGTCGTATGATAGAAATCTGAGGAACATGTCCTCCTTCTTTCACAGCTTTATCATATCGAGTTTTTAATCTTTCTTCTGCAACTTTTTTCTCTGTCGCATAGAGATACGGACTATCTCGAAAGGGCTTATCTTCTGTAAACACTTCGTCTAATGTATTTTCAGGAAGCGCTGAGTATGATGATACTGTTGAATAGTGTATAAACTTTTTGACTGATGTAGTTGTAAATACAAAATCAAAAACTTTGTCTGATCCGATAACATTCCACAACCACTGCACATCTTGTTTTCCATATAGCTCTCGAATCTGCCATGCAGTGTGAATCACAATATCAGGGTTATATCCTTTAACTGTTGATTGCCACGTATCATCACTTGTGTGTGCTTTAACCCAAACAATCTTTTCATGATGTGTTAAAAACGTTGGTTTATCGTCACGATCAAGACATACAACATGTGCAACATCAGACCGTTTTGAGAATTGGTCCGCGAGCATACCTCCTATGTATCCAGCCGCTCCTGTGATAAAAACTGTATGGGTCATATAGGGTGAGTATAGCATGACCTAGATTTCTTGAGAACATACAACGTTCTATTGAAAAAAGCCGCACCCCTCCGTAAAGGAGTTGTGCGGCGATGAGTGGAGAAGACCTACAGATCTTGGACACAAAAGACATTAAGTGTCGCATATTCTTCGTTATTGCCCAAAGAACTAAGTTTAAAATCAAATTCACCAAACCAGTCATCCCAATGAAGAAACATATCTTCGTGACTTTTAGCCAAGGAGGAAATCCTGTCTGGAGATGGAAGTTTTTGATGTTTATACACCACCATTTCAAGTGGAGTTCCTATACGAATATTCAAACCACTTTGACAACTCAAACTTTGGGCCATTTGAAGAGCGTGTTCTGGACAGAAAGGTTTACCCATATCAAAGAACCCTCCAACAGTTTTACACACAGAGATAGGACAACCAAAATTCGCTTCATTCAAAAGGGTTCGGCATTTGTAGTTATGGATATGGAAACGCATTCTCCATAGATTATCCAAGGTAACACCTTCAGGAACTTGAAACGCACAGAAATCTGGAATTGTGAGCATGGTAGAATTAATTACTGAGTTAAGGTTTAAGAACCACACTGATTCACAACAACAATACCTCTTAGAAAATAAACTGTCAAGCGAACATAGTCCTACACCCCAACCCGCATAGAAAGCGTTTTTATAGTCTTAAGAGCTATGATGACATCAAGCCAGATCGACCGATGTTTTATATAGTAAAAATCATATGACAACCGTAACTTTGTCTCATCAACACTTTGTGGTGGAAGCCCTTCTTGAGTCACCTGTGCCCATCCTGAGAGTCCTGGCTTTACAATATACCTTGCTTCATAGTATGGAATCTCTTCAACGAGACGAGTTCGAAGTCCTGTAAGATCCGCACGTGGACCGATAAGCGATGAATCACCTTTGATAATTGAAAGTATTTGAGGCAACTCATCTATACGACTTTTTCTGAGAAATGAACCAACTCGAGTAATCTTAAGAGGACTCTCCTCACCAATCCATACCCCGTTTTGATTTCCTGTCATAGTTCGAAACTTTTTAACAACTATTGATCTACCTCGTTCACCCACTCTATCTTGAAGTATAAAAGCATCACCTTTATCTTCAAGCTTAATAGCAAGAACTGTAAATGGATACAAAATAATAAATGGAATTGCAAGTATGAGGGATAATACAATATCCATAGTCCTCTTCACAAAGTCATATATTTTTTTCTCGGACATGGAAATATTTCGCAGAAACCATTCATGATCAAGTGACGAAAGTGGAACTCGTTTAAAAATATCTTCATATAGGTCTACAAAGTCTATATAATTTTTACCCTTCTTTAGAAAAAGTTGCGTATACAAAGGAGCAATAATAGAAGCTGCTTTCGGATGATTACTATCCACAACAATCACATCACAACCATCAAACTCTGTTGTTGGTACGTTTGTGACATGCTCTAAATCAATACTTTTTTCAAATATAAACGGATATCGAGAATTTCGATTGACCTCATACATCAGCTCTTCCATCTCTTTTCCTGAACCAACAAGTAATGCTTTAGTTCTCTTTCCATATGCAACATATCGATACATGTACAATCTCCAGAAAAACAGAAATGCAATCGAAAGTAGTGCATATAAAATCAATATAGTTTTAGGTGTTGCAGCAACATCTCCATATGTGGCAAATGCATAGAAATAAATAATCGTTACGAGAATGTTTATCGATTGGACAATCGCAATTGTTTTTGGAATCTTTTTCTTAGTAACAAGAGTCTGATTGTCATACAATCCTCCTATCAGGAAAAGAAGAAACCATATTGGGATTAAGTATGCAAATACATTCAAAAAACCCATAAAATCAGAATATGTCGGAAAAGCGAGATTACGGAGAACATATGTAAGCCAAAGTGAAAGTCCAATAGCAAGAGCATCTCCTGTGATAAGAGCCATCTTCTCTTTGTATTGAACTCGTGCTGCGATGTCCATGTTGAGGTCAGTATAGCATGCTTTAGGACGTTTCGGGAGGTCTTACTATGCATTTACAACCCACCTCTTTCATGTCACCATACATATATACATGACAGAAAACACTCGAAAAAAAGTAATCATCTTCATCACAAAATCAAACTGGGGCGGTGCCCAAAAGTATGTCTTTGATATTGCCACTCACCTTCCTCAAGATCAGTTTGAGGTTGTTGTTGCCCTTGGAGGAAAAGAACTTCTCTACACACGTCTTGTTGATGCAGGTATCAGAGTTATCTCTCTCAAAGATCTTACGAGAGATGTTAGTATTACGAAAGATCTAAAAGTTTTCTTTGAGATCTATTCTATTTTAAAACATGAAAAACCCGACATCATACATGTAAACAGTACAAAGATTAGTGGTATCGGTGCAGTTGCAGGAAAACTTACAGGTGTCAAAAATATTATATTTACAGTGCATGGTTGGGCATTTAACGAACCAAGAGATTTCGTGTCTAAAAGTGTTATCAAGTTTTTATATTTTGTTATGCTTTGGCTTTCAGATAACATCATTGCAGTATCACACAAGATCGTTACTCAGGTGAGTAGTTGGCCATTTGCAAAAAACAAACTGACAGTGGTTCATAACGGCATCTCTCAGCCAAACTTTTTAGATAGAAACACTGCTCGAGAAAAACTTGCGACTGTTGTTGGAGCATCTTTTACATCTGACACAATCCTCTGTGGAGGCATCGGAGAACTTCATCCGATCAAAGGTCAAACATATGCGATTCAAGCTATAGAGAAATTAGTACGTGAAAAACCAGATGTAAATCTTGCATATATTATCATTGGTGCTGGTGATATAGAACAAAAGCTTAGAGATGAGATCACATCACGAGGACTTGAGAAGCATGTCTTCTTAACAGGATATTTGAAGGATGGTGCAACGTATTTGAAAGCTTTAGATTATTATCTCTTCCCTTCTATCTCTGAGGGATTACCTTACGCCGTTGTTGAAGCAGGTTTTGCAAAGTTACCACTCATCGCATCACACGTTGGAGGCATACCTGAAGTTGTTGAACATAGGATTGAAGGAACACTCGTTGCAGCAGAAGACCCTAACGCAATATACGCAGCATTACTTCGATATACACATCAACCAGAGGTCGCACAAGCTCATGCGGAATCACTACACGCAAAAGTAACACGTGAGTTTAGTATTGAAACCATGATTAAGAAAACTGTTGAGGTGTACAGGAAGTAAGTTGACAAGAGACTTGTCTGTGCTAAACTTAAATCACAAATGGGTTGTCCCAATTATCCGAGTCATCAAGGCTCGGATTTAAATTTTACAAGGTCTATTATTGCCTCTTGAATTCTCATAAAGTCATTCTTTGATACGTAACCAATATATTGATATAATCTCTTACTATCCAAAACCCTAAGTTGAGATATTAAAGCTGATTGCTCTATATTTTTAAGTAATACCTTAGTGTAGTATCTATTTTTATCTTTTATTTTAGTACTCATAGGCACACCCCAAAACATACTGTTATTAAACTTTTTAAAAACAAGAACAGGTCTTTGAAAATATTCACCTTTTCCATTTTGTTCAAAACCAATATTTTCACCCAATGAACACCAATATACTTGACCTTCATTGATAATAAGATCTGTTATTTGTGTCTTATCTATTACTATCTTTTCATATATCCAATGCATAAACTTTTTTACCATGGAGATATGGTAACAAAACAAGGATAAACTTCTCATAAAGAAAAGTTAAAGAAAACCAAAATATTTTCTAAATATTTCTCAAAAAACCTATCGCCCTAAAATACTATCAAGAGTATTTTTACTTACAATCATACGAGCTGGAATATACCCCGCGATAATAGTTGTCACAAACAATGCAAGTATTCGAATAAGTGTTCCATCAAGAGGTGCATACAGAATACCGTCACTAAATGGAAAGTTTATAGGATGAGCATCGATAAACGGTACAAGAAATCCATACAACACAAGCATACCCAGGAGAGACCCTGCGATAGCATAGAACGCAGACTGTATGATGTATGAATACTCTATAGACTTTGATGAGATACCAATACCTTTCAAAATACCTATAAACTTACGTCGTGTTAGTGTGTTTACGAAGATCACGATAAATACAGTGATCGAAGCAACAACCAAACCAATACTACCCATAAGCGTTCCAAGCAATCCAAAAAGATCTTTCATATCTTTTAGAAACTTTGGTTGAGCTTCTGTTGCAGTTTGAATCTTTGCATCATACTCGTATCCGTTGGCATACAATATATCCTTAATCTTGACAGCATCAACCTCTGTACTTCCAGGGACAAGACGAACAGCGATTTCACTTACATTTACATCACTTCTTCCTATCAGTTTTCGCAACTCTGATTGTACCATGATGATTCTTGCGTCGATATTATCGATCTTAGACTTAAGTATTCCTCGTATATACACTTCTTTACTGTTATTACCCACAGTTACCCTTACTCGGTCTCCTATCTTTACCTCTCGAAGCTGTGTAAATCCTACTGCATCTATAGGGGTCAATTCTTTGATAAGAAATGCACCAACTAAAATACCGTCTTTATCAGCATCATCGAGATATGTTCCCTCTACAACATACTTTGAAAGACTTGTTGCTTTATCTTCTTGTGAAGGATCTATACCAGCGATCGTTGCGTTGGCAGCATTTGGAGTTTCTTCTTGCCGCAAGATTCTTCTATAGTCAGCGTTGACACTTCCTCCAGCAAGAATACGTGGAACAACGTCTGTAACATTTGGTATATTTCGAAGCACTCTCTCAATATCAGCACTGTTTTCTATGATAGCTTTTTGTCGTAGAGTTGAAATAATAACATCGCCAGAATATCTATCCTGACTTGCTTCTATAGAACTTTGTATAAGTCCAACCAGAATTCCGTTTACCACAACCAAGTTTAGAAATGTAAGCATCATCACCGCAACAATAAGCGATGTTGTCCAAATACTTGCATGTTTTAACTGACGCACGGCCAAATACATGGCAATGCTCCAATTGTTGGCTTTCTTACTTTTCTTACTCATGAAATTTATTTTGCTTTTGTACTATAGATAATAGTTTGACCTTTTGTAATACCTGAAAGAATCTCTATGTCTCCTGTCGTACTAATCTCACCCGTCTCTATAGATACAAGTGTAGAGTTTTTACTTTCAAGAGACTCTGCACACTTGGGAGACAGTACTGGCGTGGTTGTGGTTGCCAACTCTGCACATGTTGCATCCGTAAGAATACGAGCTTTTTTCACACCAGATTCAAGGACGACAGCAAGTTGTGGAATCTGAAGTATATCGACTCGTCTGTTTGTTTCTATGTCTATGTTTGCAGTCATACCTGATTTTACTTTTTCATCTTTTCCAACAAACTGAATCTTTGTTCGGTATGTTGAAACACCATCTTTAAGAGTTTCCGCAGGATCAACTGATATCACCATGGCATCGAAGAATACATCTCTTCCGTACGCATCAAGCGTAATCTTTGCAGACTGATTGACTTGAAGCTTAGCAATATCGTTTTCAGATACAAATGTTTCAATCTGATATTCACCGTCGTTCAACATACTGATAACAGGTGTGTTCGGTGAAGATATCTCACCTTCTTTAATATCTACTTTCGTAATGACACCATCAAACGGTGCTCGGATAATAGTTCGTGAAAGTTGAGCAGCAGCACTCCCGACTGATGCTTGCGCACTTTGTATGTTTGCTCGCTGTATAGCAAGTTGTGCAGGAGTTGCACTTGAGTTTACAATCTGCAGTTCGTTTTTAGCTGTTGTAAGTGCACTAACACTGTTTTTATATGCGAGCTCTGCTTGGTTGAGTGTACTTAAAGCTGTTGCAAATGTTGTACGTGCGGTCGCAATAGATAATTTCTGACTTGCAACTTGTGCATTGTATGTTGTATCGCCGCTCGTACCCGCTTTTTCAGAGACTATAGATATGGCAGTGTTCACATCGTTGATAAATCTTTGTATCTGATATATCTCTGTTCGATATGCAATCAACTTATCTATAGAAAATGCATCGTTGACATGAGCAAGTAACTTTCCCACTTCTATACGGTCACGCTTAAGTGTATCTCGAAGAGTAGTATTTTGATCTATACCATATATGAACTCTGGATTTTGACTTCGAGGATCTCGAAATGCAGGGTCAATATCGAATCGCACCGCATCATCTGCTTTTGCATATGTATCCCTGATCTGATCAAGCAGTGACTGTTCACTTACACGAAGTGCGAGCTCTGTACTAGCAACCTTATCTTCTGCCAACTTTTTTTCTTCAACTTTTGAAGACATACTTAGGTCTTGTAGTTTGGCTTGTTCTGATTGTACGATGGCATAGTTTTTTTGTACCGCTGCAGCATAGTCACCGTTTGCCAGTGTTGCCAGAATTGTTCCCTGTTTTACAATATCTCCAACTTTAACGTTTACTTTTTGTACACGAGCAGAAGCTTCAAATGCCATATCTACGTTTTTAGCAGCAATAACCTTACCTGTTAAAGATACTTTTTGCACAAACTCTTTAGGTTCTACTGTGTACGTATATACATCAGCGCTTGAACCTCCTCCTAGGAGTGTTGAAAATCCAAAAATGACTAGCAGTACTACTGGTATCCAAACTTTTTTTTCCCGCTTCTTTTTCCATATAGTTTGGCTCAGCTGTTTTATTGTAGGTATCATATTCTCCATATATTACCACATTTTGGAACCCTTGCACACTCTCACGTGACCTGCTATACTATGTATATTAATTTCTCGCTGGACAGACTTGTTAGAGCATAGATAGGTACATATGTAGATACATGTAGGCAACATATAACATGACGCATACTCGTATATACGCAAAACAAAGATATACCTCACATCACTCTCGACTGTCACGCATTTAAAAATATAAAATAAAACAATGAATTCAGACAAAGGACCACAAGGACCAAAAAAACCTCTACGAGTATATCACGGAGGTCAGGCTGCACACGCGCCTGAAAAACCTATGCAAACACAAACACCTCATGTGGCAGCAACAGGACCAAAGATTAAATACCCAGACCCTATGAGACCTCAAAGACCTCAGGCTCCAACACCTGCATCTCGACCGATGCAACGACCCGCTCCACGAGCTCATGCGCCATTACCAAACTCTTCAGTTAAACATGTAAAGAGACCTCTTGGAACTGGTGATGAGATCGAAGACGATGAGGTTATAGAGTTGCATGACACAATGCATACAGAACAAGCTCAACCAAAGGCAAAATCTAAATCAAACAAACGATATAGTATGCCGAGGTCACGACCTGCTATCGGATCAGCTTCTGCAACAAAACCTGGAAGTCAAAAAGAGATTCCAGAAGTTACTGGTGATACATGGAGAATTATTCCTCTTGGTGGAGTAGAAGAGATTGGTATGAACATGACAGTTATCGAAAACAAAGATGACATCTTTGTGATTGATGCTGGATTTCGATTTAAAGAAGAAGCAACACCTGGTGTTGACTATATTCTTCCAAACACTAAGTATCTCGAAGAAAGAAAACATAAGATTCGAGGACTCTTTGTAACTCACGGACACTTGGATCACATCGGTGCATTGCCCTACATCATAGAAAAGATTGGTATGCCGCCAGTATATACTCGAAACTTAACATCTTTGATGCTTAAGAAACGACAGGCAGAGTTCCCTAACGTTCCACCACTAGATTTTAAAATCATAGATGGAAACGAAAAACTTATTATCGGAAGTACGAAAGTACAGTTCTACGGAGTGACTCACTCTATTCCAGACTCTATGGGTATCATCATCGATACACCCTACGGATGGATCACAACTCCTGGAGACTTTAAACTTGACCACGTTGACACTATTCCAACAGCGGAAGAGGAAGCAAACTATAAACTCTTTGATGGGCAAAAAGTTCTTCTTCTACTTGGTGAATCAACAAACATTGAAAACCCTGGTTTCTCTACCCCAGAAGCAATCGTGCACGAAAACCTAGAAGAGATTGTGCGGACTATGACAGGTCGTATGATTATGGGTATGTTTGCATCACATGCATTTCGTATTGCAAAAGTTATCGAGGCTTGTGAAAAGTACGGTAAGAAAGTTGTGATTGAGGGACGAAGTATGAAAAACAACGTAGATATCATGATTCAAGCTGGCGTTATGAAAGTTCAAAAAGGAACAATCATATCATCACAAGAGATGCCTCACTACGCTCCTGATAAGATAGTTGTACTTGCAACAGGTGCTCAAGGAGATACATTTGCAGCCCTTATGCGTATGTCTACAAAACAACACAAGTATGTTGTTCTAAACGAACGAGACACTATTCTCCTTTCTTCATCTATCATCCCTGGTAACGAAAAAGCTGTAGGAAAAATCAAAGATAACATCGCACGACTTGGAGCACGAATTATCCACTACCGAACATCTGATGTGTTTATTCACGCAACAGGACATGCGAACCGAGGAGAGATTGAGTGGCTACATAAAAAGCTACGACCTCAATACTTCATGCCTATGCACGGTCCTCACTACTTCTTGAAACTGCATGCTGAACTTGCGTACAGTCTAGGTATGCCAAAGGAAAACGTAATCGTTCCTGATGATTGTAGTATTCTTGAAATACAAGACGGTGGTACAAAGTTTGTAAAGCTTCCTGTTAAAGCTCCAGACAATGTTGTTATGGTTGACGGATTTACTGTTGGAGATATACAAGATGTAGTTCTTCGAGATCGACAAATTCTTGCTGAAGATGGTATCTTCGTTGTTGTTGCTATGATGAACGCTCACACAGGAAGACTTATAAAAAGTCCAGATATCATCTCACGAGGTTCTGTATATCTACGAGAATCACAAGAACTTCTTCGAGAGATTCGTACACTTGTTCGAACAACTATCGAGCAAGCAGCGTACCAGATGGGTCCGCAGAGTATTGATTATATAAAAGATATCACTTCAGATACGCTTGGTAAGTTTATCTTCCAAGAGACTGCAAAAAGACCGATTATTATACCAGTGGTTCTCTTAGTGTAGTGATACGTTAACGTTTTGCGCGAATTTTAGAAATGAAGAAACCGCACCGAGTCGAAGGACTGGGTGCGGTTTTGGAGATTATCCTCTGAGTTGTTCGGGGGTCCATGCAATCAATTTGCGAATCCTTTCTTGATCATATCTTTTAGCAAACTGAATTACTTTTTCAACTGACAACCCAAGTTCGCGCAGATAGATATCATAAAGTAAAGAGTAAAGTGGAAAAAGTGACTGAAAGCTGTGATCTGCATCTGTAATCTTTCCTTCACTCACTAATTTACTAGCTTCAACCATTCCTCGAACATACTCTTGCTGCAACTTATGCAACACAACAGCAGACAAAATTTTCCTATTTCGTATACAGATGCGCCCTTCGAAAGTTTTGTGCAGAGAAGCAGAGTGTATAAGATCAGCAACTCTTCTTCTTACAGGCTCAGCATAATTAAAAACTGGCAAAGTTTGGACATCAAGTCCTTTATTTAAAGTCATGAAAAGGTCTAAAAGGGCTGACCTTGTGCTTCTGCCGAGCGAGTAGCCACCAGAACTATACAGAGCATTTAAAAGCAGGGCTAGTTTGTAGGCGAGTTCAAATCCATTCATCTTATGCAAGTTTTTTTGCACTTGAGAGGTCATAGGTAACGCTTCAGATACTGCATTCATAAGATAAACAAGGGTTAAAGGTTCGTGATACGTCTGATACCGGCATAGTAGCACAGGTTCATATGTAAAGAAACAACCTTACCGCGCCACTACCTCCAACATCGCCATAGGGTCCACAAATCTTAGATGTCGGTATTCTTCTAGTGCTTTCGCAAGGAGTTTTAGCACTTTTTCTTTATCTTTTGTCTCGGTTTCCTTCGCTCGTAATTTCTCTCGCAACTTTTCAACATACATATCATATAAAAGTTTACTGTCAGTATTTGATGCTCGAATCGTGTCTAGGACATTTACAATATCTGAATCCCCTGCAATAGCCAGTCTCACAAGTTCATCTATCACAGAAACTTTTGTACTTCCGATAATATATTCCGTCTTGTCTATAGAAATATTTTTTCCTTCGATAGAGCTTATCACCTTTTGCAAAACTCCTAGCGTATCACGGAAAGATCCATCCCCTGTCATAGCGATGAGTCGTGCAGAATCTTCATCTATACTATACGACTCTTTATCAGCAACATTCACAACTACTTTTTGTAGTATATCAACGTTTGGAGTTCGAAATGTATGAACCTCACACCGTGACACTACAGTATCTGGGAGTTTGTTTAACTCAGTTGTAGCGAGTATGTATATAACATGTCGTGGCGGCTCTTCTAGACCTTTCAGGAATGCATTGAAGGCTGCTTTTGAAAGCATGTGCACTTCGTCGAGTATATAAACTTTATATGGTGATAAAAAAGGAAGCGTCATAGCACTCTCTGTAAGCTCACGGACGTTATCAACTCCTGTATATGATGCAGCATCGATCTCTGTGATGTCTACAGGATCAACCCCGAGTTCTTTTGCAAAAATGCGTGCAATACTTGTCTTACCTATACCTCGAGTTCCTGTGAAAAGATATGCATGGTGTGGAGTTTTTTGCTCTATAGCTGACTTTAAAACTCGTACGATATGGTCCTGTCCTACAACATCTGCAAATGTATGTGGGCGGTATTTTCGGTATAGAGAGGTGTGAGTTTGTGACATATGAAGCTATTGTAACACGCCATTGTTTTCTTAGGAACGAAGTGACTTAGAAAACAACAAGTACCCTTGGGGTGCGCCATATTTTGATTTATCAAAATAGAAGTACTCTTGGGGTGTGTCAAATGTTGCAAAAGAAAAGACCCACCCATGTGGAATCTTTTCCCAGGGGTAGGTCTTGTGTTGTTTTCAATCGGTCCAGATCAGAGGATGAATTGTAGGGAAAACACGATCCAGCCGAAACATTCCCTTATCATAGCTGTGCGGCTTGATCCGAACATCATCTGCAGATTCAGGAGCATATGTGTATTCAACAGTAAGCAGAGCTCCGAAAATGTCAACGAACGCCTTCTCATCTTCTTCTGAGTATCCCGTAGGTTGATGGAGATCACCATCCTTTATGGTAAGCATAAATATTTCCTTAGGAAATAAGTGTCCGCCATACCGAACAAAGAAAGAATCTGTTGCAAACTTACACTGTATCATTGGCCGACCTGTCATATAAGCAACTGTAAGAACCCCCTTCCATGTATACGCGGGTAATTGTTCCTGCCTTCCTTCATGTGTATGAATTTTTAAAGCGTTCCATCTATAGATCTGCGAAAAAGAGATCTCGAATTCGTTCCCTCTAAGGGTAAAACCCTGCTGCGGTATTGAGTGAGCACTCATGATTTGTGAAATGGTTTGGTTTGAAACTACGTTAAGGTGCACAAAAAATATATCACATAGATACAGAAAAGCAAGGTCTACACCTTGCTTTTTCAGCATACAAATCTTACCAAGATTTACACCCGCCCCAGCGCCGTCACAAACTCACTCTCCACTTTCTTTTCTAGATCCTTAAACATCGCAAGCCCCTCTCTCTTGTACTCAACAAGTGGATCTCGTTGACCTATACCTCGAAGCCCTACACTTTGTCGAAGCTGCTCCATACTATCAAGATGATTCATCCAGAAGTAATCTATGATTTGCAACATCAAACTTCTTGAAAGTTCGTAAAATGTCTCATCAAGTGTAACTCCCTCTTTCGATGTAAATCCTTTTCGGGTAAGAATATCATCAATAATAGTTTTCAGCTCATCAGCCTTTGCCAAAAGAATACTTCGTCGTCGTCTGTAGATTCCTTGTCGTTGTTGATTGAGAACATCATCATACTCAAGCACTTGCTTTCGACTATCAAAATGAAATCCTTCAATCTTCTTTTGTGCAGATTCAAGTGCACGAGATACGAGAGGATGCTGTATCGCCTCATCTTCAGGAAGATTCATACGAGACATCAAACCTTTGATTGAACTATTTGCAAATATACGCATCAAACTATCTTCAAGTGATACATAAAACTGTGTCTCTCCAGGATCTCCTTGTCGTCCTGATCGTCCTCGAAGCTGATTGTCTATACGTCGCGCTTCATGTCGCTCTGTACCGATCACATACAAACCCCCGAGAGATTTGATCTCCTCTATCTCTTCAGGGGTTGCAGGAATACCTCCAAGTTTGATATCAACTCCACGACCTGCCATGTTTGTAGCAATAGTCACCGCACCTTTTTTACCAGCTTGTGCGACAATAGTACCCTCTTTTTCTGCAAACTCTGGCTTAGCGTTAAGTATAGTATGAGGAACTCCAGCTACTTTCAAGTATTGTGAGAGCAGTTCGTTTTTCTCTATAGATACAGTACCCACAAGAACAGGTTGTCCTTTTTCTCGTAGCTCCTTAATCTTTTTCGCAATAGCTTTAAACTTGCCAAGCTCAGTCATGAAGATAAGATCCTGCAAATCTTTTCGTGCAAGCGGTCTATGAGTTGGCACTTCAATCACATCCAATCCATATACTTTCACAAACTCTTCTCTACTTGTCACACCTGTTCCTGTCATACCTGAAAGCTTTGTATATAGTCTAAAAAAGTTTTGATATGTGATAGATGCAGCTGTTTTACTTTCACGTTGAATCTTAACACCCTCTTTTGCTTCTATGGCCTGGTGAATTCCCTCTGACCATCGTCGTCCAGGTTGTATACGCCCTGTAGAAACATCTACGATAATCACCTCATTGTCTTTAATAATATAATCAACTTCTTTTTGATATAGTGCCGCTGCCTTGATAGCAGTTTCAAGGTGATGAACAGATTGTATGGTTGCTGGACTATACATGTCTGTTATACCAAGCTGTTGTTCAGCATATGTAATACCT
>Ga0172380_10006130_pt1 | contig 14142 bp, 17 predicted proteins | sample Leawe162metaG_FD_119747 | JGI IMG/M metagenome (GOLD analysis project Ga0172380, IMG submission 119747) | Leachate microbial communities from a municipal landfill in Southern Ontario, Canada - Leachate well 162 metaG | ecosystem: Engineered > Solid waste > Landfill > Unclassified | place... | reverse complement strand
GGTTTCGGCAATTGATAAAAATGGTGTGCGGCTAAGGAATAACAAATGTAGTACGAGAAGTTGTTTCGTAATGACTGTTGGTGGATCTACAACGCTGTACGATTGGTGGGTGGAGAACAATTCTATAACTCAGTCTCAGAATTCTGTTGGTACGAGTTTGATAAATGTTATTGGGTATGACATTCATATTAAGAATAACAAAATCATTACTAATAATGCAGGTACATTCACGCCTGCAATTTCAGGGGTGTTTTCAGGGACTACAAACGGTGATTTTATAATTGATGGAAATATAATTGAGATTGGTACTGGTGCTGATACTGCTCCACAGTATGGAATTTATTTTGATACAAGTGGAGATGGTATTCCAAAGATTATAAATAACACTGTGAAAAGGGTTTCTGGTTCTGCCTCACACGTAGGTATTGGGGTTTTTGTTATTCATGGTGGTGCGGTTATTCGTGGGAATACAATGTCTGAAATGGGCATTAGTATTTGGGTGGCATCAAATGCTATTTCTTCTCTACAAATTGAAGGGAACACGATTAATGGTGGGTATCACTCCGGTATTAGTGTTAGTGCATTAACAGGAACTTGGACAACTTTGAGTGATGTAACAATTCGTGGGAACTCATTGTCAATTTTTGCAAAGAATGCTGGCGGTGTAGCTTTGTACGGAAATGATTTACAAGGTATTTACCTTTACGGATTAATTGACGATGGTATTTCTGTTGGTAATATCATAGTTTCTGATAACACACTAACGAATTTTTCCAGTGCTTTGGGAAATATTTTTGGTGTTTGTATGGAGAGCACGTTTGTTCTTGGTGGAATTTCGAGTTTGGATGGTTTGTCACTTTGTGGAAATACAATGAGAACTTTTGCTACTCTCGCCGGGGGTACTTCTGTTTTTGGGGTTCGTGTAGCGATTACTGCTGCTGGCGGTGCGGCGAGTTTCCTGGATTGCAGGGCGTTGTCTGTATCGAATAACAATATTCGAGGTATGTTGTCTGCTGATGAAAATGCCTACGGAATTTATTGTAATATAAATTTGGATTCTGGGCATACTACAGGTTTGAATGGGTTAGCGGTAAATGGAAATAATGTGGCCGGTTTCTGGGGAGACATTACTGATTCTACTTCTGTTTCTGCCGGTATTCACATTGATGGACCAAGTAGTTTTGATGATGTCATGGCAGTAACATGCAACAGCAATAATGTTGCAAGTAATTCATTGATGATTGCTGGCGCTGTTGTTAATGACGCTACTTTTGTTTATGGAATTTACAATAATTTGACTAATAGTGTAATTTCGAACAACAACATTTCATTTACGGGTGCATTAACTACTGTTCGTGGTGACGGGATTCGTTGTTTCCCAAAGGGTACGGCATTACCAACTTTGAAATCGGTAATTAGCGGGAACAGTATTGACGTAAATTGGACAGGGCTGCACCTTAAGGGAGATGGCGTTTCTTGTACGTTTGATGTCTCCGGGAACAGGATTAATACTAAGTCTGTTGGTATTTACATGGATTCTAATGTTGTTCTGAGTTCTGTTTCCTCCAATGTTGTGTGTTCTACTCCTTCTAATGCTTGTAATTATACAGGCTGCATATTGACGGGGGGTGGGTGCATTATTGGTAGAACCTCTTGGCCCCTCCAGACGAATATTATCGGGAATAATTTAACACTAAACGGAAGTCTGGGGGCTTTAAGTGCAAATGTGTGGTTGGATGTTTCAGATAGCGTTTCTGTTGACAATAATAGGTCTTACAAAACAGGAGCAATTGTAGGAACAGTATACCATATTTATTTGCATGATTGTTATGGAGCAACATCTATTTCAGGTAACTATCTTGATAACTCAGTTTTATTGGGCGCACACGGTATTTATATTGATACGGCTTCTCTGGCTTTGTCCAATATTAGCGCATTAAACAATAAAATCAAAGCTTCTAATGATATTGGTGGGGCGATTTATGAGTTTTACTGTCGTCTCAGCGGAGTAGGCACTTTGTGCCGTGCTAATGTTCTTGGAAACACTATCAACATTGACAGCGCAAATCATGCGAATACGGGGCTTTCTAGTGTTATTTTGACTGGAGGTCCTATTGTTAACGTACACTGTACTACGCCTTTTGAGTTTGCTGACACAATAAACTTTGTTGCAGAGACATATACAACGGCCCCTGCTTATCCTAAAGCCAACGTTAAGTCCAGAAACACAGGTACAACTACCGCCGATACAGAATGGTGGTAGACTTTTCTTTTTCTGCTTGACACATCAAATCTAGTGGTTATATTACCTTGTAGAAAGGTGGTTGACATGAAAAATCTAGTTTTGCTGTTTTTGGTTGTTTGTTCTGGCTGTTCATCTACGGGGGAGTTTCCTCGTCTTTTTGTTGTAGAAGATTCGGGACTCGACACGGAGACGGAAGCGGTTGATGCTGGGGAAGATTCAAGCTCCGATTCTGATGCAGACACAGAGACAAGTTCTGATTCAGGCATTGATTCTGGGACAGGTCTTCCTTGTGATGCAGGATCATGTTGTATTTCCGGAGAGGTAGCTCTTGGGGGCGCAGCGTGTGTTCCAGACATTTTGCCTGAGATTGTATCAGATAGTTTTCATCCTGATACGATGGAGCCTTTCCAGTTTAGGTGTCCTGAGCCCACAGTTTGTGGTAGTGGGGACGAAATTCGTCAAGGGGAGACGGTGTGCGACGGGATTAGCCCTTCTTGTTCCTTGACTAATATTGAGTGGGGGGCCTGGTATGTAGATCCTTATGACGAGTACGATGATCCAAATTCTGTTTGTAATATTTTGGTTACTGATGGGTATGTTTATTGGTCAACACTTGCGGGTTTGGGTCCTAATAGGGCACGTACAGGTTGTCCTGCCGGGGCCGGATATACTGGAGAATGTGTTGCAGGTGTATGTGTTCCTCTCTATTCCGGGGCTGAGTGCGATCTGAACTTTGCAGATATGTTTTGTGATTCTTGTACAAATAATTGTTACGAAAATGGTGGAAGTACCTGTGGCGGGAGTGGTGAGGATCGTGTTTGTGAGTGTGGTACAGGTAATCCCGCCTGTGACGAAGGTTTCCGCTGCATTTTTGACATGGTGATTTTCGATTATTCTTGTGTTCCTGAGTGAACAACCCCTTGACAACCCAAAATTCGTCACTATATTAGGCAATATACCGGGCATTATCACGCCCATTAAAGGAGTAATGTTGTGGATAAATTTACACCTAGAACCGAAGCAATTCTCCCAAAGCATCAGCGAAAACGTACTAGTGCTGATGTTATTACGATTAGACGAAATATCGTAAATTCCATCAATGTACTCAGTAAACATAACGCTAATGTTACTATGGACATGATCCAGGTATATCTAAATGATTATTTTCACACAGATATTTACAATCCTCATATCCTATCAAATGGCGTAAGATATTTGAAAGAGGCTGGCGCAATTGAGATTATCAAGGACGGAAAAGAGAAGTTTTTCAAAGTAATTAATGACAGCTATGATGATCCGCTAATGTCAAGGATTCTGCTCTATTTTCCGCTAAGGGTTCACAATATGGCACGGGATGTTTCTAAGGCAACGGGTAAGTCTATCAATAATGTTCTATCAAATTGGCTAATTGCCGGTTCGAAACTGTAAAGGATATTCAAAATGACAAAAGATGGAACGCCTAATGAGGGTACGCTATGTCCGATTTGCCAACAGCCTTTCAAACTTTCAGGGTTAAAGCGCCATATTACGGTAAAGCATGGCAAAGATACAGCTAATTCATCACCAGAGGCATCCGACAGCCAATCTGAGCCTAGTTTGCCAATTCCAGCTATCCCAGAGCCTTCCGTGGGTGACGAGGTTCTACGTGCCAACCAGAACCCTGTGGATGGGTATTCTTATTTTGATGCCAAGGATGTTCTAGAATCCCCAATGGACGATAATGGTCAAATGTACACGGAATTAGACGCTAATCCTGTCGTAATTCCTGAGACAAAGGCTGCGGAATCTTCTACCCCTGCCCATGAACCTTCGGATCGTAAAGACCTTGTTGAGTCTGCATGGATTGTTGACGCAGCAGTGGAAAAGTCAGCAACAGCTTGTGAATCTATGGAAAAGTCAGCACCTATCCCAACATCTCCACAAAAGGTACTCAGCCAAATTCCGATTGGCTCAGAGATTATGCTACATGGCGAAGTATTCTGGCAAAATCCAGCTAATTTTGACTGGGAGCTTGCCCATGCTGACAAAATTCAAGTTGTGGTAGTTGGTCTTGAAACGGTTGATAATGTTGTTCATTTGATGTGCCGCGTAAACGGGGGCACAGCGCTTTGGTCAGTTCTACAATCCGATGTCCTAGAGGGCAAGTATCGGGTAATAAAGTTAGCTAATAGTGTGCCAACGGCTGCGCCAATTCCACCTCCTAATGGGAAGCGGGAGTTTGTAGAGAGTTCGGAAGACTTGTATAAGAAGGCGCTTGCTGAGTTTTTGCCAATTTTCAATATGTATCTGGAAGCCAAGGAACGTCTTGAAGTATCAGAGTCCATGTTTGCTGATATTCACGAAGAGAATTACCAAACGATTGAAAATTTTGTTCTCCAATATGGTGAGACAGTCGAAGACGAGGGAGATACTTCGTACTGTGTGCTTGAAGTTGATGGTGTACGAATGCGTTTGGTTGCTGGGGATGGAATGATTTTTGAGAAGATTACAACGGAGGTTTGATAATGCAAGAGTTTGACGCCTCCAAAATTGAGGATGTTATTGACCCTGTTACCGGTGAGGTGGTTGCGCGGTGTCGTGTTTTGTTTTGCATACATTGTGGGAAAGAGATTTCTCCGCGTTTTATCCGGTGGGAGGGTTCTGTTGCTCATTGTCCTGGTCAAAGATGTACTGGTGTTGGCATTGGGCATGATTTATCCCCAAAGGATACTTTATGGAGACGTGGAAAGGTTCCAGAGCAGATTACTAGGGTCGAAGTGCGCTGTACTAATTGTTTAAAGGTTTGGGGTGCCAATGCAGAAAAAGGTATTCCATTCCGCTGCGATTTTTGTGGAGTTCTAGGGACTGTGGAGAAGATTACAATGGAGGAAAATGAAAATGACTAAAATGAAGAATTGGACTTGGCAGCAGATTTTTGATTTTCAGCGGGATAATAGGGATTGTACTTATACCAAAGCGTTAGACGAAATGCCTAAGAAATATCGTTCTGCTTTTGCTGCTGCTCTTTCTGTAGCAAAGTGGCGACCTGATAATCCAAATCGTGGATCAGGTGATTGTGGTATGTGTTCTCTGTATGATAAGGAAAGTGATTGTTCTACTTGTCCGTTGAAGGCGGTTGACCGAGATTGCAATGAGGAAGGTTCATTGTTTGATCTTGTTCGTACCCTGAAAAGTCATAAGAAGAGCACCAAGCAGGCTATGGACAATCTTTATGGTGTTCTTTTGAAGATTTACAAGGAAGCGTGGGAAAAGATCTGATGACTGATAAAAAGGTAACACTGTGGGAAGGCTTGGACATTGCTTTTGCCGCGTATAAGAAACGTGTGGAGGAGGAGTGGATGACCCCTGAAATTCCGGATAAGATAAAGCTGGTTTTCATTTCCGGTCCCTACAGATCTGAAACACGGTGGGGGACTGAGCAAAACGTTCACAATGCCGAGAATTTGGCAATTGAAGTGGCAAAGGTAGGTGCTTATCCGGTTTGTCCACATTCGAATACACGGCCATATTTCGAGGATATTCAGCCAATTGATTTTTGGCTAAAGGCTGATCTCGAATTGATGGGCAAATGTGATGCCGTAATTTTCGTTAGTGGTTGGAAACAGTCTGCGGGTTCTTTGGCTGAATACGAATTGGCAAAGAGAATTGGTTTGCCAACATTTCTTCATTTGAGAGAGGTGAAGGAATGGTTGAGTGGTATTGTTCCAAAATGTGAGAAATGTGGTGATGTTGGTTGGACCGAGGAAAAAGACGGGCCAATGGAATGTGAATGTATTGTTCCTGATGAAGTAAAAGAAAAGCCTTGTTGGAAAGGTTTGATTAAGTGCAAAGACTGTTTTGATAAGGAAAAGTGTACAAAAGACTGGAAGTGGAAGGGGCTACCAAAATGAGCAGCTACGATCCAAGTGATCCATACAAGAATGCCGGTGGTACCCAATATCTGGAGAAAATCCTTCCTGGAAATGTTCAGCAATTGACTGATAATGGCAGAGGAACTTGTACCGTTTGGGAAGGTTTGAAGCATCTGGAAGAAAGGCTGCGAAAGATTCCTTTAATGGATGAACCAGATTGGACACTTGATCCACCACAGGAAGAGGGCTGGTACTGGTATACGTGGAAGGATAGGCCAAGTAAGAAGGGCATTTGTCATTTAGATGTAGGACATACTGCGGATACCTATACTCTGTATTGGCCTGTTCGTATTTTTCCTGAGCCACCGAACTATATTGAGAAGTAATGATCTCTCTTCTTATCGACGGCAACCCCCTTGTCTTCCGTTCCGCTTACGGCACTGGCACCGAAAACCACGGAGTCACTTCATCGGTTCTTAATCTATTATCCGATATTACTAGTTCCTTCCCCTTCGATAATCTGGCAATGTTCTGGGATAGTGGCAAATCCCGTTGGCGAATGCTTTGTTATCCTGAATACAAGGCCCAGCGAGCAGAAAAGCGTAAAGAATCAAACATAGACTTTGATGAAGTTTACGCACAAGCAAAAGATGCTCAACGATATCTCGTATACCATAACATTCAACAATTTATAGTCCCAGGTGTAGAAGCTGATGATCTAATTTCCTGGGTTGCTGAATACAGATATTCCCAAGGTGATTCCGTAATAATTGCTACATCTGACCATGATCTTTGGCAAATGGTTAAATCTGATGGCCAAAAGCAGATAATAGTTTTTGATCCGATGAAAAAGCAATGGGTAAATTCAGCAGTGGTTACGGAATTCTTTGGAATCTCCCCCCAGCAAATTAGAGATTTCAAGGCATTATCTGGCGACACAAGCGATAATATTCCCGGTGCTAAAGGAGTTGGCCCAAAGACGGCAACTTCTGTGCTAAATGAATTTGGAACCATTGGCCAACTTTTCGCCGATGACATTGTTAAAGTCCTCCGAAAGAAGAAGACAACTGAACGAATACTTTTCCATGAAGACGAAGTAGAAAGTGCTTTTAGGGTAGTGACAATTCCCTCGCTAAACGAAGCTAAATTTTGTTTAACTCGGGAAGAGGCACAAGAAATAATGCGTCAGGCAACAGAAAATAAAGTTGTAGATCCCGCTCGCTATAGGATAATTGTGGATAGGCTTGGACCTTTGAGGCTTGATCCAACAAAGTTGCCAAAACGGGGTTAAAAATAATTTGAGGGTGCTTTAGGAAAACCAACAAAATTAAACTATAATAGGTACTATGAGGGTCAAATTATCACAGTGGGCAAAGCAGCAGGGTATCAGTTTTAAGACTGCTCAACGCTGGTATTATGCAGGGATTATGCCTGTTCCTACGGAGAAGACACCAACAGGCAGGATTATGGTTCTAGTTGATGAGCCGGTTAAGGAAAGTAGAACGGTCTTGTATGCTTGTGTTTCTACTTCGTCCCAGAAGAAGGATCTTGACCGTCAAGTAGAGCGCCTTCTTGCTTTTGCTAAGTCGCAAGGGTGGGAACATACTGAAGTTGTTACAGAAATTGGGTCGGAAATAAGTGAGGAAAAGAAGAAATTGAAGGGTTTGTTATTTGATAAAACTGTGGTTAGACTGGTTGTGGAGAGTGAAGACCGGGTTTCTCGTTCTGGTGTTGGATATATTACAACTTTGCTATCTTCTCAAGGAAGACATTTTGTTTTTTTAGAAAAATGAAAATTTATAAAGCATACAAGACAGAGTTAGATCCAAACAACAGGCAAAAATCTGATTTTGTGCAAAGTGCCGGGGCTGCGCGTTGGGCGTATAATTGGGCGCTTAATAAAAAACTGTCTTGTTACGCGGAGACAGGAAGAAGCCCCAATTATATTGAGCTTAATAGGGAATTAACTGTTTTGAAAAGAACGCCCATTGACGATGGTGGTGTTCCGTGGATGTATGAGGTTTCCAAGTGCGCCCCGCAAGAAGCGATTAGGGCTGTGGATCGAGCTTTTGATGGTTTTTTTAGACGTTGCAAAGAGGGTGCAAAAGAAAAAGGTTTTCCAAAATTTAAATCTAAGAAAAAAGGTCCTGGTAGCTTTACGCTGAAAGAAAGTATTCATGTTTCTGTGTCTAGAATTCAGTTACCCCGTTTGGGCCACATAAAATTAAAGGAGAAGAACTATCTTCCTCTTGATGGGCGGGAAGACATAAAGATACTTTCTGCCACAGTTTCAGAGAAAGCGGGAAAATGGTATGTTTCTTTGAAGGTAGAGCAGGAAATTCCTGATCCTATTCCTGTTAAAGAACCTCATGTTGCTGGTGTTGATGTGGGGCTTAAAGATCTTGCTACTACCAGTGACGGAGAAGTTTTTGAAAATCCCAAAGCATACGTAAAAGTTCAAAAGAGGCTCCGTTTTCTCCAGAAGGAAATGGATAGGAAACAGAAAGGTGGAAAGAACAGAGAAAAAGCAAGGGCCAAGGTAGAAAAACTACATCAGAAAATAGTTAATATTCGAAGAGACAATCAGCACAAGGCATCTACGGCGATAGTCAAGTCAGCAGATGTTATTGTTATTGAGAGTCTTAATGTAAAGGGAATGCTCAAGAATAGGCATTTAAGTAAAGCAGTTACAGATGCTGGTATGTCCGAGTTCCTACGACAAATCGAATACAAAGCCAAGTGGGCAGGAAAGCAAGTTATTAAAGCAGATATGTGGTATCCGTCATCCAAGACGTGCTCTTCTCCCGGCTGTGGCTTTATAAACAAGGATCTGAAGTTGAAGGATCGGTCTTGGGTTTGTCCTGAATGTGGGGTGAAACATGATCGGGAGTTCAATGCTTCATTTAACCTAAAGAGTTTGGCCGGGAGTTCCCCGGTGTCAGCCTGTTGTCCTGGGGGCGCTGACGCGGATCGTATTGGCCGCGTGAAACCACTGGTTGGGCAGGAACCGAACACCTCATTGGAAGGGTAAGTTTCGGAGATCTGATCGTATTATAGTGGACTGTTGGGTGTTCCTCTGTGGTTTGATTTAAAAGGTTTGTAAAAATGGCAACTAATTTCTGGATACCAACTGACTTCATAGAAATTTCCTCATGCGATAATTATCAATGGGATAATTTGGACGACAGCATTAAATCGTGTTCAAGGTGTAAATTACGAAATTGTGTTGGCGAATATGGGCCAACCATTCCCAGTGGTTTTAGCGATAATGAGATAATGATTATTGGCAGAAATCCAGGATTTGAGGAGCTTTACGCAGGTGAGCCATTTGTGGGAAAATCTGGCAAAAGACTTGATCAGGTTTTGGAAGAGGTTGGGCTAACACGTAGAGAGTGTTGGGTGACGAACGTTTGCAAATGTTTCAGTGAAGCAAATCGTCCTGTAGAATTCGCAGAAATGACCGCATGTTTGCCATTTTTGCGTAGTGAAATTGCTTTGTTGAAACCAAAGTTGATCCTTGCATTTGGTAATGAAGCAATGGCCGCTGTGACTCCTTACGGGTGTTCAGGAATTTCTAACCATTGCGGAGAGATTCTTAAACCGGGAGGTCATGGGTGGGTAGGGGATATTGACGCAACGGTTATTTTATTTCCTCATCCCAGTGCAGCATTACGAACGCAGAAATTTGAAACACTTTTGCAATTTGCTACGACAAGGTTGAAGCAATTTCTTGATGAAAGGCCCGTGGAATGACAAATCCTTCACCGATGGGCGCACCAAAACTGGTTAAATTTCCACTTGATGATGATCGTGCTGGTATAACGAGAAAGTTTGAACTATTTGGAAATGAGGAAGAGGTTTATAAAGGGTATTTTACAATAAATACGTATGCCGATGGAACCCCAGGCGAATTAGTTATTTCGATGAATAAAATTGGTGGGTTTGAGCATGGTTTTTCTACTGCTTGGGCAATAGCTGTTTCATTACTTTTGCAGTATGGTGTAGATCCACGGGAGATTTATGCGAAATTCAAGTTCATGGAATTTGAGCCTTCTGGAATTACCGGGGTGCCGTCTGTACCTATGGCAAAATCGTTAATCGATCTTATAATGAAATTTATGGAAGTGAATTTTCCACCAACGGGCAGCAGAAAAAAGGAAGAGTTGGACGAATACGAAACGGCAATAAACAGCATGAGTACAGAGGAGAAGTGATGACAGAATTATTTAAAACTATTTGTGCAGATCCACCCTGGTCCTTTGGTGATAAGTTACCCGGTCCTTCCCGTGGCGCGGAAAAGAATTATTCAGTTCTTTCTATTGCAGAGATTGAGAATTTTTTAGTAACTGAAAATTTGGTAAATCAAATAGCTCCGGATGCTCGTTTATTTCTTTGGCGTGTAGCTTCACAACAGGAAGAGGCTTTGCGTGTAATGCGGGCTTGGGGATTCATACCAAAAGCCGAAATAGTTTGGTTAAAGAAAACGGCTACAGGTAAGCGTTGGTTTGGGATGGGCAGACAAGTTCGGATGGAGCATGAGGTTTGCCTAATTGGTATCAAGGGGCGTCCAGAAGTTTTGAGTAAGAGTATACGGTCTACCTTTGAAGCTCCGTACACAAGGCATTCTGGGAAGCCTGACGCATTTTTTGACATTGTTGAGCAATTGAGCCCTGGTCCATATTTAGAGTTGTTTTCAAGAGTTCCTAGAGTTGGTTGGACACAGTTAGGTGATGAGTTTCCAAAGATCCTTAACGAAGAGCAAATAAAGGCCTTTTTATCTTCCCCTGTGGATTTAGTTTCAGAGCTGGAAAAAGCACAGCATAAGCACTTTTGTGATGCACTTGATAAAACGACTCAAATTCCTGCTGAAGATTGGTACATTCGGTTTGATTGATGAAAATAGCTTTGCAAATAGGTTTTCGTAAGGCTCGTGGAAGAAATCGGGATGGACAACTTGTGCGGGCTACGATAAATGATGTGGAATGTTCCTGGAATGACTCAATGAATGATGGAAAATGGATTACTTCCCCCGCAAAAGGAATGCTTGGTAATAGTTGGTATCTTTGGACCAGAGAGGTTGTTGATGGAGAAATCATCCACATTGAAGTTAAGACGGCTACGGCAGGTTTGGGAACAGATGAGAGACTTACATTTGAGTCTTTCTATTCGATTTCCGAGGATTTCCCGGTTCGTGAGATATCTATCCCAGGCGTTGGGATGAGAGGTATTCCATTAATAAAGGGCAGAGTTAAAGAAATGGGCACGGTGTCAAAAGAGGACGAAAGACTTGCTGATGTAGAAAAGTTGTTGGAGGAGACTGACTTTTGATAGACATTTCTCTACTAGAAAATAAGAACTTTTTGGTAACGTTGGATTCAAATCATCCAAATTACCAAACGATCTTCTTAACGGTCAAGTCATTGCTTGGTGCAGTAGAGAAAGAAGACAATAGCTGGTCAATGTCCTATGATGATCTGAAAATTCTCAAGCAAAAGCTAAATCAGGCGAATATTGTTGATGAACGCTGGGTTGATGAAGATGCATATAAATGGTTAAATTATTTGCTATCAATCGAAGACAGAAATGATCGGATAAAAGCCGGTGAATTCAACGACCAGATGAAAGAACTTCTACAAGGGAAATTGAAGTGTACGCCGTATGAGGATCAATACAACGCTATTGCTTATATGTACCACAATAAAAGGTGTGGTCTGTTTGACGCATTAGGGTCCGGAAAAACTTTGGAAATTTTAGCTGCGGCTTCAATTATGCCAGAGGTTGAAAAAATCCTGGTAATTGTTCCAAGTACACCACTATTGGATTTTACCAAACAGATAAAGAAACATACGTATTTTCGCCCAGCACCTATTCCGCAAGGTAAAGCAAATGCTCTGCAATATGCTAAGGCGGCGGAATCTTCTGGAAATTTTGACGTAATGCTTGTTCATCCAGAAAATCTAGTGCAAACAAAGGGAAATACGCCCGTTAACGAACTTTGTAGTTTGCTGATTGACATGCCTTGGGACTTGATAATCATTGACGAGGGCCATTATTACAAAAATTTGTCAGCAAAAAGGACGCAATGTGTTCTAGAATTGATAATGCACAGCAGGGATCATAACGGGAAGGCCCCTAGGGTGGTTCCGATGACGGGAACACCTGTTAGCGAATCTCCGCTAAATGCTTACGTAATTCTCAAGATTCTCAATTACGGAAAAGTCCCACATATTTCCAAATTTGACAACCATTTCGTGGTTAAGCAGCTTGTGGAATATGGCCACAAAGGTTCGCATTTGAAGATCGTTGGATATCGCAACCTCGATGAGCTAAAAATGCGTCTTGAGCGGGTTTCTATACGCCGTTCCAAGGCTGATATGAAAGGCTTCCCACCTAGGACATTCATAACCCGCGTAGTGACACTGGAAGGGCAGCAGCGGGCCTTGTACAGCGTTTTATGCGGGGAAGCACGTAAGGGTTTAGCAACAGATTCGCTAATTAATGTTCAAAAGTTTTTAGGCAGTAATGAAAACGCCATTAGGTTAAGGCAGTGTTTGAACCATCCTTCAATTTTAGGTAATGAGGGAGATTCAGCAAAGTATGTGGAATTAGATAATATCCTGGAAGAGCTTTTGGCCGATCCTGAACAAAAGGTCGTGATTTGGACCGAATTTCGTGCGGCTGTTGATCTACTTTTTGACCGTTATAACGAACAATATGGGGCAGTCAAGGTTTATGGTGGGATTAGCAATATAGAACTGGAGAAAATTTCAACGGCTTTTGAATCAAACGGCTGGCCAAGAATAGCAGTAGCGATTCCAGCAAAAGCGGGGACGGGTACGGACTGGTTAGCAAGAGCTAGGACAGCAATTTACGTTGACAGACCTTATTCGTATGTTCTCTATAATCAGTCTTTGGATCGAATCCACAGACGGGTAGAAATGGAAAATCCTACAGCTTTGGACCTGATTCGTGCGAAACCTGCAACTATTATGTTTTTAGACGTTGACAATTCTGTAGACGTGCTTATTAAAGAAAAGCTGATAGGAAAGCAGGACATCGTGGAAGCAGTTACTACGCCTGACGATAAATTAGTGGAGATGGGCAGGGAAGATTTGCTAAAGTATTTGCAGTGAAAAATGTGCAGATTATCGCGGAATATAGATGTGAAAAATGCGGCTGGGGTTGGCTGGACTTCCCTGGTCCACGTTCGCAGTTTTGGTCCGAAAAAGGCGCAGCAGAAGGTGATCCAAACAAATATTCCGACAAATTCTGTCCCAATTGTGGAAATCTGTACGCAAAATGGTTGAATTACGAAATGTTGAAAAAGAAGCACGGGTGGGAGTGAAAAATGGATGAAGTAAAAGCTAGAAATTACTTGGATATTGATGGAAACTTTGTCCCTCTGATCAAGATTTGTAGGCATTCTCCGGAGTGGGCGAACAACAGGATTTGTACGTTGGAGGATGAGTTGGTAGCAGCGAAACTAGAAATTCAGCGGTTGGAGGATGAGTTGGCTGGAGAAGATGCATGATGGGTGATTGGTCAAAGCGTTTAGTTCGTTCTGAGATCAGTAGTATGGACAAGGAAAAGGAAACCTTATCCAATCAGGCACTTCTCCATGTTTCTAGACAAATTTGGGGATATTATGGATATGAAGGAACAATTTCTCCTTGGCACGATAATCCCGGCAGATGGCTTGGTCTTAAACCACAAAAGAAGGCGCTGAATAATCTATATCTAAAGCTCAAGAAATTTGACATTGATCCGTGGTCATATTATGTACTTCTCTTCATTCTCACTGATTATACTTCGTGGGAAAGGCCCGCATTGTTGGTCAATAACACAATGATGTGGCCAATGATTAAAAAACTTCGCGCACATGTAGGATCTGCGGATAATTTTAAAAAGTTGGCCCAATTTATGTTAGATTTTATCCAATTGCAGGTAGAGCATTGCGGAAGAGCTTACGTATCTTTGAAGAAAGTTGTTGAAGCTAATAACGTAGCTATTCCTGTTTATACAGCTTCTAAAAATAAGACATTAGCT
>Ga0172380_10006129_pt1 | contig 14146 bp, 13 predicted proteins | sample Leawe162metaG_FD_119747 | JGI IMG/M metagenome (GOLD analysis project Ga0172380, IMG submission 119747) | Leachate microbial communities from a municipal landfill in Southern Ontario, Canada - Leachate well 162 metaG | ecosystem: Engineered > Solid waste > Landfill > Unclassified | place... | reverse complement strand
GTAACGCCATGTCGATCACTCCAGAGCCCCCGCTGAAAACATGCGAGGGACGGTTGAAACATGGGTCAATTCTCAATGGAAATATCTGGCTGCGCCGGGTCAACTCTCAGTGGAAATCAACACCACGATATTGATCTGTTCCTCGACGACCCGCAGCTCCTCGGCTACGTCGATCCAGGTAAACAGAGCTTCGATTTCGAGATCAAGCCGTCGGCATATACAGGAGATGGCAGCCGCTTCCTGAAAATCGCTTTCGATGACCTCGGTGAGATCGATTTTGTCGCGTGTTCGCAGTTGACCGACGAGCCGACCAAGAGGATCGAGCTGCACGGTCGCCCGATCTTGATTGAGACGATTGCGAAAATCATCACCAAGAAGGTGTTTTACCGTGGGAGCATGATAACGCCGCGCGATGTCTTCGACATCGCTGCTGCCGGGAAAACTCACCGGCTCGAGCTTGTCCACGCGCTTGCAGGATATCCGCAGAAGGTCTCCGCAACCATCACCGCGCTTGAGAGGGCAAACCCCGAGTACGTTCTGAGCGTTATCGGCGATCTCCAGATCAATCCAGATTTCGCGTCCCTGAAAGAGACCGCGATCGATGAGTGCTTGGCGACCTTGAGGTCGGCACTCGTCTTGTAAAATCGACGCCGCTGAGGCGTGATATTCCGTATTGTGCTCCACGCCGTTCCCGCGCCAAAACACACGGCGAACATTGCCAAGCCGCTTGAGCGGCGGTTCGGTAGCTCTGATCGGCGGGCCTACAGAAGGAAGACGTGCGGCTCGGTCCGCAAGATGCTGCCAAACTCGATCGCATCAAACATGTCGCTCTCTCATTGCCGATCGGGCGCCGCGGCAAGAGCTGTCCCGAAAGTACGAGCTGAGCCGGATTCGGAACAATGGGTTAGGACTGACCATCTAGACACGGTGTTCAATCTGGAACTGAGACCGCCACGACCGCTTAGTCGACGGCGAAGATAAAACCGAAATATGGAATAGCTTGGTACATACCTCGGACTTTTTCTGCATGTCGCCCGGCCAAGTTATGCCCCGAGAGCCGGTCGAAATGCTTCGCGTGTGCAGGTAAAAACTATCCCCGGCAACCAAAACAAGTGAATATATCTCAATACATGCCAATCTAAACAAAGCTCCTCAGCCCCCGCGTCGAGGAGCTTTGGTGACTTGGCCTCCGTGTCGACCTCCCCGATATCTGGCGTGCCGACTGATCTTGGTTCACCATCGTGGCCGGCTGACTGTCTAGGCCAGCACCGAAGCCAAAAACTCGCGCGTGCGCTCCTCTTTGGGAGCTTCGAAGATCAACTCGGGTGAACCCTGTTCGCAAATGCGCCCCTTGTCGAAGAAGCAGACTCGGTCCGAAACCTCCCGCGCAAAGCGCATTTCATGCGTGACAAGAAGCATGGTCAAATCGTGCTCGTGTGCCAGTCCGCGGATGACGGAGAGCACTTCGCCCACCAATTGAGGATCAAGAGCCGACGTCGGCTCATCGAACAGCAGGACGCTCGGCCGCATGGCGAGGGCGCGCGCAATCGCGACGCGTTGCTGCTGTCCGCCCGAGAGCTGGGCCGGGTAATGGTCTTTCTTGTCCGCCAGTCCGACCATATCGAGCAGTTCGATGGCACGCGCTTCCGCTTCCGCCCGCGCCATACCCAATACCCGCACCGGCGCTTCTACGACATTGCGCAAGACCGTCATGTGCGGAAAGAGATTGAAGCTCTGGAAGACCATGCCGACATGGCTGCGGATCTGGCGCAGATGTCTCTCCGATGCCTGGAACGGTCCTTTGCCACGCTCTTCATGGTAGGACATGTCGGCGAGGGTCAGCTTGCCTTCCTGGAAGGGTTCCAGCGTCATCAGGATGCGTAAGACCGTGGATTTTCCGGAGCCTGAGGGCCCGATGAGCGTAACCTTCTCGCCCTTAGCCACGCTGAAGTTGAACTGGTCGAGCACCGTCAGAATGCCGAAGCGCTTCGTGACGTCGGAGAACTCTATAAAAGGGTTATGAGCATCGGTCATCGCATTGGGATCCCTGCTTTGGGGAGCGCTTTCTGCAGGCGGTGGAGGCCTACAGAGCAGATCAGCGTCAGGAGAAGGAAGATGAGGCCCACCAGCGTCAGCGGCACGAGATACTCGAATGTGCGTTCGCCGATCATGTTGGCGAGGCCCATCATTTCGAGAACCGTGACAACGGAGAGAACAGGTGTTTCCTTGATCATCGCAACCATATAATTGCCCATCGCCGGCACGATGCGCGGAATGGCCTGGGGAATGATGATGTCATGATAGGCCTGCATGCGTGTCAGATTGAGCGCCGTCGCAGCCTCCCATTGGCCGCGATGCACGGCCTCGATCCCCCCGCGATAGACCTCGGACGTATAGGCCGCATATTGAAGACCAAGGGCAAGCGCGCCGGTGAGGAAGGCGGGTAGGACAATGCCGAACTCGGGCAGGACGTAATAGAGAAAGAAGAGCTGCACCAGAAGTGGCGTATCGCGCAGAAACTCGACAACGAATGCGGTCGTCCAGGAGATCGCCTTGACCCGGCTACGGCGCAGCAAGGCGAAGGCGAGGCCAAGGAAGAGCGCAATTGCGAAGCCGGCAGCAGCCGCCTTCAAGGTCACGGTCAGGCCGATCAGGATTATCGGAATGATCGAGATCGTGTAGGTGATCCAGGTGGTCGTGTCCCATTCATATCCATACATCATGACGGCAGGATCCTCACGAATGGCCCGGGCGGGGCAGGGCGTCGCCGCGTCGCACGAAGCGCTCGATAACATTGATTGCCATCATCAACACCAGCGACATCGCGAAGTAGCAGACGAGCGTGATCGAGTAGATGCTCGTGCTGTCGAGGGTCAGGTTGCGGATCGACTGGGCCGCGAATGTCAGATCCGCGATGGAGATGAGCGAGACCAGGGAGGAGAGCTTGAGGGTCTCGATGGCGAGATTGCCGAAAGCGGGCATCATCTCGACGACAGCCTGGGGCAGTGAAATCCGAAACAGCGTCTGGAAGCGATTGAAGTTCAGAGCGCGAGCGGCTTCCAGCTGTTGCTGGGAGACAGAGGAGAGCGCACCACGGACGATCTCGGCGCCATAGCCGCCGACATGGGCGGCCAGCACCAGAATGCCTGTGGTGATCGGCTCGAAACTCAGTCCCACCAATGGCAGTGCGTAATAAAACCAGAAGAGCTGAACGAAGAGCGAGGTGCCGCGAAACACTTCCGTGTAGCAGACCGCTATACCCGACAGAATGGGGCCGCCTTCGACGCGCAGGATGCCGAAGAAGAAGGCCAGGGCTGCTCCCACGGCAATCGCCGCAAGCGTGATCGTCATCGTGACGGCCGCGCCTTTCCAGAGCATAGGCAGATAGGCTGTCCAATCCATCTGTGAACTCTCCCGGTTTCAGGTCTTGTGGCGCCCGGTCAGGACCGGGCGCCATCTACCGTTATTTGCCGGCGCACAGATCGGCCACGTTCTTTTCCGCAGCGGCCGCGATGCTGGCTTCGGAAACGCCATATTTTGCAAGGATCGCCTTGTACTCGTCCGTCTTGCGAAACTCGACAAGCGCGGCGTTGAAGGCGTCGCGCAATTCCTTGTCTTCCGGCCGGAATGCAAAGCCACCGTAGTTGCGAACCGGTGTATCATTGACGATCGGATCTTCGAAGGGGGCGACCTGCTCGACATTCGCCTGATCCTTGGCGAGCTCCGAAACGGTCAGCTCCGTGGCGGCATAGGCGTCCACTCGGTTTTCCACCGTCGGGATTGCATCGGCATTGGCCGGAATGAAGACGATCTGGTCGTCCTTGACCCCGACTGCCCGAAGGAAGTCGACATTATTGGCTCCCGACACGACGGCAACTTTAAGCGACGGGTCCTTGGCGATGTCGGCATAGGTGGTCAGGCCCTTCGGGTTGCCCTTTTTCACAAGAAGGCCTTCGCCATAGGACGAGTTCGGTTCGGTAAAGGAGACCTGCTTGCAGCGTTCAGGCGAAATGTTCTGTTCGGCCGCGGCGAAGTCGAAACGGCGGGCTTTGAGGCCCGGGATGAGTGTGCCGAAAGGCGTCACTGTCCAGTTGACCTCTTCGATCCCGATTTGTTTCAACACGGCGTTGGCTACATCCGGACCGATGCCTGCGGAGGTGCCGTCAGGCTGCATGTAGGAATAGGGCACTTCATTGGCGGTGGCTGCACGAATGTAGCCCTGCTCCTTGACCTCTTCGAGGGTGAGGGCACTGGCAGATGTGATGGACATGATCAGGGCAAGGGCGGAAAGCCCGGTGATCTTGGTGATGCGCATGTGAATTCTCCTCTGGTTCCATTGTTTTTGCTTGTCCGTTCCGGATCTTGTGCCTGTTTATCGGGCAGGTTCTCCCGTAACCGTAGCGATTACGGAAAGGCAGTCGCCGGCCTTGATCAGGCCGGGAACGTGACGTGCCGCAAGCACGCCATCCATGGTGGCTCGATAGTCGACCGGCGCGAGGCCTGTCTTACCCACGGGATAGACGCGAGCAACGGTTTCCCCGGTTCTAACGATCTCACCGAGGTCCCGTGCAAAGGCGACGAGGCCGTCATCCTCCGCAAACGTGAAGCAATCGCTCGACGGCATGTCCAGCCACCGGGTCGGTTGAACATCAGGAGCGCCAGGCAAGATGCCCGCGTGGCGCAACAGGTTGAAGATACCTTTGCGGGCGATCTGGATCGAGGCGGCACTTGCCGTGCCGGCGCCGCCGAGCTCCGTGGTGACGAATACCTTGCCCATGTCCTCGACGGTCGTGTCGAGCATCCCGACTGCATCGATTTCCAGCATCTTCATCGAGTAGGGGGCGGCAAAAGCCGCCACGGCGTCGAAACAACGCGCCTCCTGGGTTTTGTCGGGCAGCTCATGTGCTGCGGCGTATGGCAGAAAGTCGAGCGTCTTGCCGCCTGAATGGAAATCGAGGACCAAGTCGGCGAGCGGTGCCAGATAGCGCGTCACGTAGTCGGCGATCTTTTCCGTCACCGAGCCGTCCGGGCGTCCTGGAAAGCTGCGATTCAGATTTCCCCGATCTATCGGAGAGGTTCGTGTGCCGGCGCGAAAGGCGGGATAATTGAGCGCCGGAACAATGATGACACGTCCGCTCACGTCAGCCGGATCCAGCGTCTGCGCCAATTCGAAGAGCGCCGCCGGTCCTTCATATTCGTCGCCGTGATTTGCTCCGGTGAGAAGAGCGGTCGGTCCTTCGCCGTTGGCAATGACGCAGATCGGGATCATCACCGAACCCCAGGCGCTGTCATCGCGGCTGTAGGGCAGGCGCAGATGACCGTGCTGCACCCCCTTCGCGTCGAAATCGACGGAAGGGGTGATCGGCGAGGGGAGGGATAGGCTGGTCAACATGGTTCAGCCCTTCACGAACAGCTGGCGCGGAACATTCGAAAGACATTCGACACCGGTTTCGGTGATCGCGATGCTTTCCGTAATTTCGAGCCCCATGTCCTCGAGCCACAGCCCCGTCATGAAATGGAAGGTCATTCCTGGCGTCAGCTCGGTGCGATCGCCGGGGCGCAGGCTCATCGTGCGTTCGCCCCAATCCGGCGGATAGGAAAGACCGATGGGATAGCCGGTGCGGTTGTCCTTGATGATCCCGTAGTTCTTCAGGACGCCGAAGAAGGCATGGGCGATGTCTTCGCAGGTATTGCCTGGCCTTGCTGCTGCCAGCCCTGCCTCCATACCTTCGAGGGTCGCCTTTTCGGCATCGAGAAAGGCCTGCGTTGGCTTGCCCAGAAAGACCGTCCGCGAGAGTGGGCAGTGGTAACGCTTATAGGCGCCGGCGATCTCGAAGAAGGTCCCTTCGCCGAGGCGCATGGGTTTGTCATCCCATGTCAGATGTGGCGCGGAGGCGTCAGCACCGGACGGCAGCAGCGGCACGATCGCAGGATAATCGCCGCCGAACTCGGAGGTGCCGCGAATGCCGGCGTCATAGATCTCGGCAACCAGGTCGCACTTGCGCATGCCCGGCTCGACGACGTCGACAATCCGCTTGTGCATCAGTTCGACGATTTTGCCGGCCTTGCGCATGTAGTCGAGTTCGGTCGGGCTCTTGATGGAGCGCTGCCAGTTGACAAGACCTGCGGCATCCTTGAAGCGGGCATTGGGCAGATGTTTTTGCAGTGAGGCAAAGGCCGCTGCCGAGAAATAGTAGTTGTCCATCTCGACGCCCACGGCGAGGCTCGACCATTTGCGCTCGTCGATGATCTGCGACAGCAGATCCATCGGGTGGCGCTCGGTCGACTGCACGTAGTGATCCGGGTAGCCGATAATGTTGGCGTGGCCGAGATAGGCCGTACGCTTGGCACCATTGGCGTCCTGCTTGCGACCATACCAGATCGGTTCTCCGCTCGGCGGAACGAGCACGCACTGATGCACATAGAAGGACCAGCCATCATATCCCGTCAGCCAATGCATGTTGGACGGGTCCGTGACGATCAGCAGATCGATGCCTGCAGCCTCCATAGCTCGACGGGTCTTGGAAAGGCGCTCGGCGTATTCCTCGCGCGTAAAGTTCAGTGTCACGCTCACGCTGCGTCTCCCTTGTCTTTTCCGTTATCGATGGTTTGTCCGCTGCCGGCGTCGCGCGCCCGGCTGACGGCCAGATTGGCAATGGCGGTGTCCTGTACGCCGGTGCCCGTCAGGTCCGCGAAGGTGATTTCTTCGGCGCTTGTTCTGCCTGGCGCCTTGCCAGCGACGACAGCTCCGAGTTCGTCGAAATGCTGATTTGCCGCGACCGCTCCGGCCTTGATGGCGTGATGCAGCTCGCCGAGAATACGTGTCTGGGTGATGCGATCGGCGATGTACCTGGCCTTGGCGAAGACGGCAGGATCGATTTCGTTCTTGTGTTCGGCATCCGATCCCATCGCCGTCAGATGCTGGCCGGGTTCCAGCCAGTCCGCCAGCAGAACCGGCTCGTCGGCAGGCGTCGTCGTGACGATGATGTCGGCATTGCGGGCGGCCTCCCGAGGGTCCGCCACGGCAGCCACGTCGATTCCATGCTTGCTGGTGAAATCGGCGGCGAGCTTGCGCGCTTTTGCAGGGTCCCGCGCCCAGATCCGCGCCGACGTCAGCGGCCGTACCAGCATCAGTGCCTGAAGCTGCAGCTGTGCCTGCATGCCTGCACCGAAAACCGCGGCGACGGAGGCGTCTGGACGCGACAGATGCCGCGCCGCGACCGCGCCTGCCGCAGCAGTACGCACATCTGTGAGATAGCCATTGTCGAGCAAAAGCGCCTCGACCAGCCCAGTTCTCGCGCTGAAGAGGATCATCAGCCCGTTGAGGCTTGGCAGGCCGAGCTTGGGATTGTCGAAGAAGCCTGGGCTGACCTTGATCGCAAAACCATCAAATCCAGGAACATAAGCGGTCTTGACGTCGACCTCGCCGCGGAACTGGGGAATGTCGAGCCGCAAGATCGGAGGCATGGCCACGTCTTGGGTGGCCAGCGCCGCAAAGGCGCGCTCGATGCAGTCGACCGCAGAGACGTCCAGTTGGACGACTGCTCGCAGGTCACTTTCCGTCAGGATCGTGATGCGGCTCATGTGTCTGCTCCCTCTGCTATTCTCTGGTGGAGCTTCGGATCGATGTTGCCGCCCGACACGATGACGGCGGTGGGGTCGGATAGTTCGACCTTCCTCGCCAGAATGGCGGCAATGCCGACCGCTCCGGCGCCCTCGACCGTCTCGCCTTCCTCGCGCCAGGCATGGCGAATGCCTTCGGCAATTTCGCTTTCGCTCAGAAGAATGACGTCATCGAGGAGACTGCTGCAGAGCGCGAAGGTGACGCGGTTCGAGAGGCCAATGCCGCCGCCCAGGGAATCGGCCAGCGTTTCCTCTTCGCGGACTGCCACCGGTCGTCCGGCAGCCATCGACGCCTGCATGGCGGCCCCACGTTCCATGGAAATGCCGACCAGGCGTGCCTGGGGGCGCAAGGCCTTGACGGCGACGGCAACGCCGCCAGCGAGGCCACCACCGGACAGGGGAACCAGCACGGTCGCCAGATCAGGGATGTCTTCGAGGATTTCGAGGCCGATCGTTCCTTGACCGGCGACGACATGCGCGTTGTCGAAAGGCGGGATCGCCGTCAGACCGCGTGCCTCGACCAGTCGTTCGACCTCATCCTGGGCATCGTCCTGCGAGACGCCGACAATGCGGACTTCGGCGTCAAGTGCGCGGACGGCGTCCACCTTGTTGGCAGGAACGAGCGACGACATGCAGACAATGGCCGGCACGCCCAGTTCGCGTGCCGCATAGGCAACCGCCCGCCCGTGGTTTCCCGTAGACGCCGTGACGAGCCCGCGTCGGCGCTGGGCATCGTCAAGCGACAGTATTGCGTTCATCGCCCCGCGCAGCTTGAAGGCGCCGATGGGTTGGTGGGTCTCGAGCTTGAGATACACCGATTGGCCGGTGTGTTCAGACAGCGAGCTGGAACGAACGAGCGGGGTTCGGACAACGTGGCCGTTTATCCTTGCCGACGCGCCTTGGATGTCCGCCATTATGACTGGCAGGATATTCGTGTAGGCCGATCGGTGGGAGGTTTCGCTCTTCATGATTGTCATGTTGTTAGCGAAATAAAATCATGTCAATTATTATATTGTAATGATTCAATGATTGTCGATGTGCAGCGTCAGCCGATCGACCCTATGTCGTAGACCGGGGGCAATTGTTCGAATGTCTGGCGTACGGTGATCAGCGCTTTGATGAGGCTGGTCTGGTTCATACGTCCGCCCAGGCAAATGCGGATACCGCCGCCATGGCCGGGTCCGGCGATGAAGGGCTCGGACGGTGTGACGGCGACATGCTGGTTGGCAAGCGCACGCACGAGACTGTCCTCGGTCCAGTGGGGAGGAACCCTGAGCCAGGCGCAGAGTGCGAGCGGGTGGCTGGAGGCGATATGATCTGCCAGAATTTCTACGGCCACCTGCTGGCGCCTTCGCGCTTCTTCGCGCTGGATGGCAACCAATTGCCGTGCCATGCCATTCTCGACCCAGCGTGTTGCAATTTCACCCGCCAGATAGGTGCCGCTCCAACTCGTGACACGCAAGATGGAGGCAGCCCGAATGGAATAGGAGCGCGGCACGACAAGGTAACCGACGCGCAGCCCGGTAAGGACGGTCTTGGTGAAGCTGGTGACGAAGAAGCCGAGATCGGGAATCATGTCGCAGATCGAGGGCAGGTCTTCCTCGATCATCGGCCGATAGACTTCATCTTCGACAACAAAGACGCCGTATTGCTCGGCGATTGCCGCAATTTCGCGCCGGCGCGCTGCACCGGCTATGTGGCCGGTCGGATTGTTGAGTGTCGGGATAAGGACCAGTGCGCGCACCCCGCCGCCCGAACAGGCGGCCGCAAGTGCATCCGGCAAGATGCCTTCCTCGTCTGTCGGCAAGCCTTTGAGAATGAATCCGAGGACATTCGAAAGTCCGATGATGCCATGATCGGTCAAGCTTTCGCATAGGACGACATCGCCGGGACGAACGATACAGCTCAACGCCAGAAAGATGGCGTGGGCCGCTCCGTTGGTGATGAGGATGCGTTCGGCCGTCGCATCGACGTTCAACGTTCGCAGCCAGTCGCGTGCCGTTTCCCGATGACGCTCAAGGCCCGCAATCGGGCGGCAAGGCCTCATGAAACTGGCATTGTCACCCTCTGAAAGCTCCCGAAGTATGTCGCGGGAGGCGTTTTCGTGCACGTCGAGATAAACGCCCCGAACAATCGAAAGATCGAGCACCTCACTGGCGCTGTGATCAAGCATCATGCGACCCGCCCGATCCGTCACACGGGCCTTGACGAAGGTGCCGCGCCCGATCTCTCCGCTCAGATAGCCGAGACGTTCCGCCTCCTTGTAGGACAGGCTGACGGTCTGGACGGAGAGGCCGAGGTCGCGCGCCAGATCCCGATGTGTCGGCATTCGGTCCATCGGTTTCAGGATGCCTGCGTCGATGTCCGCAATGATGCGCTCTGTCAGTGCGGCATGCTTGGTCTCCCCCCTCAGCTTGGCGAGCTGAGGTCGCCAAACCACGGGCTTGGCGACGGTCATCGGTTCGCGGGCGAAGGGATTGGATTGTTGGCGCATGAAATTGTCTCGCTCGGACGACGTAGATTTCATGACATTATGCACGCTTCGCTTCATAAATGAAGCGTCATGCAATCTGAGGCGGGATCGCCTCAGAATTTTTCGCATTCCTGCGGCTTTGGTTACGCGCGATTCCGCGGGCGGCGGACGTTTCGCCGGTCGCTCGTCAGATCTTTTCGCCTGCCTTTACCTGTTCATCCATGACGGCTCGAACAGCGGATTCGGCAATGGCGACGATTTCGTCAATCTCTTCCTTCGTCGTGACGAGGGGAGGGGCAAACCCCAGAATGTCGCCATGCGGCATCGCGCGTGCAATCAGCCCGCGGCTCCGGGCAGCCTTGGAGACACGCGCGCCGACGGACAGCGAAGGGCTAAAACGTGTCTTGCTTTCGCGATCCGCCACGAACTCGATGGCGCCCATCAGGCCTACACCGCGAACCTCGCCAACGATCGGAAGCTGGGCGAATTTTTCCTTCAGCTGCGCCTGGAAATAGGCGCCGACCTTGCGGGCGTTGCCCGGAAGATCCTCCTTTTCGACGATGTCAAGAACCGCATTGGCGGCTGCCGCGCCGATCGGGTGGCCCGAATAGGTATAGCCATGTGAAAAGGCGCCGACGCGATCGGCCCCGTCTTCCATGACCTTGTAGATCTTTTCGCCGACGATTGCGCCCGAGAGGGGGAAGTAGGCGGAGGTGAGGCCCTTGGCCACTGTGATGAGATCGGGTTCGATGCCGTAGTGCTGCGATCCAAACATCGAGCCGGTCCGGCCGAAACCGGTGATGACTTCGTCAGCGATCAACAGGATGTCGTATTTCCGGAGGACCTTTTGAACTTCCTCCCAATAGCCCTCAGGCGGCGGCGTGATGCCGCCCGTTCCAAGGACGGGCTCGGCGATGAAGGCGCCGACCGTTTCGGGATCTTCGCGCAGGATGAGAGCCTCGAGTTCGCCAGCGCGACGGATCGAGAATTCGAGCTCCGTTTCCCCGGCTTCAGCGCCCCAATAGTAATGCGGGACACCGGTATGGAGGATGCCCGCTCGCGGCAGGTCCATGTGGTCATGATAGAAACTCATTCCGGTCATGGAGCCCGATACGATGCTGCATCCGTGGTAACCGCGCTCCCGGGAAATGATCTTCTTCTTGTTCGGCTTGCCGCGAAGATTGTTGTAGTACCAGACGAGCTTGGCCTGGGTCTCGTTCGCATCGGATCCCGACATGCCGTAGAACACCTTGCTCATCTTGCCCGGCGCCATCCTGACAAGACGGTCGGAGAGGATGGCAAGTTCATCGGTCGTGTGAGCCGCATAGGAGTGATAGTAGGCGAGGCGATACGCCTGTCGGGAAATGGCTTCCGCGACCTCGGTCCGGCCATAGCCGACGTTGACGCAGTACAGCCCCGCAAAGCCGTCGATCAACTGGTTTCCATGCGCATCCTGAATGCGGATGCCCTTGCCGGTCTCGACGATCGTGGGATCTCCCATCTTGCCGCTGGCAAAATCCTTGAGCTGCGTGAAGGGGTGCAGGACCGAATTTCGGTCCATCTCGGCGATCTGGTTCAGATTGGCATTCATTGGGTCAATTCCTTTCAAGCAGCGAGATTTCCGAAGCAGACGTATTTTGCCTCGAGATATTCCAGGAGGCCGTGGCGCGAGCCCTCACGGCCCAGGCCGGATTGCTTCCATCCACCAAAGGGGATGGGGGCGCCGGTGAATTTCGGCGTATTGACGGCGACCATCCCGTATTCGAGCCTGTCCGTCAGGCGCATCGCCCGGCCGATGTCACGGGTATAGACATAGGCTGCCAGACCCATCTCGGTGTCATTTGCTCGCGCAAGCACCTCGTCCTCGTCGTCGAAGGGCAAGATTGCGGCGACCGGACCAAAGGTTTCTTCTGTTGCGATCAGCATGTCGTCTTCGACGTCGGCCAGCACCGTCGGCATGACGAAGTTGCCGCCCAAGGGACTATCCTGTCCGCCGCAGACGAGGCGCGCGCCGGCAGACAGTGCCTGAGAGATCTGCTTTCGGCATTTTTCAGCCACGGAAGGACGCGTCATCGGCCCGATGTCGATGTCCAGCTCAAGGCCATGCCCCACCTTGAGTTCCGATGTCGCTTTGGCGAAAGCGTCAACGAAGGGCTCGTAAAGCCGGCGCTGGACGTAAATGCGGTTTGCCGCGAGACAGTCCTGCCCTGATGTCGCAAACTTCGCACCAATGCATCCCTTTACCGCTGCCGTCAGATCGGCATCGTCAAAGAGGATGAACGGCGCATTGCCGCCCAGTTCAAGTGATGCCTTTTTGATCGTCGCAGCAGACTGGGTCAGCAGAATTCGCCCGACTCCCGTTGAACCGGTGAAGGAGAAAGCCCGAACCTCGGTGTGTTCGAGCAGTCGGCTGGATAGTGGCGCAGCCTCGCCGGTCAAAACCTGGAATACGCCTGCCGGCATGCCGGCTTGCTGGGCAAGTTTTGCCAAAGCCAGAGCCGAGAGCGGTGTTTCGGGTGCAGGTTTAACAATCATGGTGCAGCCTGCCGCGAGTGCTGCGCCGGCCTTGCGGGTGATCATGGCGGAGGGGAAGTTCCACGGCGTGATAGCAACCGTGACGCCGACCGGCTGCATTTGCACTGACACGCGGCCAGCTGGTAGATGGCTCGGGAGTGTTTCGCCATAGGCACGCTCGCCCTCTGCGGCGAACCAGTCGAGAAAGTTCGCTGCATAGGAAATCTCGCCCTCCGACTCTGTCAGCGGCTTTCCCTGTTCAGCGGTCATGATGACGGCGAGATCCGCCGCATTGTCGCGCATCAGTTTTGCCCATGCGCGCAGGATCCGTCCGCGTTCCAGAGGCAACATGTTCCGCCAGGTCAGGAACGCCCGTCCGGCGGCTTCCACGGCATTGTCGGCGTCTTCGAGGGAACACGCCGCGACATCCCCAAGATGCTCTTCGGTTGCCGGATCGGTGACAGATAGTGTCTCGGCGCGCTCAACCCAAGCGCCGTCGAGGAAGGCGCGGTGCTCGAGCAGGCCGGGTTGCTGCAGTGATTTCAGCGCAGTGCTGGCGATACCGTTCATGCGTCTCTCCTCAAATGATGTGCTCTAGTTTAGCCGCGCTGGATGAGCGTTTGACTGCGTAGTCGATGGAGTTTATGCCGAAAGAAGACTTGTTTTCCCCATTTGGCGCAGGATTGCTGCATGACTTCATTGGATCGAGCCGACAGAGCGCTCTTGGATGCCGTTCAAAAGAACAATCGCCTGACATCGGAAGAGTTGGCGCGCATCGTCAATCTTTCGCCGACGGCCTGCCAACGGCGGCTGAAGCGGCTGCGGGAGGAGGGGGTGATTGAGGCGGATGTCTCGATAGTATCGCCCAAATCCGTCGGACGGGGCATCACGATGATCGTTCTGGTGTCGCTGGAGCGCGAACGCGCCGATATCGTCGATCGATTCAAGGCTGCGATCCGGGCCACGAAGGAAGTCATGATCGGGTACTACGTCACGGGTGATGCGGACTTCATTCTCGTGGTGACCGCAAAGGACATGGAGGACTACGAGGCGTTCACTCGGCGCTTCTTTTACGAAAACCACGATATCAAAGGGTTCAAGACCATGGTGGTCATGGATCGAGTGAAGGCAGGATTTGCGTTTCCGATCGATAACTAGTGATTCGGGGCAGCGCTGGGCGGTATAGCGTCGCTTCCGCCAAGATCTCATGACGCCCTCCGCAGTTCGGTTTCTCGGGCGGTTTCAGGGGCGATGTGGTCACGGCGACGGCTGAAGAAGGCGATCCAATCCAGCGCACTCGGGCATGCCTCGTCCGGTGGCCAATAGCCCGGCAAGGCATAACCCGGCTTGCCGGTCTTCACCGTTCGAAGGCCCAAAGCGTCGATCGAGGGAAAGCCGTGACGGCGCAACCACGAGCGCCATTGCTCGACCTGATCCGCTTTGGTCTCGGCGACAAAAACGAGCGGGATGGCTCGCCGCGTCTCGACGCGCGGCGGGGCGTCCTGGCGCGGGTTAGGTTTATTTATTTTTTCTTTC
>Ga0172380_10006128_pt1 | contig 14147 bp, 12 predicted proteins | sample Leawe162metaG_FD_119747 | JGI IMG/M metagenome (GOLD analysis project Ga0172380, IMG submission 119747) | Leachate microbial communities from a municipal landfill in Southern Ontario, Canada - Leachate well 162 metaG | ecosystem: Engineered > Solid waste > Landfill > Unclassified | place... | reverse complement strand
GCTTCAATTGTCGATAATAAAACCAATGAAGAAGTGCTGGCCATGTATTTTGACTCGAAGGGTATGGGGGGGTGCTGGCCGGATGAAGTCGCGCAGGATATTGTTAAAGAACTTCACTCGATAGAAAAATGAAACATGAAAAGAGACAACATATAATTACCTGAATTCATGCGATTGCGGTAAGCCCTCAACTCTTTGCTATCATTTGCTTTGTAATCCGTAATAGCTCCCGCATCTCACTCCGAAATGCAACCGCCTCTTTCGTATACTCGCCAGTTCTATATCGACCATGCTCCACGCCAGACTTACTCTTGCCACCGTGCAACCTACAGCGCCCATTCAACATGGCAGGCTGTCGGCATGAGACTCCCGTCCTGGTATGTGCTCCACAATGTACCCGTGGCATGGGGTAATTGTCAGTTCCCATTTTTACCCCCTCCCCCCCGGTGCATGGGTGACGTTGCCAACAATGGCTTGACCGCCTTCATGGACGTGGACATGCTCAACCGTTACTTTCTGCCCACCTTTGCCCCGCAACTTCTGAAGAACTTCAATTTGAGCAACAAAGGTTCGTTGAAACTTGATAGCAAGGTTTGCATTCATGTCTTTAGCGGTAACAGTCTGGCCGTCAAGAAAAGCCCTCTCCATACATTTTCCAGCTGCATTGCTTACCTGAATCATTTGAGCTATCAGCATTGCTTCTAAATAGCTTTCAGGCTTCAAGTCGGAAAATTGTTGTAGAGCGGCATTAAGGCAAAACGCCAGATTTGAATCATCTCCAATGGCTGTCCCTTGAATTGCCGCCGCCATGATCCTAATTGCCGCCTCTTCGTGATCTGTTTTTAAAAGGCTACAGGCTTCATCCATTTGTTCTGTGGCGATCTCCAATATTTCTTCATTGAATCTTGGCAGTTTTGCCGCCCGCTGCTCTCGCTCAGTCAATGGTGCCGGTGGTTGTGCCGCCCCTTTTGTTTTTTTACTCTTCATTATTATATCTCCAGTCCTTTAAGTTGAGTGGTGTCCGTGCCCTGTAATGCAGTCAGCGCCTTTTCAAGTTCGGCCCTTGCCGCTGATATGTCCCCAGCCTTGCAAAGGTCGGCAGCGGCCTTTTTGTGTTCTTTGTGTCGCTGCCATGAATCAGGCGCTTTCGGGGATGATCTAAAAACCTTGTCAGCAGCCACAACAAACCAGCGCCATAAGTTACACTCATCAGCAAGACATACTTTGCCAGACAACCGCGCCGCCTGATCTTGTGATAGCTCTAAAATCTTCCCGGCTGGGAGTGGAATCTTTCCTTGTGACGTTTCCAGGGTGAAGGGTTCGACAACAAAATATTTCATGTCATTACCTCAAAATTAGTTCCGGTCAGGTCAATAACTTCACTTGTTGAAAAGGGGGCTTTATCCGTAACAACGTCACAACCCTGTATTGATGAGGGTTTGCGCGTTTCCTTTCCAGACTCACAAGAGTAACGTGACGGATTATCGGTAACAGGTAAAGCCGCCCGTGGTGCGGTTTGTGACGTTGTTACGCTTGGAAGGGGGATAGCTGGGATGTAACGAGAAAACGCCTCTGCAAGCTGATCTTTTTCGTAACCCTTGGCAGTTTCAAAACCTATCCGGATTGTTTTGCTGTGGATTCCGTACCCTTTCAACTTTGCTGCAATCTGCCGGGGTTTGATCTGAAAACCTTTATTGTATGTGTTCCACGGCTTTTCATCATCGGCAATAAGTTCTTTAATCAGTTCCGCCGTGCTGATACGATCAACTTTCTTGTGTTCAAAGATTTCCTGAATATCCGCCAGTAATTCAGTGCCGATACTCAAAGAGAGACTTTCAGCTCCTGAAAGTTTCAATGCCGCTGCCGTGCCGATCTTGAACCAATCACCCCCGGCAACCGTGGCAATGGCAAGCAACGGCTCCCAGTTGTCTTGTGCGCGGTCGTTCAAACTGGGGGGGAGGTCAGGACGTGCCAGCCGTACCCGTTCGCTGTTATCATCGGCGAAACGTGCCAGCTTTTGACAGAGTTCTATAAACAGGCCGGGTTCTGCGTGACGGATACGGTCAACGGATTCATGGGAGAGTTTCCGCCGTAATTCAAGAATGATTGACCTATCCATAAGGGTATCTGCAACATGACCGATACCAGAAAGCGCCTTTGCTCCCCAGACGTTAAAACGCTTCGGGGTATGATCATCACCTACACAACGGATAGTAAATGCGCTGTCGCGAGTGTGACCGCAGTTAATCAGCCCCCGCAACTCTTCGTTGTCTTTCAAGCATGCGTCAACCTCATCAATCAATAAAGTTGGTTGCCATGCGTCAATAGACCGAAAAAGGGCGCTCGGGGATATGCTGCTTGACATAAGCGGTCGAGGTACAAGCCGCCCTATCAGAAACAGCAGCATTGACTTGCCACAACGTTTTTCAGGCGCGGTAATTACTGCCAGCGGCGCAACCTGAATAACTTCAATAAACCACGTCATAGCAACCCATAACGCCACGGATTGCGCTGTATGAGGTTCACAGATAATGAAGCGCCTGATTGTTGTTGCAATGGTAGTCAGCAGCGCCGCCCCGTCAACTGGATCCGGCCAGGGCTCCACCTCTTCAAAATCTGATCCGCTTGATTCTTCTTTTCGTGCGCCCTTAATTGCAGCGTCAAGGGTTCCGGGACGTACCCCCAGTGCTCTTGCTTCGTCTTTCCGTACCCGGTCGTATTCGAGGGGGGAAAGTTTCGACAATCGTTGAATTGCCGCGTCAAGCGGGTTTTTCAGGCTTCCAGATTCGGCCTGTGGCGCGTTGTCTGGTGCGGGTGTAGAGGATGATATGGGTCCCGTAGCCGTCGCCAGTTGCCGAGATACTTCTTCCAGCCCGGCGGCCTGGTGCAGGTCGTTTAGGTCCGTCCCCTCGATCCCATCCGGCAGTTTTGGGAAAACCACTTTGCCGCCGATCCGCCGTGCCGCTTCAATGGCTTTTTCGCTGCCGTTGCCCTGGTCGCCTGCAATGACAATTTCTCGGCCGGGGAAACGATCCCGCAGGACAGACGCAACGGCCGGAAGCTTCCCGGAACTGAAGGCAATAACGACGCTCGCCCCGGTTGCGGCATGGACGGAACAGCCGGTTGCCCAGCCCTCGACAACATACAGCGGCCCGCCGTTGCCCCGGATAACATGGTACAGCGGGCCAGGGATCGCGCCGGTCCCTGTCAGGAACTTTTTGCCGGAATCAGGGAAGATCAATTGCAGGCTTGACGGGCCGCCGGTGCCGGTGTCGCTCATGGGGATTAGGAGCATATCCTTTACCTGCCGCATACCAACGGGCCGGATACCCTTCTTGACGATATAGGGATGATCCGCCGAAACGTCGTGCCCGCGCTCCCATAGGCGCGCCGCCTTCTCCCTGGTAGTCTGCTCTACCCTCTGTCGTTCCTCTTCACGGGCCTTGCGTTCGGCCTCGATGCGGGCCTTGATGATTTCTCTTTCGGCCAGGGTCAAAGTCTTTTCGCTCTTGGCGGTGAGCCTGCCGCCTTCGGCATTCGGGCAGCCGGTGTTCCAGCAGCCCCATGTGAGTGTTGCTGGGTTGTCGGCATGGTACAGATACCAGCCGTTACCGTCCTTGCCCTTCTTCTGGGGTTTGCAAGAGCACGTCGCCCTTGTGACTTTGCCCTCTGTCAGCTCTTCGCCGGGGTCAATGCCGTGCTCCCGGAGTTCATCACTGCCGAACATGGCGCACCCCTTTGTCAGCCATAAAGCAGGACAGCCGATCATTCAGAAAATCCAAGTCGGCTTGTTCAAGTCGATCTAGTCCCACGGCCCACATTTTCAATTCAAGGCGTTTACGCCATTGGTTAAGCTCTCGAAGCAAGGTTTTTGTCATCATGGTGCCCCCCTCATTCAAGCTGCCGTCTTTTCGATGTAATCCTTTATGTCCCGCTCATACCAGCAGGTGACACGTTCGGATAGCTTTACCGGACGGGGGAAGGTGCCCTTTTTTACCAGTTCGTAAAGGTGGGATTTTGAGAAGGGGACGAGTTGCAGAACTTGTTTCAGCCGTAGCAGTCGGGGTGTGGTGTCACTCATGTCAGTTGCTCCTTAGAGGTAGAATGTCTTCCTATAAGGGCAACCTAACATGGGTTAAGCATATGGAAAATAATGATAAATCAGGATATTGACGAATATCATGATAAATTTCAACTCTCTAATTTATCATGGTCGGTTGCTTTCCGGCTGATAGCGTCATAGGTGGGAACGTGTTCTTAAGTACTGCTTTCCTGAGTCGTTCGGTTTCGTCCAGGAGATTGGCTACAACCTGTTCACGTTGCCGTCCCTGCGCAGTTGCAGAGGTTTTGAAGGTGTATGCTTTGGCAATCTTCGGGTTTGAAAGCTTGTGAAGGTGTTTCAGCAGGTAGACCTCAATGCAATCTTGCCAAAAATCGAAAGGATTAACTATTTTTCCGGCAGGGTTGCGGATATAGTCTGTGATCTTCACCGTCATAGGCAAATCGTCAATGACCGTGCCCTTTGATTCAGGGGCCAATAAGGTTCCGGGTGACACATGGGGCATCTTGGTTGCCCTTGTCGATATGCCCAACAATTTCCCATGCAGTATGATTTCCTGTTTGACTGCCTCGGCTTGCTGAGTGAGGGTTTTTAGGTCGGCGGCAAGATTGACATTCTTGATGCTTTCCAGCATCTCAACAGGTACGGGCATGAATATCTTCGGGGTTGAGAATTCGTCCCCGGTCATCATCCCAAGTATGGACGAGGTAACCTCGTTCTTAACGTCTGAAAACGTCCCCTTCTCAAACATCTCTTCTTTAAAATTTCTGATTATGCCCAACAATACGAAACATGTGGCAAAACCTTGGATTTTCGCCTTGTATGTTTCAAAGTCCATCCCCGCGCCTCCTGTAGCACCCTGGTGGTTAATCGCGGGAAACCGCCCCAGGAAAGGCGGCTTGTCGTCTGGCCGGACTATCCCGCGAATCTGGAAACTATGCTGCCTTTGACTTGAACGGCAATACCTTTGCACCTTGCTTTAATCCGTCAAGATAATCAGCCCATAATTGCATCATCTTCTTGCGCTCGACAAGGTGTGCAGTCCTGTTATATGCCCTGCCGTTCGGGTCTTTGACGGCATGTGCAAGCTGGTGTTCAATAAGGTCCACTCGCTGCTGTAGAACTTCGTCAAGAATCGTTCTTGCTGTTGCTCTGAATCCATGACCGGTAATAGTGTCGCCATTAAACCCCATACGCCGGAAAGCGGCATTTATAGTGTTATCGCTCATGCATCTATCGAATGATCGTGTCGAAGGGAATACATATTTGCTGTTACCGGTAAGCGGCTTGATCTCAGTGAGTATCACGATCGCTCTATCCGATAGGGGTACAAGGTGAGGCTGCTTCATCTTCATCTTGACAGCGGGAATATTCCATTCCGCCGTTTCAAGGTCGATCTCTGCCCACTCCATGTGTCGCAATTCTCCGGGACGTACAAACAGTAACGGCAACAACTGTAAAGCACATTTTGCCACTAAGCCGCCTTGATAGCCGTCTATCGCCCTGAGTAGTGGGGCAAGCTCTTTCGGGTCGGTGACTGAGGCCATGTGTTTACGGGTCTTACTGGTGGGTGGTAGATGCTTTCTCAGGCTTGCAGCAACGTCATAGATTGCCCTGTCAGTTGAAATAGCATAGGTGAATACTTGGCATGCAATCGTTCTGCATCGTCGGGCTGTTTCGATAACTCCCCGGCCCTTCACTCGATCAAGAATGGTGCGAATGTCTTTTGCGGTAACTTCTGTTATCGGCTTGCTTCCAATCCAAGGAAACATGTCTTTTTCCATGCGGTTCATTATTGTGGTGGCGTGGTCTGATGTCCAGGCGTCTTCTGATTTCATTTTTTCATGCCATTCCCTACCGATAAATTCAAAGCTATTTGCCAGCAGTTCTTCTTTGGCTGATTTAACGGCCTTGCGATTCACAGACGGGTCAACACCTATGGCAATGAGCTTTCGAGCTTCCATGCGGAATTCTCTGGCTTGTGCAAGTGATATTTCAGGATAGGTGCCGAATGATATCACGTTGTTCTTTCCATCAACGGCATATTTAAGTCTCCACCATTTACCACCGTTCGGCATTACTTGAAGGTATAGCCCACCCCCGTCAAACAGATATTGTGGTTTGGTTCCAGGCTTCACTTTTTCAACCTCTATTGCCCCAAGCGGCTTGGTCTGGCGTGCCATAAGTATAACTCCTCTCGGCTATAAATCCGCTTATTGTACGCATTTACGCCATTATTTGTGACAGTTTAGGTATAACTTTTATGTTTATTCTTGATGTAAAAATGCCTATTACACCCAAAGTTATACCTATATTTCATGGATTTCAGCGTACAATATAGGACTGCAAAAGACAATAGATAATAAAAAAGCCCCTAATTTCAAGGAGCTTAATTCAGTATCGGACTGTATGGAATCGTGAATGGCGGAAGCACATGGGAATCGAACCCACCGAGGAGATTTCTCATCCCCCCCACCGGTTTTGAAGACCGGGCAGCCCGCCAGCGACTGATGTGCTTCCATTTGAAGTTTTTGCGAACGTCCTATTTATACATGGTGGTTTCGATGCGTACAAGGGATTTTGTTTTTTCCGGTATATCACTCCCCATTACGCCCCATAGCGTGACCAGAAGCTGCTTTTCCGGCCATGTTGTTGCCGCAGGTTTCCCATATAGTCTGCATGAGGTTCGATATTTCGCCAGTCGGCAATTGATTTGGCGAGTTGATCAAGTTTGCGGAGATACCGGACCCCGTGGGCATAGGTCTTGGTCTGCGCCCGGCGCAGGATTGAGTCGAGCAAAGCCCGATAGATGACAGCCGCGCACAGATGGCGGTCATCCTTCTCCATCGCTTCAACCAGGGGAAGTAGCCCGCTGTAGAAATCTCCGTTGAGTTGATCGGCTCGGTCAAGCAGATAGGACTCAGCATCGTCCGGGCGTTCTATCTCAACGAGAAATGCCGCATCGACCGGAGAGAATTTTTCCGCCCCGCAAATGGCCGAGACTTCAGCCACTATCACACTTTCCCTCCGGTCATGACCGATAACATCCAGCAGGCGTGTCAGCGAAGCGACGCTACGACTCCGCCTGAAGATCCGTCCGGCGGCTTCAGCCTGCCGGACCGTATCCCCTAGTCTGCCATGGGCCTCAAACAGCAAGCGATCCCGCTCATCTGCCATAAAACTCTCGGTTACCGGAACCTTTTCCAGCCATGCCTGCGCAGTCCGTGCGTCGCCGCTTTCCAGGTAAACACGGGCGATATCCACACAGGCAGCCGTGGAGAGGCTCCCCCAGGAGGCGATGCGCGTTTGTTCGAAAAGCGGGGCATCCTTGATCTGCCGCGCTAGGGATTCGACCGGCATCAGCCAGTGACGCCTGCGATACTCGTCGTTCTCGCGGCTGGCCATATCCTGCAGACGCCCAATCATGACGCGGATAACCGCTTCCGGCAGATAGTCAATCGCACAGTCGATCAGCGTATCCCGCACACCGTAATCGTCGGTACGATTCACTCTAAACACCAGATTTCCCAGCCATTCCTTGTCATTGCAACGGGAGGCATAGCTGACAAAAAGATCCCTGGCATCATAGCGGAATACGTCTCCAACATGTCCGCTGGAATCGTCACAGTTGCCGAGTGCCCCCGAGTCGCACTCGTAAAAGGCGGCCACCAGTTCAGCGCCCGTGCGGGGATCTTCCACACCGGCCTGCAAATCCTGAAGCAGCGCGACCAGGCCACGGGCAAATCCGGCGGACTCACCCCAGCCGATAAAGCGGCGGCTTCGTTTGAGGCCGGACAGCTTGGCCTTGAAGCGCTTGATGTTCTCCTGCGGCGTGGCAATCATCCGCTCCACCAGATCGTCAGCCGCATCGTTACCGTTTGCCAGTTCCAACAGGGCCTCTGCCAGCCTGTCCGCGCCCAACGCCATCAGTTGCTGTTTTCTGTTCAATCCCATCAAAAAAATCTCCTTCAATTCCAAAGGGTACAGGTGTTACCTTGGCAAAGGTCGTTCAAGAAGTCGCAATTTCTATTCAAAGCTTCCAGTTTGCCGTCTTTCCCTTATTTCTTCACGTTCTTCTTCCGCAGCAATTTGCTTTCGTAGCCTTACTTCTGCCTGCTCTATTTCACCCCTGAGTTTTTCGTCTCCAGTTGGGTTGAGTTTAGCCAACAATGGTATTCTTTCTCGGAGAATTGCCGCAAGCGATCCCGTCCAGCCACTCGGATGAAACCGATCTATGAATATGTGAAGAACCGTATTCTTATTCCTTGCACCAGCTAAAACACGTATTGCATCTTCTGATAAAACTAGGCCAGTAGTAGATTCACCACCATTAGAAGATGTCTTTTCAAAGAGGCGACAGGTTTGTGCGGCGAATGTATATCTATCCTCCGGTGAAATCTCACACCATTTAATGAGCGTATCAAGCGGGACTTTACGAATAGCTGACTCTTGCCGGTCACTGTCCAAACGCGAAACAATCCGCAAAGCAGTATGAAAAAGGCCATCATCATCTGCTACATATACCGCGTCAAGTGCCTGTTTTGGATAATATTTAAAGAATGGTGCCAGCAGTTTCCCTATGCCAGAAGAAAATCTCCGGTTTTCTGATCGTTCGAATCCGAATAAATTTTTGAGTATTTTTGACACGATGTTTTCTGACGAACATGCGGCTAGTCCAAACTCAAGTATCCTGTTTATATCGTAGTCAATGCGGCCATTATCTTTCTGAATTTCCGCCCAATCCAATCTTTCTAAAAAAGACAAACAAATGGCAACCAAATCCCGGCGGTAGGCATCGTCCTTTTCATTTGCGCAATGAATAACCATAGCGAGCAAATCGATAGCTACCTCCAAACCGCCTTCCGGCTTTGAAGCAATTCGATCAACCAAAGCAAAAATTTTATCAACTTTTAATGGGTCAGTCGCGCGACCCATGCCAAGGTACTTATACTGCCAGATTGGCGTTTTGCCCAATTCAAGAGACTTTATAATACGCTCATAACCGACATCGTTGAGATCGACTCGCAATTGCAACTCGGGAAACCATTTTCCCCAAACCGCATCACCGCATGCTTCATCTAGAAAAGCTGAGACTTCTCCTGGCTTCACCTTGTGCCAACCAGAAATAAATCCTCGCAAGAAAATCAAGCTGACCGAGCCTGGGCTGGCACACCCCACTATCTGTCTGGCTTGGTCTAACAATTTTGCGGCATCGTGAACTTCCTGCCCAGCGCCTAAGCCAAAATTATACACTTTGCTGTTAGTACTATGGTTCAACAACTCGGGTAGTAACTCAGATAGGAGGTCATTATCAAATGCGGCTGCTTTACCCAAGTTTTCGGCTTCCTGCTCTGCACGTCTATATTTGGAGGAGGGATCTTCGGAGTTGTCGCCGTCCTCATCCATATCATCAACAAAAAAACCGCGAGCCAAAACTCTAGCTCCAATTTTTGTCTTCAGTTCGCGTGGAGCCAAGAATTGTTCGAGGTTTTGCAACTCCTGAAATGACTCTTCACTTATTTTGTCTTTGTCATATTGCAGAATGCTTCGTATCCCAAGCCACCCCTCTGGCCAACCATCGATCAATAACAGCTGTTTTCCTGCTGCGGATATCTCTTTACTCAACCCAGCTCCAATCCAAAGAGCACGTACAGATTCGCCTAGAACCACTCTTGCTTGTCGGCCAGATTCAGTATGGTTTTTTCCGACTTCAACAGCGATCTCGATGAACGGATTAAACCACTCCCGCACATCGACGTTGGTGCGCGGCCACCAACCATATCCACGCTGGCGAGCACCAAAATCAAATCCATAATGCGATGAAAAGTGCCAAGCCTCAAGTGCAGCGCCGAGCAACAAAAAGCCGATATTCTGCTGTATTTCATCATTGGACTGTATGAGCTCTCGAATAATCATTGAACGCTGAGCAGATTGCGCTTCCGTCCCGGACAGATGGCAATAGAACAACGACTTCAGCATTTGCCGAGTGGAGTCACGATTGTACCCATCTGGTTCGGCTAGTGCGAACCGCAAAAGCACATCGACTGCCTTATCAAACAATACTGGCTCATATGCCAATGATCGGGCAATTTGAGCGAAGTGACTTCGATCGTAATTTTCAGTGGAGACAAAATTGGGATTGAGTGTTGCGCGTTCCAATGCATTCAGTGCGGCTTCTTGGTGGACTGGAGCAATGTTCGCAAAAATTTCCCGTCCAATTTTATTTAGACTTGTGAGATCACCATAGCGACCGCTTGGTTGTAACCACTCCTGAACTATTGAACAAACTGATTTCGATTCATGTAGGTAGCCAAGTCGTCGTGAGAATGAACGGGCTACACGATCTGAAGCCTTTTCGACCAGAACTTGAATCAGCAAATCTTTTGGAAGCGCCTCAATCGCTCGTATAGCCAAACGATTGGAAATTGCATGGGGAAGAACGGCACGCCATTTCCCACGTTGCTGAACTAGGCCGCGTCGGTACAACTCGGTGACATGTCGCGAATATGTAATGACAGAGACTTCGGCAAATGAAGCCAGAATAGCCATCTCCGAACCGGATGAAACGTCTTCGCTATCAAAGGAATACAGAAGACTTGCGGATTCCGCACACCGCAATATTTCGTCGTTCTCTGCATGCTTTTGAACAAATAGACGTTTGAACAATTCAGAATCGCGTAGTTGAGCAAGTTCTCCGGCAGTTTCAGTTGAAGATGCAAGAGCAAACGCAACTCTTGCATTACCATCTGAGAATTCAGCAATCTTATCGAGGTCACTGTTTGAAAGAACTTTGAAGCGGCGTTTAAGTAGCTCTTTGATTACATCGTCGGAAGAACCTTCAAGGCGATAGCATATGGTTCCTTCTGGAAGGTCGTCACGAATATCGTATTCAACGGTAATGAGGCGAATTTTGCAGCCAGCACGCTTTGCTCTTTCTGTCAGCCGTTGGTGGACATCCTGACCACAATTGTCAATCACGACAATGCAGTCTGAATTTTCTGATACAAGCGCTTCAATCATGGCATTTGGTTGCGGAGTTGGATTGTTTGAAAGGTCAGTATAGATCACGTTTTCCAAATCGAGTGCCGGTTGTTCGGTGCAAATGCGTTTGTCAAACAAAGCTTGGACAAGTCTGGTTTTTCCGACGCCGGAAAGCCCGACAATACGCACGGAGGCATTTTTGCTCAGATCGTATCTCAGGTGATTAATAGCAGATAGAACATCGCTTCCTTCATCTGCATTTGGCACAAAAACCTTTACTCGATCATCAACCAGGTATTCTGAATCTGTGTCGGTCTCTTGATAGGCCCATGGAGAATATGGCTGCCAACCGACAAGTGGTTTACCGGTAACAGACCTTATCCAATTTGCTATCGCTGGATGTTGTTCAACCCAATCAGCAATTTTTCTGCAATCATAAAAGTCTACGATGACTTTTCTTGATAGTCCATTATCAGACAAACATGCATCCATGGCCTTGATACGAGCAGAAAGAGAAGTTGCGGATAAGCTATCTCTTGTTGAAGCGACGATATAAGCGCCATTGACTTTCGCAAGTTCAATAATGGCAGGCCGCAGAATGCCTTTTGGCGCCATTTCGCCGGATATTTTCCCTGGACCAAATTTTTCAGCCTTTACCTGAAATGCGCAACAACCATTTTTTACATATCCACTGATTTCCATGGATGGATCAACTTCAACGAGTACATCGACACCCCCATCTTTAGCACGTTGATCGCCACCCCACGTGACAGCTGCTTCAGAAATGGCATTCTTTCTAAGTTCTGCTCTGCAAAGACGCGCAACCAATTCCCTTGACTGTTCGTCGTTAAGAATACGAATGTTTTCTGCTGTAATGGTAAAAATTGGATGCATTGTTCTTTTACCTCGCGCGGTTAAGCAAATGCTTTATCAATGGATAGCCGGGTTATTGCTTCTGTAAAAACAAAAAAAACCGCCCAACCGTCATTTATCCCGGTTCAGCGGCTATTTTGTAAGTATTGTCTGATTGCCTCATCCGTTTCATCCCTATCTTCAAAACATAAAAGCCGTCTCACATTACCCCGCCACCACCCGCCTGTCAACGACTCGCATCAGACACAACGACGACATAGCGCCTTTTACCAAAGCACTTTCAACCCGAGTTTTCGATAGGCGGCAAAGGCGCTGTCCTGAGAGATGAGTGTCAACTTGCGGGAAATGGCCTGCCAGATAATCAGACGGTCAAAAGGATCTTTATGTTCCATACGAGGCAAGTGGTGGAAGGTGGCGGCATCGGCGGCGGTAATCGGCAGTATGTCAAAGCCGGATTGCAGGACTATTGCGGGAAAATCATCGGGCGCCACGCCGGATAGTTCCAGCTTTCCCATGGCGAATTTGAGTGATATCTCCCAAAAAGAAACCACACTGACAGAAACTGTCGCTTCCGGGTTTTTGATGGTATCCGAGGCTGTTTTCCCGAGACGGGACGGATCGAACAGCGTCCAGAGAAGGGCATGTGTATCGAGCAGGCAACTCATAATGACAGCAATTCGTCATCGCTGACTTTGAAGTCAGCCGTGGTTGAAAACGCTGCCTTACCGACCAAAAGACCGAGAACGCGTTGAGGTTTACCTTCATAACGATCATAGGGAACCAGCACGGCAATCTTTTCCTTCTTCTTGCCATAGCTGATTACTACGTCCTCGCCATGTTGAACAATCTCAAGGACCTGGGAAAAATGAGATTTAAAATGGCCTACCGTCATTGTTTGCATATGTTGAACCTCCACTAGTCTTATGACAATATCCTGTTTTAGTGTCACGTTGTCAAGCAAATGAACTCGTTTTTAAGCCTTATGCCGTCCCTTGCCATGCCCTCATCGAACTGATATATATTCGTGCGATAAACAGTGTTTGCCTATCGCGGAACTCCCGGAGTTATCCATGAAAAAAATCAGCAGTATTCCCAAGGTCGATAAAGTGTTGTCTCTCCCCGCCATCAGGTCGCTCCTTGAAACACATCCGAGACCGACGGTGCTGACCGCGGTGCGCAACGTTCTGGCAGTACTCAGGGATGATTCACAGGACGGCACGCTGGCGATGGCGCTTGACGAGGATCAGCTTTGCCGGTTGATCGTGAGCGAGCTGGAAAAGATCGTTGCTCCCACCCTTCATCCGGTGGTGAACGGCAGCGGCGTCGTGATCCATACCAACCTCGGCCGTTCGCTCCTGGCGGAGTCTGCCTGCCGCCAGATGCTGGAGGTTGCCCGGCGCTACTCGAACCTGGAGATGGATATGGCGACCGGTGAGCGCGGCGAGCGGTATGTTCATGTCGAGTCACTCCTCTGCGAGCTGACCGGTGCCGAAGCCGCGCTGGTCGTCAACAATAATGCCGCCGCTGTCCTGCTGTGTCTCTCAGGGATTGCGGCGGGCAAAGAGGTTGTGGTGTCGCGCGGCGAGCTGGTAGAGATCGGCGGTTCGTTCCGGATACCGGACGTCATGAGGCTAAGCGGCGGGATTCTGAAAGAGGTCGGCACCACCAACCGCACCCATCTGAAGGATTATCAGGGAGCCATATCCCCGGAAACGGCCCTGCTGCTCAAGGTCCATACCAGCAATTTTTCGGTGGTCGGCTTTACGGCCGAGGTGTCGGTTGATCAGCTCGTCCGCTGCGGCAGGGAGGCGGGGCTTCCGGTCATGGCCGATATCGGCAGCGGCTCGCTGCTCGACCTCACCCGCTATGGCATAAACGGCGAGACTCCGGTGCAGGAATACCTAAAGGCGGGCGTCGATATCGTAACCTGCAGCGGCGACAAGATGCTCGGCGGGCCGCAGGCAGGCATCATCCTCGGCACAAAGGAGATCATTGCCAAACTGAGAATAAATCAGCTGCTGCGGGCTCTTCGGATCGACAAGCTGACCCTTGCCGCGCTTGAAGCTACCTTAAGGCTGTACCGGGACGAACGGGAGGCTGTGGCGGAGATCCCGACCCTGCGCATGCTGACCATGCAGCCGGCAGAGCTGAAGGCAAAAGCCCAATCCTGGTTTCGCCGACTGCGCCCGAAACTGCCCGCTTCGGTCAGCCTCACGGTTGTTGCCGGAAATTC
>Ga0172380_10006127_pt1 | contig 14147 bp, 9 predicted proteins | sample Leawe162metaG_FD_119747 | JGI IMG/M metagenome (GOLD analysis project Ga0172380, IMG submission 119747) | Leachate microbial communities from a municipal landfill in Southern Ontario, Canada - Leachate well 162 metaG | ecosystem: Engineered > Solid waste > Landfill > Unclassified | place... | reverse complement strand
GGTAGTAGCTTGGTCGGTAGCATCCAGAGTGCCGGAAGAGATAGCCAGGTAACTGTCAGCTAGCAGGCTGTCGAGATCGTCTGAAGTGGGATTGCTGACGGTGATTTCACTTGGCAGGGTGCGGAAAGATTGTTCGGCGCCCACAGCTTCGCCGGCCGAGTTGACGGCTTTGGCGCGGTAGTAATAGATGGTGTCGGGGATGAGGCTGGCTATGTTGCAAGAATAGTCACCCGTTCCGCCGATTCCGGCCGTACAAGAACTAGAGTAGTCACCACCGGAAAGCGTACCATATTCCATAAATCTTTCCGGACTTTCCCCTCCGGTATTGGAAATGTTGCCGGAAAGAGTGGCAGAAACCGAAGTCTTGTTAGTGATTACGGATGAAGTGGCCAGAGTTGAAGGCTCTATGACTGAATATGACATAGTCACACTTGAAAGTGTCGGCACATACGTTCCCGCCACACTCTCCAGAGTGGCTTGGTATTGGAAGTAGCGGTCATTGAGATGATCATTCTGGGTATTGTCGATAGTTTCGCTCTCGCCGGTCGGATCGGTGAAATAGCCCAGTTGGTCACAAGTTTCAGCGTTACCATCATCCGGTCCACACCAAGAACTCCAACTGACGCCGTCCGAAGATGTCCTGATTTGGAACCTTATATCGGTATCCTGGGCTAAATTTTCCGCCCACTGTATTTTAGAAGGGGCGTTGTTTGCATCTCCAGTAAAATATATTGAGGAGGTCAGCGACTGGACATCCGGCATAACCAAAGACATATCTTCCAAGGCCGGAGTCACTGCCGAATCGGCAGTAGCTAATTCCACTTGGTATTGCATATACCGGTTGCCGCTCAGACTTGAAATGTCCTCCCCGTCTGACACATCGGACTGCGAAATCCACGACCCATCGGGGATAGCGGTGTTTCCAGCTTTAATATCCAGCGTAAGTGTCGTACCGGCCGGAGTGTTTTTATTGAAATTAATTTTAGAAAAATCCCTGTCGTGGCCGAAATCAGAAACTGCCGACGTGAACGTTCCAGATGAATAGAAGCCGGCGGCGAAGTTGGTTTTGTATGGAGTTGTTCTGTAAATAATATCATTATTCCCTACTTGTCCCATCCCGTTATTCCCCAAACAATTGACCGTATTGTCAGATTTAAGGATACAAGCTTGGTCATTTCCACCGGCAGTCTGGACAACACCAGTGAATGGAGCATTTCCTTCCGGATTTAAGAGTTGGACCGGGGTCAATGCATTTTCGGTCGAGTTGTTGCCTAACTGGCCATATCGGTTGTTCCCCCAGCAATAAGCCGTGTTGTCATTTTGAGTGGAACAGATGTGGTATTGTCCGGCACTCAGATGGCTGACATTGGATAGTGTGCCGACTCCTCCGACGCCCAAAACTTGGTTGGGCAATAATTTGTACGTAGTTGATCCTATCCCCAATTGGCCTAAAGCATTATATCCCCAACAATAAACTGAACTATCTGTCTTGAGAGCGCAAGTAAAATGATTCCCAGCTTCGATCTGGCTGACATTGGATAAATTATTTATCCCGTCCGCATCCAACGTTTGCACCGGAATCCATTTGTCCACAAGGGAATTGTCTCCCAACTGTCCATAATTGTTCCTTCCCCAACAATAGGTCGACCCGTCATTTTTGAGGGCGCAGGTATGGTAATATTCAGCCGAAAGCTGACTGATATCGGACAGAAAACCGGCGCCACCCACACCCAAGACTTGCACCGGAGTCGATGAATTAACATTGGAATTATTCCCTAGCCCACCATAAGCATTATATCCCCAACAAAAAACCGTGCCATCGGTTTTGAGAGCGCAAGAATGATGATGTGAAACTATGATACTGTCCACGTCCGACAATACCCCTGCCCCGCCGACACCCGAAACCTGGACAGGCGTCGATGAATTGGTATTGGAATTATTTCCTAATTGCCCATATAGATTCTGTCCCCAACAATAGACGGTGCCGTCAGTCTTAAGGGCGCAAGAATTAGATGCTCCCAGACCGACTTGGGCGATATCCGACAACACACCCACGCCACCCACGCCAACTACTTGAATGGGCTTGCTTGAAGGAATCGTCGTTCCATTTCCAAGCTGTCCCGATAAATTAGACCCCCAACAATAGGCCGTGCCGTCGGTCTTACGGGCACAAGAGCTGGTTCCTCCTGCCGAAATTTGATTCACATCAGACAAAGATCCTGCCCCGCCCACATCGACGACCTGGACCGGCAAAAGCCTGGCATTCGTAGAATAATCTCCGGTCTCCCCATAACCGCTATGCCCCCAACAATAGAGAGAGCCATCGGTTTTGACGGCGCACATATGATAATTTCCAGCTGAAATTTGGCTTATTTCCGTCAAATTACCGATTCCGTCATCATCCATAATTTGAACTGGCAGAAAAGTGCTATTAGTAGTTCCATCACCTACCTGTCCGAAATTATTGTTTCCCCAACAGTAGGCCAGCCCGCCATTATTGAGAGCGCAAGTATTGGAATTTCCAGCGATTATCTGATTGATATCTGATAACAAATCCTCTCCGCCTACGCCAGCCACCGCGACAGGCACATATCTATCCGTATCAGAACCATCCCCCAGTTGACCATTACCATTATATCCCCAACACAAAACAGTATTGTCAGTTTTGACGGCACAAGTATGGGCAGCTCCGGTTGCGATCCGATCTATGCCAGACAGCGCACCGATTCCATCAATTCCTAGCACTTGGACAGGAGCTAATGCATCAATAGTCGAATTATTTCCCACCTGTCCATAAGCATTAGATCCCCAGCAAAAAGCAGTGCCTTCGTTTTTAACGGCACAGGTATGATTGCCACCGCCTGAAATCCGACGCACGCCGGATAACGTACCAATTCCATCGACTCCCAATACTTGCACAGGGGTAGTTCTTCGCGTAGTGGAAACATTGTCTCCGATTTGTCCATACAAATCATGTCCCCAACAATAGGCCGTGCCGTCGGTTTTTGCAGCACACGTATGGTTGCCACCGGCCACAAGCTGAGCCACATCCGCCAATGTGCCGACTCCGCCGACGCCTTTGACCTGGACCGGAACGTTTCTTTGAGTGATTGTTTTGTCTCCGACTTGTCCATAAACATTATACCCCCAACAATAGGCCGTGCCGTCGGTTTTTAGAGCGCAAGTATGGTTGTTGCCGGCAGTGATTTGAGTGATATCCGCAAGCATCCCAATTCCACCCACGCCTAAGACTTGTACCGGTTCAGATGTCCCAACAATGGAGTTGTTGCCCAACTGGCCATAGTCATTGAAACCCCAACAATAGACCGAACCGTCAGTCTTGAGCGCGCAAGTATAGGAATTTCCGGCTGCTACCTGTTTTGTCAGGCCAAGCAATTGGATCACGGCCGGATCATCAGCGCCTACTATGCCGGCATTTGATCCACTACCGCCTTCAAAATCCACCTCGGTTGAAAAAGATTTCAAAACAGCGTCCTGGTCTATACTAACTTCGGCGCCAGTGACGATGTCCGTATCTTTCTGACTGAACTTATTCCACCCGATCTGGTTGTCAGTGTGGGTGGCGGTAATAGCCGATTCTCCCCCGCTCCAATCGGTCTGGGTGAAAGTGAAGTCCACGCCTTGGGCTTGGTTGGAAGAAAAATACATCCCGCCGACCAAAGAGAAGATGGTCAATGCGACAAGGGAAATATTGAGAAGTTTCTTTTTATTTTTGACCGCAAAAAAAACGCGCGATATGAAAAAACGGCGTTTTGGACGATGCGAACCCTGATATTCAACTTGATGTTTATCCTGGAAAAACATAGTTGCCTATTTTTATTTTTGATTTTTATTTTGCGGTTTCTTGCCGATTAGCCGGATGGAAAAATTTTCCTTACCGTTTTTTATCCTAAAAAATACTCATCTGATCAGCTTGGATGGATTATAACATAAAAAATATCAGGTTGGCAAAAAAGTTATCCCCAACTATAATATCGTCGCCGTCATCGTCACATTGACTGAATAGGATCCGGTCGGCTGGAATTTATTGCTTCCGATTTCCGAACCGAAAAAAATGACTTCGTCATCACCGGCCGGATCGGTGGCGCTGTGCCTGTCGATGACCATAAAAGGATTCGTAGCGATATCCAGCCATTTTCCGCCGGCATACGTATCGGCGATGCCCCACATATCCGTATCAGCCGTCGTACTGCCCGCGCCCAGATGCGCACCCCACTCGGAATCAGCGGCATCGACCGACCAGGTTTCCGGCGTATCCGCCACGGCCGGAGAATAGGCCGCGATCGTATCCGAACCGCTGTTCATCGTAGCGCTTCCGGCCGCCCAGTCCAATTTATATCCGGTCACGCTATCGGTTTTTATATTGCAAGCTATGCTGTTAGTCGAAAGATCCGATTGGCCGACACCCGTGATCGGTCCCATCGTCACGCTATCCGGACAAGACATTGAAATGGTGCCGCCCGATAGGCTCGACCAAAAACCGGCCAAAATTTCATATGTCGCGCTCGCTGATCCGCCCGTTCCCACCTCGCCGCCCGTGTCGCTTATGGAAAAGTTATCGGATGAACTTGGACCGCCGAAAGATCCGATCACATCGGAATCGATGGAATAGTTGCTGCTGCTCATCGCCCGCGCGAAAACCGGCATCAACAAGAAAAATATCAGAATGAATATCCTTTTATTTTTTATTTTTTTCATGGCTTGATTATACCATCTAAACCATACGTGGACAATATGATATCCAAAAAAAGAAGGCGCGCCTTGCGGACACGCCTTCATTCCCACTATACATCCAAGTTTTTCACGCTCTTGGCATGGGTCTGGATGAATCTTCGGCGCGGTTCGACTTCGGAACCCATCAGGACATCGAACATCTTATCCGCCGACTCGGCATCCTCGATGGAAACCTGCAACATCAAACGGTTGCCCGGATCCATCGTGGTTTCCCACAACTGTTCCGGATTCATCTCTCCAAGACCTTTATATCTCTGGATATTTATACCTAACATTTTTTCCTCAGTCGGCTGGCTTTCTTCCTCGCTATCGGTTTCCATTTCCACTTCATCCCGTACCGCCAGCAACGCAGCGCGCGCCGTTTCCTCATCCGCTTTAGTCTTTTTCGTCTTGGCCACCGCGATTTTTATTTTCTCCACTGCGGCATTTTTCTCCTCTTCCGTATAGACATATTGCACATCCTTGCCTTTCTGGATGCGATAGAGCGGCGGTTGCGCAATATAGATGAATCCGCTCCTGATCAACGGTTCATAATATCGGTAAAAAAACGTCAGAAGCAAAGTGCGTATATGCGAACCGTCGACATCGGCATCGGCCATAATAATGATCCGATGGTAACGTAATTTTTCAATATTGAAACTCTCACCGATGCCCGCGCCAAGCGCGATGATGATCGGCTTCAAGGTGTCTGATTTCACGACTTTGTCCAAGGTGGTTTTTTCCACATTCACCAATTTTCCGCGTAGCGGCAAAATCGCCTGGAATTTCCGGTCGCGCCCTTGTTTGGCCGAACCGCCCGCGGAGTCTCCCTCTACGATGTATAATTCGCTTTCCGCCGGATTGCGCGAAGAACAATCAGCCAATTTACCAGGCAATGTCATTCCCTCCAAAGCGCCTTTGCGGATTACCGCGTCTTTCGCCGCGCGCGCCGCGATCCGGGCCTTGCAAGTCAAAAGGCATTTGCCGATAATCGCCTTGGCGTTGTTCGGATGCGCTTCCAGATAATCTGCCAAAGCTTCGGCCGTCACGCTGGAAACTATCCCGCGGATCTCCCCATTGCCCAATTTGGCTTTCGTCTGACCTTCGAATTGCGGATTGCGCAATTTCACGCTGATAACCGCAGTCAAACCTTCTTGCAAATCTTCCGCGGTCAAATTTTCGTCCTTCTCCCGCAAAATATTATTTTTTCTGGCATAAGCGTTTATCACCCTTGTCAAAGCGGTGCGGAAACCGACTTCGTGCATTCCGCCTTCCGGCGTGAAGATGTTGTTCGCGAAAGAAAATATATGTTCCTTGTAGCTGTCGGTATATTGCATCGCCAGTTCCACCACCGTATCGGTTTTATCATCCGTCTTTTCCACATAAAATGGCAATTCGTTCTTGATTTCCTTGCCGCGATTCAAAAACTTGATGAAAGAAACCAATCCGCCATCAAACAAAAACCCATAGGCCCTTTCCTTGCCGGCTTCGCGGCTGTCATAAACCTTGATCGTGATGCCTTTGGTCAAAAAAGCCTGATGCCTCACGTAACCCAGGATTTTCTCCCAGCTGTATTTTATTTCCGGAAAGATTTGCGGATCGGCCTGGAAGGAAATGGTCGTTCCGGTCTTGATCGATTTGCCGGACACCTTCGGCTCTTTGGTTTTCGGCACACCGCGTTCGAATTCCATTTCATAGACCTTGCCGTCCCGGCGCACCTCAGCCTTAGTCCAAACCGACAGGGCGTTCACCACTGAAACACCTACGCCATGCAGACCGCCGGAAATCTTATAACCGTTGCCGCCGAATTTTCCTCCGGCATGCAAGACTGTCAAAACGGTTTCCAATGTCGATTTCTTGGTTTGCGGATGTTTCTCGACCGGGATGCCGCGACCATCATCGGAAATTTCCACCAGATTATCCGGCATCAATTTGATGATAATGTCCTTGCCATAACCGGCCATAGCCTCATCGATCGAGTTATTGACGACTTCCCAAATCAGATGATGCAAGCCCTCGGTCGAAGTCCCGCCGATATACATCCCGGGACGCTTGCGCACCGGCTCCAATCCCTCTAGGACCTGGATCGATTTGGCGGTGTATTCACCATTGCCCTTATTCTTCGTTTCTTTTTCAGTTGCCATAATAGTTTTACAAAAAAATTTTAAATCAACCCTTTCTCGGAAGTTTAAAAAATTAAAAATTTAGACTTATTTACAAAATTAAAAAATGGAAATTAAAAATTTAATTATACTTAAATTCACCGAATTAACTTTTAGACACGAAATACAATTCAACAAGGAATATCCCCCCGAACAACAACAACCCGTCCCACCAGACCAATACGCGGAAACTTTGCAGGACCAGCAGCCCGATCATAAAAAGCGCGAGCAGCATCCCCTGGCGGAAGCTCAGGCCGATATTGGAAGAGGCGGTTTCCGCATTCAATGTCCCTTTGCGCAACCGCAGCAAGACCAGATTGAAAATTCCGCTGCCGACAAAAAACAAGCTTAGGTAGAAAAGAAGCTTGCCGGCGATGCCCGTCGAATCAGGATCGACGAACCTGACTACGAAAACAAAAGCCACCAGCGACAGCAGAGTTACCAGCCATATTCCCCAAATATAAGCTCGGAGTGTCATTGTTTTTTTATTTTATCCAGAAACAGGGCGCGAACAGAAAAATTCCGCCTCCCTATCCCACTCTCTGATTATAGACGATTTCGGACATTTTGGCAAAGGCTCAAACAAAGCAAAAAAAACAAGACCCAAGGGATGCAATCATCCCGAGGGCCTTGGCAGTGCCGAGTATCAACAAGGAAATCCGCTGGCCATCCTCTTGGCCTGGCTAAAATTAAAAATTTTCTTTTCCGGATCATACGCCATAATTATATAGCTCCGGATCTTCTTTGGCATATCGCAAAGATTTTTTTTAGTCAAACGGCTAAATTCGACTAGACCGACTGGCTGGCCATCGTCCATAACCCTGGCGTCTGAGAACGTTTCCAGAATAGCCCTGAAGAAATGACTCCTTTTCTCCAGGGACGCGCCATCCCATGCCTTTAAAATTTCTTCCGAAGGCACCGGACAGCCAAGTGTCGCTTCTTCCATCATATGATACTCCCTTTTTTCCAAAAATTTATAAAAAACATCCTCCTTTCGCAAAGATTCTTGCGATGTTCCATTCTGTCACAAATGATCGGTTTTGTAAATAACCAAGCAAAAAGCAGGCATCAAATTGCCTGCTAAAAGCGTTGTGCGGGGACGGCCGGACTCGGACCGGTGACCTACTGCGTGACAGGCAGTCGCTCTAACCAACTGAGCTACGCCCCCATTTTAAAATTTCCAATTTTTAATTTTTAAACAATTTATAATTTCTCAATGTTTTAAACATTAAAAAATTAAGATTCCTGCCTGCCGGCAGGCAAGGTATTTATAAAATTAAAAATTACAAAATTTACCAGTAGCAGGGATGAGATTCGAACCCATGACCTCAGCGTTATGAGTGCTGTGCTCTAACCAACTGAGCTACCCTGCCATCTCAAACTAAAAATCAAATAGCAGCTATCGGATAGATCCTTTTTGATTTTTTATATTTGATTTTTAACCTTGCTATGTCGCGGGGGCAGGATTCGAACCTGCAACCTCATGGTTATGAGCCACGCGAGCTGCCATTGCTCCACCCCGCTATAATTTTTAACCTTTCTTTACCACACCCGGATTTCCAATATAATTCCCTATTCCTTGCAATCTCCCGGCTTTCACACATTTCTATGATTTTCATATCAAATCCGCCTCTGTTTTTTGTCGACTTTGTTTTCCCCCTCCTATGCTCTGCCATCCTTCGATTTATGTCATTTGTCATCCCGACATATATCCGTTTCTCATTTTTAAAAAATAATGAGTATATCGCGTACATTAGGAGATAATGTTATGACTTTTAACATCGGCAGGATTCGAACCTGCAACCTCATGGTTACCTGCCTGCCGGCAGGCAGGTGAGCCACGCGAGCTGCCATTGCTCCACCCCGCTATGTAAAACTCTCCGCGACTGGCGAATCATTCTATGGCGATTCATAAACTATTTGTCATTATAATCAAATGACTCCCAAATGTCAATCTATCACCTGGAAATGCCTCAGAAGTTCCTCATATTGGCCTAGGGCGATGTCAGCGTCTTCCCGACTGAGGTTGAATTTATCGTCGTGGATGATCCGGTTCCGCACCTCATGGGCTTGCCGCATACCCTCAATATTGGCAATCTGCGTGTCCGGGATATTATCCAGGCGTTCGCTGAAGTTTCCACCCTTATAACCCAGGCCTGCTACCAAGGCTTCGATAATTTCATCCGCCTCGATAATCGCCACTTTATATTCCGTTTCATCCGGGCTATCCAACCGCCGCCGGACCTTGCTCCACCGTTCCTTCATCTTCTTCTTTTTGCTGGTAATTTCCACCGGCACATCCATACCCGTGAACATTTCCCGCATATTGCCCCGGATGCCCCTCTGGACCAAAAGCAGGACGATATCGGCAAACAAAACCAGCGTATAGATTCCCAGTAGGATTTTCAACACCAAAAACAAGCTCGAATGATAGAACCGGAGCACATCGTTATACAGGAGCACGATGATCGATTGCAGATCCATTTCTTATTCCTTAATTTGATTTATCTCATAGGCGTGGGCGGCGCGCAACAGGTTTTCCTCATCGAACCACTTCGCGGACAATTGGAAACCTTGCGGCAACTGTTTGCCGCCTATTTCGACAGCCGGTCCCGGCACGCTGATGGCCGGCACGCCGGCGATGTTCGCGGTAATCGTAAAAATATCTTCCAGATACATCTCGATCGGATCGGCCGATTTCTCGCCGAATTTGAAAGCCGGACTCGGCGTGGTCGGCGTCAGGATCAAATCCACCTCTTCAAAAGATTTTTCAAAATCCTTTTTGATCAACGTCCGCACTTTTTGCGCCCGCAGATAGTAGGCATCATAATAGCCGGAGGAAAGCGCGTAGGTGCCAAGCATTATCCGCCTTTTCGGTTCCGCACCGAAACCATACTTCCTGGAATCCAGATAAGTTTCAATCAAAGTCCGGTTCTCCGGCTCAAAATCCAAAGTTGTCTCTTTATGATCCTCCGCCCGCATACCGTATTTGACTCCATCGAACCTAGCCAGATTGGAACTCACCTCGCAAGGCATAATGATGTAATAGACCGGCAACGAATATTTCACGTTCGGCAATTCGATTTCTTTGATTTCAGCTCCCATTTCCCGATATTTTTCCACGACCGTATCGAAAGAGCTTCGGACATCCACACTTAGCTTTTCCCTATATCCTTTCACGATCCCAATCCTGAGTCCTGCCACCTCTCCGGTCAGATACCGGGTGTAATCCTTCGCCGGGCTTTGCGCGCTAGTCGAATCCATCTTGTCTTCTCCTGAAATAACGCTCAAAACGATCGCCGCATCTTCCACGGTTTTCGTAATCGGTCCGATTTGATCCAAGCTGGAAGCCATCGCAATCGCGCCATAGCGCGACACGCGACCATATGTAGGCTTCAACCCCACTACCCCGCAAAATGAGGCTGGCTGACGGATTGAACCTCCAGTGTCAGTCCCGAGAGCCCACACAGCTTCTCCTGCGGCCACTGCCGCCGCTGAGCCACCTGAAGAACCGCCTGGAACCCGCTCCAGATCGACCGGATTTTTGGTCGGCCCATAAGCGCTGTGCTCGGTCGAAGAACCCATCGCGAACTCGTCCATATTCGTCTTGCCTAAAATCACCGCGCCGGACTCTTTCAGCCTAGCGACCGCGGTCGCGTCATACGGCGCGATATAGTTATCCAAAATCTTGGAAGCCGCGGTCGTCCGTATGCCAGCCACACACAAATTGTCTTTGACCGCGCCAGGGATGCCTTCTAACATTCCGATTTCTTCTCCGCGGGCGATTTTTTCATCCGTTTTCCTGGCTTGCTCCAAAGCCAGATCTTTAGTCAAAGTCAGATAGGCGAAAACGTCCCTATCTTTCTTTTCAATCGCCGCGAAATACTCATCCGCGAGTTGCACGGCGGTGATTTCTCGGTTTATTAATTTATTGTGTAATTCCTTAATCATAAATTTTATAATTTTTAATTTTTGAATTTTTAAATAAAATTTAATTTTTAATTTCTAAACCGTCTTTTAAACTTTTTTTTGTTTAAAAATTTTGATTTGAGAAATTATTTACAAAATTAAAAATTATAAAATTTAAAAATTAAAGCACGCTTTTAACCTTCCCATACCCATCCTTCTTCTCCGGAAACAAATCGATTATCCCGTTCTTGTTTTCAAAACCGACCTGGGCATCTTCCCGCAACCGGCTATCCATTCCCGTGATATGCGCGGTCGGCTCGACACCCTCCACGCCGACTTCTTTCAACTCATCTATCCAATCCAAAACCGCCGACAAATCAGTCGCGAATTTTTCAATTTCTTTTCCATCCAGCCCGATGCGGGCCAGACCGGCGATATGTTGGACTTCTTCTTTGGTTATCATAATCTAATTTTTACAATTTTTAATTTTTGAATTTTTAAATAAACTTCTAATTTTTAATTTCTAAACCGCATTTCAAACTTTTTTGTTTAAAAATTTTGATTTGAGAAATTATTTATAAAATTAAAAATTGTAAAATTTAAAAATTCATCGACTATTTGATCATCTCCTTAAACTCTCCTTCATCTACTATCCTGACGCCCAAAGTCTTCGCTTTATCATACTTCGATCCCGGATTTTCCCCCGCCAGGACGAAACTGGTGTTTTTACTGACCGAGGAAGAAACACTTCCTCCCTCTCGTCTAATAATATCTTTTGCCTCGTCTCTTGTCCAGCCTGCCAGCTCCCCTGTCAAAACGACCGTCATACCCGAAAATTTTCCTTTTCCCTTCTTCGCCCCTTTTTCACCCGGATCGATTTCCACTCCTGCTTCTTTCATCCTCTCCAAAATTTCCAGATTTTTTTCATTGGAAAACCAACCCGCCAAACTCTCCGCCGACTTCTTCCCGATACCTTTGATGTCCATCCAATCCTCCGCTGTTATTTTTGGAAAAACAACAATCACATCTCCCAAATTATTCACCTTGGCGCTTGTCACTTGTCCCGTATTGCCCGCGATCAGCACGGCCGTTTCTTCCCCCACGTGCCGAATGCCCAAGGCGAACAGGAATTTCTCCAAAGTTATTTTTTTGCTGGCCTGGATAGCTTCGATCAGGTTCTGCGCCGACTTTTCGGCGAACCGCTCCAGCGGCTCCAAATCACCCTTTTTCAATTCGAAAATCTCCGCCGCGTCGGAAATCAGATTCTCACTCAGAAGATGCTCCACGATCTTGTCGCCCATCCCGTCGATATTAAAGCCTTTTTTGGAAACGAAATGGATAAGACCTTCCTTCTCCACCGCGAAACAATTTTTGTTCAAACAATAGGTCGCCGCCGACAAAGCCGTAGGGGTGAAACCCCTACGCTGTAGGGGTGAAACCCCTACAGATTCTCGTCCTACCGGACCTCCGCAAATCGGACAGGTTTCCGGCATATGGAAAATTTTTTCCTTGCCGGTCCGCAAACCGGTAATCACTTCCACGATTTCCGGAATCACGTCGCCCGCCTTGTGCAGCACGACCGTGTCGCCGATGCGGATATCCAGCCGTTTGATTTCATCTTCATTATGCAACGTAGCCCGCGAAACCGTCGAACCGGCCACCCGCACCGGCCGCAGATGCGCCAAGGGCGTCAGCGCCCCGGTGCGCCCCACTTGCACCGTGATGTCTTCCACCACGGTCGTCACTTTTTCCGCCGGAAACTTGTACGCCACGCCCCAACGCGGACTCTTGCCGGTATATCCCAGCGCCTCCTGCAAATCGCATGAATTGATTTTGACCACCACCCCGTCGATGCCGTAGTTCTGGCTGTCTTTTTTGTGGATCCAGCCTTGGTAGAACTTTTCAATTTCAGAAACGTTCCGGCACAACTTGGTTTCCCGATTGACATTGAAGCCCAGTTCTTTCAATAATTCCAGCTCCTCCATCTGGGTTTGCGGTTTAGAAATTGGAAATTGGAAATTGTTTGAAAATTGAGAATTGGAAATTGGAAATTCTACCAAGTCGATATCATAAATAAAACAATCCAAATGCCGGCTGGCCGCGATTTTCGGATCCAACTGCCGGATCGAACCGGCCGCGGCGTTCCGCGAATTGGCGAACAGCGCTTCGCCGTTCTTGGCGCGTTCCTTGTTTATCCTTTCCAATTCTTTTTTAGAGAGCCAGCATTCGCCCACGAAAACCCCTGAAACCGGATATTCCAATTTCAAAGGGATGCTATAGATCGTTTTCAAGTTTTCCGTCACATCCTCCCCGATCACCCCATCCCCCCGCGTCGCCCCGCGCACGAAGATCCCATCTTCATATGTCAAAATGATTTTCAACCCGTCGATCTTGATTTCACAAACATATTCCAACCCACCTACCCCTCCTTCACCCCCTTGACCTCCTTCCAACTTCTCCACCATCCGCCCAATTTTCTCCTCCCACTTCCTCAACTCCTCCAAACTGAATACATCATCAAACGACCACTGCCTGACAGCGTGCTTCACTTTCCGGAATTTTTCCAAAGGCTTCCCGCCGATTTTCTGGGTCGGCGAATCCACCGCCTGCAAATCCGGGTATCGAGTTTCCAATTCCCGGAGCTCCGCCATCAATGAATCATAGACTTCGTCCGTCACGTCCGGCTTGTCCAAAACGTGATATTCATAGCGCAATTTGTTGATTTCCGCCGAAAGTTTTCCTATTCTATTTTGGGCTTGTTTTTTGTCCACCCCACACCAACTTTCAATCTATTTCATATTTTTGAAATATACTGAAAATGTATTATTTATTATCATACATTTCCCCAGCATTAAAATTCAATGCAGATACCAAATTGAAAGTTAGTGCGGGGTCCATATTCCCATTATAACATAAAAACCGGACACGTAAGCGTCCGGTTTTTCGTATGTTTCCGAAGGTTCAACCTTCGGAGTTGCATTTTTTTGCTTTTTCTATTGTTCAACGCAAATACATAAATCTCTTAACTGGGAGGAGCCGACCATTCCACAAGCATAACCACGTTCAGAAACTTCCGAACAATCTCCGCATGGCGTAGGATCACGTGTTATGCATCCACTACCCCATCTTTCATCTATCATGTGATTATTGCCATTGCACATACAACCACCTATGATTCCTCCACTCCCTCCCGCCGCCACCGCCGCTTCGATCGATCTCTGAGCTTGGCCGGAAGCGGTGCCAACAGATTTGATGTGGATCACTTCGGAGAGGTCCGTGTTGGTGTTGCAGGCTATCTGGTTTTCGTCGGCGTCCTTGAGTTCGACCGTGTAGCCGGTGCCG